>OFGR01000132.1_pt1 | contig 77014 bp, 79 predicted proteins | sample 1521811 | NCBI WGS metagenome assembly OFGR01 (sample SAMEA3504098, study PRJEB24116) | mouse gut metagenome | biome: mouse gut; feature: mouse-associated habitat; material: faeces | place: Denmark | collected 2011 | reverse complement strand
CAACGCATCGACAACTTCTGCGGGATATTCCTGGATTAATCCCTGTTGCCAATCTCCAAACTCTGAGCCGGGATTTAACAGAAGATATTCAAATGCTGCGTCCCTTAATTCGTCCATCAGGGTGTCGGTTTCTGTATATTGAAATTCTCCGTTCATGTTCTTTGGTTGAATTATATCGTTATTTCGCCCTACGGACGCGCTACAATCGCTTTCGCAGTCTCGGTGGTAAAGTTTATAATCTGAACCTTGAATCGCCGTCTAACACGCTCTTTTGGGGTTAGTCTGTTTCATATGCTCTTATCATTTCTCCATATAGATCTTCTAAATCATCGATAACTCTTAATAAGTCTAATTGTATATCACGAAACTCTTTCTCTGAAATTTGGATCGTGTCGTTATGCTCATCTAATCCAAATGACTGTTTATAACCGGCAATGTTTCGCTCTCCTATTTCATCGAGTTGTTCGTAAATCAATTCCAAATCAGTTATGGCATTGTCTACTTCTTCAGTGTGGTCCTCGCAAGATGTTGCAACATTCAATATGAGAACGAACACAATTATCTTTATTTGGCGCATGGTTTTGTGTAATCATTTCATTGGTCTGAGTCTTGAATCGCCGTCTAACACGCTCTTTTGGGGTTATCTTCCATCGAATACGCCGCCATCGAGATGTTGAAGGTTTTGTACAATTAGCTTATATCCACGGCTGAGCAACCCATATAACTTTGCATCAGATTCTGTGCAAATATAGTATGTGGCACTACCATCAGGGCGTATTTTACGATATGAGTTCTTCGGCTCTTCAAATTGGGGATGAATTTTATTCAACAACATGTCAAGTTTATTTAATATGACTTTCTGATCGCCAGTTGCATTACTCTCAGCTTGCAAATCGCTTTTGGCATTGATAATAGGATTGTATTTACCATCATCATTCATGGCTGAATCTATATAGCCGGGTAAATCTCTCTGTAACTCTGTTGTACCAGACATATCATCAGTGTATGGCAATACGCGGATTGAATGGATGTCAAATGGAAGTCTTGTATTACGTTCGGCTATACATACTACTGGTTTACCGAATGAATGCCTTACAGCAAGTTCATACATGACATTAGGATTAAGGCCGGTCAGGTTGGCTATGACAAGATCACATTCAAGAATTTGCTGTATTATAGCCATTTCTATTGCTCCAGGATTTGTCATGTAATGAGGGACTATCATTTCGAAGCCATTGCTTTCAAGTATCGGTTTTATGGCACTTGTTATGACTCCCTCAGCTTTGCGCCTTATATCGCTGTCGGCACTTCCTATTGGAGTGATTATGAAACAACTCTTTTTGTTGTTGGATGTATTTGTCATGGTAAGAATATTATAACGTTTTGCACTGTAGTTGCTATATTGTATTGCTTTTTATCTGTGTCGTTTTACACACATTCTACACGGAGTTTTGCCATAGTGCTCAGCTTCATTAATTGACATTTCACGGACATAGCCTCCGCATTTAGACAAGCCTTTGCAGTCAGATACTGAATGGTAACGTTTTGCGTTTCTTCCTGAACATACAAATACACAATAAGGATTAGCTTCAACTTTCTCTTGCTTCTTTTTATTGCATGCGCAAAGAGATAGTGTAAGGCTTAAAGTGATAATTGGTATTAAAAATCTTTTATAATTATGGACTTTCATAATTAGATCTATTCTTCAGGTATGAAGCTTGTCTCAGTTACCATCCGAAGTCGGCTTGAAATTTAATTACTTTCCAGACTTCACGGATCATGGATTTTGGTAATTCCTCGTCTGCTACCTCCGGGTTATATGAGACACACCATACGTAGTTTCTTGCATCCTCGTCGTAGCGCCGGATTTCTTTTGTTATCCTTCGGCCATCTTTCAACAAAAGGACGAATAAGCCGCCATAGCCGAAATATTCTTTCCAGTCCACTACTTCACGGATGAGCAATACAGATCCCGGTGGAATGGTTGGCAACATTGATGTTCCGGATTGGAGAATTGCCACATCTCCGGTACGGGCCTCAGTAAATGGAAGCATTCGGAGGGTATATTGTTCGGAGGCTGAGATGGTATTCTCGGAATGTATGCCGCCGACACTGTCGATGTTGATAAGCGGAACCATTTTGAATGTTCCGTCCTCCAGCCCTTTGGATATCATGGCTGCATCCTCGGCGCTGATGTCTTCTATTTCGTTGCGGAATTTTCCACTAAGATTATCGGAGGTATTAAATAAAGGGAATGATTCATTGGGGTATTTTGATGCTATTTTGTGAAGTATAGCAAGTTTAGATTTGGGTATGACTTTCCCGGCTTCCCAATTTTGAATTGTGCGGGCTGAAACACCAAGCTTAGACGCAAAAGTTTCCTGCGTCAGATTAAGTAATTTTCTAAGTTTTTCAATATCAGTCATATACAAAGCATTAACATTCTTTAATACGAAATATTTCGCGAAATATTTCGTGGTTTAACCTCGCGATAGTATCTTTGCATCGTGATAATTAAATCATGTCGCGAATATAATATAAATTTCAATAAATAACAAGTGTATATGACACTACGACAGCTTTATTTACAGGCAAAACAAGCGCCGAAGCCGGAAGCGCCCGGGACGGCTTTCATCCGAGAACTTGCGGATGTGACAAAGAAAAGCGAGATAGCAGTACGTCGTTGGCTCAGCGACAGTGAGACATCAGTAGTTCCGGACGCTCTGACGCAGTCTGTGCTCGCGCAGCACTTCAACACAACACCGGATGCTCTGTTTCCGGAGAGGAAATAAACTATAACTCATAATTCCATTGATTTTTTGATCAATCACCACAAGGTTAATGAAAAGCCCCCGTAAAGCGTAGAGCGTGGCTTCGGTGTCGCCGGGGGAACAAAACACTAAAACTAATTATTCATGACAGACTTTGACAAGAAACTTATTGAGAAAGCCGAAAGGTTTAGCAGGCATGACTACCGAGATATTGATGTCCTGATTGCAATAGCAGAGTCGGACCTGGCGCGTGAACGTCTCAAGATCATACGTTGGGAACTCTACGACTTGCTAAAAGAGACAATCTGATCCTTTCTACATTATCCCTTTTTCCTCACCCCCTCCAGGTTAAACAATAAATCCACAGCATCATGAAAGATACGAATACAACCTGCAATGCCGGTAATATCGGTACAAAAGATACTCATTCCATCAATGATAAGTCTAATGCATTATCTGATTTTCTCAGGGTAATCACTGTGTTGTCAGGTGCAGCAGCATGCCTGCTGATCTTTTCAGAGCCGTTGGAGACAAGCAACACATGGTATACGGACTTCCTGCTGACTAAAATATCAGGTGCGGCGCTTGCCTGGATCGCGTGGAGATGTGACTGCCGCAGAAAGGAGGGCCAATGAGTGCGCCATATACAGTAAACGATATGTTCGCCAATATGAGTTACGATCGATTCGTGGAAGATGTCGCCGTGCGTGTGGCCTCGGCTATATCACGAAACCAATCTGATAAGGAATTCATAAGTCAGCGCAAGGCATACGCAATGTTTGGCCGAGCGAATGTGGACCGATGGCGGCGCAAGGGCATGGTGAAGCCATGCAAGCGTCCGGGAAAGGTTGAATATCGCACAACTGATCTACGGAAATGCCAGAACCGGGAACAGGATTATTTCTGATTCTGAAAAAATATAAGTGTGAGTGACATCTGTAATCCGTCGGGATGATGTGTTCAGAATGTCTTGATTGTGTTTTCGACAGCAGTAAAGAGAGAGAGAATAAGGCTGCTGTCACATTCCGATTCAAGAAGCCGGTTTGCATAAAACCGGTAAAAGTGCCGGCCATCGGGAGATGTTCGCACTTGTCCGGAGACGAGACCGTGGGGAAATGTCGCCCACCTTTGCTCAATAGCGAGCGGTTGCAGTGTCGAAACTGCCGTCTCCACAAACAAGCAATAATCAGCCGGAGTGTCTGTGAAGATGCCGAGGCCTCCTGCCAAGAGAGGCGGGACTGCCAATTATGGTTAATCTATTCATTGTAAGGTAGCAACGGGTTATATGGCCCGTTGCATCACGGGCCGAATACCTACGGGGAGGATAAGCCGCAGGGCCACGGTAGGACGTCAGTCTTCACTATGGTTTCATTCTTCGGGAGGTTCGATTCCTCCCCGGTCCACAAGGTCGTACATGAAAGTTCTTAGGGTTTGACGGAGATATCCATTCAGTAGACCTGTAAAAACACTCCGACTACGACCTTAAACAGCCTCTTTGTGTAATGGTTAGCACACAAGATTTTGGTTCTTGGAGCGTGGGTTCGATTCCCGCAGAGGTTACAAATTAGCGGTTAGTTGCTACATGATTGATACCCCGGAGGCTGCATTGTCAGCCGATTGTGCAGCCTCCATTTTTAATCATGACAACCCGCAAATGTTTAATAATTTAACACCATCAATCATGGGTAATCTACAGATGACGGTTGAGGAAATCAACCAACTGAAACCGCTTGAAATAGTCGAGCATCCTATAGTGCGAGAGCGATTCACGCAGATCTACGAAACATTGTGGGGTAATGGCGAAGCCGCCTATCAGCGAGAGAGCATTTTCTTCAACAAGGCTCTCCGCGACAACGACAATGGCAAACTGCAAAGAGCCACTCCATTCAGCATTTTCCTTGCATTCATTGATATTGCAGTCAACGGAGTGTCACTTGAACCGGGCACTCGTGCACTTGCCTACCTCATAGGACGCAACGTCAATGTCGGCAGTCGTGAGCAACCTCATTGGGAGGGTCGCTGCGTTCTCACCGTGTCTGCCTACGGCGAACTGGTTATGCGTACACGCGACGGTCAGATTCGTCATGTCGATAATCCCGTACTTGTCTACGACAATGACGAATTCTCATTCAAAGACGTGGACGGTCGCAAATCCGTATCTTACACCTGCAATCTGCCACACTCCGGCCACAACATCACGGCTTGCTACCTGCGCATAACTCGCGCCGACGGCTCGATCGACTACTCGGTGATGTTCCCGGAGGATTGGTGTAGACTTGCCGGTTACTCTATGAAGCAGAACCGGTCAAAGTCCAATCCCAACGGTAAAGCCAATGAATTATATGGTATGGATGCGCAAGGTGTTGTTCACATAGACCCAGGTTTCCTTATGGCTAAGTGCATCAAACACGCATTTAAGTCTTACCCCAAAGTGCGTATTGGACGAGGTACAGAGCTTCAATCTCAGCAGGTGGATGAGCAGCCGGAACTCTCGGATGAGGAAATCTACGGAGTTGATCCGGAGACGGGTGAAGTACTCGACAAATCAGAACCGGCTCCTCAGCCCTTTGGCGATAACGAACCGCTGCAAGGTGTAACAGTAAACGCAGATGATGAGGAGGGCTTCTAAGAATTCTGATAAGCCGTGCAGTGGATGTCCGCTTGTGCGTAATACCCTTAACGGACTCTACTGCACACGGCTTGGCATCATCACCGAATACGCAAAACAAAAACCGTGTAACCCCTAAACAATATCAATCATGGCAGTCAACAATCAAGCATTAACCGTCTTTGAGTCGCAGAACGTTCAGACGCTTGCCGAACTTGCGCCTCAATCCTACAAAGAAAACCAAGTTTCTCACTTCCGCTGCATCGAGGCCGGAAAATCCCTTCTTGAACGTGTCAAAAGAGAGGGTATGTCTGACATACTTGATATGGAAATCGCCAAGTTCATCGAGAAAGCTAAATTGACGGTTAAGAAGATGAACGGCAAGCGTACGCCTGTTACGCAACTGTTCGATCAAATCCGTAAGGTCTACACAACTATGGAGAATGAGGTAGATCCAACTAAAGTAACTTCAGTTCCCGGTCAACTCCAAGCCTACCGTAATGCGTTTGCCCAAAAGAAACATGAGGAGGAGGAACACCGCCGTCGAGAGGAAAATGCACGTTTGGCGAAAGAGAATGCCAAAAAGCGTTATCGCAGCGATGTGGAGGACGATTATGTCCGTCAATTCAACGCTCTTGTCAACAATAGTATCAACGAGCTTACCGAAATGGATAAGCAGATAAATCTCGACAACTACGAGATTATCTATGACGGCATTAAGAACTATAACTGCGATCTTCCCGATACATGGTTTCAGACGGCAGCCTGTGGCGCACTGCGCCCTGCCGAACTCTCGTCCGATGAGTGCCGCGCTATTCAGGCAAACGTAATGGCCGGCCTCGTTCAACGTTTTAAAGAACAATTCCAATTTGAGGCGTCAAGCACACGTGATGATATACTTGACAGGATGCCATCTAAGAAAAAGGAACTTGAGCGTATAACAAAAGTATCAGCCGAAGAAGCAGCCAAGATCAAGGCACAGATAGAGGCAAAGGAACGAGAGGAGGCTATTCGTAAGGAAACTGAACGCCTTGAACGTGAAAAGCAGGAAGCCGCTGCAGCCAAACTTGCATCTGAGAAGCAGGAAATGGACGGTCTGTTCGGCGCACCTGTAGCCGTTCCTGTCGGCTATCAACCCAAGACGTTGGTCAAGAAAAAAGTTATGGTAAGATCTGCTGATGACATTATGGCAATCGTTGCCTTTTGGTGGTCGCAGGTCGGCTGCACTCTGACAATGGAGGAGCTTACCAAAGAATTCAAGAAGCAAATAACCTTTGCCAATACCGCAGCCAACTCCAAGGATACCCCGATGTTCATCAACAATGTCCACTATGAGGACGAGGTAAAGGCAAAATAACTATGAGCCATAATCCCGATGCATATTATCTACGCTCCGAGGTCAGCAATTCTGACCTCACTGTTCTAAAGAACTTACTGCATCCGATCCCTATGCCTCTGGGTGTCAAGGAGACTGCATTCCGCTTTGGTACTCTCGTGGACGCAATCATCACAGAGCCTGATCGTGTTAATTACTACCGCTTGACAGTTGATGATGAGCAATACACCGATGATGAGTTTCGGCTTGCTAAAGAAATGTATCGATCTCTGCGCATGACTGCCAGGCATGACCGATTTCTTGCTAAAGTATTGGAGGAAGCCGAGACACAACGATTCATGGTAAATCAAGCCCAGGAATTTGAATATGGCGGTTTTTCGTTCGTTCTTGACACCCGCTGTAAGTGGGATTGGTGGTTGCCTCGCTTCAGTTTCGGTGGAGATCTAAAGACCTGCGCTGCCGCCACTCAAAAAGAATTCGATGATGCTATTGATTTCTTCGATTGGGATAGAAGCCGTGCTTGGTACATGGACATCGCCAAATCTGACTGTGATTTCATCTATGCAATAAGCAAAAAGAACTGCAACGTGTTTACAACCAGGATTCGCCGTGATGACCAGGTATATCTCCGTGGACGTGATAAGTATCTTGAATTAGCATTCCAATATTGGTGTCTTGCCTTATGAGTATTGAAAAGATAATTTATTATCTGATGAGAGCTCATATAAAGTATAGATACCAAATGGCTCGTATGAATGAGAAAGATCTATCTGAGATACGGTTCAACGAAAAGATTAGAGAAGATGAATTATGCGCACGATTTTACAAGCGTGTAGGTCTAAAAGGATATTTAGCTCATCTTGAATGCTTTGGCCCAGACAGAGCATTCATGGCTAACCGAGAATCTAATATAGAACTATTAGAAGACTCAGCAAAAACGATATGTATGACTGCAACATTAACACATAATCTCCGCATAGAGCCTTACGACTACCAAAAAAAAGGTATCCGCTTTGGTCTTGACCGCCGCCGTATTCTCATCGGCGATGAGCCGGGGCTTGGCAAGACGCTGCAAAGCATAGGCATCATTGACACAGCCAACGCTTACCCCTGTCTGGTAATCTGTCCGTCCTCGCTGAAAATAAATTGGCAACGTGAGTTTGAGAAGTTCACCGACAAAAAGGCACTCATACTCGATAATGCGAGCCGCACATCGTGGCCTTATCTTCTTGGCATGGGTATGTTTCATGTGGCGATTGTCAATTATGAGAGCTTGAAAAAGTTCTTTGTGTGGGACATCAAGGGTAACAAGACATTCCAACTTAAAGATGTTGTTTTCAACCGTGACATCAATATCTTCAAGTCGGTTATTATGGACGAGTCACACCGGCTCAAAGACCCTACTGCCCAGCAGACGATATTCACACGTGGCATAGTCGAGGGTAAGGAATGGCGCATACTCTTATCGGGTACGCCTGTCGTAAATCATGCACAAGATTTGGTGGCACAACTCGCTATCATGGGACGGCTGCTATCTGACTTCGGTGGTCGTGGTAAGTTCCTTGCCGACTACGGCGAGAATGAAAACCTCGGTGAATTGTCGAAAAAATTATACGACACCTGCATGATACGCCGTGAAAAGAAAACAGTACTCACAGAGTTGCCCGATAAACAGCGTACCGACCTCCATGTCGATATATCCAATCGTGATGAATACAACCTCGCCGCTGCCGATCTCGCCGCCTATCTTCGTGAATATACCGAATGTACAGACCGGGACATTCGCCGCAAGATGCGCATGGAGGCTCTTGTAAAGTTCATGACGCTGCGCTCACTTGCCTCAAAGGGCAAGGTAAAACAAGCGACTGACTTTATCCGCAACTTCCTTGCCAATGGCAAACCGTTGATTGTGTTCTGCTCCCTTAAAGAAGTTGTAAAGGCTCTGCAGAAACAATTCTCCGATTCTGTGAGAGTGACAGGAGATGACAGTCTCAACGACAAACAGGCCGCTGTCGATGCGTTTCAGTCCGGCGAGGCTCAACTCATCATTTGTTCAATCAAGGCTGCAGGTGTAGGTCTGACGCTCACCGCTTCATCAAATGTGGCATTTGTTGAGTTTCCGTGGACGTATGCCGACTGTTGCCAATGTGAGGACAGGGCACATCGTATCGGGCAAAAGAACAATGTGAACTGCTACTATCTAATCGGACGGAACACCATAGACCCGGTGCTTTACAACATCATTCATAAGAAGCGGAGCATAGCTAATCAAATCATGGCCGCGAATGACGACATACCGACCGATGAGATGTACTTTGATGAACTTGTGAATCAATTCCTTAACTGCGATGATGGTGTATGAGGTCAATATCAAACTCAGATTTCTCCCTGCTTATAGACAAACTGCCCATTGTCATGCAGTACGCAAAAGAAAACATAACAACATCCGACTTAAAAGCATACAATGCCCTGCGGATGCTGTCAATGCTACACAAAAAACTCGTAAAACAAAACCATATAAATTCAAACAGAAATGACAAAGAATGACATCGCGACTGCTCTGTGCAGTCGAATTCCCGACCTCACGAAGTCAACGGCTCTGCATGTTGTTGAGGGTGTGTCTGACATTCTCACTGACGCTTTCGTCAAAGGAGAAAATGTTTTCCTCCGTGGCTTCGGCACATTCGAGGTAAAGACCACCAAGGCAAAGAAAGCCCGCAACATCAATGCCGGTACAACTGTGGTCATTCCAGCCGGACGTACTGTGAAACTCAAAATCAGTCAGCAACTAAAAAATCGCATTAACAATGGTTTCAAAAATTAATAGTGTGGAAACACGCAAATCTGAAATCCGCTATGTAACAAGTGATCCGAAAAGAATGCTTGGAAAGTGGGTCGCTCGTAGAGCATTGAAAACTTGGGTTGAGAATTTCAAAGATGAAAGTACCGGGGATATTGTTTCAATAGAGCGAAATGATATACTCCTTGAACGGGGTACGTATATAAGTCAAGATGTCCTAACTTCTATTAACTTCATGATGCAAGAGGGCTCTCTTAAAGAAGTAGAAGTGTCAAATCAAAATAGGCAAGGTATGCTTCTTGAAAACCATTCTATGTATCCTTATAAAGCAGTAGCCAAGATAAATGACAAGCGTGAGACATTCCTGCTCTATGCTACATCAATAGCAAATGCTCTTGTTATTTTGGTTGATTACATAGAATTGAACTATAAAGGAGGATTTGAGATCACAGATATCAAAGCTATGGATTATTGCGTGGTACTTGTGGATAAATTGAAGCCCGCTGAAAATTATAAATATGAGATTGATGTTGCATATCTCAAAGGTGATATATCAATGGAGAACTTTGTAGAGGCAACATGCGACAATATTACTGATGGCAATCCTGATGCCGATAACTCCGATGATGAAAATAAGGGGACGAAGAAATTCTATCAGATTGGTGCTCATGTCATAATGCATGATGATAAAGAGGGGGATTTGGAAGAAGACCATACATTCATAGTGCATACAGTTTCCGCAGTACGAGCTAATATGCTTATTGAAAAATGGCTTCGAGATAACCAGGAAAAACGTTATCAAGAATCATTGAAGCATCCTGAACGTACATTTGTCAAGTATCAAATAAACTCTTTCATTGAAGAATCTAAAATACTATCAATAGGGTGTTTTATTCCAGTTAATTTTTCAGGTGTATACAATGACGATTAAGGAATATAAGGCAATGTGCGCTGCATCATATTCAAAACGCAACAAGTATGGTGCTGTGAAATCCGGAGGCTATGATTCTACTAAGGAACACAATCGGGCTAACGAATTGAAGATGATGCAGCACATGGGTCTTATATCGAATCTCCGTGAACAAGTAAAGTATGTGCTTATCCCAACTCAACGTGATTCTGTCGGCAATCTTCTGGAAAAAGAATGTTCCTACAAGGCAGACTTTGTATACGAACGAGATGGCAGAATTATTGTCGAGGATACCAAAGGGGTACGCACACCAGAGTATATCATAAAACGAAAATTGATGCTCCACGTCCACGGAATATCAATCTTAGAAATTTAATCCATGTATGTCTATGGCACGAATAGCAAAGTCTGGGCTTGAATATTTCCCCTTTGATATAGACTTCTTTCAAGATATCCGCATACGCAAATTAATCAAGCGTCAAGGTGGCAAAGCTGTTACGGTATATGCTCTCCTGCTCTGTCTTATCTATAAAAATGGGTATTACATGCAGTGGGATGACGAGTTGCCTTTCATTGTCTCGGAAACGTCGGGCTTTGATGAGGCGTATATATCAGAAGTGATCAAAACCTGCCTTTCGCTGGGGTTATTTGATAAAGCGTTGCTCAGCAATGAGCAAGTCCTGACTTCAAAAGGGATTCAAGTAAGATACTGCAATATTCAACGCCTGAATAAACGAATGAGCCGGATCGACAAATATTCTCTATTGGAGTCTCCACCGCAAAAGACAACTGAGAACAAAGCTAAGGATGCTACGAAGTCTGTTAAATTAAAAACGACAGTATCTCCTCAGGTGAAAACTCATGTGCAGTCATTCACAAACAAACCCGTGGCAATGGTATCGGGAAATAATGCGGAAATGCTGGCCGAATTTTTTTCAGACAATCACAGTGAAAACTTAAACATGCTTTGTAAAAACTTTGGATTAGGTCCTGATGGAATAGACAGTCTGCGCACATTGGCTAAAGCGGTAGTTGCAGAATGGGAATTGTCACGGACTGAGCATAAGGATTACAGCGATTGGTCTCGACATCTTATTTCTTCTATGAGAATTAAGCATCGTGACAGCCAAGGCGTACAAAACAAGCAGAAATCTAATAGTCAATCAGAATCCCAGTCCCAATCTTCCGATTACTCCTTCAAAGGTGGTTTCGGTGGTGCGGATGTTTAAAACACTAATTATGATCTTATCAAACTATCCTCATTGTCTGATTGATGCTCTCGCGCAATATGGACAAAAACCAACCGGAAATTTGGAATGGGATAAATGTATTCTGGATACATTGAAACGTCGTGCATCGGACAAGGCATTATATGCAGCTATGGAGATCAACAATGTAATCAAAAAGGCTGAAGAAGATGCCGTGGCTGCTAAAAAAGCATATCCAGATCTTTCCGATCCGGCTATATACGATATGCACTATCTTCTGTTTCTCTATGTCGCCAATAATATTGTAATGGCTTCACAACATCGCCAATTCGTTGTTGACGAACACAACAAAGATGTTATTCGATTTCTGCTGTACTATTTCAATAATTGCTCATTGGCAGAGCAGGTATTTCCCGGTCGTGGCTACAAGTTGCACAAAAACATAATGCTGCAAGGTGGACTCGGCGTAGGAAAGACAATGATAATGCAATGCTTTTCAGAATACCTCAAACGAATAAAATCACCCCGTTTCTTCCACAATCTGTCTGTAACTCAAATGGTAAATTACTATACCATACACAACAACTTCGACCGCTATACATTCTACGAGGAAGAAAGCAAGGGATTCATGCCACAGCCGGAAAATGTATGCCTTAATGATGTTGGTCTTAATGATGATAAGGTTTTCTATGGCATGAAAACCTCAGTTCTTACAGACGATTTCCTCCTTGCCCGTAACGACATTTGGGCCGGTTGGGACAAATTTGCGCATATTACAACTAATCTTGATGAAAAGGCAATGATTGAACGCTTTACCAAAGGTGATAAGTATGGCCGACTCATAGACCGATTCAAGACATATAATGTAATTCCGCTCACCGGCAAGAGTAGAAGATAAGAAGTAAAAAAGAATACAACAATCTCAAAACTTTATTAATAATGACACTAACAATCATTTCTATTATTCTTGCACTCTTTCTCGGAGTTGCTATTATGGTGGCCGTTCGCCACTACTACCGTTCCGACAGCCAGTTACGTAAAAATAGAGCGCAACAAATTCAAATCAACGCATATCGAGATGCGAACATCGACCCTAATGCATTTTATACGGTTCAAAGAGTAAAAACTGATAACCCTGAATTTCGTGAATATAACGGCTGTTGGGGTGTTTGTCGTAGAATCGCAAAGAGGGGCTACTTTATAACTACAACTATCAAGGTTTTTACTGATGAGGATGATGACTTTAATCTCCGAGAAGCAGAAGAACTATGCGAAATGCTTAAATCAAAATAACATACAACTATGCAAAAGGCAATCAACCGTCTGCACAGACAACTCCTTGCCGATGTAAAGCTCGGCGATGGCAACCTCGGAGCACTTGTCATCGTTGGGTCGGCATCCACGCCAGACCACGGCAGTGTAACATCATTCTCCGGCGGCAACGTGTCTCCAATCATCATGGGGCTTGTTAAGGAGATGAAACGAGATCCAGGCATTCTTTCATCCGTACGCATGGCACTCTCCATAGTAGATAACCAACTCGCTGAACAGAATTAAAAATGGAAAATAAAATCAAAGCCTACAAAGGTTTCAATAAAGACTTGACGTGCCGTGGATTTCAGTATGAGGTCGGCAAGAAGTATAAACATAAAGGTGATGTAGCTCCCTGCAGCAGTGGCTTTCATGCCTGTGAGAATCCGCTTGACGTATTAGGGTATTATCCGCCCTCGACTGAGGATGGAATATCGCGTTATTGCGAGGTTGAGCAGGGAGGAACTGTTTGCAAAGAGGGTGATAAATCCTGTTCATCCAAACTGCATATAAAGGCCGAAATCGGTTTGACCGGATTGGTTACGGCAGGTGTGAAATTTATTCTGGATAGAGTAAAATGGAACGAGGCTAAAGAGTCGAATACAGGCGATCAGTCCGCAGCAACCAATACAGGCAATCAGTCCGCAGCAACCAATACAGGCAATCAGTCCGCAGCAACCAATACAGGCTATCGGTCCGCAGCAACCAATACAGGCTATCGGTCCGCAGCAAGTGTGGAAGGCAAAGAGTCAATTGCAATTGTTACAGGCTATGATAGCAAGGCTAAAGGTGCGAGGGGCAATTGGCTTGTGCTGACCGAGCGGGACAGCAACTGGCATATCCTTGATGTCAAAGCTGTCAAAGTCGACGGCAAACGTATCAAGGCTGATACATGGTATAAACTCGTTGATGGAAAGGTTCAGGAGGTGACGGACTGAATCATCTCCAAACAAAAAGGATAGAACGATGAAAAAGATAAACTTCTCAGATAAATTCGGACTCACCGAAGCCGTGCTGTCCGGCAGAAAGACGCAGACAAGGTGGATTGTCAAAGGCGATGTTCCTCTTGGAAACTGGAGCGAGACCTACGAGCATGCCAAATACAAGGTTGGTGAGGTCGTAGCCGTGGCGCAAAGCTATAAGAACATGGGGATGGACGCTACCGCTCTTGACAGACCCCCCATATATGTAAGCCATATTCGCTGCGTATTAGGAGATTCGGCAGGTTGGAATAACAAGATGTTCGTCCGCGCCGATGCTTGCAAGAACCAAATCCGCATAACCAACGTGCGGGTGGAGCGGTTAAACGAGATTAGCGATGCCGACTGCATCAAGGAGGGCGTGGAACTTAACAACCGTCAGTTTGAGTATAACGGTCAAAAGTTCTACTGCGTCCGTGGTTTAGGGCATTGGAGAGGAATAGGCTGTGACAACTTCAACACAGCCCGCGAAGCCTACGCCGCCCTGATAGACCGTATCTCCGGTAAAGGAACGTGGGAGAGTAATCCTTATGTGTTCGTCTACGATTTTGAACTTGTAAAATAGTTACAACGATGAAACGCTACAACTGTGATTGTCACAATTTCAACGGCTACACTGGATGTTGCTATCTCAAAAATGTAGGATATGCGCGGAAAACGCTTCTTGAAGCATTGTTCGGCTCAGAATTTTTCAAGTCATCGACGGAGTCGCTTCGCGGAGCGAAGAATGAAGAATGATATGGCATTCAGCAAAAAGATACGTCAGCAAGTCTACGACAAGTGCAATGGTCACTGCGCCTATTGCGGTCGTGAGATAGCCTATTCGGATATGCAGGTAGACCATATTCATCCACAATACAAGGGCGGCAAAGATGATTTTGAGAATCTGTTACCATCATGCCGGATGTGCAACTTCCGAAAAGGTACGCTTGAACTTGAAGATTTCCGCAAGGAGATAGCGCGACAAGCCGAGGGTGTATGCAAGACATTCCAAGTCCGGATGTCACTCGCATACGGATTGATCCTGAGAGTTGACAAACCAATAGTGTTTTACTTTGAGAGAGGAGTATGCCAATGAAAGACCGACTAAAAGCAAGAATAAAAGCAACCGGTAAAATAGTTGAAGTTGCGTCAAAACGCAAACGCTTTGACTTTGATCCTGACGAATTTGTAGATTTGAATGCTACCGATTTGGAAGGTAATTATGTTAAATTTTACTTCTTGGATGAGCTTGAACCCATTATTGAGAATCCTCCCCAGCCCCAAGCGACAATCAGCGGGTGGATATGCAGGGACGAACAAATGCATCCCAACCTATACGATCTCCATGTCTTTCTTGAGTATAAGCCCAAATGTGATAAAGACCCGTTCGCGTAAGATGTCGTGAAAAAGTGGTGGTGTGGGGACACTACTAATCCGTGGATATTGAATCTACCAACCGATATGTTCCCGGAAGTCACTTTTGACAACTCCCCAATCGAAGTGGAAATCACAATTAAATTGAAGAAATTATGAAAAGGATAGTTATAATATTCGCATTAGCTCTTATATTTAGCGGATGCGAGCCGGTGCAAAAACGCATCGAAACAGTTAAGATAATATCCGTTGACAAGCAAATTGAAACAAACGGGAGCAACGGAAATATATCTACCCACATCTATTGGTTGATCAATACTGACAAAGGTACATTTCGAGTAGAAACAGCCGGCCTATGGGCATGCCCCGAGGCCTCAAGCCTCAAGGTAGACAGCACATATACAGTAACTACAGATGGCTTTTTCAAATCTTCTTTTCTCGGATTGTACCCATACATAACAGCAATAAAATAACCATGACCGACCAAGAATTACAGCAGCTTGCAAGGGGGTATGCGGCGAAATTGGCGGAGGATGCGAATCTGCCGAACTGCCTCAAAAACGAAACTTTGGAAATGAATCAGGCTTATTTGCTTGACTTTCTCCGCTGGCTTACCAAGACCCACTGCATTGTCAGCCGGGATTTCATCAAGCAACAACGGAAAGTTATTGAGTTTGATAAAAAACTGATGCTTGAAAATCCGACAGGCGAGAGAATGGTGCTGGCCGGTGTAAATCAAGCCAAACTTGAATTAATCAATAAATTATTTAGCGAATCCACATTTGAAAACTAAAAACAATCGGATAATGAGACAGATTAAATTTCGTGGCAAGTCTGCTGATGGTAAATGGCATTACGGAGATCTCGTCCATGAAGGAGACGAGCCGTGTATTCTTGACCATAGCGATAACGGGGTGGTATGGAATGTTATTCCTAATACTGTCGGTCAATTCATTGGCTTGCACGACCGCAACGGCAAGGAGATTTACGAGGGCGATATTATCACTCTTAAAGAGAATTACCCTCGAGTCATCCTTTGGGACAAGGTTTCTTGGGCGTTGATGCCGTGCAAATACTACAACGATAAATACTTCTGGATAATGAATCTTCAACACCCCGGTAACGATTGGTGGGAGAAATTTGCAGAAGAAATGGAAGTTGCAGGAAACATCCACGACAATCCCAAACAGCTTAAACCTAACGAGCTATGAATCCAACAGAAGCTATAGAGTGTAAGTTCTTCAAGAAAACACCTTGGTGGAAGTGCTTTAAGGATTGGCACGATTGTACTCACCCTCGAAAAACCATAACCGAACTTTTGGAGAATGGCATCTGTATATTTGCGGAATGTCAAAGCTCTTGCCCCGACTTCACTCCGAAAGACAACAAAAACAAGAAACGATGAAAGAGTATCAATCTTGTGTAGTACGTGTAGGTTACATTCGTTCCGGTGAAGTGCTTTATGTCGGAGATTCTTTTGAGGAATGTAGAAAAGCCGCCGCAGATTTCAAGCGCGATGGCATAGATTGCAAGGGCTATAGCTATGATGAGATAAAGCGCTTAGATAAATTGCCTTTTTGAGATAATAAAACTACAATGGAAAATAATATGCTTATATCAACTATTTCATTTCATCTTGGCGATTGCTTGGAAATAATGAAAGATCTTCCCGACAAATCTTTTGATCTCGCCATTGTAGATCCACCGTATTTCAGCGGTCCGGAACGCCGGCAATTTTATGGTCGTAGGGTAAGCAACATTGGAGTACAGCGAATATACGAAAAAAGTGAAGCATGGGAAGTCCCGAATGCTGAGTACTTCAACGAACTTAAACGGATTGCCAGGCACTACATTGTATGGGGTTGCAACTATTTTGACTATATTTTTGCTCATGGTCGCATAATATGGGATAAATGTAATGGAGCGTCCTCATTCTCTGACTGCGAGATTGCGGCCACTGATCTAATTGAATCCGTACGACTGTTCCCGTTCATGTGGAATGGAATGATGCAGGGTAAGTCCATTGCGAATGGCCGTATAATGCAGGGCAATAAAAAGCTAAATGAAAAGCGAATCCATCCTACACAAAAGCCTGTAGCCTTGTATATATGGTTGCTAAAAAACTATGCAAAAGAGGGTTGGCGAATTCTCGATACTCACCTTGGAAGTGGCAGTATAGCAATTGCCTGTCATGAGCTTGGTTTCTCGCTAATGGGAATTGAGAAAGACGAGCATTATTACAAGTCTGCTTTGAAAAGGCTTGAGCAGCATAGGAGTCAACCCAAATTATTTAACTAAAAAGACATGTATTTTATATGATGAAACTCAAACCAATCCCCAACTACGCCATAGTCCACACCCCGACCGAAGCCGAAGCCAAGGAGCTGCTTGCTATCCTGCATGAGAATGGGTATAAGTGGAGCGGCAACTCAAAATATAATCTGCTTGACAGACATTATTGGAATACAGATGATATGTGTTACATCATTAAACCATATAAAACTATTGCGGGATGGAACACAAGATTCTCACTCAGCGTTCATAGTTTCGAAAAGCCAATATTTCTCACCTTCGCCGAGTTCAAGGAGTGGTATTGTGAAGAAGAAAAAAACCAGCCGAAGTTTAGTAAAGGAGATATGGTAGTATATAACGGCAAACCATATCTTGTAGAGGCTGTCACGAACATGGGAGGTTATTATCTTTATTCAATTGATACCGAAGAATGTGACCACTTAGCCGCGCTCCCTGCATCCGAACTCGAACCCTACACCGGGCGGATGAATTGGCAGCAGGAGCAGAAGAAATACATTTTACAAATATGTTATGCTCCGCTTTTGCCTGATGACATTAAGTTGCAAGCACAACAGACAGTGATGGCAAACCTACAATTCCGCACCACCGCCGACCGCGACAAGTGCATCGAAGAAATCAATGCGATCGTCGAAAAATACAGTATGAAATAGGGATGCGTTCCGCCAGAAACGCATCCCCGGTGCATACCCTGAGTAGTAACTCAGTCGAAGTTTTCTAACAACACTTTACAAACTAAATAAAGCAACCAAGCAATGTACATTGCGAGAGCCAAGAAGAATGTGGTAACTAAGGCTGTCATCACGATTATTATTTTAAGGTTTGGAATATTATCAACGTGAAGCGCGTGATTATAATCCTGACCACTGTCTCAATCATGACCTCGATGTATGCACCACAAAGATATGAAAAATATAATGTACAAAACAAACTATTTGCGGGAAACTTATAACATTATAAATATATGCCAGACAAACGTCTTGCACCACAACTTAAAGATAATTGGAGAATCCTTAATACTAATTTTGCCAACAGTGTAATTGACGACAGGTCGCATCGCTCAAACTAATATAACAATTATGAAAAGTATATTATCAAGTTCTCGCAAGCATGATATCTCATTTCATGCTTCAGGAAGAATAGACATATCGGCATATATTGCCCGCAAGCTCTCCCTATCTGCAGGAGATGTGATTGATATTGCGCAGGAGAGTGGCGAGTGGTATCTCTACGTTAAGTTGCGCGTCGGCTCTTATGTAGGACGGCATGACGGACGTGTCTGGGCAACGTCTAATGGCCGCGGAACATTCCGCACTTGGTCAAAAGCAATAACAAACTATGTATTATCAGCAACAGGTGGGACTGAATGTCTCCGTTGCCCTTGTGGTGTGGAAGTATTAAAAGATAATATAAAGTACTTAACAATAATACACCGCTGTTCATTATGATTAAAGAAGTCAAATATGCTGGTTACTCTGTAACTCCATCAGGTTATGAATGCCAGGACGGAGAATTGGATCTGTCGCTAAATCTTATAAACGAGGACGATACACTCAGACCGCTTTGTTCCCCTGCGGTTGTCATAGAAGATATACCGGAGGGTTATAAATGTGAATTGATTCATGACGTGGTGACTACACGAAATATCGTATTTTCACATGCTACAGATTCTGGAATTGTTTTATATACTTCCGAATATCCTGAAATTTCGGATCTTGTTGCAATTCCAGTATCGCTGCCCGATATAAGATGTATTAAACCAATCGGAAATACTATTGTAATCTCAACCTCTCAGGGTATGAGGTATATATTATGGAAAGATGGAGCTTATCGCTACATTGGTGAACGTCCGCCAGAGCCAAACATAATTTTTGGATGTTCTCGAGTCGGAACACTTACTAAATCATCAAAATTCAAGATTCCTGATTCCATAGACAAGATTATTCATCCTGACGAATGGATAGATGATGTTTGGGCAGACCAATATAAAGATGCAACAAAGGCCGATATTACAACTTTGACAAATGCAGTTCTCGGACCTCTGCTTTCCGAAGTCGCAGATAAAGTAACCCAAAAGGGATTTTTCTATCAGCCATTCTTCGTGCGTTATGCATACCGGATGTATGATGGATCTTATGCATGGCATTCTGCTCCAGTTCTTATGCTTCCAAACGTCGCCGTACCATTTCTTGAATGTCGAGACAATGGGTCTACAGTCAGGCTTAATGTCCCATATTTTCGTCTTGACTATCGAATCACCGGCTTATCGGTAATGACAGTGGGAGAAAAGCCACTTGATCAATGGAAAGATATAATTGAAGGGATCGACATTTTTGTATCAGAACCAATATACACTTATGATCAATCCTTAGACTTAGAGAAGCCATTTGTATGTCTGTATGATAGATTAGTCGCCAAATATGCTTCCGGTCCTGATGCTGATTATGCTGCAAGTACACAAACAAAACAGAGCATATTCTGGGGTATATGGCGTGGACTTGACAAGGATTCAGGCCATTTATATCAGAATCATGAAACATGGTCAATGTATGCAAACTATAATAATCAGCCAAATGGAGTATTGCTGTGGAACATAAAGCCGCGAGGTGATTTCTTTACTCAAATAAAATCTGTAGCTAATTTCTACAAAATTGCAGTAATACAAGCTGATGATGCACAATACATGCCACAGGATAATCTAAAGGAATTGCCGCTCGAAACATCGGATTTCTCAGCTTTACAGACTTTACCAGTGCTAAAAGATGATCATCGTTCGCGGTTCACGATGTCAGCATCCACTATGTTTGTATACAACTCACGCCTTTGCTTGGGTAATCTGCGATTGTTGCCCGCTGAACCTTTACCTATAGCTTTACATTCAGGTTTCAGCAGGTCTCCTGCCGGAACTATTGGCTCCGATGTTATCAGAACTCATGTTGACATCACTATATGGACTCGTATAAATAGCTCAGTCTGCAGTTCTGAGTATAAAGCGGTCTTGAATAATCCATCAGATCAACTTTATGATTACCATAAACGTTTCCCTCGATGGCTTTGGTATCCGGATGCAAATGCTTTCCGGATGAGACTTTCTTATTCGGATGGATCTGTATTTGAAGTTCCTTTAAAAAGGCATGATTTTCTTAACGGAGCTTATTATCTTGACGAAGATAATTTCTTTAAGATGGAATACAGACCGAATACAGTAGTCAACAAGGCCAAAAATGCGGATAAAAGTGCGGATATTCCGGCTGCAATCTACCTTTCAGAAGTAAACAATCCGTTTATATATCCTGCAGAATACACAGTATCAGTAGGAACAGGTCAAGTTCGTGCGTTAAGTACTGCGGCCAAAGCTCTGTCACAAGGTCAGTTTGGGCAATTCCCGTTATACGCTTTCACTTCAGATGGGATCTGGGCGCTTGAGCTTTCTTCTGAGGGAAAGATAATGTCAAGACAACCGATTACGCGGGATGTATGCGATAACATAGCAGGTATTACTCAGATAGACTCTGCTGTTCTTTTCCCAACTGCCAGAGGTATAATGCTTTTAAGCGGTTCTGAGGCCCAATGCATATCGGATAGAGTCAATACCGATTTCCCGTTTAAATCAGACTCTTTGCCAGCAATGGACATTATATGCCGGCATGTTGCAGACGCAGAAATCCAACAAGTACCTTTCTTAGAATTTATTTCAGAATGTTCAATGACTTATGATTATGTTCACCAACGCATAATAGTATATAATCCTAACTACAGATATTCATATATTCTGTCTCTAAAGACACAAGCATGGTCTACTGCACAGTTTCATTTGGCATATAATGTTAATTCATATCCTGATTCTCTGGTGGTCTGTGCAAATAATAGTCTTGTCAACTTCTCTGTGGATAAAGACTCCATTCCAGGCTTAATGATAACTCGGCCTCTGAAATTCGGTATGCCAGACATACTGAAAACAGTAGACACAGCTATACAGCGTGGCGAATTCCTACGAGGCAATGTGCAATCTGTGATCTATGGATCTCGGGATATGATTAATTGGCACTTAATATGGTCAAGTAAGGACCACTATCTTAGAGGATTTCGCGGTACGCCATACAAGTACTTCCGTATAGCGTGTTTGACTTCACTATCTGAAGGCGAAAGCTTGTGTGGTGCATCTATACAGTTGACTCCTCGACAAACTAATCAGCTTCGATAATAATGACAATTTCTATATGTAACTTAGGTTGTTTTTAAGAAGAAACCGAGACGTGTGATACGCCTCGGTTTTTCATTCTATAAAGAATTGATGTTAATCTACGGATAAATTAAAACGGGTGAGAGGGTCTGCGCATGACGCCAGTCCTCATGTTCTTGATTCTTTTTATTTCCTCCTGTGCTTCTATTGCTTTGTCGAGCCAATTTCGCGCTGCATCCGGATGAGTAATACTCAGCCAGTCGTAAATCACCCTTGATACCATGAATTCATGAATAAGCCTGTTGAGCAGTTGCAAAGTGGTCCGTGACATGGTTGCCGGTACTGACATCTCTATTTTGTATTCCGAAGGCGTCCATATGCAGTTGTGTATCACCTCATCTTCTGTCGACTCTTGCTTTGTGTATGGATATAGCATTTCAATGGAGGCGGCATGTACTACTCCAAGTATGCGGTTTACGCGGTCGACATTTCCATCCTCGCCTATTTCTATAAGTGTGTGTTGAGCATGTTGGTTTTCTTCTCCCCACACATGTCCCTCAATATAGGCGTAGTTCTTAATATCATATAACAACTGCTTTCTATCAAATACCAGTGTCACTTTACGGGAAGTATTACTGTCTCTGGCATCATTGTTATAGCAAAATTCGCTGCAACCGATATGATACATAGCTTAATCATTGTATGTTGGACGTACCGGGCGTTCTCGTTTATACAGTGCCTGTTTGGCTCGGTCAAGAGCGTCCGTCGCAAGGTTGGCATAGTTTTGAGCATCTTCCGGTGATGTTATCACAAACCATTCTGACAAAGTCCTGTCCACGATATATTCGTGGAGCATACCTCCAAGACTGTCACAAGCTGAATTGTTGAAGTTTGACGGCAGTAAGAATACAAGTTGTAGCTTATCTCCGTTCTCAACAGACTTGTTGATGCGATTGTTGGATGTAGATCCATCCTCATGTAGATACTCTCCAAGTTCCACTTTCAGATGCGAGAAAGCATTACTTATGCCACGAAGTATCTGATAAGCATGCTCGTCATCCTCGCTTGCTTGCATGTAGGCCGTAGCCCGGTAATCCTTGCCCGCTGCATTACGTGCCTGTCCAGTAAGATGAGATTTATTCATCACATCAAACTTAATCTCCTTTGATTCAAGAGTAACTGTAATGGCCTTTTTTTGTTCCATAAATATTTTGTTGTATTAAAAAATTAATCATCATATGTCGGGCGTGATGGCTTCTTCTTATATACAGCCTTGCGGTGTATATCATCAAGCAAGATTACAGCCTTGTCCGCATATTCTCCGGCCTCCTTTTTGTTGGTGTAGATATACCATTTGGCAACAATGCTATGAACAAAGAAACTAAACAGGCTTAGATTCATACTCGGAAGTAGCGCATTATCAAAGGATTTAGATACATCAAGTATCAGTTTATAGCATTGAAGTTGTGATGGAGCAACACTTTCTTTATTTGTCGGAGCATTTTTATCGGATTTCATCGGATCTATTACCATGCCCTCGAAAGTAACAAGACCAATAAGCTCGTGTGATATATCGGCACGGCTCTCCTCCCAGAATCTATCAAGATGGATTTTGTCTTCATCAACTGTTGAGATTCTATCCAAAGCATCCTGATCGTCAATCATCTTAGCACCCGTATAGGATGTGGTGACGGCAACCTCCTGCATTACAGCATCCTTATTAATTAATAATATTATCTCCATATCAAAAACTTACGATTGAATATGTTATCCCTACTCCTATGTATGGTTGAAAACCTTTCGTCCCATATCCGTATCCTGCTGTTAAGCCTATGTGCCAACGCTTGGGAGGTTTCCATTCTTTTTTCGTAATGATGGTAGTAGGCCGGAATATATTCAGGCTGTCAAGCCGTGGATCTAACGGGCCACTTACCCAAGCCTCATAAGTGCTGTCGGCATAATGGCGTTGTATTTTGGGTAACTCAACTGTCATGCTATCCATGCTATATTGTGATTCGACTCCATCACTAATGCCATACATGGGGTGTGTCAGTGTATCGCCGTTGACAATCATATCTTGACTTTTATAGCGTTGTCGCGGTTCTCCCCCAGCCCCTCCACCAATAAAGTAATACTTAGGCAGGGTATATATCTGTGATCCTACCGTTAATTCCGCTTGTGGTAAAGGTGAATAGCATTTTATCGTATCGTAGACAGTATAACTTCTTTCAGATATGTAATAAGAGTTTGAGTTAAGGCCAATTAAGAAACCTGTGAGTAAAGCTATCGTCAAAATGAGAGCGATAAGCACAAAGCGTTTTGAGTCCATATTATAATTTCAATATCTGTCTGCGTTCATCTGTCGGGTCATAGCTTATATGTATCCACGAAAAATTACTCTCGTCGATAAGCTGAGTGAATGGGAGTTTAAGATCCTGTATCATTTGGAATAGTCTCCGGTTGTCTGTTCTGTTACCTGTGGTTATATCCGCAGCCATGCCGCGTGTATGGTGACTCGTAGCTACTCCACCAACGAGTTTGTTAAGATCGAGACTGCGGTAGCCAGAGGTAACAACAATAGGCTTTCCCCATGCTTGGCGTAACGGGTCGAGTACTTTGTCTACAAGAGTGGCTACATTGTTCTTCAAAGTTTCAGGAATGGCATTGTCAATAGCATGACGATAAGCAGTATCACTTCTTTCGAATTCCTGAAATGTAAAGTATTTCATGATTTGTCGGATTGGGTTTCAATTATCGAATGCAGTTGCGAAACTATCTTTTGTGCATCTTTTTCTTGTGCACAGTCAATAATGCTCCTAATTATTTCCGGCAACTGTAGTGTCTGGCTTTTCCTGCGGTTGGCGTGTTCAAACATGCTTTTTGCTTCTACTACAATCAGTCCGGCTCCGAACAGTACGGCAACAAATGGCATTATGTAGAATGAAAAGAATATGCCGAGGCAGTCCACAAGGAAGCCAATCAGAATGAACCGCCAATACTCGCTCATCTTAGTTATTGTCACTCGCAGCTTGTGAGAGTGTACGCGCTGATTTGTTTTCTTTGCCGTGTGAACACCGTCCCATAGGTCAAGCATAATGGCCACGATAACCAGTATGCATACTGCAAGAAAAATTCCGAGGAACAAATATACTTTCTCAAGAGATAAGATTGTTTCCATAATTACAAATATTTATGTATTCCCCGATCTTCGTTGTTCGGGGAATACAGATTTATTTTTCGTTAAGAGTAACCGCAGAATTGATCGCATCAAGGTGCATTGCCGCAAGTTGCCATTTGAGTTCTTCGGTTTCGTCGCGGGGGGATGGTGTGTCTCCTGCTTCGAGTTTGAGGTCTCGTATTCCGAATTTATAAGCAGAGCTAAATCCGAAAGTCAGGGATGTGTTGAACTGTTGACCCGGGGAGATCTCTCCACCGGTGTTTATGAAGTCGAGCATCTCCTGAGGCAGATGATACACTATCCGGAAGTCGCGCCATTCTCCGGAAGCTCCGAAGTTCTGGAGAGTGGTCTGCGCGGCAAAGGTGTCAAGCTCCATATACAGTTCGACAGAGAATGTCAGGTTTGAGGCATTTACAGCATCTCCTGCATTACGGATCTTACCCGACAGACAAAGTGTGTCCGAAGAACCCCAGTTGTATCCTTCACGGCTGAGGCCGGGCTGAAACAACATCCTGCTTCCGGACCCTTCTACGGATATTCCGTCCGGTGTGCTGTATTCAACATGGTGTGACATTGTACTGTTCCATCCCTCGATGCCACAATTAGTGCCGTTGATAATATTCATCCGCGGCGATTCCTGCTTCACCGCCGATATTATAACAGCATGACCAAATGTACTATGCTCAATGGAAATCCCATCTCCGGCCTGCATAGTAGGATCTATGATTGCCAGTCCTTGCGATGTCATTTGGTATAGGTGATCTTCGCATCTGTACAATCTGTCCATGCATATTCCGGAATCGATGTCGTCTATAGGATAGTAGTAGGATGCTTTATCCCAACCGGCGGGGATATTGTACACTGTATATTGCAGCCTCTTGCGCACACATGGCCTGAACTCTGCCAATTCCGGCAGGTAGCACACCAATGTATCACTGTCGGCAGGCGGATCGGAGTCTACTGTTTCGTAAAGAGTGTTCTCTGAAAGAAACACATCGAATTCCACAACAGCCTTACCTGCGCCAGTGGATAACGCCGGCAGTTCGCAGACTTTCTTGTCAAGGTCATCGACAGTTTTGGTGATCTCGGTCATAGTATTGGATATAACCGTTAGATAAGCGCGGATTCTGCCCCAGAAATGGGACAGACCCGCTTTATCAAGAAAGCATTTTTGCTCAGACATAGTTATTCTACAAATAGTGAATTGATTTCTTCCGTGCTGATGGCCGAAATGTCGGCATCATTGAGCTTAGTATCCAGGGCTGCCTGTGTTGCCTTGGAAATCGGTTTGTCCAGGTCTGGCGTATTGTTCACCAGGCCGAGACCTACGTCGGCTTTGCCAAGAGTCACTACCCCGGTCTTACCTGCTACAGAGGTCACGGTATTCTTCTGCGCTCCGGCCTCGATGCCTGCGAGTTTCTCGACCAGAGGTGCGAGAGTCTGAGTGTCTTCTATACCGGCCAAGAAGTTCACGATCTCATTGAACTTGTTGATAGCCCCGTCAGAATCAGCCTCGATCAGATTCTTTAGCGCAGTCACCTCAGCCTGGAGGGTTTCCACTGTAGCAGAGTCAACTTTGCCGCCAAGCTTATTGTCGATCAGCGCCTGGATTTTGTCGCTGAATGATTTAAGACCGTTAAGGTCAAGATATTTTACTGTTGCCATAATTATAAATGATTAAAGAATTGGTTACTTGCGGCTGATCATAGCTTCTATCTCCTGTTCTGAGATAGCCTGATGAACGTCGCGTCCGGAAACGAGTTCACTGACATATTTCCCTGTCTTCGGGTCTATCACCTGATCAGCCCGGCAGATAGGTTCTTTGGAGTCATTGACCAAAGTGCCATAGATATTGATGTTTGCCATATTGTCGTATTATTGGTCAGGAATCATGTCTTTGGGTAGGTAGCCCTCAATAGAAAGTTTCTTCTTGGGATAGGAGGAGTCCTGTGTATATTCATCCAAATAGTATTTTTCTTTAAGCTCATTGTATTCAGATTCTGAGGATACAATTCTGAAGATATTGTTATAGCCAAAAATACCGGATTCAATGATCAGGTCGTTTTTCGGATAATTCACATTCGCCGAACCTGTTATTATGCCGTCCTCCACCATAGCGAAGCTGATTATACCGTCTGACGAATTCAGATCCAATACTTCAATGTTGCAACCTTTTTTAAGAGAAGGCGCGAAGATTACAAGCACGTCAAGAGAATGAGTGCCAACTCCGGGTTCGATATACAGCCCGATTCCAACCGTGCATTCAACAGCGTTACCGGACTGACGTGACAGCCGTACAACATTTGATCCGCTTGCTGATATCTCTCCGGAAATTATCTGCGCGATCTCGTCCTCAGTGATGCATTCGTGCTGGTCCGGGTCTTCGAGCAGTTCGCTCATATATTTGCCTGTAGCAGGATCTATCACCTGATCAGCCCGGCAGATAGGCTCTTTTGAGTCATTGATCAAAGTGCCATAGATATTGATGTTCGCCATATTCTTTATCCGATTTTAAGTGACATTGGAGAAGACTGGGGAGCGCCAGAGGTACGGTAACATCTGTAGGTAACATCGGTGGATCCGATTTTCACAGTTACGTCGACAGGAACTTCCATAGGTACACTGAAACCCGAACTGGTAAATGATGTAGGAGTGGTGAAGGTGGGGACACAGATCCATACATACACGTCGGGGGTAAGAGTCACCGAGTAGTCACCGGCGACTGCAGCCTTTACGAACTTCTGGGTGGCTGCGACGATGTCGGCCGAAGTCGGTGTTGTGGCCTTGCTCAGAATCTTTATAGGCGCATAGCGAGTCTGAGATGCAGATACTGGCTTTGTGAGAGTACCGTATTCATCAGTATATGAAGCATTGGCACTGTAGCTTACGGTCACTTTGCCATTGGATGTTGCAGGAGCAGGGAATGCTACCTGAGCAGCACCATCAGTGAAATTCACACCAGAAAGGTTGGCGCTTGTTGGGGTCACGGCCACAGATACAGCCTTGTTGTCGTATCGGGCAGTCACCTTTAACTGATAGTTTACTTCCGCGCCTGTGAATTCAGTACCCGCAGGAGTCATTGCCATGCTTGCCACATACTTCGATTCTCGCTCGGCCTGCTCCTGTTCCTTTAGATACTGCTGCTGCCATGATGTCAGCGCCTTTGATCCCAGGTCGGCAAGCTTCTGCTTTTCTTCGTCGGTATAGTCGTTGGTCGACAGCCCTTTTCCATCCACCTTGTCTACCTTTCCGGACATGATGCCGTCCAGTGTGGAAGTGTCGGAAATACCGTCGAGAAAATCAAAGATCTCCTTGAGCTTGTCGATCGCGCCGTTGGTGTCTTTCTCCATCAGCGCCTCCAGGTCAGTCACCTTCTTCTGAAGTTCAGCAAGATCCTGCTGGCTCTGCCCTGCATCGCGCAACGCCTCCAGTTTATTTTTCAGCGCGTCGGTGAAATCATTCGCCGACAGTCCCTTACCGGGAACAGAGTCAACCTTGGCGGCTAACTTGCCTGAGAGTTGCTGCTGCAACCCATCGTTGTACGTTTTCAGACCATCAAGGTCAAGATACTTTTTTTCAGCCATACAAAATTGTTTTAATGATTTATTTGATTGTTCTATAATTGTCGTCATTTTAGCAACGACATAATTTCATCAGTAGCGATGCTCTCTACAGCCAGTTCGTCCTCCATCGTCTCAAGATGTTCTTCAAGAGCCTCTATCTTAGGTGCGCAGGCACACACCGTATCAGTAGGACCTCCGGGCATCATGTTCTCCATAAGCAGCGCGAGAATTTCCTGACGTCCTATGGATTCCACATCCGCACCCGCATCAATCTCGCTCTTTATCCGGTCGATCTCACGGCTGATCTCGCCAAGTTTCGGACCGCATGTGCAAGCACCGAACACAGGATTACCATCCGCATCAAAATCAAGATCTCCAATTATATCGTCGATTTCGGCGTTTGAGATTTCATTTACCTCTGCATTATACTTTTTCAGTAAATCACCATCGAACCTATATAATTCATTATTGAATTGAAACAGTGTGTCTAATCTGGCCAGACCCGTATCCGGATCGTTGTAGTCATACTGATTTAATCCATAATAGGCATATTCGCCTTGGCTCAACATCTGCTTTTTCGCAGGGTTGAAAAACACCTGTCCATTACTCGGTATAAGCAGTGATGTTCCGTCAAAATTTCGTATGCGGATATTGTTCAGCCGATCCGATATTTTATCGAGGTCTTTCTGTTCTGCTTTTTGAGATACTGTTTCAGACAGTTTATTGTGTGCGATCTCTAAAGCAGCAATCAGATTTGCAAGGTTTTCAATATCCTGCTTACATTGAGAAAGGTCAAGTTTAAGATCCGTGCTATCTACTGTATTTCCAGTATTGCTCCATTCGCCTTTTTTATTAACTATATAAAGTTCTGCCGGAAAAGAATCTCCTACCAATGCCCACCATCCCGTCTGCGGACGGGGATAAAGTTTGAGCAGTGTTGTGTCATCTGGAAACAACCCCTTGCACACACCCTTGATGTTCGGTGCTTCAAGATAGCCGTCAACTTTAAGGTCATGTCCAACATGAACTGATCCCCTTACAGTGGAATTTCCTCCAATGGTCGAATTACGGCTAACTGCAATATCTCCATCTATGAGCTTTGTTGGAATTGGTATCATTGTTGCAACATTGATTGATATAAACTTGAAAAGTATTCAGCTTTTGGTGTGTCGCCATAAGTTCCTGAAACTAATGATGCCGTGCAATTTATTACTGCGGTATAGCAACGTTCGCAAATGTCGATACCTCCATAGTTGTCGATATTTGGATATGGGATATAAGTTGCCTTACTTACATATGCGTCTTGGCTTCTACATGAATAGAATTCCAAAGCCTTGCCTTCAGGACGATTGACAATGGCGCATATTGGTTTCTGAGCTGTGCCGCGTAATGCCTTTATTCGTTGCCGCTGCAATTTGTATTTAGGGTCGGAAGTGCTGATAGCAGTATATACAGCGCTCTCCCAATCACTCATTTCAAATACAATAAGGCGCATAAAGTCATCGGGTAATAAAACCCAGCCGCTTTCGAGATCATTCCAAAAAATTGCATCTCCGAAATGATGTCCTTCCTCCAGAAGATATGTAGGTGCGTCCGTATGTACCCTGATTACAGCCTCCAATATTTTACTATGTATTATATCATTTAGAGACAAGGTATCTACATCGTCAGTCTGCAACAGTTGTTCGCTCGACATATTTTGGTCGAGACACACACGCACATCGCGTATCACATTGTTTATGTTGCATACCATAGCGTCAGTTTAGTTTTATTCGTCTTCCTCTGTTTCTTCAACTGAATTGTCAAATGATGCGAACTTACCGCCTACGAATATAATTCCATGTTCATATGCAGCTTTCTGAGCTGCTATATTGGAACGCACCTTGTATGATGGGATGCTGAAGTTCTGCTGTAGATAGTCCTGTGCATCTTGCAGACAGCTAACCTCCACCTTTGTCAGAGAATTATCTGTAATCTCAGTCTCAGTATGTTCCGTTTCTTCTGTCGGGGAATATGAGCCGTTATGGTTCTCAGCTTCTATTGTTGATTCTTCTGCAACATCTGAAGTGGTAGCCGTCAGAGGTTGTTTCGTATATTCATCTGTTGTGTCTTGTGGTGTAGACGGGTGCTGCTTCTGTGCTTTTTTAGCTTTAAGCGTTTTTGCCGGGGTATCCAGTAGAACGCGACTAATGAGGGTAATACGCCCCTCCTTGAAGTAGGAACTCATTTCAATCGCTTTCTGAATGAATGGATTGGTTGTTGTATACTGAGCGGGAGTTACACCATATACCGTAAGTGCGCCGCCAGTGAAATGAACGGTTACGGTAGCTGCACCGGCTTTAATCTGTGCAACCCAATCCATGTATTGTGGTGCACCGTAAGTTACTTTTTCCATCATTATTAGGTAATAAGTTATTAGCTGTTATAAAAATGTAGCGGAAAGGCGTAGGACGCCCCCGCCACATTTTCTCTTATTCCATGTTATAGGATTACACCGTTAATCCGCGATTATCTCTCCGGAGAACTCAACCCATCCAGCAGCACCCTTATATTGCCACATTTGGCCATTTTGTGCCGATGCGTTGATTCCAGGGCAATCTTGTGTAAGAAGATATACGCGGTTTTCAACGAGGTCGTCATCGGCAGGTGCGTCCTCGCTATCCCAAATGGTATAGGTTGTCGCATCTGCGTTTGCTTTGTGTCCCTCGCCGTCAATCCATATATGACATGCGCCCTTGAGTGCGAGTCCATCCCACACTATGATACCCTTACGGGTTGCTTCTTCGCCCTCAACACGATCTTTGAATTCATGTTGCTGTGAATAAGTGTAGTGTACAAGTCGGTTTTCACCTATAAGCGCACCGGAATTTGACCATCCGAGAACGTCAAGGGTTGGTTCTCGCTTGATGTCAATGTCACCGAATACAGTGTGAATGCTTGTTACAACCCATCCGATAGGATTCTGCTTAGTAGCAATTTGGATTTCAGGGTGCTTGCTGAAATCAATGCACTGAAGCTCCTCCAAAAGATTCTTACCGGCAAGGAGAATTGCAGACTTGGGAACATCTTCTCCGGTAAAGAACATCTTGGCAAGTGCGATGAGTTTCTCGATGGTCCATTTGCCTGTATGCTGAAGTTCACGTTTGAACTGCCAGCGGATTCCTTCGGTAAAATATATCATCTGTTCGCCGAGTTTGGGAACTTTGACAGGGAATTTGCCACGATGGCCGGCCCACAGGGTGCGGTTGCTTGCACGTTTGAAATTGAGAATGGCCTGTTCCGCTATAAGGCTCTGGCTGAACGGGATGTGCTTTTTCTGTGCTTCGAAGTAGTCCGAAACGACCTGATTCATGCCTCGCTTCTGTAGGTATACTACTGTTGGACGAGGAACAATGAGATCTGGATCAACCTCTTTTTGAGTCTCGTACATTGCATTAGCGAGGAGTTTAATTTTTGTTCCTGCAGGAATCGCAGGTGTTGTACAGAAAGCATCGTCTTTGGACTTTTTCGGACCATTTACGGCACGAACGATAGGATTGTTTGTAGTTGCATCACGTCCTGTCACAAATACCATAAGGCTCTTGCCTGGAGTTACTGTCTGACCATCGGGAGTATAACCATCAACATCTGGAATGAGCAGAGTGTGATAGTCTCGCGGAATATCTTGGTCATCTGATACAAGGGGAAGAACGAACTGAACCGAATTAGATGCTGCCACTGCACTATCAGTAGTAAGTGTGCTACGTTGCTCATCAATCATGTAGTGCTCGACTTCGGGACTGTTGACCTTGACTTTCTTTGCTTTGAGCATAAGCGACATCAAAGATGTATCCTCACTTTGAAAGCGGAACAGTTGATCGTCAATGTCTGTTTCAATAAGATTTCCGGGTGCAATTCCGCCGGTAGCTCCTGCTACATTGCTTACGGTAGTTGCATTACCCGGTGCTTGGGACTGTACTCCGGCCGAACCGGGAGAGGTTGCAACTGCTGCTCCTGTACCTGCAATTACATTTTCTTCTGCTGCCATATTTTTATAAATTAATGTTGTTTAGTGATTTAGTTGTCAGTTGATATTATATTACCTGCTGCAATGCCTCCTGTTGCTGATGCGATACTTACGACAGTTGTGGCACAGCCTGGTAATTGAGTAGGCAATCCAGTACTTCCTTTAATCGGTTTCCTCGGATTTTCTATGAACTTGATATTTTCATTCATTAGCTTGCTCCGTCTGCGATGTCGAATATCGACCCCTTTTGTTTGGTTGGTGCAGGTGCGTTGTTTGCACCGGCGAGTGTAGGTGTACCATCCCCTCGGACAGGTTTGCGTAATCGTGCTTCGGCTTTGGTATTCCTACCTTTAATCTCGCCTTCTTCTCTTGCAACAGCAATATCGGCATCATGATTGATAGCTTTGAGTGCCATATCTATTGTTTCCGGCCTTATGATTCCCATTACGGCATCATTCGTAACCTCTTTGATCCAATCAGCAGCAGCATCAATCTGTTCATCGCTAAGGCCGAGTTCGCTCTGTTTCTGTTCAAGCATAGCAAGTGTCGACTTCATGTTCTTTTCCCATTCTTCTTCAAGGCTTTTTTGCTTGGCCACGCGCTCTACATACTCTTTATTGCTGGCTGCGAAATCATCAATTTTTGACGGATCGTCAAGCATTTCCCTTACGCCATCAAGACCAATCCTGTTGATTAAAGAAGACCACGGATCTTTGCCCTGAGCCATGTCTGTAATGAACTCAGCGCTGCGCGGATCGCGGTTGAACATGTCTACAAGCGAACGCTCCCGTTCCTCATAGCCTGATAATTTTTTGTCATATTCGTCATAATCGTCATTGATTTGGCCGAATAATGCATCGTCATCGGCGTATTCACGGTCCGGGTATTTCTTTTTCAGTCGTTCGCCGAATTGGTCTCGTCTGCTTATAACTTGCTTTTCCTCAGCCATATCTTGGTTTTTATAATAGTTGGTGTTGAATTTAAAGGCAAAGATAAATCCTGCGGCTCAGTTCCTATCTTTATCTTTTTAGTCAGGTTATTTATTTTTGTATAATATTCAATAACCTATAGAACAGAGCGATGAAGCCTTTGGGAAGTATATTATCATTTACCCGTGAACGTAATGCCGCGTTGCTAAAAGCATATCGCATGCATGTCAGTAAAGTTGATTTTGTTAGATTGAATGAAATCGGCGAAAAGGTTGTAAATTCTCCATCGCCTCGTTTCTGGGTGTCGGTGGAGCGCGCCACAATCATTCGCGGTAAGCCAGTATTGGAAACCATGCGTCCAACAAAGCAGGAAATGTTTAAGGAAATATATAGGCGTGTCATGATCCTTAAGAAACAATATCCCGAAAGGCATCTTTATGAATTGGTGAATGAGGTTGTACATTCACCGGCTCCGAAATTTTATATGGAAGTATCCTCTGCAATCGAGCGTCTGTTTAAAATACGTAATGGGTGGTATGATAAAGGAAAAAGAAATTACAGTATCTGACATTATTTCTGAAAATGACAGCCGTCGTAATAAAATGTATTCGCGCTTTAATCCTATTACCGGAGAGGGATCTATAGGCGAGCGTATATGTGTATCAATACCAGACTTCCCAATAAAAAGAATGTGGCTGCCAATCTCAATGATGGATAATACCTTTGTCAAGACTCTTATTTCAAGCAAGGGTATTGATGGTATGTTGCGAGATGTAATGTCTATAACAGATCCTACATCCAAGGATCGAGAGGCTGTAATAGATCGATTCGTGCGGCTGCGTTGTCTGCACGATTTTCCGTTTTGGGCTGCGACTTTTGTATATATAAAAAATAAGGATGTCGGCCAACCGGATTGTCTTTTCCGTCTGACTTATCCTCAACGCCGCTTTGTCGAAATGCTTGAACGTATGAGACGTGCCGGCAAGCCTATTCGCATAATCTTGTTGAAAGCCCGGCAATGGGGAGGTTCTACAACATCACAAATATACATGGCTTGGTTGCAACTCATTCATCGTACCGGTTTGAACTCTCTTATTATTTCCAACTATAACAAAGGATCTGAGACTATAAAGGGTATGTTCAAGAAGATGATAGAGGCTTATCCGGTGTCTATGCTTCATGATGTCGGAGATGTTTATTCGGAAAATGAGGAAAAACTTGTTGGTGTTGGACGCTCCGGTCTTACACAACTTGTTCCTCAACGTAATTCAACGATCTCTATAGGATCAGCCGAATCGCCGGATTCATGTCGAGGCGGGGATTACGCTCTTGTACATTTGTCAGAAGTCGGTTTATGGAAAGCTACTGAAGGTAAGAAGCCTGAAGATATTGTGCGCTCTGCTTGCTCCGGTGTCTTGTATCGTCCGTATACTATGATTGTATACGAAAGTACTGCTAATGGAGTCGGTAATTTCTTCCATAATGAATATGTGGCGGCCAAAGATACTGACATAAAATCCCAGTTTGAGCCACTTTTTGTTTCCTGGTTTGATATAGAGTTGTATCAGATACCTTTTAGCGACAGAAAAGAAATGGAGTCGTTTGCAAAACAACTATATGACAACCGGCTCAACGGTTCAGCAAAGTCGGACCGTGAGGAATGTGGCAAATATCTTTGGTGGCTATGGGAAATTGGGGCGACTCTTGAGGGTATTCATTGGTATATTGAGGAGCGTGCGAAGTATCACGACCACGGGTCTATGGCATCTGAATATCCATCGGATGATGTCGAAGCGTTTGTAAACTCCGGATCTGCCGTATTTGACAAATATGCCATCGAAGCACTAAGGTCTACGACAAAACAACCGCCACGTTACATCGGCGACGTATTCGCATATGGTGATGAAGGCAAAGATGCATTGCGTGACTTACGTTTCAAGTCTGATAGCCAAGGTATGCTGTGGATATGGAATCTGCCCGATCCGGTCAATCCTAAAGATATGGAGAAGGTGACAGACAGATACCTTACTGTGGTGGACGTCGGAGGACGTTCCAACAAAGCAGACTGGTCTGTTATTGTCGTGTTTGACCGTCTGCTGATGATGGACGGTGGAAAGCCCTCTGTTGTAGCTCAATGGTACGGTCACATCGATATGGACCTTTTGGCATGGAAAGCGGCTCAGATAGCGGCGTTCTATGATAACTCACTGTTGGTGATCGAGAGTAATACGCTTGAGACACACGACAAGGAGCGGGATGTGGATGGAGACCAATCCGCAGCAATCCTTAACCAGATCAAGGATATTTACCCTAATCTCTATGCCCGTAAGCAATCAGAGGATGCGATAATTCAGGGACTTCCGGTACGATATGGCTTCCATACAAATATTGCGACAAAGCCCATGATTATATCCACGCTTGTCAAGGTGATACGAGAAGGGCTGTATATCGAGCGCGATAAGCGCTGCATAGATGAATTCATGAACTATGAAAAGAAGCCCAACGGTTCTTTCGGTGCGCGGCAGGGTACACATGATGACCTGCTGATGACACGCGCCATTGGCCTGCATATCTGTTTCTATGAAATGGAACTGCCGAAAGTCGTAACCCGCAGCAAAAACGATCTACGATATACGCCCAAGATTATATCCGCTGCATCTTTCTGAACCCTCGGGCACTTTGTGGGGTTAATATTTTGATGTTAATGATGATAATGTTAACTTTGCAGAATGATATTTGTACAGTATCATTATAACGTCTCTGAACAATGGTTGCATGTTGTCATGATTGATGAACAAAATAACTGCAAAATAATGCCTAAAATATATGGATAAGGCTACGAATAATGAAATAAGGAATACAGCCGTCGGCCTTTCTGTCAAACTTGACGTATATATCTTCACAGAGGATAATACAGTCATAGCATACAGTCCGGCATTGGATTTATGCGGTTCGGGATATACATATTCTGAGGCAAAGGAGTCTTTCCATATTGCAGTCACCGAATATCTTGATTATGGCTTGTCACACAGGACGCTTGTAGCCGATCTTAGGTCGCATGGATGGAAAGTCCGTTCTTTGAAACAGCGAAAGATGGCGTCTCCTACATTTGATACTCTTTTGCGTACCAATCCTACATTCCGGGACATATTGGAGAATAAGGATTACCGGAAGGAAACACAACCGATGCCTTTTCCTGTGATTGCATGACAATATGAATACACAACGGTTATCAAATGTATCTCTTGCAGATTATCGACTGTTTCTTCAGAAAGCCGGATGCACATCAACCTCAATAAAAGGAGGGCATGAGAAATGGACAAAACGAGGTCTGATGCGTCCGATCATTGTTCAGACACATGTTGACCCTGTGCCTGAATTTATAATCAAGAACGCACTGCGTTCCTTAGGACTGACTAAGGCTGATTTTTTCAAGATCTTGTTCTGCGATTAAGTTCTGATTCGATAGCATCGGTTTTCTTGGCTCTTGACTGTTTCCCGTTACGATTTGTTTCAGGCACGTTGTTGTGAGCCGTGCATTGCTCCATGTAGTTGTCCTACGGCATCCATATTTGCACCCTGTTGAATCTGGGCCATAAGCTGGGGTGACACACCCTGCGGAACTTGACCGGCCTGCAGTTGTTCCTTTTGAGATTGAATCGATTGCAACAGTTCGTCGGCAAACGGGAAGTTGCCGGATTGCAGCAACTGCTCCAATGATATGGCCTGCTGCTGCCAAAGCTGCATGAGGAAATCATTGGCCATAGCACGGTAGGCAGGAGTTGCCGTACTGGGTACTATTGAAAGATCAAACTCCACATCACGTATTTTCCGTGGATCATATTCCACCTGTGATCCTACACGCCCGGCTATGTTGAACACTCGCTTGCGGTCGTAGAACTGCTGTATATTCTTCACATCCTTGTACGCAGCATCACGCACGAACTCGCTGAACGAATCGAGCAGATCAAGCAACGAAGTAGTCGCATTCTGCGTCTGCTGATTGTAGAGAGCCGCCGACATTCCGGAATAACCCGGCTTGCCTTGCAGCGCTCCATTTACACCGCTGATGTCCTCAAAAAATTTCAATTGCAGGTTAAGCAGTTCGTTTATACCGATGTTTGTAGAATTGCTTGATACCTGCTTCGGCACTTCCCGGCTCTTGCTCGGAGTATATACGATCACACCATCGAGTCTGCTCCAGCTATTGGCGAAATCTTCCGGCGACATGTGGTCCGGAATGCAATCCTCTGGGACGAGCAGCACCCCCTTGGCCGAACTGCGCATTATCCAATCATACAGGGTGATCAAACGGTTGGTGTACCGCTGCTGGTCTATCACATCGCTCACAAACGAATGTATCTCCCCGTCTATGAACGGATATGCCTTGAACACGTACGGGTGACTTTTGTGGTCGTAAGGCGTCTCACCTTCGCTGAGTATGTCGCCGAATGGAGTCAGATAGTAATAATACCAATATGAGTCCATGAACCATTCGTGATGAATCAGCGGGATTTCTTCCTGTGGCATTCCTGCGGCACGGCCTTGCATCAGCCGTCGGGCATTTTCCTCATGAACTATTACGTTGTAGTCCTCAATATCTATTTTGAAAACATCACCATTATTATAATCGTGACACCAATAGCGCGGCTTGGTCTCCTTGCGCCATACCTCGATCACCCTGCACCGGCTCTCGTCACTGGGTACAAGGAAATCCATTTCCGGTGTATGTGAATAGCCGAACTGTTCCCATGCCTGCGTGAGTATGATCTTTTCCCTTGCCGCGTGATATATCTGTGCAAGTCTTGCATAATCGGCAGGAGATTTTGCAAATTCATGGCATACATCCTCGAAACTCACATCGTGGATCTCTCCGACGCACGAGCAATCCCAAGCGCGGAAATCACGCATATTATTGTCTATGAAGAAATTGTTGGGCTGCACATATTCCGTCCAGCAATCCTCCTTATCATTCAGGCGACCGAACCATTTGCGGTGTACAATCATGCCGGAAATAAGAAATTCTTCCATAGTTCTTGCATATAGTTCGGTCATGCGGTTGAGTTGCATGTTGTATTGCAGGACAGTGGACATCGTCTCGGCAAGCTTCTGCTCGTCTCGGTCTCTGGCATAGCAGGTAGGCTCAGTCGCCTGACTGCGGTATACACCTATGACATTGCGGACAAGACGTCGGATCAGGTTGTTTTTCAGCGGAATGTTGCCCTGCTTCATGATGTATTGTTCCTCTGTCATCTTCACGCCATTGACGCATACAATGTCACTCCACTGATCACCGTAGTTATAGCGCTTGTTACGCTCGCGATCACGACGGAAACGGTACATGTTCTGATACAATGTCTGCGCCTGAAGCAGTACATCTGTGGCCCTGCGCATGTCATTGCCCCGCGCCATCGCTGTAGCGATGCTGTCCATCTCCACTGCGTTTGCAGGTTTCACTTTACTAAGTCTGTTCAGTTTGATCATCTTCGCTTGCCGGATATATTGTTAGTGCCGGTGATGCAAAGATACTCACCACCGGCACTAATCTGTCTTTATCTATTGGATTGCATCAGTGTTGGCTGCATGGCTTGGTATTTTGCATAGAACTCATTCATCAGCGTTGACAGTTCTGCCATTGCCGATTGTTGAACCTCTGCTGTTTCGGCTTGCAAAACTTTCACCATGCCGGCTCGATAGGCTGGAATGGTTGAGGATATAAGCGCAGCTTCCTCCGGTGTTTTGGCCGACAACCACATTTTGGAGATGTGAGCCAGTTGCCTGTCATAATGATCGAAAAGCTTATATAGAGAGAAGTCTGGATCTTGCAGCAACTCCACATGCGCCTGTGCTGCGGCGGCATAATCTGTTTTCATCAACTCATCTACAGAATTCTTCTTTTTTACTGTGTTATAACGAGCCTCAAAGTTGGCATAAGCTTCATTGATCTTGGTATCCCCTTGACTCTCCAATCGTTTTTCCATAATGTCCTTTGCTTTTCCCTCGTATTTGTCGGTTCGTTCCTCATCGTCCCAAGACCACAGAGCAAAAGGTGTGCCGCGCTTAACCTTGTACTCGGCATAACGCTTTGCCAACTGCGCCGGAGTCAGTTTGCTTGCCTCTTTCCCATTAAGATCGAGTTCTTCAAAATGTATTTTATCCAGTTGACTCTGCGGACAGCTTAGTAGCCTTGCAACGAGCATAGAACATTCATTGCGCATTTCGGGATCAGCTCCGCTATAATCCAAAATTGCGGATGCCCAATCAGTAAATGTTTGAGGATTAACGCCGACTGCTGATCCTAACAAGATGTTGAATATATCATTAGCTGCAGCCATCTTATCTTTATCTGCTTTTCTCATTGCTAACACAATGTCGCTAAGTATTGGGTTGGTACGGCCAAGACTTGATAGTCTTTTTTCATTGTTACCTGTCAATATACCGAGAGCGTCAGACATGACATCTCCATATGCTAAGCCTTCAATCGGTGCAAATATCGACTGTTTGAGTACATCGACTATCTGTTTTTCTTTTTCGTCATCATCTGATGATAAAAACAAAAAAGGAGCAATGCTGCCAATTCGCCATAGCCACGGAAGAACCCAACCGAACATAGCAAGGTTTACGGTGTTCTTTATTGTGGCTGACCGAATTTCTTTTTTTGCGAGTTTCCGGGTATGTCTCCATTCGGCTTCGCTCCACGACATGTCGCTTTTTTGCTCCGGGATAATGGGATTCTCGAAATTTTCCATTATCTTTGTAACATCTTCCAAGTCAAGATAGTCAACGTCAGCGAGATTGATTCGCTGTTTGTCTATTAAGGCTTGGATTTTTTTATGATTAAGGTAAGTAGCTTTGCCTTGAGAAATCCAATTTAGCCACTCGGCATTGTCCTTAGGAAACAAGCCTCTGACAGATGACACCTCAATGCCGTTTCGTTGTTGGTTGAAGTGCACGCCAACAAGGAACTGTTTGCCTCCGTATGATAGTCCAACAATTACATTCATTGCATTGTTGCCGTATTTGAATACTGCGAGTGGTTTGTTGAGAGCTTCAACCAAACCTTTTACAGCACCGATTGGGAATATATGGTTTCCTTGGTTGGCTTTTGCGGCAAGTCGTGAAGCGGCCATTTCAATTGGCATGTCTGGGAAGCCTGCTGATTGAAGAATACCACCAGGCATACCCAAACTATAAATATGCCCTGCGGGCAAAGAGCCGGCAACTTGCTTTGTAAGTTCCTCATCAAAACGTTGTCCATACGTTTTTGTTCCGATTGTGCGGAGTATCTGCTTGGCAACAAAATCTTCGTTAACCTCTCCACTGATGATACGCATTAGATTTCTTGCGGAAGTATGAGCTTCACGAGTATAAGATGTCGAACTGTTGCGGAACAGCATAGCTGAGGTTGCATAGAAAGTATGGTCAACCTGAATAGGGGCCATAAACGGGCCTTCGCTTGATTGCTGAGACTTGTTGAATGCGAGTTCAGCATCTTGTATAGCTCGTCTTTCTGCTTGCTCCTCGTTCATTCCCCAACTAAGATACTTAGCTTTCTTTGTCTGATACACACTATGAGCACCAACAGCGATTGTCCATGCGTCCACACCGATGTTAGGGAGCATACCGTATGATGAGGCTTTCATTATCTTGTTGTCATACTCGGTTTCGCGTAAGCGGTAATCACCTGCAGTACGGCTTAGAATGCGTTTGCGGTAGTTAGGCAAATTTTCCCAAGACCACTTACACGCCGTGACACCCAATGTCGTCAAGTCTTTAATGATGTACTTAGGGGTAATTTCGCCAAAGAATGCAGGGAGCGAAAGTGTCTGCTTTAGTGCTGTAAACAAACGAAATGAAATTTTACCCATTGTTACACCCTTTGCCCCTTGAACCATAAGTTCGTCAAACTTGGATCTTTTAGGTTCATACGCATCTGTCGCTATTGCTGCGCATTGTTTGAAGCGCGTCCATAATTTTTCTCCGGATCCGTACACGCTACTCATCGCAAGCACTTGTTGCTTGAGACGGTTATATGAAATGAGTGTACCAATGTCGCGGTTCATTTCAGCGAATGCAGACCAATGACAACCGTCATTGTCAATGTGTCTTGCAAGCACATCAAAGAAGTTACAATTTCGCATATCCCATTTAGCGACACTTGCAACACGCTTCTTGATAGCTCCAGTTTGAACGCTTACACGGTCATTGGGTTGTGACTCCCTGCCGTTCTCAATGTCTCTTTTGAGGGTATTCTTATCGCGCACGAATGGAAAGTAATTTTCAATGTTCTCCATGTGAGCACCAAACATTCTAACATGCACGTCGTCCATATCTTTGCCCATTTGAGGTAGAAGTTCTTCCTGTGTCCAATCGGCGTAGGCTTTAAGCTTGGAATCTAGTGTATTAGTAATGTTTTGCATAGCCGCTTCTGTGATGCCCATTTTTCTGTTGGTGGCGCGTCCCATAGGCATTTTTTCAACTGCATATAGATAGAGCAATTCTCCTTGGCTAACTTCAAACTCCCGCATTTCTGCTCCGTCATGATAGGCTACTTTTGCTTTCGGTAAAGCGTCTGCATAGTCATACAAGTCAATATAGGAATATGCTACCGCTTTGGTTTTTCCATTGCGCCACACCTTTCTCTTGCCAAAGATTTCAGCTACTTTAGCATCCATCAGTTTATGATAGTGCTCTTTCATAAGCTGCTCTTTGTCTACGGCATCAACCCAACTGCGCATGAAGTAATCGTGCAAATAACCTTCTCCATTGGGATTCTTATTTCCAAATAGCTTCAGCATTTGGTCAAAGGTCGACATAGGTTCAAGGGCAAAACGGACCGGCCACCAGTTGGCTAATTTCTGTAGTCTCGTGTCTCTGCGGTCTCCTCTCAACTGTTTGCCCTCCATGTCTGAGTTGGCGAGATGGTGAATATTGTTGACTCGCGCTTTTTCAGACTCGCGGAAAGCTTTGGCATTTTCAATGCTGCCACGTAGAGAATCTGATAATCGGCCTACAAGATTGAAATAAGCCTCAGATCGTTCTATTTTGTTTTTGCGGATTGCATCTTCAGTGGTTTCTACATACTGCTTGTATGCATCATAGGTCATGCGTCCGGCATCTCTATCTTCCTTTGCTGTTTTGATACTATCCCGTAACGCTTCCTCATCAGCTTTGCTGCCGGCAATGTTCTGCACATAGTCAAGTGCAATGTTGAGGCCGGTGTATTCTATGGCGGCTTTGTCAGCAATGGTTTGGTCGGTGTCACTCATTAGGTTCAATGCTTCGGCAATGCGGTCGTTGATGTCATCCTCTTTAAGAGACATAGCTTTATTAACAACTTCTATTGTGTACTGTCCATCAACATCGAGTGCGCCCTGCACCTCTACACCTCGTGCATCAACTTTGCTTCCACGAACAGCAAGCAGTTGCCGAAGTGTGGCTTCGCCGTTGCGGAGTTGGTTATCAACCATTATGTCCAGAATCTTCTGAACATACTCTGCGGTGTCGTTCTTCGCTGTTGCATTTTTGACAGCCGACAGAAGTCTTTGCATTTCTCCTGAGGTAATTCCTGAGAGGTAGCCATGCTGCATTAGGATACGCGCAAGGTCTGCAACACGTTTTACGGTGCTGCGATCATACATCGCTTGTGCTTTCATTGCACCAACAACTCCGGTCTTAATCTTACGGTCCGCTCCAACAAAACTCCGGGTTGTTCCTCGGCGGTTACGCATGGTGTGCAGGAGACTTTGCAGGTTGTTGGTGACAGCCAACTTCGCATCATTGCGCAGTGTGAGGTCTGCGCTTTGGTTAGCGCTTAATCGCAGTGCCGCATTGGTTATGCGTTCCTCAAGCCCCACACTATGATCGTTCCATATATCATCGGTCTCTCCGCTGCGGAAGCGCAAATCGCTGTGATTCTCTTTAGCAAGTCCGGTTTTGTCTACATACTTGCCGGTATCAAGCATTTCTGATATGCTGTCTGCAATTGCACTGAGTGTTCCGGCAGGAGCTTTCAACAATTCGTCTCTGAAGTAGACATATTCATGAACCTCCTGGCCTATCGCGGCTCGGAATGTATTGGGCGTTTGGCGGCGTTTGACCACAATGCTCACCATTGGCTCGCGGGCATACTCTGAGTTTGCGTTATGGTTGCTGATCCTGACAGTTACCCTATGGCCATCATATAACTCAAAAGACTTATAACCGCTGCTGCCAACTCGGCCGTCCATACCGAGTCCGCGTTTCAGATCGGCCAAGAAACCACGGTCGTTAACAGCATTTGCGTATTTCTCAGCAACCATGCGTAACTGCGATTTGGCATTTTCTAATTTTTGGGCTACCTTTGCAATGTGTTCAGCATCGACAGGAACTGTAATAGGGTTAAGTCCCGCCTCGTTGGTGTTGGACATTTTTTTATGCCGTGATACTTCATCACGCATTATAACATCTGTACCGATTTTCAGATCCTCACGTTTAGCAGCATCACGTGCCATATCCACATAATCACCTTTGCCGGACGACAGGCGCTCATGGCTACGCCACAGCATATAGCGTAGTTCATTGTCTCCAAGTTTAACCCACTTCGGTAATTTCAGCGAGCCAAGGAATTTATTGATGGCTTCCAAGACTTTGGCTTTGAGCTTCGTCCATATACCGCGTTCAGTTTCTGTAAAATCCTCAAAACCTTTCTCACTCAGGCGTCCGAATAGTTCATCAACAGCCACGTGGCGGTGGTATTCATAGCCTTTTGCCGGATCGTTGATAAATCGGCGTGTAGCATCTGTATCGACCGACTGTTTTAAATCGTGCTTCAGATGTTTATAGACCTCGCCGCAAAAATCATCATAGTTTTTATCACCAATCAGTTCCCGTAGTCCCTTGTGGGCCACTACCTCATGGAATAAGGTAGCTTCCACATCTGCGACGTTCTCGCAGTTTGGCAATACCATGACAACATCGCCTGTAATGGTGTCATACCAACCTTTGGCAGAACATTTCTTACGTTGCATGGCCACGTCATTGTCAGTGATTTCTTCAACATTGTTAATGAAGCGCACCGGTGTATGCAGCCGTGCTGCAAGTTCCTCACCCTGACCGCGCATAGTTTCCACATCGCCACTCAAACTTTCTGCCTCTGAAAGCGTTGGATTCTCAAAAGAATCAACTATCTTTGCGACAGCTTCAAGGTCTTTTGTGGCTATTTCCTGCTGAACCTGTTGTGACGCCGAGGAGAGCCATTCAAGACCTTTTTCTCTGTCTACCCACTGAAGATTTCCGTTTTCGAGAATAGGCCGGATTATATTTTCTTCACGACGGCCATGTACGGAACGAATATCATTAACTTCTATTATCTCGTGACCGTTCTGTATCTTGGCTTGAAGTTCGATGGCCACGCAGACATTTTTGCCGTCTCTGTCAGTCATTTCAGTGAGCACCCCGATTGTATTAACGGAGCGATGGAACACAAAGATTGGCTCGGAAAGATGTTTCGGCATGTCCGTAAGAGCGGAGAGTTCGATGTTGTGCTTCTTGAAACTCGCCTTGTTCAGAATGCGCTGGCGCATGACAATAGGCATATCCGGCAAGAAAAGTTTCATAGCGCCATTGGGCATTCCCAAGTGCAACATTTCATTCGCCTCCATATCTCCGTTGATATAGCGTTCCAATTCTTCATTGAAGAATGCCACGCTGTGGTAGCGGCTATTGTCGTCCTTGCTGCTCTCTTTGCTATCACCAAGTCCGTAGCGTATTGAATCATCGGATGCTCCATACTCGTTACCGGGTTCATACAGCATCCCCTCATCTCTTGCACTTCTGGTATAGTTGCCTTCTACATTAACGACATCAAGAAGATTAGTACCTCCTACCTGCTGCAAACTTTGTTTAAGCCGTTGGAATGCACCGCTGTCGTTGTAGTTGATAGCAAAGTCTCCATAAAGAATTGCAGATTCGCCCCCAAATTGAGTTATTCGATCTGAAATATAGCGTGCTTTATCTGTGACATCATTGGTAATGTCGATAAAAGGCGTATGAATATTTCCGACAATCCTACCTGCACGTGATATAATAAGGAATGAAACCTTTGCACGATCGCCCATACGGTGCGAGTTGAGGAACTTGGCAACATCTTCCGAATCCCGGACCATTGGCTGCGACATAGGATCATAGTCACGCGCGAATATCTGCTTGTCAAGAGTATGTACTTTCAGTGGTGATTCGGTTTCAGGAATACGCTTGTATCCTACTGATGAAAGTTCTCCTTTACCGAATGTGCCATACTTACCTGTCTTGAGATTTATGATCACACCATGCACCGGCATTTCCGTCATTCTCTCCATTGTCTCAAGCACGCGCATGTCCTCCGGAGAACACTTTAGATTGCCGCTCGGATGGTTGTGCACAAAATATACCTGATCAGGCTTTATCCGGTTATATGCAAGTGAAGCAGTGGGTATATCTACCAGTGAGGCCGTAAATGTTCCCATGCCAAGCTCTACAACAGTAGGGTCGCCGTCCTTGACAAGCACCATAAACGCATGCTCCTTGGCTGCATCTTCAAGTGATGAGAAGATGAAAGCCACATCGTCTGCACTTTCGATGCGTTCTCCGCTTGTGAAGTTGAAAGCTCCGGTTTCCTTGAATACGCGCTCTACAACACTGAACTCTCCGAGTTCGGTGTTCAGTCGATTATTATGTGCTTCAAGTCCGGAATTTCCTTGCCGTTGTAGGTCTGCGGCTCCGGTCCGGCTATCGTCACTTCCGTCTTTGGCCTTGGGTACTCCGTAGGCTTCGGGGTTTTCGGATGTGTAGTTGATTGTTTTACCGTCTTGTGTTTCATACGTATCTGCAAAGATAGTATTTTCGGTGGAATTATAAGAAATTACAGGTTCGCTTGCCGTTGCATCAATGTTACGGCTCAGATCTTCGTATGTTTTGCCTGCCAGACGTGCGCATAAGTGTTTCAGTTCATTGTAGACTGCAGCTTCATTTAAATTCCCGCGCTGTTCTGCATTTGCCTCCCATGTGGAAAAATTTGCAAATTTTTCCCGCATAAGCGCTTCAATTCCAGATTTATCAATACCACCCCAGTCAATACGCTCCCAAAGTCCGCGCCCACTGACTTTGATAAAGTCTTCGCCGACTTCCACATTCTTTATGATTTTCATATCTCTCAGAGACCTGGCTACAGGCAGACATCGTTTACGTAGTTTTGCTGCCGTGTCAATAGTTCGTGCAGGCATCTGAATATTGCTTATATCGTTGAAGAAATCTTCAATTTTGGTGTAATTGCGACTACTCAGATCTATCTGTTGTGCATTAGAAGCAGCCTGTGTTGCAAGAGCTTTATTGCTCACTTTGTCAATCACCACCACTCTGCAACGCACAGATGTTCCGGCGCGCTCAAATGTGATGTCAGGAAGCTTGATTTCACCTGTAAGGACGGCATTTTTTTCGCTATTATACCACTGTTCAAATTTGCGGTCTGTGCTGCCTCTTGGAATAATAGCAACGATTCTGCCACCTTCCTCAAGATGTTTGAATGCTTTTGTCACATGCTCAACTGCGAGTTTGCCTGCTGTTCCAAAAGGTGGATTCATCAGCACAATGTCATGCTTGTTGACGATATTATAGTCCTCAAACATACAACTCTCAAACTTTCGGCCTATTCCACCGGCTTTGATCTGAAGTCGGCTAAAAAGAGAAGCTGAGGGTTCTATAGCCGTCAGTGTGTTGGCTGCTGGTACATAACGAGCTATTGCGCCGTGTCCCGCAGATGGTTCCAGCACACTTTCTCCATCGCTTATACCACTCCATACGTTCATCATATAGCCAAGTGGTTCTGGAGTAGGATAATAATCCTTTCCCTCACGATTGACCCTTGATAGGCTTATTTTGTGGTTTGTATAGTAGTCGAGTACCGCTCGTTCAAAGGGTGAAGTATTGCCAATATCCATATTAGCATCCATTTCCTTGCCACCGATACCCTGTCGTTCTATATCTACATCTCCGCTGTTTTCTTCAATACCGCGTGCGAAACTCTCTCGCAGGTTACGGGCTTTGCTACCAAGTGCGAGGTTTTCTGTTGTGCCAACTTGTGCATTGAATGTCTGCCCGAATAACACCATTTCGGAGTCAAGTCCAAGAAGTGGATATTCAAAAATAGCATTACTCCTGTTCCCTATGCGGAAGATTCGGCCCTCAATCTGCAATGCCGTGATTGGGCTTTGTGGAAGCGCCAGAGTAATAATCACTCGCTGATGCTTACCACTTATATCATGTAATGAGATACCCTCCTTGCCACTTGCCTCCTGTACGACAATAATGTTTTTGTTACTATCATCTGCATTAAAATCCTCTACAGCACGGTGCTTGTCTTTATTGCTTTCTTTACCACTGAAAAAAGAGATATTTTCTTTACCGAAAGCATCGGCCAACTGCTGTCGTGGCATCCTGAGATCAAGAGACTTTTCCCATTCAAACAGATCTTTATATCGTCTGCGCAGTCTATGCAGTTCGTCTAAGGCTTCCCTGACCTTATGCGGGTCTTTTTTGCTCTTTGCTTTTTCAGTAGCACATGCAAAGAGGGTGGTAAAAGGCAGACCAAGAGGTTCTTTGGTCTCAACGCGCCTATGAAATATGACAATTTTACGGCCAGCTTCGAGATGCTTACGTATACGTGGAATTATTTGTGATACTTTCATGCTCTCGAATAGTGCGCTACCATAATTATAGTTGCCTATGGTCTCGTGGTAAGCGTCACTGGTATATTTGTTTCGTAGCAATTCAGATGTGGCTTCATTAAAACGCACTGCATATTCGCCTGTAACTGTAGGAAAATCACGCGAATAATCGTATTCACTATCAATAACACGTCCACTCATGGTCTGCAGATCTCTTTGTAGCCAGTCGCTGAACTCTACTTCCTGTTGTGCCAGGGCCTGTGCATTCTCAATTGAATTCTCCAAACGATGATAACGCCATTTGTAGCCTGCTCCGAAGTGGTCGAGGAAGAAACGGTTACGGCCATGCGGTGTCTTGTATCCACCATCATTGTCTTTTGGATACGAAAATATGTATCCTTCAGCGTAGTCTATATTCTCACGTGTGTTGAAAGGTGTGGCACTAAGAAAAACAACTTTTGTGCGGGCAGAATCTTCTTTTGCCTGTTTCTCAACTTTAGGGCGTTCATTTTCGTTAAATCGGGATTCTAACTCCTTGGCCTTGTTTCTAAGTGCTGCAAGCTCTGGAAATTTAGCCTCTGTTGCTGGAGACCATTCTTCACGTCCAATTGGTGGTATATGCCGGTTAGTGACAAGAGTAAACATATTGTCAATACCGGTAGTTGCCTTTGCCTTGCGAACTACTTCATTAAACAGTTTATTATAATCTTCGATAGCATTCAGCATATCTTTATATACTGAATTTACATTGCGAAGACGTGTAAAAGCATAATCCTCGTTTTTGTTGCTGACCATGTAGTGCGCAGAGACGCCTTCGGTTGCAGTCCCCTTTTTGTTTTCTAACAAACGATGGCTCTCATCATATACTATAAGGTCAAAGCAATCTTCCTCCAGAGCTTTGTTTTGTCTGAAGTTGGCATATGTGGTAATAACAACACCTTCACCTTTTTCGGTAGTTGCTGTTGTTCCATGTTCCTTGGCCCAACTGTCGAGGTCTCGGATCTCAAGATTGAGATTGTTCCCGTCTTTTATCCAGTCCCGAACTTTTGTTTGCGAAGGTGTCAGAATAAGAATACGACCTTTACCCTGTTTTACGAAGCGCTTGACAATTCCCAGACCGGTATATGTTTTACCTGTTCCAGTACCATTTGTGAACATATAGCCCTTGCCATTGCCGTGCATCTCATCAGCATGCGATTGGTCAAAGAACTGCACTTCGGCTAACCTGACATCTTCTTGTTGCTGAGGCAAGAGAAATGGCAGTGTCTCACGTATGTTTTCTGCATCGGTAACTTTAACCTCTATTGGCTCTGCGGCTTGTTGTGCAGCGCGTTTTTCATCAAAAGACAGACGAACCTTGGATCTCAGTTCATTTTGCGACATAAGCGCTGCCCATTCTCTTATACGGCGAGTAGTTCCGTTGGCTGTGTAGTCGCATTCCCACATTTCAGAAATCCATTCATCGATCTCGGTGTTAGAGATTCCGCTTTGTTGCAGTGGTACACCAAGATATTGCCGCATGGATTTCGACCATACAGAAAGTTTATATATTCCTTTACGGAGCACTTCATAACCCACCCGTGCTCCAGATGCTATGGCCTTTGCCCGGTCGGCGAGCGAAGCTATTAAGTCGTCTATCGCCTGTTGAAGCGGGTTGTTTACTGAGCTATCAGCTTTGCTATCATTAACATGTCGGGATGCAATTCCCCTGTCTGTATCATCGACAGTATTCTTGCTGCCGCTTCCTCGTCTGTCTTTTCTGCCATCGCTTCTATCGCTCCGATTGCCGCTGCGTCCTCCGGAGTCTCTATCTCCGGCAGGTATCCTATCCATTGAGGATGTTTCTTCAGATATACCTTTATTGCTTCGCTCTCCAGCAACAGCCCCGCTGTTTCCCTGACTATTCGTCCTGTCAGACGAAGTTTTGGATAAAGCGCTTCCGCTGTCTCCTCTATCCATTGGCTTAGCGAGTCCTCCACCTGTATCTCTTTTTCCTCGTCGGTCAGTTTCAGCAAGACTGATGCCAGCCAACTGTGGTTGGTCGGCATTGTCGCTATCTCCGCCGCTATCTGCATTGGTATTCCTAACATTATCGTAAACGTTTAGATTTGATATTGCTTGTTCCTTTTGCGAAATTACTGCTTTTTCGTTAGATTTGTGATACTCTTGATCTTTTGTTTTGCGGCGTGCAAGATCAACGTAATCCTCATTTCCAATGATTGCATGAGTTTTTTTACCATCTTTCTGGATGCGCATCTCTTTTAGCTTACGCTCAGCCTCGACACGTTCTTTTTCTGCCTGCTGTTCAGCTGTTACCATTTTAGCTGAGGCAATCGCGTCGGTGTGGCCATTGACGATTGTTGCGACGTCAGTGTTGTTGACAATCTCGTCGCTATCCATTTCTTCGGCAATCTCTGGCATTTCGTATTCGAGCATGCTGTGGGCGTTCTTGTAGAATCCCTTGAGGTATTGATACGGCACTTTGTCCGACATTTCGCCAAGGTCGTGTACCATCGCCCTGACGTATGCGGCAAATTTGCGTGCGCCTTTCTCTATATGGTACACTGCCATCATCGCGCCAAGTTGCAGAATCTCGGGGTCAACGCCCATATTGAGCTGCCCGCCGAGCTTCTTCTTGAATCGGGCGAGATAGTCGGCATATTGTTCATCGGTCACAAGGCGATTGCCGCTCGGATTGATCGGCTTTTCATTGTCGGATTCTGATTTACCGGTTAATGTAGCTCCATCTTCGGTAACTTCTTTTATGGTCTGTTCCGTTGATGGTTGTTTCTCAGTTACATCTGTCGGGCGCATATCAGTAAGAGAAAGTGGTGCATCGTCGGCAATCTCCTCCTCACTCTTGTTTAAGACCTCAGCGGCAAATGCTTTCGCGTCAGCCTCGGATTTGAACAGGAAACCTTTCTTTCCGAAGTTAGACCAATAACCGTCATATTTTTTCGCTATGACTTTCTGACCTTTGAATTCATCTCTGCTAACACGTTCTTCAAATTTGACTGCGAAAAGGTCAGAGTTATCGCGGGTGTCCTTCCTTGCTTCGATAGTGAAGCCATCATTCTTTTGCGGCTTTGAGGGGGCATTATCAGTAATCTTGCTGATAGTAGAGTAATCTGCAAACGGTTTGGTCTTGCGGTGGCTTGACTGAATCCATTTGTTGAAATCCTCGATGTTCACCTCGGAAATACGCAGTCCGGGGTGCTTTTCAGCCCATGTAGCATCATAATTCGCAAGATATGCGCTCATTGCATTGTCCTTGTCGTTGAAGCCAAGCATCACCTTATGCTCATCGAAAGAACTGTCCGGTCGGGTCTGGTCCACTACATAGACCTTGCGACCGTCCCACTCGTCCATATCGGTATGCAGGAATATGTCGATATGATCGCCGTCCACGCTTTCAGTGCCTTTGATGTAACCGTAGGCATTGGCCATGGTGGTTTGCCATTCCTTGCCGTCGGCATCTACACCTTTGCGAATGCTACCTGCAGGATTCTCAATGGTAATGTCGAAATCGCCGATGATAACGTGGCCTTTCTTGTAGTTGCCGGCCTCGGCTTGTGCCGGTGTTGGCTCGGTGTTTACCTCTGCCGATGCGGCCTCTACAGTACTTTGGATTGACGATATATCTTTATCTTCAACGATTTGTGCAGAACTTTCTTCCTTTTGAATTTGTCTTGATGATAAGGATTTATTATCTTTGCGGTAAGAAGTCTGTGAAGAATTTCCTGCTGGCGCGGTTACACCCTCTGTTTGGCCGCTATCAACTTCGGAGGTATCGGTGTTAATACCTTCTCCTACTGCGGGTACGGAATAGACATCAGAAGAAATAACAGTGTTTTCGGGAGTAGCAGTGTCATTCCCGTTGCTCGAAAGAGTCTCAACAGTGTCTGTCGTATTGTCGGGGACACTGTTTTTCTTTTCAAACATGGTGAGAAGCCATGTTTTCTTTTTATCATCCCATGTAAGACGGACGGCTGCTTGATATTTGTCGCTCTCCAACTGCACTCGGTTGGTTGAACGCTTGGTTACAACCATGTCGTTCAACACCTCTTGCAAGTTGAAAAGGACTTCCGGATGAAATTTTGCTAACTTGGCAAGTCCATAGCCGTCACTATGGGCGGTTCCCTCCTTGCCCCATACGAGGTCAATATCTCCAATGTCCTTATGATACAACGCACCAATAGCCTCACCGCTACGCTTAGCGAGTAGAAAAGTCACGGCTTCTTGTGGCTTTCCTTTGAATTGAGTGTAGATTTCACCAAATGGACCAACAGAAGGAGTTACTCTCTCTGCCAATTCTCCATTTGCTGCATCATCTGTATTTCCTCCTTGGACATCGGTATTTCCTCCTGCCGCTGTGCTATCATCTGCAGCTCCTGCCCCACGGTCGGACGGTTCTGTTCCTGCCGGAGTTTGTTTTCCGCTTGCAGGTGGTTCATTGCCTCGGAGTTGCCCTTCTTGGCTAATTCTATCTCGGAGAGCCACATCAGCACCTCCATTTGCGACATTGTTGTTTCCATTCTTCGCGGGTTTGTAGTCAATGTTTAATACTTTCTTTATGACATCAGCAAGAGGATATTGCGTTGTGTCGGCATCTTCAAAGAGTGTAGCGGCCTTTTTGCCTTGCGCAAGGTCATACATCTGATTGAAGATAGACGCGATTGTAGTCTGCGACATATCGCTCGTCTTATACATTGCAGCCAGATGCAGTGCAAAGTTACTGAAATTATCGGTAGGCATATACTGCTCGAAGCGGTCGTCAAGTGCAATCACGTGTTTAAAAGCATCAACGGCACGAAGAACATCGACCATCTTTCTTGCTGCTGCAAAATCGTGGTCAGCCATCAGCAGATCGTATGCAATGATCGAGGCCTGAATTTCAGGCAACATCCTGCCGGCAATCGGGGAGTCCATATCCCTGAAGGCTGTGGATAGAATTGCACGCTGTGCCTTTGCGGGGAGTCTGTCGAACATCTCCTCCAGTTGTTGAGACCCGCCTTTGAACACAGCTTGATAAAGCACTTTCCGCAAGTCGTTCTTGGCTTCTGCCGTAAGATTACCCTTGCTGTCGAATGCCGACTGATACTGTGTGTTGCTGATTGCACCGACCCGGCTCATCCATTTTATAACATCAGAGCCGTTGCGGTCCACAAGTTGGCCGAATGTGGCGTCCTCATCGTCGGTGCGGAGCAACATATTGGCGAACTGACGCATATCATCACCAAGTTTCTGCGCTACATTTCTGGGCTTGATACGCTCAATGCCGCCGCTCTCGGTGTCCTGCGCGGTCATCTGCCCCAGACGGATAGCCTCAGCGTCATTGATATCAAGCATATTGACGAGAACCGGCTGTTGCATGGCGTTGACAGCATCTGTATCAAGGCCAAACTGCACGGCATTGTCAATGATATATTGCTTGTAGGCCTCCTGTTGCCCGGCAAGATTATTTTCCCACAGATAGCGTAGAGCGTCAGAGCGGTTATTCCCCTGTATCACCTCGCCGCGTAGATTCACGGTAGGCGCTCCGGTATATGCTGTCGCGCTTCCGGTGATCTCCTCCGGCCGTATGTCCTCGGCTATCTGCTGTGCTGCGTAGGTTGATACAGCCTCTGCACGGTTCTTGGGCTGTGCTTCGTCAATGAAGAACATCGGATTTCTGTTGCCTTGCACATGTGAGGGTTGCAGTTGCGAAGCCTCGATAACGGCTATACGTCCTTTCGGGAGATCTTTCTGCGAGAATTTAACCATAACCTCTTTGCCCGGCACGTGATGTACCGGACCTTGACGGGTGAACAATTCACCGAAGAAACGTCTTGCTCCTCTCGCGCGGGCATTCTCAGGAGTATCCATGTGCCATTCTGGAATACCCTCCAGAGCCTCACGCTCGATGCGCGCGGCTTCCTCGCGGGCTACACGTTCCGCTTCCTCCGCTTGTGCCTGCTGTTCGGCAAGTCTGCGGTCCTCTGCTTCCTGCTGTGAACGGATAGCATCCCGGCGGTACTGTTCCACATTAGCCATATTCTGCCAATGCTCATATTCACTCTGCGCTTTGGCAAGTTCCGCAGCGTTGGCTTTCCTGGATGCAAGCATCTCGGCAGGAGTCTTACCTTTGAGTTTCAACTTCTGTGCTTTCTCAAAGACTTTTTTCTTTTCCTCGGCCATCGAATCGGCAATTACCTTAGCGGTGGCAGTGTCCCCCTCGCTATATTCAACAAGAGCATCCCAGGCAAGCTCGGGCGTTTCGGCCTGCTCAAAGATTGGCTCGCCTTTCTCATCACGAGGAATACGCTGCAAGGGTGTCGGCTCTGCTGTTGAGACCGCTTCGGGTTCATTTTCGACCACTGGAGCAGCGTTTTCCACAGGATTGGGAACGGTTTCGGTGTTTTCGGGAACAATGCCATTATCCGCAGGGGTGTTGACTGAGAGCTCAGGCTGTACCGGTGCGTCAGGCTGATAATCGGAAAGAATGTTGTCAAGTTCACTCTCTGTAGCATAGTGAAGTCGTTGCAGATCACCCTCAACATAATACTCATGCTTGCCCTCCTCATCGACATAACCGGTAAGCACACCGCGGGATTCCGAACCGTCAGAGTTCCGGATCTTGATTTGGCCGGAGGTGTATCCGGGTTGTCCTGTCGCAGCATCATCGGCTTGGGTATTAACAACAGGTTGCTCTGCCGGAGCATATTCCTCATAGGAGAGGATTGCTTCGGGTGATACCGTTTCAATTTGGCTGGTAGCAAGGTCACGAATGACAATGGATGTATCACTGTGCTCACTGTCAATCATTGTGCTGCCATCCATCATCACAACACGGCCACTGATGACCTCTACGGGGCGGTCATCAATTTTCATTACAGCGCGTCCGACTGGCCGTGGCTCACTTCCGGGCTGATTTGTGCCGGTAATAGATTCACCTTTGCCATTTATCTGCGCTTGGTATTCAGCCATTCTGCCGGTGCGGATTTGTTCAGCAATGCGTGCTTTTGCATCTGCTGCGTTCTCAGGATCAGCCACAGTCTGTATATCGGCTGCATCAATGGACCTTACATTTCCATTAAGATCCCTGATTATTATGAAGCTGTCGGAGTTTGCACGGTCTACCATGCTTCCGTCCGGCATCATGACTGCATTGCCACTGATGATAAACACCTGTTCATTATCATTCTTGAGCATTGCCGGACGCATAACCGGATTCTCAGGATCTGAACGGTCGCTGTAATTGTCTACAAATGCGGTCTGTCCTGCAACCTCTGTTTCTATGGCGTCATGCACAGCCTGCATCATGCCGTTATAGCGGTTGGCGGCAATCAGGTATTCCGTAATTGCAGACCTGTCGGCCTCACTCGCTGTATTGTCATTATATAGTTCAGTGACAATGGCGTTTATGTCGTCTGTGCCATACATAGCCGCAAGCACAGAGTTGACATCCGCATTGTCTGCTAACTTGAGAGTGTTGCGTAAATGGTCGGACTGATAATCAAGACTCATTCGTGTGCGGTTGCGGTCCTCCGCACTTCCAATATTCATACCCTCAATGTATGCGTCGGCCATTGCATTTCGTCCGGTAAGCTCTTTCTCTGACTCTTGTGTCACAAATTCACGGAGATTATGGCCGCGCATCACCATCGAGGCCTCCATGTAATCAAGTACAGCTGCTTTCTGTTGCTCAGTCATTGACGGATCATTCCACACCTGCTGCGCAAGTTCGCCGATATTGGCATTGTCTGTAGCGTCGATTACCAGGCGCATCGGATCCCATGCCTCTTGACCCAATGCAGTGCCGGCCATCCGGTCTGTACGGTTGACGGTGTTACGTATCATATAATAGTCGACAGCTTTGCCACCATACTTCATGCCGCTGCTTATGGCAACCGCTCCACCGCCGGTCAAACCTATTGATAGAGCCATACCACCCCAAATGTCCTCGTGAAACTGCCCGGACTTGAACAGATTCATGCCGTTCTCATCGTGTGCGGAATCAAGGCCAAGCACAGTACGCCACAACTGGCCGTAATATTCTTCGCCAACCTCGCCGAAATATCCGTTGACTCCAGTCCGCTTCAGGAAATTGGCGGCTTTGGATATTACCGTGTTTGCGCCTTCACGTGTGTTGCGGAGTACGGCTGCGGTAAGATTGCGAGCACCGAATGCTTTTGCTATGTCTGCCATCCCGGGGAGATGTCCGCCCCACATTTCCGAGAAATTTTCTATTACTTTATCCGCTCCGGCCTGCCAGATGGCGTTGCTCCATGTCTCGCCGTTGGCAAATTTGTATTGGCTTGTTTCCGGATTATACTCGACATTTCCGAGTTTATGCCCGATTATCTCCGAAGCCGTGGACATTCCCTGCACGGTGACAGCCATAAGAGGTGCACGCATGAGCAGATCATCGGCAGTAGTGCCCAGAGCCTTGACCATCCACGGCACAGACTGCTCCTTGAGCAATGCGCCGACGCCAGTCATACCCTCTTTTCTTACAAATTGCAGTATACCACGCCGGGCTGCACGTTTGGCCACATCATTGGCAAAAGACACACCAAGTCCTTTCGCACCTTTGGTCAGGCCCTTGGTTGCAATTCCAGGTAGCTTGCTGTAGCCGCCGGTTAACCAGAAGTCTTTAATGAAGGATAGCGAAATACCGGCCATGTTACCCCAGCGATATCCCTTTCCGAGATCACCGAACTGCGAGATCACGGCTTGGTTTACTGCAATATCTTCCATTGCACGTTGCTCGTTATCGGTCAGTTTCTCACCTTTATTTGCCTTGGATGTGATGTCAAGCATAGTACGGGTGTCAACAAGGTCACTGTATCCGAAGTCCCATGTGCGTACATCTGATATAGTCTGCCATGTGGCACGTCCGAAGCCTCTCCAGAATCCGTTACCGTTGTCAATCTGATCTTGAGCATTGGTAAGTTGCTGCAACGATTTATGTGCCTGCTGTAGCGACAAACGGAGTGCACGCAGTTCCTCATCGGAATCATTCGTCTGCGATGATCCTATGGCTGCACCATATCCGGAAAAGAAACCTTTGTCCTTTCGGCGTATCTCCTCCCATTGTTGCGATAACTCCTGATTCCGCTCTGTTATGCGTCGCTCAATTTCTGAAATGCGCTGCTGCATTTCCCTGATCTTTCCCGGTAAAGTGACGGCCTTTCTGTCGTTTTCGTCAAGTATGCGCTGCTTTTCTATGTCTTCCTTGTCGGATGGATCAAGGCCGTTGTTTTTCATGCGGCTAAGGAAATCACGCATCAGGCGTACATCCCTCGCTCCGCTCTCAGCCTTATGAGCATCCATAATATCCGACGGTAGCCTGCCATCAGGAAGCATCCACTCCGTCTGAGCCTTTCCGTCTACAATCTTTACACCATGAACCTCAGGGGAACGGGTACTCATCAATGGACGTCCTTCCGACTTTCCGGTGTTTGCTTCGTCTTCAGTATTTTCCTGAATACCATTTCCTGCAAGGCCGGTCACAGATGTTGGCGCTCCCATCAGTTGCGCCTGACGTTTGGCCGCAGATGCCTGCGCACAGCCCTCTGGAGAATAAGTTTCGGCAAGGCGTCCTGTGCGGGCTATATTTTCAGACGCCGAAGCATTGAAGTTGCTTATGCCACGGTCTATCCTGGATTGTATGGAGGCGAGATCACTGCCGTATGGCTGCCAATGTTCACCTTCGGACTGAGTGCCGGTATTGTGAGTGCCGTCATCCGTAGTGTCTCCATTACCGTTCAGCATATCCTTTGCCATGTTGGATACTTCTGCAAACGGCATCTTGGGGACCAATGTGCGCTGAGACATTTTTGCATCGAATTCTTCCCATGTACCTATATCGTCAAAGTCACCGGCGATAGCATCATACAGTTTTCGCCTGTTGCCCTCGTCGTCCATTTTTGAATTATAGGTTTCAAATGATCCGAGATCATCAAATTCCATTGATGATATTGCCTCGTATAATTTTCTCCGGTTATTTTCTATATCTGATGTTACCATAAGTCTGCAAGTGTTCACCAACCTATATGGCGTTTTGTATTCCGGCTATTTGCCGGTGTCGATACATCACGCCTCGAAGTTGTCTCATGCGCTGATGTACTGCCGTATTGATCGGTCGTGGTAGATGAATTTGTCGTTATCGTAGGTGTTGTCACATAAACCCATCCCTCCTCGGCATGCGTGGCAGCGTAGTTACGTGCAGAATTCTCAGTTTCGAAATAATCTAAGTATTCAGTCATGCCTGTCTGCGGGTTGGTGCGCATTACAGTGAATTTGCCATGTGTGCCTTTGCCTCCTCCTCGGTTCGCACGGTTTTTGCGGTTTATCTCAGATAGCACAAGTTCGTCGGCATGTTCAGCGTATTCCTCCTCAAGACGAGCCTGGGCAGCCATCTTACGTGCCCGGCCTTGTTCATACGACAGACGGCCTAATTGTATCTGGAGATCAATATCGGCAACTTCCGCATCATGCTCCGCTTTTGCCTGACGGCGCGCATCCTCGTTGATCTTGAACTGCAAGTTTATATCTTGCTGGCGACGTCGGTCTTCGGCAGTATTTGCAGCATCTTTCAGCTTGCCGATTGTAAGGGCATAGTTCAAAAACTTGTCTGCGTCGGCCTCACGTTGCGCTCTTTCTCTTTCGAAGCGCTGTCTGGTCCTTTCCGACATGCTGTTATTGCCGTCATACATATTCGGAGCATAGTTGTGTGTGGCTATCAGATTTGCAACAGAGCGTACTGCGTCGGATATACCGCTGATCATACCTTCGGCTCTCTGACGACGGCGCAGTTTCCGGAGTTCCTCATCAGACAATGGCCTGTATGCATTCATGCGCTGCTGAAGCAGAGGTATAATGTCATCATAGCTTCCGGCTTTATGTTCAGCGGGAATGGTTGCGGAGATTGTTCCAGACTTGCCTGTTGTGGCTTCGGATACAGCCGTGTCTTTCGGATTAGCTGCTGTTGACGGCGGAGTTGCAGTAGGTACAGAGTTATCCGTATTCCCGGAGGTGCGCATCGCCACTGCAGAGTGTACTTTCTGTGGCAGTCCATAGACACTGCTGTCAAGACCGTTGAATCTGATATTGTTCTTCTTATCACCTGCCATAGTCATACGCTGCTTTTGCCTCCGCAAGTATAGAGTTGCTTTTGCTGTCGGCCTTTGTTGTAGCTGCTCCGTCTTTCCCGAAATCCATCATAGCTATTCCCGCACCTGCTTGAGCCACGCCCTGTACAGCCTGTGCGACTGATTGCGCCCTTCCTGTCTCTATTGCACGCAACTGATCCTTAAGCTCGCTATTTCTCTGATTATATTGCTGTTCTATGTTGTCCTTGCGGCGCTCACCGTTTGCTACTATCTGGGATGTAGCGTCGGCCAGAGCGTCATTATTGGCCGCTTTTGCAGCCGCAACACTCTCGTCCGTCCCGCCCATCACTGCCTGCGCACCTGCCGCCTGACGGTTACGCTGCCTGACGTTTTCGTCAATTCTGGTAAGAATACGCTGTGCGTCGGCACGTTGTGTCGCATCCTCGTTATACCGCCGGTCATACCAGTTCTGGTTTTCCCTCATCTGATCATTCACCATCCTCTTGGCCCTTCTCATGGCTTTGGATGCGGAGATGCCGCCGAAGATCGCACCCCCGACGCCTAAAGCACCTCCTATTGCTGCGCCCAATATCATATATCTGTTATGATTAAAAAGTTATATTTATGGAGCAAAGATAAACCCTTACCTTTGCATCCTATCTTTAACTTTTTAGTCACTATGGCACAAGGAAGAAAAACCGGAGGCCGTAAGAAAGGCACTCCCAACAAACCAAATCCGTTGAAAGAGCATCTGCGCGCTCAATCAACCGCGTATTTTGAACCAAACATCACAATAGAGGATGCAGAGCTTGCAGAGGCCTTTCATGCCTCTATAGGAGATAAGGTCTCGCGCTTCGATCTCGACATGATCATGATGAAGCCGGCAGAACGTGCGGCCATTCAGGAACGGCTGTTGCGCTACCATACTCCGCAGATGCAATCGGTATCAGCGGAAGTATCGTTATCAGATGATCTTACTACAACTATCGAGGAAAGATTGGCAAAGCTTGCCGCCGAGAACGACCGCTGACGCATCTACTTCCCTCTATTATTAGACTTCCGCAGCCGGCAGCCGGATGATGTTTTTCATTGACGGCTGCAGTTCGGAAGCGATAGAAAAGACAGTTTCACGATCTGTACTGTTAACATCTCCATTAAATACTTATTCTTCCGAAGAAATACCCATTTCTTCCCCAATAATGCTTATTTCTTCCGAAGTTATTGCAATTCTTTCGGAAGTTATCGCTATAAATTCCGAAAACTTCCGAAGAAAAGGGCATAAATTCCCTTTTTGAATTTTTATTGAAAAAACAGTAAAAAACAGGGGTGAAAATATCCCTCGGAATTGGCTGTTTTCATGCAAAATCCGCTTAAAATTACTTCCCCATTTATGGCAATAACTTCCGAAGTTATGCCTGTTACTTCCGAAGTTATAGTAATTACTTCCGAAATTATCGCCATAACTTCGGAAAACTTCGGAAGAAAAGGGCATTTCTTCCGAAACCTTTCTTTTGATAAAAAGAAAATAAAAAAGAAATATAAAAGAAAAGGTATATATATCGGCGATACGCGCGTACATACACACGCGCGAGAAAATTTTATTTTTTTTTGAGGCTTCGCCAATCTCATAGAGGCAGGAGAGAAAAAGAAAAAGTTGCGCGAAAAAGAAAAGAGCCGCGCCGATTATCGGTGCGACCCTTGTACCATTTTGTTGGCCTCAACGAAATGGTCAGAAGCCCTTGCCCTTTTGATGCTCGTAGACATAGACCTTTCCATTGTCAAGATTGACGATTTTGAACTGAACCATTGAGCGGTCGGGAATATCCGCAGGAAATTGAGATACGAGTGCTTTTGTTACCTCGTCAATGTTGGAATAGCCGATGTCCTCAAAGTTGGCAAGGCACTTGCCTTGAAAGAATGCCGCTGCTCTGATGAGCATCTTCGGAGAGATACGAAACAACCCCTCATCTTCGGGCTGCTCTTTCGCCATGCGCCGCGAGGTCGCATCACTGAAAAAAATAAAGTCAATCACTTTCTCGTTGAGCCTCCACGCAGGAGAGAAGTCCAGCATAACATATCCGCGCGTCACCGTGTGCCTGTGCGAATGGTTCATCGCAAAGCCGACCTCTGCAATTGTCGCATCGCAGTCGTTCTGTGCAGTGGTCGCCCATGTGTGCCGGAACGTGTAGACGCAGTACCATTGCTCCTTTGGCATCCCCATAGCTTTGCATATCTGCTTGATGCCTGTGTTCACATTGGCGCAAAAACTGTCTGAGGTTGAGAAGCGGTCGCAGAACCGAAACAGCCTGTCGGTGTGTTCACCGGCTCTGTATTTCTCAAACAGAGGTTTGATTACCTCCGGCACTCGCATTTCGATGTATGCGTCATCGGTTCGGGTCCGGGTTGTCTTGGCTCGTTTGTAGTGGATTATGCCGCCGTGGTAGTCTTCTTTGCACAGGTTGAAAATGTCAATCGTGTTCATGCCGGCCAAACATAGTGACATCATGGCCACATCACGGCCTAACTCCGGCAGGGGGTCAATCATCTTCGACTCCGGCAGCGGTGCCGCAAAGAATGCCCTGCAAGCCTCAGCGGTGATTGCTTTCTTATTAGGCCTGTCGGCAGCAGGTATCTTAACTTTACCCCACGGATTGGTCTTTACCCGGATTATGCCGTTGTCGTAGTCGTTCAGTTCATCAATGGCCGCACGGAAAATCTGACGGATGCAAATCGGGTACATCTCTTTGGCTCTCGCGGTGCCGCTCAGAGTGGCGACCCACTTGTTTACGTTTATCGAGGTGAGCTGCGCGAACTTTACTTTGGTCGTACCGAAGTATCGCTCCATGTGTTGGAGTGCGAGTTGGTAATTTTTCGCGTTGCGCTCCTGCCCTCGGTCAATCATACGGTCAATGTGCTTTCGGGCATAGTCCGAGAATACCAAATCCTCGTTCAAATTCTTCAGAAACTCTGCAACTTGTCTCGCGTTCCACGCAGAAATATCTTGGCGATTTAACGCATCGAGCCAATTAACGATTTGCGTAGATAACGGTTTGAGGACAAACGGGTCGATAACTTCCATCGAGGATGACAAGCCTTTTCCGCTTACTACTTTGTCAGTCGGTAAATATACCGATTTGCCATTGTGAGCGACCCGGATATAAACCGAGTAGCACCCGTCCTTTCTTTTGCGCTGCTTGTTTACGCAGACTGTCAGTATTGCCATATTATTTTTTTGTTTAGAATTATATCATGCAATTATTTCTGTTGAATTCATGTTGAATCGACCGTTTGATAGACGTGTGGATTTTGTTGAATTTTCGCGGTTCAATCGTACACACTATCGTGTTCAAATGCATATACCCCTTAAAAATACTTTAGGCGGTATGCTCTTGTTTATCAGAACATACCGCCTAAGTGGCTTATTTTAAGTATCTATCTCTTAGTCTTCGATGGCAGCCTGGGCCGCTTTAATAGAGTGCGTTAAATCAAATACTTACGCTTCACTTGTATGTGATTTGTATGCGATTTTGTTTAACTTCTAAACCAATCATTAAAAATTATTGGTTTAATCCTCTATCGCTGCTTGGGCCGCTTCGATACACCTCTGTATATCAACCTAATCCGTGATATTAGTATGTAGGTTGTATGTGAGGACTAAGTCGTAATTCCTATTTATGCTGTTATCACTGGATAACTGTGCCATACATGGCTACATTCAACTTGGGTTATATCATTCTATTATTTGTTTCTTTACTAAGTTAATTATCTCGTCTTTGTCTCGCAGGTTGGCTTCCAACTGCTCGACATTTTTTTTGAAGCTCTCGACCTGATCGGCAAGTGCGTTGCGCTCTCGTTCAAGTCCGGCGACTTTCTCTTTGAAAACCTCTATCTGTGCGATAAGTGCTGCGTCTCCCATAAGGTTGATTGCGTCACCTTCACCCATATTCACTGCCGCCAAGTAGGCGAACACGTTGTTTGGGCTATCGCAGTAGAGGGAGAAGAAATTGAAATCAAGAGCCTCGCATACTGCTTCAAGTCGCTTGGTTTCAATCGTATCTCTTTCAAATATGCGATTGACGTGCTGTTGTGGCGTACCAATGCGACGGGCAAATTCCGACTTGCTCATCTTCTTCTCGTCAAGGCGTTTCTTAATCTCCTTGCCGATATGAATTTTCTTTAGCTTGATTACCATTTGTCAGTCAATCTTTAGTCAATCCGTTAATTAGATAAACAGCGAATAAAACATAAATCGTTAGTAAGTGTGTTTGTTATCCAAACTATAATTGCTTACTTTGCGTTACTATTGTACTGATTATCTGATTGCAAAGTTAGTAATTAGTTAGTAAATCAACAAATATTTGAGCAACAAAATTAAACATTATATGGAAATAACCACTGCCAAAGTCCGCCCCTCTCTTATTGAGATGGAGGTAGGACAAGTTATAGCATTTGCTATCGAGAAGATGAAGAACATACGCACAACCTGCTCCGAGCTTGGCGCTATCTATGAGCGTCAGTACACAACGCACGTCAACCGTATGGAGAGGACAATCGAAGTAACGCGAGTAAGCTAAGAGATTCATGGAGTTAATTCAATTCCCCGACAGACTAATTCCTTACGACCGCTTCATCAGCGATATAGCCGCAAAGGTTGTGAGCATGATACAATCGGATGCCGCCGACCCCGATTATATCAGCCAACGAAAGGCTTTCGCTATGTTTGGCCGCAGGAATGTGGAGCGTTGGAGGAAGCAAGGAAAGGTAGTGCCGTGCAAACGCCCCGGAAAGGTGGAATACCGCACGGCTGACCTCCGACTCCTCCAACGGGTAGAACAAGACTATTTCTAAACCGAGTATGACAAACAATGATATTAAACATATTGAGGCTACCCAGTTGAACGACTACCTCGACACCCTCTCATATTGGGAAAGGGTCGAGTTCGTGACTGCGGTTGTCAAACGCTTCAAGGTGAAGCGTCAGACTTTCTTCAACTGGAAATGTATGGCTTGTCGCATCCCGGCGCAAGCCAAGGAGATAATAGAGAGTGAGGCCGGGCAAGTGATATTTGTAAATGTACCCGAATATGATACGGACGCGCCCACTGGTTGAACTGAACCGCAACTATAATATCAAGGAGGTTTGCGACATCCTTAATATTCACCGTGACACTCTCCGAAAATACACCAATACCGAGGCTATTGTCTGCATCCGCATAACAAGCCGCGAGGTGTATTATTCCGGCGAGGAAATTTTACATTTTTGGGAATGGATGCAAAAGAGAAAAGGTAATTTATGATAGAGCAATCATCCATTCAGCAAGTCCACGACAGAGCCGACATCGTGGACGTTGTCTCTCGCTATGTGTCTGACCTCAAACGCAAAGGGGCAAACTATATGGCCTGTTGCCCGTTTCATAATGAAAAGACTCCATCGTTTGTTGTCAGCCCCTCCCGAAACACCTATCACTGTTTCAGTTGCGGAGTCCACGGCGATGCCATCGACTTCGTGATGCGCCTTGAAAACAAGTCTTATCCCGAAGCCATCGAGGAACTTGCCAAGATGTTCGGCGTGTTCCTCAAACATACGGAGCGAGAGCAGTCAGATGAGGAGCGCGAAGCGGCCAACAAGCGAGAGTCCATGCGCATCGTGACGGCCAAGGTACAGGAGTTTTTCGTTCAATCCCTGCAAGCCGACACTCCCGAGGCGGCAACCGCCCGGCAATATGCCTACACCCGTTGGGGCGAGCAATACTGCAAGGAGGTCGGTATCGGCTTCGCTCCCACAAGTTGGGATGCGCTGCCCGAATATTGCCGGAAGAACGCTCTGGACGAAAAACTTCTCAGAGAACTCGACCTTTTACGCTTTTCGGATAAGCTGAAAAAGTTATATCCATTCTTCCGCGACCGCGTCACTATTCCCATAACGGACCGTTACGGTAAGGTGATAGCCTTTACCGCAAGGTATATCGGCAAAGATCCGGACGCTCCGAAGTATATAAACAACTCCGACTCAGCTCTTTTCAAAAAGGGCGAGACGGTGTTCGAACTCCGCAACGCCATACGGCAGGCTTCAAAAGCCGGCCGCTTTGTCATTGTCGAGGGTGCGCCCGACGTGCTGCGTATGCAGTCGGATGCCGTGGGGCTGACCGAAACGGTAGCCACCCTTGGCACCGCTTGGACTGAGGCACAGTTCAAGCAACTGCAACGCTACGCCACAAATCTCTGTTTTCTCCCCGATGCGGATCTCCCGAAATCGGGTGAGCCGCATGGTGCCGGAGTCAAGGCCGTAATGCGCAACGGACTCATAGCCTTGCGCATGGGCTTCAATGTCACGGTGCGCGAGCTGCCGTTCCATCAGCACCCGGTCTATGTCCCTCTTTTCGACTTTGAAATCGAGGAACTGGAAGCACAGGGCAAAACAGATTTTCCCCGGCAGAAGCTCATCTCCGTTCTCTACTCCAAAAACGATGCAGACAGCTACATCGACAGCACAGACACTTTCAATAATCTTGAAGATGTCTATTTTCCCGTATGGTACGGCTTGAAGACCCTTCAAGCCGCCGCTACCGATACGGAGAAAGCCTCCGTACTAAATCAGATATGCGCAGAGGTGCTTGTGCATATCGAGGACGAGACGCTGCTCAACCGCACACTTGAACAGCTCGCCAAGGAATACGGCAGAATCAAACTGTGGCGCGACGCTTTGCAGCGCAGCCGCACCACCCGGAAGAAAGAGGCCGAGGCCAAGGCGAAAGAGTCGCTGTCAAAGGAACAGGCCGCAATGCGCGAACTCGGCATCATTCTGAAGAATGGATGCTATTGCTCATACGACAAGGACGGAGACCTTGAACGGTGGAGCAATTTCTCGATGCAGCCATTGTTCCATATCATTGACGGCGACAACGCCATACGAATATTCAGAATACAGAACGACCGCGGAGCTAAGCGCGAGATTGAGCTTCGCCAAGAGGAGCTTGTCTCGCTCACCCGATTTCAGCAGAGGGTCGAAAGTTTGGGAAACTTTATTTTCAAAGGGAAAATAGACCATCTGCAAAATCTCCGCGAATATCTATACTCAATAACAGATTCAGCTATGCAAATATCTAAAATGGGATGGAACACCGCCGAGGAGCTGTATGCTTTCGGCGACGGCATTTTTGCCGACAATGTGCTTTACCCGGTTAATGAATTGGGTATCGTCAAGATTGACGAGCGCACATTCTATCTCCCGGCTTTTTCAAAGATGCACTCCGAGCAGAAGGACGCTTACCAGTTCGAGCGCAGCTTCTCTTGCCGTCAGCACGGCGAAGTGTCGCTCTACGAATACATTGACCGTATGGTGACTGTATTCGGTGACAACGCCAAGGTGGGCTTCGCTTTTATGCTCGCCACGCTCTTTCTTGACGTTGTGAAACAGACCTCCAAGCGTCTCGCCCTGCTGAACATCTTCGGTCGCAAGGGAACAGGTAAAACCGAACTCGGCACGGCTCTGATGTCATTCTTCATCCGGCAGAACGACCCGCCCTCGCTCGCCACCACCTCGCTCGCATCTCTCAATGAGATGTTGTCGTGTGCCGAGAACAACCTCGTTCATCTTGACGAGTACAAGAATGAACTCGACTTTCGCAAAATCGAAATCCTCAAACAGATATGGGGAGGCTCAGGCCAAACCAAGAAGAATATGGACGGTGACAAAAAGGTGCAACGCACCTTTGTCCGTTCAGGAGTTATACTCACCGGTCAGGATGCGCCGACCCGTGATGATGCGCTTTTCTCGCGCGTCATACACCTGTCATATTCTGAGGTTACGTTCAGCAACGAAGCCAAACGCAACTTCGAGGAGTTTCAGGCTATCAGCGCATGGGGTGTTTCTCACATCACCGTGCAGTTGCTCAAACTCCGCAAGGTTTTCGAGACTGACTATGCCGCCAACTATGCCGTCTGCAAGCGTCAACTAATGGCGACTCTCGCCGAAGATCAGATCGAGGACCGGTTGCTCAACAACTGGCTCGCTCCGTTGGCAGCTTTCGCCACGGTGCAGACCTCGCTTGACCTGCCGTTTAACTACACCGACCTTTTCAATATCTGCGTCGGGGGCATCCGCCGTCAGAATGAAAAGCTCAAAAAGAACAGTGACATCGCCGTGTTCTGGAATATGCTCGACTCCAACCACATGCAGGGGCGCATCGTTGCCAAAGCGCACTTCGCCATCAAATACCAGTCGGCATTTAAGCGAAGCAATGACGAGGTCATCGACTTTGGCCGCGACAAAGCCATACTATATCTCAATTATCAGAATGTCGTTGCCACATTGGGGCAGCGCGTCAACGGCTCAAACGTGGTAGGCAAGCTCGACACCGTCTCGCTTTATTCATATCTCCGTACACATCCGGCTTTCCTTGGCACAAAGCAGTTCCGTTTCCGGGTGCTTCTGCCTAACGGCACACCCGACTACACCTTTGAGCAACGCGACGGCAAAAGCATCCGTCGCGTCAAGGAGGTTCGCCCTATGGCCTTCGTGTTCGATTACGAACTGCTCAAAGAGAGCTATGAGATAAATCTCGACGTTATCGAGCGACAGGAGGGCGAACTGACCGAGGACGATATAGAGCCGAAGCCCACACCGTCTCCGGCCACTACGCTGCCAACACCCCAGTTATTCAATGAAGATGAGGAAGAAATGCCGTTCTAATCATAAATTATCACGCCATTAAGATTGCCACGTTGGATATTTTTCAAGTGGCAATCTCTTTTTTTGCCGATAATTTCACTCGTTTTCACCGAGCCGAAATTTCGGTTAGACAAATTAGACAACATAGCCAACCTTATAAATCAGTGAGTTAGCCTATATTTTGCCGTGCCAATCTTAAGACACGATTAGACAACAACAGCCGAAAATCAACATTGAGAGTCGGTTTTAGACAAAAATTCAGGCGATTTCAGCCATAAAATAAAGTATATACTTTTGACTGACAAAGTATATCTATCTTTATTTAAGGGCATTATCTCGCGATCTCATTTCCATTGGCTCGCTTGGATATTTGTCTGAAATCGCTACCCCGGCGGTATCTTCATACACGCGAGGAATTTTTTCTCCTCTCTTTATGCTGATTTTGCCCCGTAGCAATCCTATGGCGGTTTGCCGAAATTCGGCAACGTAAGGGGCGTTTCAATAGGCTAAACCGCTGATTATTGGTAACTTTGTATGTGTAACAACGCATCTTTCGTCATGCACTTGTATCTCGAACTCGAAGATTATCTCGCGCAGTGGTATATCCACGATCAGGGCGGCGGTTATCCCGTCCGACCTCTGCGTGGCTCTATGGAGGCGGCTCTGCTCGAACAGTTCTTGCAGACACCGCCCCCGGATTATGTGCCGGAACGCGAGGCTCCCGGACATGTCGCTATTGAGCTGCCGAACTTCCGCAACAAGGACACGCGGGATAATTTCTATCTGCCTCCCAAGGCCCGGGATGCGCTCGTCGCTTGCATACGCAACCGCTTCGACATTTCAATGTGGACTGCTCTGCACCGTTTCTCCGCTATCTTCCAACGGCAAGACCATCTCATCTATGCCTTTATGGAGAAGCACGGCATTGAAATGACCGAGAAGAACTGGAACGCCATTGCCAAACGCTACCAGCGCAAGCGTGATATTTACAAGCGTATGGAACGGCGCAAAAAAAATTCAAAAAAATAATCCCGACTTCAAGGGGGGAAAATCGGAGTTGTCCGATTTGTCCTCCCTCCAAAATAATCATCAATGAAAACCTCCCGACAGATACTTCCCGGTATTAAGGCCGTCCATTGGCTCGATTGTCAGCACCTGCCCCGCAGGGTTGACCTGCACGGCATCTGCCGTATGCCGGTGCCGGTGCTGACCGCACTTTCGGCTGTCGAGGTTTTCGATGATGCGGAGTGCGCTTGTGTGACCGAGCGAGAGGGCGGCTCCTTTCAGGACACCGCCACCTTAAAGTTCCTTACCCACGAACTTCTGCCGATAAATCTCAAACTCGGTTTCGTGGTTACATCTGTCGAGGGTAAGTCCTACCTTGTCGGCTCAAAAGAGCCACCTTTCCCAAAGGTCAAGGTCGAGCAGCGGTGCGGACTCCCCGGAGGCGACAGTGCGGGCTATTTCTACGAGATTACTCATGTCTGCCTCAAATCACTTGTCGAGTGCCATATCTCGGCAGACGGTCTATGACATAAGTTTTCCCAACTCCATAAGTACATCATTTATCAGATTTTGAAGTTAGAGAAGACCGCTTGCGCGTGATGCGTAGGCGGTTTTCGGTTTTCATAGGTAGCAAGAGCCTTCCCTTTCGGAAAATCATTTGCTCTTGGAAGGAGAGAGGGAGGGGTCAGAGGTTGCGGAACACGTTGCGCCCGGAATCGTATAGTCACATCGAACAGCGCGGCTTCATTGCCGAAGTGGAGAGGTCGCCCATCTTCTCCGCACTCATCTGTTATGTGCCGGGTAAACTATCCCGTTCACAGCAGTAGGCCGCTGCGCGGTTGTCGTGGTTATCGAACAGCTATATTTTCTTTGGTGACAGCATCGGCATCGCGTTTGTTCCTCGCTTGGGTACTGCGTCGCCCTCGGACATAGCCCCCTGTATCAGCGGAAGCCGGAGGAAGCTCTCATAGTCCGAGCCTTTTAAGGTTGGTCTGCCTCGCTGTGGATAGCCTTGCAATATGGAGTCGCAGTAGCCGAGGTTGATAGGTCAACCACTGACGGCACACCGCCATTGCATTTGCCAACATTGTAAGCACCCACATTGCCGGGTTCACCTATTTGCTTTTGTGCGTTAGCATCTTCGGTCGGTGACGGGCGTTTCTTCCAATCGTGGTGGATAAACCACTTTGCGTTCATTGAAACCTCCTGCTTTCCATCTCATGTGCGTTTCCATTTCTCGGCTCTCCGTCAGAGCCATTGTTAGTTTTCCTGTCGCAAATGTAGGACTGACCGCTCAACGCAAAACAAGCCGGGGATTTCTGCAACAATTTTATAAAAAATGGTACAAGACGCATTTTTGAACGGCAAGCCTTAAAATTCTTTTGAAATTTTTGCTCTGCATCGCTTTCTCAGTTCTCCAATCATTGCAACGTAAAACTTAAACAATAACTCTTATGTCAAACCCCTCAATTTCAACTACAATGAGATTACAATTCGGAGAACTCAACATCACTCCAAGAGTCGTTAACCGACTCCACGAACTGGACTTCACTGTCCCCGAACTCGAAGATGCTATCGCTGACCACAAAAGCAGCTGTGACGGTGAACCCTCTGTCTATGTGGGTACTTACGGCAAATACAATGACGGTTCGCTCTGCGGCCTGTGGATCGACCTCTCCTCCTTCGACGACTACGACGAGTTTATCAACTTCTGCAAGGCAATCCACGCTGACGAGGAAGACCCGGAACTGATGGCTCAGGACTACGAGGGCTTCCCCCGGCAGTGGTACAACGAGGGCTTCATGTCCGAGGACGACTTCGACCACATCAAGGAATACACAGAAATGTGTGACAAACACGGTGCCGATGCAGTCGATGATTATATGGAGCTGCACGATGACCTCGACAACTTCGAGGAAGCCTACTGCGGCGAATGGGATAGCGAGGAAGACTTCGCCCGGCACATCGTCGAGGAGTGCTACGACCTCGAAAGGACGATGGGCGGCCTCTCCAACTACTTCGACTACGAAGCCTTCGGACGCGAGCTGTTCATGTACGACTACACGATGGGCGCAAACAATAACGTGTTCCGCAACATCTGACCCCTTTCCTCCCTCTCTCCCTCCAAGGGCTTTTCCGAAAGGAAAGGCTCTTTGTTTATATTATACCATGAATTATATTCAAGTCTGAAATAGCTCTATCAGGGCCACATCCATTTTTATCTATATAGAGTCCTCCGTCCGAAGTGACAATTAAGACTTCATCATTCAGTCTCTTTGCTTCATTAAACGATTCAATAATGGAATGTGGGTCATAATCATAAGCTTGGTATTCCGTATACCAATCATATGGTTCATATATTCTCAGAACTTCTTCTCCTAAGTATAAAGTTGCCTGAGGTAAATTCTTTCTTGAGCGATGCTCTACTTGCTCAATAACAATTCTGTCAAACTGTTTATTCAGATAATAAGCATGTAGAGGTCGCTTTAATTCTATGGTTATCGTGGATTGCTCCACAATTATATTAGAATCCCTTACATCAAAAAAGTCACCAACTATAGTAGCTACATCTTTATGCCAACTCCCTGTTGAATGATTTCTTATTCGCTTATTAGCTATGATTGCAAATGCAATTTTATTTACTTTATCCATAGCGCAAATTTACTAATTTTTCGTGGAATAGCTGTCTTTTCCGCCGCTAATATACAGCGGTAGCTTTGCGGTGTAAAACATCACCGCTCAATGGCAAAGACCACTTACAATATCTCGCTCAAAGGGTATGTCGGCGGGGCCGACTTCGACCGCAAAGCCGTTGACAAGACGCTTGCCGAACATTCGGGCAAGCCTGTCAACGTGCTTATTGACTCTCTCGGCGGCTCTCTCGCCACCGGGCTGTCAATCTCTGCCGCGTTCAAGCAGCACGGCAATGTCAGCGTCCACTTCGTCAGCCTCAATGCTTCTGCCGCAACCATCGCTTCGCTCGGCGCGGCCCATATCAGCATTGATGCCGGGGCTATGTATCTCGTCCACAAATGCTCAATGGCTTTCTTCGAGTGGGGTTCGCTCAATGCCGACCAGTTCGCCACTCTCATCGCCGATTGCGAGAAAATCAAGGCTGACCTCGACAAGCTCGACCAAAACGTGGCACGGCTCTACGCTGCGCGATGCAAGCGTAAGCCGGAAGACCTGCTCGCCCTGATGAAAGTGGGCGGTTGGCTGTCGGCCAAAGAAGCTCTCGACTGGGGCTTCGTCGATGAAATCACCGACCTTGAAGATGAACCGGCTCCGCGTCTGACCGACGCGCTCGCCTCGGCTATGGCCTCCGAGGGTATGCCGATACCGAACATACCCATTGCGGATGCTGATAAGGAAAGTCCTTTTGGCAAATTCCTCACTGCCTTAACCTCGCTCTTTAATTCCAAACCACATACACAAATGGCTACCGAAAATCCCGCACCCACGCCCAAAACCTACACCGAGGAAGAATACAATGCCCTCAATCAGCAGCTCGCCGAGGCCAACGCTCTCGCTGACTCGCAGAAGAAAACCATCGAGGAGCGCGATGCCACCATCGCTGACCTCAATGCCAAACTCGCCAAGACCCCGGCGGCTTCGACTACTACCGTAGTGGAGGACAAAAAGCCCATCGACAAACCCGAAGCAACAGACTTCGATCGCTTCTGCGCCACGGTCAACGCCGCCCGCGACCTCTACAACGAGGTCTGACCGCTCACTTCATCACTCATAACTCCGACTTAACACTTATCCCACAATGGCAGGTAAATTCAAATTCACCCCGGAAGATTATCAGCAGGCGGCAATCAAATACCGCTCCGAGCTGCTGTATCTTCCCATCTTTGGTATCAACGATACCTTGCAGCACATGACGGGTCGCCCCGGCATCCGCTACGCTGAACGTGTCGGCACGATTAGCGCGGATGCTCAGTTCGCCCCTTACAACCCAAGCCGCGAGACGGACGTTGACCTCAATCTCGACTTCCGCGAGCTGCGCACATACTTCGGCTCTGTTGTCGCCAACTTCGAGCCGAACACGGCAATCTCCACCTTGCTCGGCACAAGCGCGACCAAGGGTGACGGTCTGATTACAACCCCGACCGCCCGGCACGTCCTCGCTCTCATCGCCAAGGGTCTCTCCAAGCATCTCAACAATGCCGTGTGGAACGGCAAGCGCAACGCCGCCGGTGACACCACCGCCGACCTGTTCGACGGCTTCGACACTATCACGTCTCAGGAAATCGCCGCCGGAGAAATCTCCGAGGAAAAGAACAACTATGTCAAGATCGCCGATACAATCAACCCGGCAAACGTGGTCGACATCCTCAAACAGATTATGTTCGAGATGGACCCACACCTCCGCGCCACTGACTGCAACATCTACTGTTCGCAGCAGCTCGTTGACATCTACAACGAGGGGTATCAGCTCACACACGGCACTCTGCCGTACAATACGCAGTACGGGCAGAACGCTGTCGAGGGTAGCGGCGGTAAACTCCACTTCGTGCCTCTGTTCAACAAGGCTGACTCCGGCTTCATTCACATCGCGCCCAAGAGCAATATGCTCGTCGGTTACGACCAAATGGGCGATGTGGAGAGCGTGATGGTAAAGGAGTACAAGCCCTTCGTGCTGTCTTACATCGCCACTATGTTCTTCGGCTGTCAGTTCGAGACGCTGCACAGCTCGCGCCTCAAAGTCGTGGAACTCGCCGCCGAACCGTTCTCTTTCGGCAAGTAACCCCTGTTTCCTATACGCTAACTCCTATCCCCTAAGATATGGCAACAACTACCACCGCCAAAATCTGCTCCGCACTCCAAAAATCGCTCGGTTGGTGCCAAGGCACTCCCGAGCTGCCCGGTGTGAAGCGGCGCATATACTACCTCGCCAAGAGCGAGATTGTAGGTTTCCCCAAGCTGCCGCGTGACGAACACGGACGCGCGACCTCGGCTATCTATGAGGGCGACTTCACCCTCAAAGCAGATGCCAAGTGGAAATATATCGACATCCTTCCCGACAAGTCGCAGCTCACCTCGGAGGCGCAGGGTGAACTCCCAAGCCAGACCCAACTCAACAAGCTCGTTGCCGTTCACCCCGGCGTGGGCCCGGAGGCTTCCGCCGCAGCAGCCTACATCAACAACACCGACTCGGTGTTCGTTGTCGAGGATATGAAAGGCAATTACCGCGTTGTCGGTTGCGACAAGTGGAACACAAAGGCCACTGTCGCCCAAGACCTCGGTCAAGGTGCCACCGGCACAACCTCCACTACAATCAATGTCGAAGCCTCCGACGAGGTGCCCGCACCTTTCTACGTCGGCACTCTCGAAACAGAGGATGGCGATATTGACTGCTCCGGCAAAGCGGCCTAATCGCTGAACCCCCATTTTCGTTAACTGCATGAATAGAAGCGTGAGGTCGGGTGCGATAGATTTGGACGAGGTGTTGAACGACATCGAAGTGCCATCTCTTGATGTGCCCGACCTTGACGCTTCTTTTGCTGCCGACAAGTCTAAGGACTTGTTTGCTGAAAAGAGCCGCGCCGCGTGGAAAGATGTGCAACAGGCCGAAGCGCGTTGCGACTTCGCCCCGAATAAGGTGCGGATTTCATACCGCAACCCGCAGTTCGGTATCATATCGCTCTGGAAAAAGTCGGTGTATGGGCGCACCCTCACCGACATTAAAGCCGACCCTGATATGATTGAGAAATTTGCCGAGGGGATGAATACCCTTATCAGGCAAATTCTTGGTAACTCACTTTCCACAGGCGACTGGTGCATCGTTACCTCGCCGAAGCGTCGCCACAAGGTCAGAAATTTTGCATCGCTCATTTCTGACCGGCTCGCTACACTCTTAGGCGTGAACTTCTACGAAGATCTCGCCGAGTGTCACTCGAAGCATCGTGTTGGCGCGGTGTTCACTTTGTCGGGCGAACCTCCAAAGGAGCGCAACATAATCGTATTCGACGATTTTGTTACCACCGGCGCAACGATGATTTCAATGCGCGAGCTGTTGCAGCCACTCGGATATAACCTCGTTTTCTTCACAGGCATAAATAATAAACTTTGACCCCTGCGGCCAAAGTAAAATTGACCCCCACAATGGACCACAAATTCACAGAAAAAATAAAGCAATGGCTCGAAACGCCGGAAGCGGAGCGCGACTACTCGGTAGGCGCGACTTATCTTTTGAAGTTGTCAGGCAACCAAATTCTCTACAAGAATATTGTTGCCAATATTGACAACAGGCATACCGTTGTCGATTATCAACTTCAAAAGTATTACAACTTCCGCGTCGCCGCCCTGACTCATGCGCAGGTCGAAGAAATGTCGGCTCAGGTCGAGACCATTGCCGAGGAGCATCATCTGACCGATGAAGCCTCGACCACCCCCGAGGAGGACAGGCGCACCGGCAAGCGAGCCGACCACGACTCTCTGCCGGATGATGTCAAGGCGAAATTCATTGAGAACCTTTCGATTCTTCAACGGATGCGCGAACTTCACCTGCGGCTCAGATCGCTTTCGCTTGACAACGTGACCTGCCCGGACTCTGAACGCTATCCATTCTTGAAAGAATTGATTGCGCTCGACAAGAAGTTACACGCCAACTGGGAAGCCTACGACCATTATGTTGCTGAACCTGCCCCAAAAGCCGCTCCCTCGCGTAAACGCTCTGCCGCAGGTTCTACCACTAAAAAGGAGTCTGCAAAATGAAGCGAACTGCCGACATCGGCCAAATCCTCCGACCGCTGAAAGATACGCCTTTTCAGGCTTATCTTTCCAATGCCGTGCAGGTAGCCGACATTCTCGAATGGATTCTTGAACAGGTCGGCATAGCTGAAATTTGGCAGACTTCGTTTTCTATCTCCGAGGAGTTTCTGCGCAGACTTTTCTTTATCTGCAAGGCAAATAAAGTGTCGCGCATCAATCTTGTGCTCGACCATAAGGCCACCAACAAGACGCTCAAACTTTGGGCGTTCATAACCCAAGTTATTGAGCGTACATACCTCGCAGATAATCACTCAAAAATCCTTTTGGTGAAATCAGAGTCGGGAGATACTGTCTCGGTAGTGACCTCGCAGAACCTCACTCGCGGCAACCGTGCCGAGAGTGCGTTTATCTCAACCGACCCCGTAATCTTTGCCGGGCTGTTCGCCCAAGTCAACGATTTAATAACCAATCATTCAGTGCCTCTCAATGATCTATTCCGAGACAGAATTGCAACAGATTGAGAAATACGCCTCAATCTACCTCAAAATATCTGACATTGCCGTGCTGCTTGACATCCCGGCTGATATTTTGCGTGATGATATAGCCGACCGCTCCTCGGACGTTTCCAAGGCATACCGCCGTGGAAAGGCCGCGTCTAAGGTCAAGCTCCATTCCCAGGAAATGATGCTTGCTCAGGTCGGCTCACCGCTCGCCATTGAGAACGCACACCGAAATTTACTTGATATGGAGGACTACGAGTAGCAAAATTTTTACTAAATTTGAGCGATGAAAACTATATTTTACTTTATGGCATTATTGTGTGTTGCATTATTTCCAATATCTTGCAACACACATAAATATACTACTGCTTTACAAGATGATGTTAATGCGTCCAAAATATTCTATGATCCTGAACAGCAACCTCAATACTTACATGGTGGTAGTGAGGGGTTGCTGAACGACCTATATGCTACAATGTTAAACACTGCTCCTGTACAGGACAGTGTTTCAAGACGCGCTGTTGTTAAGTTCGCCGTTAACAAACACGGCATAATTGACCACAATTCTATAAAGGTTATTCAAAATAGGTCGTCTATACCTGACGATTATATGAACGCGGCTATTGAAGCAATAAAACATTTAGGCAAATTTGAACCTGGTAAACTGAATGGCATTCCTGTGTCAGTAAGATATACCCTCCCAATTATATATCCTATCCCTACAAAATTTATTAAGGCAGAGTGAATATCCCGTCTTTTACGGCATATAACGGCTTGATTACTTTTGCAGTAACCACGCCGTTAATTTTATGCCAACACCGAACACCATTCGAGCACATCCCCAACATCAACGAGAAAATCTCGGCTATGATACAAAAGTATCGCGCCGAAA
>OFGR01000127.1_pt1 | contig 78065 bp, 85 predicted proteins | sample 1521811 | NCBI WGS metagenome assembly OFGR01 (sample SAMEA3504098, study PRJEB24116) | mouse gut metagenome | biome: mouse gut; feature: mouse-associated habitat; material: faeces | place: Denmark | collected 2011 | reverse complement strand
ATGCTGTATGTCATATTCTGGACGAATTATCCAGATATGAATATGATCCAAAAGAGTACAGGCGCAGGGTTCTGGAAAGGAAAGAATGGCAGGATGCCAGCGAAGAGTCCAGCGAGTGATCCGGAAATCATCAAGCTTAACAGGACAATAAAGAAAGCTGTAGTTTATTTCAAGCCGCCAGAGCGGCTGACAGTGACAGAATGGTCAGACAAGTACAGGTGGCTGTCGGCAGAAAACAGCGCTGAACCGGGAAGGTGGAAAACAAGCAGGACACCATATCTGAAAGAGCCCATGGATGCATTTACTGATCCTAAGATACATCATATAGTGGTTGTAGCATCATCACAGGTTGGCAAGAGCGAGATGGAGCTAAACATGCTGGGATATGCTATCGACGTAGATCCGGGACCGATCATGTTTGTAACTCCAAATATAAAGCCTACAGCCGAAGATTTTTCAAAACGGAGAATCGCCCCCATGATCAGGGACACCAGATCACTTAGGGACAAGGTGGCAGATGCAAAGAGCAGGGAGTCCAATAATACCATCTTCAATAAATCCTATCCAGGTGGTATGCTCACAATCACAGGAGCCAACTCACCATCGAATCTTGCGTCGATTCCCTGCAGGTATGTATTCGGCGATGAAAGAGACCGCTGGCCGAAAAGCGCCGGAACAGAAGGGGATCCGTGGAGACTGGTAGAGGCACGTACCAATACTTTTTACAATCGCAAGATGGTCGAGGTATCAACACCGACGATAAAGGGGGCGTCCAATATTGAGGATGCCTTTAACAATGGTACGCAGGAACACTGGTGCGTTCAATGCCCACATTGTGACGAATACTTTTTTATCACCTTCAATCATATCCGTTTCGAAACAAAAGTAAAGAAGGTAAACGGGAAAAAGCAGTTTAAAGTATCGGATATAAATTGCGCCTGCCCGCATTGCGGGTGTGCATCAACAGAGCAGACCATCAGAAAGCAGCCTAAAAAGTGGATCGCGGAGAATCCGGATGCGTATGACAAGGGAGTACGATCGTTCTGGATCAATGCTTTTGCAAGCCCATGGATGACATGGGAAGAGATCATCTTAAAATTTCTGGAGGCGGGAACGGATCCGGAAAAGCTGCAAACAGTCTATAATACACAGTTTGGACAGCTATGGGAAGATCGGAGCTGTGAGACAGATGAGGAACAGCTGCTTGCAAGAAGAGAAATGTACAATGCTGAACTGCCGGATGGTGTCCTCTGTCTTACCTGCGGGGTTGATACACAGGGAAACCGACTGGAATATGAGGTTGTAGGATATGGGTTTCATGAAGAAAACTGGGGGATTGAAAAAGGGATCATCATGGGAGATCCTGCTGAAGATGATACATGGGAGCGGTTAGACGGAGTTATAGACCGCTCTTATTCATTTGCGGACGGTAAGAAGTTAAAAATTTCACTGACATTCGTTGACAGTGGGGGGAATCGTACGCAGAACGTCTATGAGCAGTGCAATAAACGTTTGCACAAAAAGGTATTTGCAATCAAAGGAAAAGATGCAGACGGTATACCTTATACATCAATACCGACAAAAGTAAATATCTTGAAGGGAAAAGAGAAAAAAGTTGTAGTAGGCAAGGCATGGCTATATACGCTGGGAGTTAGTGCTGGAAAAGACCATATCATGACAGGGCTGGACGTAAAAGAGCCCGGAAGCAGGTACTCGCATTTTCCGCTTAATGACGGTCTTGGATATGACGAGACCTATTTTGCCGGACTGCTGTCGGAAAAAGTAACATATGTAAACGGAAAATGGAAATGGGAAAAAATTCCCGGACATGAGAGAAATGAAGCATTGGACTGCAGAAACTACGCAAATGCAGCATTTAAGGCATTGCGTCCGAATCTTGATCGTATTTTCAGGACGCTTAAAGAGCTTGCGCCGGAGGGACAGCCAAAGCCACCGAAGAAAAAATATAGAAAACAAAAACAAAGGCAGTCATTTGATGATGACTGGTAGGTGATATTTATGAAAATATTGACAAGACCACAAATCATGAGGCGGATTGAGAAAATTAATGAGCGTCTGGAATCCTATTACGCCAAGGAGAAAGAGATGATGGCGGCAAAAGGGATACAGAGCTACACCATTGGCAGCAGGACGATATCAAGGTATCAATACAGTAGTAATATCAAGGAACAGATTGAAAAGCTCGAAGATGAGCGCGATGAACTGGAAAATCTGTTAAACGGTATCAGACCCAGAAAAGCAATGGCAATAGTACCGAGGGACTGGTAGGGGGGAAGTATGGTATATAACAATCTGCATCTATCTGGTGCAAAGGGATACGGGCAGGCAGGGGCAAGTCATACCAGGAGGGCTTTAAAAGGATTTAATCCTATGTCAGGCAGTCCGAGAGAAGACATTGACGACAATAATTACACGTTAAGGCAGCGTGGGCGTATGCTTACAATGTCGGCTCCAATAGCGGCGTCTGCAGTAAAAACCAACCGCACAAACACCATCGGTCTGGGACTGAAATTAAATCCGAGACCAGACCGGGCGATCCTTGGACTCACATCAGAACAGGCAAAGGAGTGGGAACGGGGAGTGAAAGCAGAATTTCGGATGTGGGCAGAGCATAAGCAGCGGTGTGATATTACAGGGATCAATGATTTTTATATGATGCAGCAGTTATGTTTCTACTCATGGCTGTCAAGCGGGGATGTGTTTGTAGTGCGAAAAGAAGGTGAAACACCAAACTGTCCATACACCTTAAAATTGCATGTGATAGAGGCGGACAGGTGCAGCACACCGGCAGATGGGCTTGCTTATACAATAGGGGTCACGGAGGGCAAAAATCCTGATAATAACAACCGTATATATGATGGAGTGGAAGTAAACAGGGAGGGTGGAGTAGTTGCGTACTGGTTTCGGAATACATATCCATATCAGATTACGTATGAAAAGACGGACTGGGTAAGGATCGAAGCTTACGGACGGAAAACAGGTCTCCCTAATGTGATGCATATCATGAATACGGAGCGGCCAGAGCAATACAGAGGTGTCACGTATCTGGCGCCGATCATTGAGCCATTATTACAGATCAAAAGGTATACAGATGCAGAAATAATGGCAGCAGTGGTACAGGCATTTTTCTCTGTCTTTATCAAATCGGAGGCGGCGACAGGCGCGGATGGGATGCCGTTTAATGAGGTGGGAGACGGTCAGGAGGCAGATGACCAGGTCAGTTATGATCCAAACGAGTATGAGATGGGAGCGGGAAATATAAATGTTATGAACCCGGGGGAAAGTGTCGAACTGGTCGAGACGAAGAGACCCAATAGCGGCTTTGAACCTTTTTTCAAGGCTATGTGTAAACAGATCGGTGCGGCATTGGAGATTCCGGCAGAACTTCTGATAAAGGAATTTACAGCAAGTTATTCCGCATCAAGAGCGGCGCTGCTGGAAGCATGGAAAGCGTTTAAGATGTATCGGAACTGGTTTGCTTCTTCGTTCTGCAAGCCCGTATATGAGATATGGCTATCGGAAGCGATCGCAAGGGGACGGGTAAATGCCCCGGGATTTTTCAGTGATCCGCTTGTGCGGGAGGCGTGGCTGGGCAGCGAATGGATAGGACCGTCACAGGGACAGCTCGATCCGGTCAAGGAAGTAAATGCAGAAATTTTATCCATTCAAAACGGTCTGACCACCCATGAGGCGGCAGCTGCCAAGATTAACGGATCCGACTGGGATACCAATATAGATCAGTTGGAGATGGAATTTCGAAAAATAGACGAACTGGAGGACAGATTGTCAAGGCTGGCGATGATGGAAGAGGAGGATAGGGAAGATGATTCGGACAGTGATGAGGAACTATAGGAATGGACCGGCACCAGTGCCGTTTAAGATGCCGCAGGATATGAAGCCCTATAATATTATTGACAATGATGATGAGGCAGAGGTCAACATGTACGGCGAGGTAGTGTCGGAGATCCCTACTGACTGGTGGGGAGACAGGATCGAGGGCATGTATATTGTCCTTGCTGATTTTCTGAATGACATGGAACAACTGAAAAGTAAGTCAAAGGTAACATTCCATATCAATTCACCAGGAGGGGAGGTCTTTGCGGGTATATCGATATACAACCGCATGAAGGAATTTAAAGGGATCGTCAGCACAGTGGTTGATGGTCTGGCTGCAAGTGCGGCATCGATCATAGCGCAGGGGGGAACAAAAGGACACAGGAAGGTGTGCAATGGATCATTAACGATGATTCATGGCGCATCTTCTTTTATGTTCGGGAGATACAATGCAAATGAATTGAAGGACAGCATAGCGCAGTTGAATGCCATCGACAAATCTATTGCGGAAATATACGCGACATGTACAGGACTGGATCAGGAAAAGGTGAAAAGCATGCTGGCAAAAACTACCTGGATGTCGGCGCAGGACGCCATTGATAATGGATTTGCGGATGAGATTGCAGACATGGGACAGCCTGTGACAATGAGTATCAATAAAGACAGGAACATCATGATCGTTAACGGGATACCGATGTCGGTAAAAGGATTTACGGACATACCTGACTATATACAGGTATGTGAAGAGGTAACTGCCGGGAAAAAGCCGGATGTTATAGACAACGAACAGACAGGAGGAGAGAATCATATGACCTTGGAAGAGCTGATGAAACAGGAGCCGGAGCTTGTTGAAAAGATCAGGAATACTGCCATACAGTCAGCACAGACAGACACGCAGCAGGCAGTCAGTGCGGCGGTGGGCGACGAATTAAACCGTCTGAAATCAATTGATGAGATCGCAGGAAAGATCGCGGATAAGGCGCTGGTAGAGCGGGCGAAGTACGGTGAAGAAAAGATGTCTGCCGCAGACCTTGCCCTGGAAGCCTTGAAGTCACAGAATGATGCGGGACAGGCATTTCTGAACAACATGAAAGAGGATGCCAAAAGTTCCGGGGCGGAAGCGATTGCACCGGCGCCCAACAGCAATCTTTCCGCAGAAGAGCAGGCACAGAAAGATATCATGGACGGGGCTGCCCTGATCGCAGGGATTGCGCCAGAGACGAAGCAGAGGAGGGAAGTATAATGACCGGAAGAGAAGTAATCGGGAGCTGTATGCCGGAGATGCTTGTTGCAGATGCGGATTTTCCAATGAGCGTCGTTTCTGTAACGCTCTCGGCAACACCGGACGGTGAGATGCAGCTTGGGAGAGGATCAGTACTGGCAGCAGATGACGTTGATGGAAAGTGTAGCCTGCTGAGTGGTGCGGAAGGAAAAACTGCGTCATACATTCTTGCAGAACCTGCTGTGACATCTGCCACGGAAGAGGTGGTAGGTGTGGCGTATGAGACAGGAAAATTTATCACGCAGAGCCTCATTGTTGCAGACGGGTACCAGTTATCAGTCAAAGACCGTAAGGATCTGCGGGATGCGGGAATATTGCTGGAAGGCGCATTGATGTAAAGGAGGAAATATAATATATGGCAATTGATATTTACCAGACACAGACTATGATCGCGGCGATGGAGCTCATGCCTAAGCGTCCGAACTTTTTGCGCGACAGGTATTTCGAAACGTCAGATGAAGACATGTTTATTACAGAGGACGTGCTGGTCGAGTACAAGGATGAAAAATCAAGAAAGATGGCACCGTTTGTGATCCCCAGAAAGGGAGGAATTGCAGTGCCGAGGGACGGGTACAGGACAGAAAGGCTTACGCCGCCGTACATTGCACCCGAACGGACACTCACAGTAGACGACCTGAAAAAGAAGCAGTTTGGCGAGACGCTGTTTTCGCAGAAGACACCTGCAGCAAGGGAAGGGCAGATCCTGAAAAATGACCTGACAGAGCTAAACGGAATGATCGACACAAGCGAGGAATGCATGTCATCGCGGACGCTTTTTGACAACGGGTATGCATTCCGGCAGTATGCGGACAAATACGGATCGGGAGAATATGAGGAGTATGAGATCCACTTTTATGACGGGGAACAGAACACAGCAGTATATACGCCGGCAGCATCATGGAGCAGGACAAATGATGTTATTATCACGGATTTGTACATTATGGCAAAAATGTTAAAAAACCGCGGGCTCAGGGCATCAGATGTGATCTTTGGAGATGAAGTTGGAAACGTGATCATCAACAATGACTATATTCAGAAACTGCTTGATAACAGGCGGCTGAACCTTGCAGATATCAACCCGCAGCAGCTTCCTGACGGAGCGACATCATACGGAAAAATCAACTGCATGGGAATCGTACTGGAACTGATCTGTTATTCAGAGGAGTACGTGGACATTGAGGATGGAAAAACGAAACCGTTTGTTCCGTCGGAAAAAATAGTTGTGACTGCGCCCGGGATGGGGAAATGCATGTATGGATCGATCACCCAGATGGAGGAGTCAGATAAGCAGTTCCATACATATGTAAATAAGCGGGTGCCGCATGTTACATACAATACGCATGACAGTGTGCGGACACTGGCGCAGCAGGCGAGACCATTAATGGTTCCCAAGATCAAAGATTCAGCAATCAGTGCTACAGTCCTTTACTAAAGGGGCTTGTGGCAGAAAGGAATGAGTGTATGTTGATAAGAATTTTAGCAGGTGCATACGGGCACAGACCGGATCCGGAGAAAAGTTATATTGAAAAAAAGGATAAGGACAGTGATCCGTTTGAAGTAAACGATAAAGAGGCTGCAAGGCTGATCGGGCTTGGCATTGCAGAAAAGGCAGCTGTAAATACTGAAAAGGAACCGGATAAGATTTATGTTCCAGCAGATCCGGGCGGTCAGGATGATGACCTTGAACAGCTTCCGATCCAGAAATTGAGAAAGATGGCGAAGGATCTGGGGCTTCCCGCTGATGGAAGCAAGGCAGTATTGGCAGAAAAAATAAGAAATGTTTCAAAGATCCAGCAAAATCAGGAAGTAAGTGACGATCTGGAAGAGGAAGGTGACGAAACCGATATCTCTGACAAAGAGGCACCCCCAATCTTACAGGCGGCGGATCCGGAGGTGTGATCATGTCAGCGTTTCAGGATATGGTCAGGCAGGATATGGGGGTATTTTTTAATCCTGATGAATTCGGAGAAGAACACAGCATTGACGGAAAGACAGTGGTATGTGTTGTTGACGATCAGACATACCGTGATAGAAAGGGCGGTGCAGAGTTTGCCATTTCCCAGTCAACAGTATTTCTGTTTGCGCAGAGTGAGGATCTGCCGCCGCGCAGGGAGCCTGGCGAGGAACTTCGTTTGGACGGTGTCCCGTATACGGTCGAGACGTGGGATGAGGATATGGGTGTATCTTCTGTATCTTTATTTATCAATGTGTAAGAGGGAGGGATTATGGCGATAACGGATTCGATGATCAAAATAGCGGACTGGCTTAATAATGCAGTATGTCCGAATTACAAATTCAAGGTTCCTCCAGAGGGCAGGGTGCAGGACAATAACAGGAAACAGATACTGGCACCGATGGATGATGGGTACCAGTATCAGGAAGTAAATCCATATGCATTTGTGATGTTCCTGCCGACAAAGGATAAGATACCGCCGCCAGGACACCCGAACATGCCGTCCGTGTGCGTGCAGCTTGTAAGTGGTTCTGATGACCTGTTAAAGGGAAGCCGGGAAATGACAGTCAATCTTGCCTGTTCCTGCTGGAATCCGGGGATCCATGCTCAGGACATCTATTTTCCGAAGGGTAGTCGTCCGGAGAGGACGCCGCATTTCGAGCCATCGTATACGGGGTGGATGGACGCATGGAATCTTGTGGACGGCATTTTGATGAAACTGGGGGAGATCAATAATATTGATGGCTATGTACAGATCGTTAAGGACACTCCGGTTACATTCGGATGCTACAAGGAACAGGATAACATACCGGATTTTTACCCATCTTGGTTTGCATGGGTGCAGTTTAAGGTACGGTCAGTATTTTACAGAAACAATGAAATAGAAAAATATTTGTAGGAGGAGGTTTTTTAGACCATGGCAAATGAATATTTGTATGGTGCATATGGCAAGCTTGGGCAAACCATAGCACGCAATGCCATACAGTCAGGGACTGTCTCTGTCTATGTGGGGACGGCGCCTGTCAATCTGGTCAGGGGATATAAAAAGCATGGCATTGTCAATACACCAGTGAAATTGATGAACCTGCCCAATGCACAGCAGACAATAGGTTATTCGGGTGATTGGAAACGGTTTACGCTCTGCGAGGCAGTGTCAGCTCATTTTGATAATGTACTGGGAAATATAGGACCCATATACGTGATCAATGTGCTGGATCCCGATATTAACAGAAAAATGCCGGAGGATGCTGTTAATATCAGTCTGGTGTTTTCGAATGGGCAGGCAGTGATCAAAAGTACTACGATCATACTTGATACGCTTGCTCTCGATGGACTTGTTGAAGGCTACGATTATACAGTTGATTACAACTATGCGAGTGGTACTGCGATCATAAAATCAATCGGAGCAAATAGGATCACTGGAGCAGTCGATGCGAGCTATCTGGAGGTAGATTTTGATGGAATCAATGCCGATGCGATCATAGGAAGCGTGACGGCAAATGGAGAATATTCAGGACTGGGGGCGCTGCAGCTGCTTTACCAGGAGCAGTATCAGATCTGCAACCTGTTAATGGCACCCGGATGGAGCCATATACCAAGAGTGTATAATGCAATGCTGACAGCATCAGAGCAGATCAACGGTCATTGGGATGCGTTCGTTCTTGCAGATATTCCTTTGGAAGCAGGTGAGAACGAAGAAAAAGTATCCATAGAAACTATTTCCGAGGCAAAGGCATGGAAGAAACAGAACGGATACAACAGTGAACGCAGTAAGGTATTCTGGCCGCAGGGCAGGGATAATATTGGAAAAGTGTATCACTTGTCTACGCTGGCAGCAGTCGAGTTTATGCGCATAGACCATACCCATGCGTCAGTCCCGTTTGAAACATGCGGAAATAAACAGATACCAGTCACAAGGCAGTATTTCGGGGATGCGTCCCCAAACAAGGGATTTGACCAGATCACCAGCAAGGAACTGACTTCAAATGGCATAAGTACCTGTGTATTCTGGGGGGGCAACTGGGTGCTCTGGGGAGACCATACTGCAGCATACACCTATGGCGCAGATGTGGATCCAAGGGCAATATTTGATGTTTCCATGCGTATGTTGTTCCACATTACAAATAGTTTCCAGCGCGAGTGGGGAACGACAATCGATGAGCCGTTTACGAAACAACTCAGGGACAGGATCATAAACAGGGAGCAGGAAAAGCTTGATACGCTAGTTGCACAGGGGGCGCTGATCGGGAATCCGTCCGTACTTTTCCTAGAATCCAATAACAGTACCGAAGACATGATGAACGGGGATTTCAGGTGGGACATTCCGGTGACGCCGACGCCGCCGCTTAAGAGTGCAACGGTATATGTGGCATATACGGAAGAGGGATTTTCCGCATATTTTGATGGGGAGGGATAACAATGGCGGTAGTAACAGATCTTAGAGGACCTGTAAACGGTACAACGGTGTATATCAATGGGAGTCTGGTCGCCAGAAATACAACAATCACACTGCCCGAGATAACGCATGTGACAGCTACGGTAAAAGCAGCATTGGGAGAACATGAAGTACCATTGTTTGGACTTGTGGAAACAATGGAAGCCACGATCCAAAAGATCGGGGTGGATGCAGGGCTTGCGAAAGCACTGACCATGGAAAACAAAACGTATGAATTCCGGTGGGCGCAGCAGGTGACTCCGGTTAATGGTTCAGACAGACTGGAAGGGTGCAAGGCGTTTATCCGTGGTATTCCAAAGGTAGCGGTGCCATCGTTCGAGCTGAATCCGGGAGATTCCGTCGAGGTGGATATCCCGTTGTCCGTAACACGGTATCAGTTGTTTGTAGACGGGAACGAAGTGCTGATGGTAGATAAACTTTCGGGCATCTGTAAGATCAACGGTGTGGATTATGCGGGCAGGCTGAACAGTCTGTTATAAGATAATACGGAAAGGTAATCGGGGGCATTCATATGTCCTTATTTTTTTGGAGGATTTGCACATGAGACAGAAATTAGAGCTTAGACAGCCCGTTTTGATCAATGGGAAAAATTATAAGGAACTGGAATATGACTTTGAGGAAATCACCTGTGAGGATTATGCAACGGCCGCGACCTATGCGGACGCCAAAGCGCTTAGTGCCACCCAGAACGGGAAACCCAGCGCGCCCATAATGGAGCAGAATATTAATTTCCACATGTATCTGGGCATGATAGCGGTCGTGGCAGCAAACAGGAAACTGATCGACATTGCCGACATGGAGAGGATCAAGGGGTATGACTTGGTAAAGATTACGCAAGTAGGAAGAAATTTTATAGCAGGGAGATCGGCGGAACCCTCAAGCCCAAACAGCTCAGAAGGGCAATCCGAAGTTACTCCCGAATCTACCATACCGGAATCAAAGAAATAGAACAAACGGGGATGATCAGCTTTTTAAAAGAGTTTGCGGAAGCCACGGATGACATCAGGGAGGAGAACGAAAGACAGAAGAGAAATGTTGAAGCAGCACGGCTGCAGGGCAGAAGAAGGAGGAAGCGTTAGGCAATGGGAAGAAACAGGACGCTTGAAGCGATAATAAGCATCGCGGGACAGCTGGATCCGTCACTTGCCCAGTCGATCAATAACGCACAGAAGCAGTTTGGCGGTCTAAAGGCTGGTATAGCGGCAGTCTCAACTGTGACAGTGGCAGCAACTGCCGCAATTGTTAAATTTGGAGCAGACGCAGTTTCAAATGCGGCTGTCTTTGAGACGCAGATGGCAAATGTTGCAACCCTGTTAAATGGCGATGCGGAACAGGTATCAGCCAGGATCAGCGAGCTTGGCGATGATGTACTGGCGGTGTCCAATAATACAGGAGTTGCGACAGACGAGCTGACAGACGGCCTGTATCAGATCATATCTGCAGTCGGTGACAGCGAGGATGCGGTCAGTCAGATGGAACTTGCCGCGAAAGCGGCAGCAGCCGGAGGAGCGGAGACCACAGATGCGATCAATCTTTTAACGGCAGTGACAAAGGGATATGGAGATACATCTGGTGAGGCATTTCAAAAAGCGTCCGATCTGTCATTTATGACGGTCAAATTAGGACAGACATCTTTCCCGGAACTTGCCAGTTCGATGGGAAAGGTAGTTCCGCTGGCGTCTGCATTGGGCGTGGCACAGGAGGAGTTATACGGGGCGTTTGCGACGCTTACAGGTGTGACAGGAAGTACTGCAGAGGTGTCGACACAGATGAAGGCTGTCATGTCAGGGCTGATGAGTCCGACTGACGGAATGACCAAGGCATTAAAATCCCTCGGATATGAGAATGCGAATGTGGCACTGGAATCCCTGGGGTTACAGGGAACCTTGGAGGCATTAGGGGGGACTGTTAACGGGGACACTCAGGCGCTTGCCAAGATGTTTTCATCGGTGGAGGCACAGACAGCCATACTTGCCCTGTCTGGTGCGCAGGCTGGTAATTTTGTGGAGAAGACAGCGGCGATGTATGAGGCAGCGGGGGCGACGGAGGCAGCTTTTGCAAAACAGACAGATACCCTCGAATATACAATTAAAAGTATTAAAAATCTTGGAAAGAATTTTATGACAAGCGTTGGGCGAACCATACTGCCTGTAGTAAAAGATATTGCCCAGAAACTGCTCCCTGTCGTTCAAAGTGGATTGGAACACATACAACCTATTATTGAAAACTTATATTCCGCATTGTCGCCAGTGATCAGTGCAGTCGGTGATCTTATTCTGGGAATTATGCCAGGGTTTGAAGGGAAATTAGGCATGATGTGCGGGTTGTGGGAAAGGATGCAGCCAGTGCTGGCAGAGATTGCCCAACAATATTTGCCTATATTCCAGAATATTTTGTCGAAGGTTGGGGGATTGTTTGAGACAATAGCGCCAGTGGTGGGACAGTTTGTCGAATCGCTTTTACCAATAATGGCTGAACTTCTGGTGGCACTGGCTCCGATTATAGGAACGATTGTGGAAGCGTTAAGTCCTGTATTTGACATGATAGGAAGTCTCGCATCCTCATTCCTTCCAGCTTTGGCCGGATGGATAGGAATTCTTGCTAAAGGATTTCAAGTGGCGGCACCATTCATAGAAGCAGTAGTGTCAGTATGGTTGACAAGGATAGTTTCCGTCGTCCAGAGCATCATAGGTGTTTTCACAGGGCTGTGCGATTTCATCGCCAATGTTTTTGCTGGAAATTGGGAAGCGTTATGGGGTAATGTTGTATCCATATTTTCAAATATTGTCCAGGGTATCGGAAAAACTGCACTGTTGTTTATCAGTCCTGTCGTTGATATCATTAATGCCCTTATTACAGGTATTAACGGAATAACAATTCCTGACTGGGTGCCGGGGATAGGGGGACAGTCCCTTAGTATTCCCACCATACAGCTTCCGCAGCTGGCAGCAGGCGGATTTACGGACGGGGTATCAATAGCAGGTGAAGCTGGAACAGAGGCAGTCATATCCTTTGACCATACATACAGGAATGAAAATCTCAGCTATTGGGCGAGAGCAGGACGGATGCTTGGGGTAAATGATTCCCTGCTGGATACCTTTGAATCTGGGAACTCCGCGCAGGGGGGCGTAACGATCAATGTTACATTTGCCCCACAGATAACGATCAACAACACAGAAACCGTTGAATTTGACCTGATGGAAAGGCTTAGGGAGGAAGAGGAGAATCTGGTTGATATGCTGGCAGATATGCTGGATAGGAGAGGCGGCGATCAATATAAGGCAAGTTTTGGTTAAAGATTATCAGGAATATATCACAGAAGAGGGAGATACATATGATGCACTGGCGCTTGACTTTTATGATGATGAACAGATGGCATCATACATAATACAGGCAAATCCGCAGTATATGGAGATATTGGTCTTTGAGGCAGGAATAAGATTGAGGGTGCCGGTATTGGACAGATCAGAGCGTCCGGCAACACTTCCGCCGTGGAGGAGATGACGATGCAGATATTTTTTGAAGGGACAGATATCTATCAAAAAGTGTCCGTGAACACATGTATATATGATTCATACGGAGAGCAGCAGGCGGACACACTGCGTATTGTTTTTAACGACGGAAATGATAGATGGGACAGCTGGAAGCCGGTGAAAGGTAACAAAATATCTGTTGTCCTTGGAGCGTGCAGCACTGGTGAAATGAATATCACAAGCGTCAGACCGGAAAATGGTAAAATGTGTATCAGGGCAAGTTCTGTGCCGCAGGATCATAATGATAAAAGCAGTAAATCGTGGCAGAATGTACATTTTAAACAGTTGTGTGAGGAAATAGCAGGCAGACATTCTATTTCCTGCAAATTTTACGGGGTAACAGATCAGGTATACGAGTATGTGAACCAGCAGAATAAGGAAGATTTTGTGTTCTTGTCTGAGCGATGCATATTGGAGGGTTGTACTTTTATTGTATACGATAAAAAAATGATCGTGTACAGCGAGCAAAGTATCGAGTCAGCAGGTGCAGATGTGACATTGAGAGTAAGAAATGGAAATCATTTTGAATATAAGGATGAGTCGAACGATGTTTATAGCACATGCATCTTGAAAAATGGGAAACTGTCTGGCAGATATACAACGATCGGAACACCTGAAAAGATATTGACAAAAGTGATCAACATCAATATGTCAAGTCAGAGTGAGGCAGACAGATATGCGAAGAATATGCTGCGTTACGAAAACAAAAAGATGTCATCAGGGGTGATCGACTATGACAAGTTTCTGGGCGCCTATGCAGCCGGGAGTGTGGTAAATCTGGAAACGGCAGGGGTAAGCAGCTGGAATGTGCCCGTATTCCTGACGCATGTACGTCAGGATATGGTGCGGGCAAAAACAAAGTTATTTTTTCGAAAAACACTGGAGGGATATTAGTGGGTGTGGTACAGAAAGGTATAATCCTTACGATGGAGGGGGAGACAGACAAAAATGGAAATCCGACAAAGGCGAGGGTGCAGGCTGCATCGGCGGAAGGAACATCAACACTACCGATTACAATTCCGTGGTATCTCCGGGGGAAAATGGGAAATCTCGAAAAAGGATCGGAAATTGCTTTTATAGTATTTGATGACCAAACCGGGATAGTCGTATCACGCATGGATGGGAACTGGGAGGGCACAATTGAGGAGGACGTTACAGTCAGGGGGACTCTCACTGTAGAGAAAGATATGAAGCTTGGCGGTAAGATTATATAACATGGGGTGATCCGTATGGCAATGGCGTACTGGAATGGTATGATGTGGGAGTGTAGCCCGAGTACAATTACGTATCTGGAATCGTTGTCGACATCATATTCCATGAAGACAGACACGAATGCAGATAAGGAAGGGAATGCACCGACAGAACAGGTGGCGTTGTCGGACGAAGAAATATCATTGTCGACAACATACCGTATAGAAACAGGTACAAGCAATATAAAAGAAATGATTGGACAGTGGAAAGCGATGATAGGACTGGCGGCTCCGCTGATCATCGGAAGCGAAGTGTTTGGACCGGACAATGTGCAGCTACAGAATGTGTCGGTTGGGAGTGTGTCAATGCGGCCTGACGGAACATTTACAGCGGCATCACTATCATTCAAATTCAAGGAATTTCGGGAAGAGGTTACAGAAGTTGACAGTACTGCAAAAACCGGGGGCAGTGCGGGAAATGCCAGTGCAGTATCTGTCAGGGCAAGCAAGACTGACCGGGTTTCAAGGAAAAGACCGAGATCATATTTGAAAAGCGAAACATGAGGAATAAATCAATGGGGGAAATAGCATGCAGGCGAGTGGAAACGGATTACCAATGCAGTGTGTGGCGAATTTGGTGCGTATTGTCAGGGGCGAATGTACATATGACAGGGTAAAAGGGATTGATCCATCGCTGATCGACCGGCCGGAACCGATAGCTGTTCCATTACTCATTGCAGATACAAGGTGGCTTATAAAAACATATGAGCCGAGAGTGAACGTGGAGCAGATAGATTTGAAAGCGTTCCTTGCACGGGAAGGAAACTTTAAGTTTAGTATTGATGCGGTAGTGAGAGGGTAGCGCAATATGGCAGAGATATCATTTATAGAGACAGATTCCGAGAAACTTTATAATACAGTCATAACTACACTGGAAAAATCGGTGGGAGAACCCCTGTATCCAGGGGATGAGAGACGGATATTTGGAGACGCGATTGTCGCAGTGGTATTGGCGGTTTACAGCAGGGCGAATGATGCCTGTAAACAGAAAATGTTAAGGTATGCGCGCGGTGAAGTACTGGATGCCCTGGGCGAAAGGTATGCGTGTTACCGCATTCCGGCAAGGTCTGCCAAAACGACACTTCGTTTTACCCTTAATTCTGCAATAACAACTAATATTATAATCCCAGAAGGAACGAGGGCGACACCGGATAGTGAAGTGTATTTTAAGACCACGGACACGGTGGTATTGCAGGCAGGAGCTGCGTATGTGGATTCGCCGGCGGAATGTACGTTAACGGGTGAAGCATACAACGGATATCTGGCAGGAAGTATAAGCAGGCTTGTTGATTTGATACCTTACATAGATTCCGTGAAGAATATCACTATCACATATGACGGAAATGATGGTGAGCCATATCCGGAAGAGGACGGAGGAACAGGAGATGAGCACTATCGTGAGAGGATAAGGCTTGCACCAACATCATTGTCGGTAGCCGGACCGAGGGACGCATACGAGTACCATGCCAAATCTGCTGATGCATCAATTGCTGATGTGGCAATCATATCCGATATACAAAGGATCAGCAAGACATTAAACATATTGGGAGGGTATGCATATCTTGGCGGAAAGGGATATGATGCAGAATCGGTAAGCATCGAGGAGGCAGAACGTGGAGTTGATTATCATGTCGTGTATGAAGATGAGATATTAAAAATAATAATATCACCAGATGGAGCCCTGCAGCAGAAGACACAGATTGATATATCTGTTAAACGGGATATGGCAGGGATCGTGTTGATCGTGCCGGTCCTGTACGGCGGAAAGATACCGGGTGATGATATTATACAGAAAGTTTACGAAGCGTGCAACGCGGACGATGTACGTCCCATGACTGATCTCGTGATCGTCCAGCCGCCTACGACAGTACTGTATGATATCAATATAAAGTATTATACGACTGCTGCCGAAGAGTCGGAGTGCATCGAGACAATTGAAGGAAAAAACGGGGCGATCGATCAATATAAAGAATGGCAGGGGACGAAAATGGGAAGGGCTATAAACCCGGACAAACTCCGCTCTTTCTGCCTGTCTCCCAAAAACGGGACAGGGTGCACAAGGATCGAGGTGATTTCGCCGACATATAGGGAACTGATCAATACGCAGATAGCCCTGTTTAACACATTGACAGTATCGCATGCAATAGAGAGGGACTGGTAATATGGATCTGAAAAATATGGATTTTATAAAGTTGCTGCCGTCTTTCATGAGGACAGACGCAGCGAACATCGGATTATCAGTGTCTGTGGATGCGATAGCAGAGGAACTATACTCAAAAATTGTCCTGTTCACGACATGGGATAAGATTGATTTATTACAATCGGATGAGTTGGACATGCTCGCAGAGGAACTGCATATAAGCTGGTACGATAAGGCGGCCGCTATTGATGTAAGGCGGAACATCATCAAGGAATCAGATCTTGTGCATGCCAAAATGGGTACGAACTGGGCGGCGAAACAGGTTATCAACAAATATTTTGGCGAGGGTGAGATCATAGACTGGTATACATATGGTGGTGAGCCCGGACATTTCAAGATTCAGACTCTAAACCAAAGTATACTGAAAGATAAGTATGAACAGTTCATATCCATTCTGGACAAGGTAAAAAGGAAGAGCGCACAGATAGATTCGATCGAGCTTATATTGGACGGAATGATGGAGGTAAGGACGTATCTGGCGTATACTAACAGCGAGCTGATGACTACATATGTGAGGAGGTGAGGGAGTGGCTTTTCAGGATTATCTGACTGTGGAAGGTGAGAGGATGCTTGCGAAAGCGGCAGCAGGATATAGGATCAGATTTACAAGGCTGATAATGGGATCAGGGGAAATTACAAATGGCATTTCGGAACGGGACATTAAAGAAGTGATAGTTCCTGAGCACACTGTTGATATTGGCGGAGTATTCCTGAATGGAAATGATTCTGTACTTGTTGCGGCAGTGTTTACAAACGCAGAAATAACAGATGGATTCTACTTTAGGGAGAAGGCGCTTTATGTTTCGGACGGAACGGAGGAAGTCCTGGCTGTTTATGGTAATGCCAGGGGGCAGGCGGAATACATCGATACGGCGTCGTTTACGGTGATTGAGAAGCGCATACGATCCATCATAAAGCTTACACAGTCAGAACTGAGCAATATTGTTTTATCAAGTGCCATTTGTGCGGTAGCTCCGATCACCGTGGATATTCCATTGGAGGCATACATTGAGACTGCTAAAGCTGATATCATCGAAGTTGGACAGGTGCTGATCGCAGACAGGGAGGTGTATACATACATTGGAGATGATCCCCACAGCGAAGATTGTTATCGCGGTTGCGGTGGCGGGAAAGACATAACGATAGATCTGGATGAGATCCAGAAAGCGTTTGATGAGGTGTTTTGTTTCCGGTATATACAGTACTATAGCGTAATAGAGGAATGTTTCCGGCAGGTTTATTCGCATGAGCCTGACTATATCGTGGCTGACACGGGACTGACATGGGAGGATTATGGCTCGGAAGTCACGGCAGAAGAAATTCGTGACATGATCTGTGCTGGATGGGACGGCGAGGATGCATCTTATTATGACGGCTGTGCGGAGACAGCGGAGGAGCAGTACCTCATTGTATTCGGAGATCACGGGGATCTTCCGGTTATCCCGGATATACCGGATAACATGGCGATGACAGCGGACGAAATACTGGAAGCCGTGAGTACGCCGTGGCATGGGCAGGCGTCCCCGGATCCATCAGCATTGAGCGTTGATGAAATAGCGGAAGCCGTCAATACAACATGGATCGGACAGACATCGCCGGATCCGGAAGCGCTGAGTGCCACGGAGATAATGGAAGCAATTAAAAATGAAGTTTTATAGTGCCTGCATACAGGACTGTTTTCAGAGGCCGCCCCTGTCAGCCTATAGGAAACATGAATTTAATTAAGTGAGGAGGAACAACTATGGGAACAACACGGGAGAATACAGAAACGACACAGGAGAATACAGGAACAACACAGGAAAATCCGGGAACGCCGAAGTATCTGGACAAAACAGGTCTGAGCCAGGTCTGGACTAACGCAGTGGATAATTTTGCGTCAAAGAAAGAACTGACAGATACAGTGGCACAGGCAGTGTCCGGAGTGTACAAGTTTATCGGGAGCGTGAACTTTGCAGAGCTTCCCACGGAGGGAATGAAAGCGGGGCATACGTACAACATCAAGGATGAATTTGAGACCACAGAGGCATTTGTCGACGGATCGGGAAAAACATATCCGGCGGGAACCAATGTGGCGTATACGGAAAACGGTTGGGACTGTCTTGCGGGTATCTTCGATTTTTCAAATTTTATGATGAAGAGCGATCTCAGAAATATTACTGCAGAAGAGATCGATGCAATCTGCGTGATTCCGACGGAATAGAATTCGGATAGGACAATGGGGCGGTCGCTGGAAGCAGTCCAGCAGACAGGAAAAGAGAGGAGATTGAATAAATGGGTGACGAAAAGTTAGACAAGAACGGACTTATCAAGGTATGGCTTAAAATCTGGACATTGATCAAGTTAATTGTTGGTGATGTTGATATAGTAGACAAAGGAGACCTGCAGACACAGATCAACAATATGGGCAAAAGGGTAAGTGAGTGTTTTCAAAGTGCCAGTGATGGGAAAAATTTATTAGCAGACGCCATCACTGGCAAGGGAGTGCCGACTGAGGCGAATGATACGTTTGCAACAATGGCAGAAAATATCAGCAATATAAAAGAGGCAGATGATAGTATAAACGAAGAAAGTCCGAATTATCGAACTGGGTATAACGCGGGTGTGGCGGCAACAAAAAAAGGTACAGCAGGGACAGGGGACGTGCTGACCGGAAAGACCTTTACCAATGCCAGCAGTGTCGAGGCAGCCGGAGCGATGGCAAACAAAGGGGCAGTGACGGTTGATTCTGGACCTGTAACGCAGGATGATACATACACTTATCTTGCAGTACCAGCTGCAGCTTTTTACAATGCGAACAGTAAGCTTAGGACGAAAAATAGCAATATATTTGGTCTAAAGCACAAAAGTGTTACCCTTAATCCAGTTGCTTTAACTCCTGTGACTTTGGAAGCCATGCCAAACAAGCTGGTGATAGTCATATACTATGGTGCCGCCGCAATATATGATGCTGCCAATAAAAAATTTTTATTAAACAGGTGTGATTCAGCAGCAGGTGTTGGCATAGATATGATTCAAAATCTGCAAAACAATGGTAAAAATTTTAGCGTGTATTATTGCCATAGTGCTTCTACGCCGGGAGAGATTTACTATTTGTAAATCGGCATTTAGCGGTATATCCAATACTGGCGGGTGCCAGGCACGCTATGGTTTTCCACATGTATTTTAATCCTGTCGATTGTTTTTAGATTGGCCGATAATAGAGTAAAAGCACTGCTAAAATTACTCGTGTCATGCAAAAAGGTATTACTGATATCGACATCGTTTTTGTAAACAGCTGTTATAGATCGGTTGCCAGTGGCATACACCATTATGGTATATAACCCGTTTTGGGGTGGGGTAAAATAATAATCGTTTACACCGTCATTACCAGACGTATTATCAAAAAATGAGTCCACTAGGGTGAGGTTGGTCAAGCCGTATGATATATTGCTATTTATCTGCCCATACGTAACCATTAACAGCCCTGTTAGGGGCGTTTTGAAAGGAGATTTTATGAAATACAATGTGATCATTGTCCTGGATGAATCCAGGGACAAAAGCTACTACTATTCCTATGTAACCGAAAATGGGAACATCGAGTGCGCAGAACTCCCTCCGTATGCAGATCCAAACAAGGCACAGGCGTGCTATTGGGACGGGGAAAAGTGGGTGTTTGATGCAGACAAATACGATGAGATCATGACGATTCAGGCAGCAGAAAAGGAAGCAGCAGACAAAGCGGCTGCAGAGGAAGCGGCGACACCAACAAATGCAGAGTTGGCATCAGCTGTAATGGAGCTTGCGGATAATGATGGCACGATCATGGATGCATTGTCGGAGCTTGCAAATGAGATCGCAGCGTTGAAGGGAGGTGAGTGATCATGGCAAAACTGTATTATAAGCGTATCAAGGCAGGGCTTATGGCGGTTGAAGACGTACCGTCATTATGGCGTGTACAGGTGCAGGTATTATTAGACGCAGAGTAATATCGAAGCAGTCCACATAGGGATCGCCCCCTGTGTTACAATGAAACAAAAACACAGGAGGGCAGTCTTTATGAAGGACGAATTTATAACGAACATTTTGGCAAAGATGATGGGCATAATAACGCAGGAGCAGTGTGGTGAATTGAAAACAGCACTGTATATGGAATTACAGGAGTATGAATTAGAAAAGCGGTGTACAGAGCTTCTGGACGTGGATCAGAGTTACATACACTATCTGCAGCTGTTTCTGGCGCGTAAGAAAACGGAGGGAAAGTCAGAACGAACAATAGAACAGTATAAGATGCATCTTACCCATATGTTGCAGTATCTGAATACGGCGGTGGAAAAAATCACGGAAAATGACCTGTTCGTCTACCTGGCTAAGTATAAAAAGGACAAAGACGTATCTAATGTGTACCTGGATAATATCCGGCTTGTATTCAGCAGCTTTTTCGGCTGGCTAAATGCAAAGGGATATATTCCGAAAAATCCGACATCGGGCTTGGAGCCGATCAAGGTGGAGAAAAAGATCAAGCAACCGTTTAGCGATGAAGATTTGGAGAAACTGCGCAGAATCTGTGAACAGGAAAGGGATCTGGCACTGGTTGAGTTTTTATACAGCACCGGAGTCAGAGTATCGGAACTTGTAGCTTTGAATCGTAAAGACATAGACTTTTACGGTAAAAATGTGATAGTTTACGGGAAAGGGAGCAAGGAGAGGGAGACATACCTTACAGCAACGTCATGCCTGCATTTAAAGGCATATCTGGACAGCAGGTCAGATGATAACGAGGCGCTGTTTGTCAGTGCAAGAGCGCCACATACGCGATTGACGGTAGCGGGCGTGGAAAAGGTGTTGCGTCGGATTGGAAAAAATGCAGGGGTGGCAAAGGTACACCCACATCGATTTAGGCGAACAATGGCGACAAACGTACTCAAAAAGGGAATGCCGCTGGAGGAGGTCAAAGAACTTCTGGGGCATACCAAGCTGGACACAACCATGATTTACTGCACAGTTAGTCGGGAAAATGTAAAACACTCTCACCAAAAATTAATGAGCGCATAAAAATACTCAATAATTTCATGTCGTTGAAATAGACCCCTAATAGGGTCTTTTTGAGGTTTGGGGTAGATAAAAAGCGAGATTTTATCAGGACTACACAAGCATAGCGGTACCGCAGGCAGGCGTAGATTGGTCTTTAAGCCAGGGTGGCAGACAAATAGCAATATATTTGGTCTAAAGCACAAAAGTGTTACCCTTAATCCAGTTGCTTTAACTCCTGTGACTTTGGAAGCCATGCCAAACAAGCTGGTGATAGTCATATACTATGGTGCCGCCGCAATATATGATGCTGCCAATAAAAAATTTTTATTAAACAGGTGTGATTCAGCAGCAGGTGTTGGCATAGATATGATTCAAAATCTGCAAAACAATGGTAAAAATTTTAGCGTGTATTATTGCCATAGTGCTTCTACGCCGGGAGAGATTTACTATTTGTAAATCGGCATTTAGCGGTATATCCAATACTGGCGGGTGCCAGGCACGCTATGGTTTTCCACATGTATTTTAATCCTGTCGATTGTTTTTAGATTGGCCGATAATAGAGTAAAAGCACTGCTAAAATTACTCGTGTCATGCAAAAAGGTATTACTGATATCGACATCGTTTTTGTAAACAGCTGTTATAGATCGGTTGCCAGTGGCATACACCATTATGGTATATAACCCGTTTTGGGGTGGGGTAAAATAATAATCGTTTACACCGTCATTACCAGACGTATTATCAAAAAATGAGTCCACTAGGGTGAGGTTGGTCAAGCCGTATGATATATTGCTATTTATCTGACGAAAGGGGTGAAAATTTGAAAATCCTGACAACAATACTCGTCCTCCTGACAGCTTTGGGCATACCTGCGCTGACTCTGACAGGGGACTACCAATGTAAAAAAGCCATGTCAGGGCTGTTTAAAGATTTTTAAACTACATAATGAATGTTAAGCCCGCGAAGTCTTGCAGGGCAGGAAAGAGAGGTAAATCATGGACGAAAGTATGTATCTTCCGCGAAAAGAGCATGAAGAGTTTGCCAAAAGGCAGGATGCGGAAAACCACCGCCAGAACAGGCGGATTGAAGAACTTGAAGAGTCTGTCAGACAGATCGGGGCGTTAACAACATCTGTGGGAAAACTTGCGCTGAGCATGGAAGGCATGCTCCGGGAACAGGAGAAGCAGGGAAAACGCCTGGAAGTACTCGAGAGTAGGGACGGAGAGATGTGGCGTAAAGTAACGGGATATATCCTTACCACCATTATAGGGATCGTCGTGGGATATATTTTCACCCAAATAGGTATGTGATCATGAGTAAGATGGAATACGAACTCGATGCAAGAGCGATTGAATTGAAACGCAAGCGGCAGAAAGCGATCCGGAGGCAGGAGCGCAGACACCAGAAGAAAAAGAAAAGAATGAAAGGTCTGGACAAGTATGTCATTTTTTGTTTTGTCAGTATTATTATATATACGATAGCTCAAACGGTAGTAACCATCAAAACGGGGGTTGAGTCAAGTACACTCACGACCTGTTTTTTTAGTGTTTTTGGTGGTGAGGTTCTGCTGTGTGCCCTGATCAAAAGATTTAAACTGAAAAATGGATCTCAAGACGAGGAAAGTGAGGATATTAAGTTATGAATGAAATTATTTTTGAAGTATTGAGACTGATCGTGTTACTGGCAGTATTTGTCGTGACATGTTACCTGATCCCGTGGGTACGGGGAAAGATTGGGCAGGACAAATTGGACGAGATCACCAAATGGGTAAATGCGGCAGTCCTGATGGCACAACAGGTATATCATGCCCAGACAGGGGCAGAAAGAAAGGTTATTGTAATCGGCCTGTTAAAAGATATTCTGATCGCAAAAAACATCAGTATATCTGACGATCAGTTAGACATGCTGATCGAAGCAGCGGTCAAGGCGATGAAAATGCAGGAAAAGGGTAATACGAAAATAGTTGAGTATACTCCGAAGAATAAAAAGTGAAATCCGGGAGGAAAGATATGGCTACAAGAAAGATTAGCGATCAGGGCATTGTCCTGATCAAATCCTTTGAGGGTTGTAGACTGACTGCATACAAAGCGGTCAGCAGCGAGAAATATTACACAATCGGCTGGGGACATTATGGGTCCGATGTCAAGGCAGGACAGACCATTTCGCAAAAAGAAGCGGATGCACTGTTCCTATCCGATATCCAGCGGTTTGTAAAGTATACAAATAATTATACAGCATCGCTGCAACCTAATCAGAATCAGTTTGATGCCCTCACATCGTTCTGTTACAATGCTGGACCCGGAACATTGAAGAAACTGGTATCTGGAAGAACACTGAAAGAAATCGCGGAACATATCACCGACTATACGAAATCGGGCGGAAAGATTCTGAAAGGCTTGGAACGACGCCGGCAGCAGGAGAAAGAATTGTTTTGCAGGATGGATGGTGATTCTGCAGATGATCAGAAAGGGGGAAATAGTATGTCGGTAAAAATTGGGCACGCAAGCATATCCGAGCTGGGGACAGTAAACGGGAAAAAGGGGGATCAGACCGGGAAGGAGGTCTGTATTCGTACATGGTATAGCAAACCCTGGTCTTACATGGCGATCCACCCGGATGCGGCAGTGAGGGAAAAACATGCACAGGCAGTCGAAGCAGCATGTGCCAATGATAATATAGGTTATGGGCAGGGCGATAGAAATTCACTCAATACACTGGCAAAGGCAGCAGGTTATGATCTTTCCAGGGTAGGGAAATGCAACTGCGACTGTTCCAGCCTGCAGAACGTGGCAGCAGTGGTCTCTGGTGCGCCAGGTGTTACTTATGGCAGTAACGGATGGACGACATCAACCATGAAAACGGAACTGCAGAAACTTGGATATAAGATCATTACAGACCGTACATATCTTGCAAATGAGGCATATTGTGTAAGGGGGGCTATTTACGTTAAGCCGTCCAGCCATACGGTCTGCGGTTTAGATAACGGTGCCAGCTACAAAAAAACGCTGGAAAAGGCGGGAATTACAGTAAATATGTCAAATACGCTTAACAATAGCATAAATGCTAATCCGTATACAGAACCAACAGTTAACGTAAAGCGGGGAACAACTGGCGAAGGAGCCAGGTGGGTACAATGGTGTTTATGGCGTTTTGGTCTGTTGGATAAATCAGGAATTGATGGCGTGATTGGATTAAAGTCAGACGCAGCAATAAGAACAGCACAGGGGCGGCTTGGATTAGTTGTAGATGGTATTGTAGGCAAAAATACACGTGAAAAATTTAAACTTACAATTGTAACAAGTTAGGCATTTAAACGCGGAGTTTGATGATTATTATATAGATGCACAGCGTATTGCAAGTCGCGAATGCTACTGGATTGATAAATATCAAAAGGAAGGTCAGTGCCTTGAGCAGCTTCCAGAAGGTAGACGTCCAGATAAAAAGTGGTGGAAAAGCGAAAAGGCAATCAGGATTGAATGGATGTGAAGATGGATGATTTTGTCATGAAATTTGTCACGCGATATAAAATATGTGATAAATACATGGATTTTGCGACTTTTTTTAACAGGTTCAAGTCCTGTTATCCGCAGGATTTTAAGCAAGCTGTATATTTAGTAAAAAGGACGGGAAGCCTTGAAAAATCAAGGGATTTCGTCTTTTTTTACTGCAAAATTATTCAGCATGCGTGTCAACGTTTGAAAGAAGTCTCATGATTCCGGCAAGAAAGTATAAAGGTCCGGTCCAGTCATCGAAAATGACATAATTGTTACAAAATGTTAAATAAATTCCCATTTCTTGACAATTAACAGCAAAGCTGATACTATTTTTTAAAAATCTTTAGTAAAAGGGGAGTAGAGGGATGAGACGAACGAGAATTTTTGCTGTCATGCTCGCCCTGCTGCTGGTGCTGCCATATGGCATGGCGGGCGCGGGCGGCAGTGTCTATGCAGCAAACACGAACGCAAGTCGGTATTATTACAGTCAGCTGAAAGGTGATGCCAAAATTATTTATGATGCCATGTACGAGATGTATGTGCAGGGGATCTTCAAGACGGGTACGCAGGAGTATGATCTGGTGGAAAAGGGGCATATGACCAGTGAGCAGGCTGCGCGCTATGAGACGGACAAGGACGAGCTGCTGCGCCAGTACGGGGCGGCAAGGGATGCTTTTTATGCAGATTATCCGGATATTTTTTATGTGGATTTTTCAAATCTATCGGTATCGATGAGCAAGAGCGGCGATGTGTACAAGGTTGTGCTGGGAATCGGCAGAACCGAGAACTATTTTGTGGAGGGATTTGCCGACACGCAGCAGGTAGAGCGTGCGGAAAAGGAGCAGGATGCCAGAATCAGCGAGATCGTAAAGGGCGCGAAGGGGAATTCCTCGTCAGTCCGGGAGCAGGTGGCATATGTCTACAATGCCATTATAGACAACACCGAATACAGGCTCGACACAAATTGTGATGCGGGCAACGCAGGGCATGTGAGAACCTCCTACGGCGCGCTCGTGAAGGGACAGAGCCTGTGTGAAGGTTATGCCAGGGCGGTCAAGACCGTGCTGGATGCCATGGGGATCAACAGCGTGCTGGTGCAGGGAAACTACCGGGCGCCGGACGGCAGCGACAATCTTCACATGTGGAACTATGTACAGATCGACGGAAAGTGGTATGGTGTGGATGCCACAGCCGGAGACGGTATGAAGGGTACTGTTGACAGTGGAAAGTATCTGCTTGCTGACAGATCGGTGATGGATTCGAACCACAAGCCCAACGGCGTTATGTCAGGCAGCGGTTTTCGGTTTACCTACCCGCAGCTTTCGGGACCGGAAGGAGGCTCTGAGGGGGAAGAACCGGAACCGGATACGGGGAACACGGACGGGGATACGGACGAGGACGGATATGAAAAGCGCTTTGACAAAGAGGGACTTCTGGTGCAGTACCGGAATGGGACGGAGTCAGAAGGGGCGGTAGGTGTATTTAAGGTAAGCTACAAGGGCATGGGATATCAGAATGCGGTCGACCGCGAGGGCGTGTATATGCTGGCCCGCTTTTATCAGTATATGCCAGGAACTGGAGAGTATGAAGTCGGCAGCTGGGGCTATGCCGATCCTAAGCCTTTTATGATGCCGCAGCATGCGGATGCGCTGCTCCTTGCCAACGGGAACAGCAGGTATATTGAGTTTGCGGTCACGAAAAAGGCGCCTGCGGGTCCGCTCTACGGTGGTGACCTGACTGCGGAGGAACTGGAAAAGAACTGGAAATTCCAGGGGACGGAGGCAGATTTCATCGTCTCCACGGGAAAGCTGGACAATCCGAAGGGCACATTTGTCCCGTCACCCTTTGCCAGAAAACTCACGCCAAACAATACAAGCTTTATCTCCTGTGGAAAGAAATATCATATTACGGCGGTGTTCAACGAACAGCTCGTGGAGATCAACGGGCAGAAAGCCGGATATAAATATATTGGTGTCAAGAATTTTCCTGTTCGCGACCCCGGCGCTCTGCGTCTTTCTCGGAGACCGTTTTAACGGCTACCACCTCTCAGAGATGATCGAGCGGGTCATTACCTGGCAGTTTTGGTTTAACCTTGCCATCTATACTGCGCTTTTGCTGGTGGCATATGTGGTTCTCAACCGGGCGCAGTATACGTGCATTGCTGTCTTATCAGCGGCTTTTATCATGCATATTGCCAACTATTATGTCTGGGTCTTCAGAGGCTGCCCGATTCTTGCGGCAGATCTGCAGTCTGCCGCCACGGCATTTAACGTCGCCAACAATTTTTCCTACTCCCTCGACCTTACCGGGGTGTGGGGAGTAGTATATATTCTGTCATTTACCACCATGCTTCTAAGCCTTCGGGGCTATAAAGGGCCGCGGCTGAAACAGCGGATGTTTACGGCGAGCGCATGCGCCGTATATATTGTTTTCTTTAATCTGCTGTTCATACAGTCAGATTTCGCGCCGGAGCATATCAGGCATGATGTATGGAAACCTCAGAGGACTTACGCCAAAAACGGCAACGCTCTTTCCTTCCTCATGTCATGGTCGTCCATCCGTATCGAAAAGCCAAAGGGCTACTCTGCCAAAGAGGTGGAAAAGATTACCAAAAAATATCCTTCGGACAAAGCCGCCCAGACAGATGCCGCAGAAAGCCAGGCTCCTAACATTATCGCCATTATGAATGAATCCCTTGCGGATTTAAGCTACAACAGCCCCATTGAGCTGTCGGAAGATTATCTTCCCTTCCTGCACAGCCTGACGGAAAATACCGTAAAGGGAAAGCTTTATGTGTCCATCGAAGGCGCCAATACCGCAAACTCCGAGTTTGAGTTCCTGACGGGAAATTCTATGAATTTCCTCCCATACCGGAGCATCCCGTACAATGAATATATAAAGGACATAACTCCCTCCATGGCCCACACTCTGAAAGCGCAAGGGTACAGCGGCGTAAATGCGTACCACCCGTTTAAATCTTCCGGGTGGAGCCGGACGGTCGCTTATCCTGCATTAGGCTTTAATGATTGCCATTTCCAGGAGTATTATGAGAAAAATAATAATTTTGACCTGGTAAGGAACTATATTTCTGACGAGGCTGATTTCCGCCAGATCATTGCTGATTACAAGGCATCCAGGAAAGAGTCCGATTCCCCTTTCTACCTGTTCAATGTGACCATGCAGAACCACGGCGGCTACAACGGAAAGAGAGGACTTGTGGAACCAAAGATTACGATTAAAGATTCATCGCTTAATGACCCGGAGGCGGAGCAATATATCAATCTTGCAAAGATGAGCGACGATGCCTTTAAGATGCTGGTTGAATATTTTAAAAAAGTTGACGAACCTACACTTATTGTCATGTTCGGCGACCACCAGCCGCCCATCATGAACCTATTCTACAGCAGCCAGTTCGGCAAAGACGTAGAAGACCTGTCGCCGGAAGAAGAGGCAAACTGGTACTCCACTCCCTATGTCATCTGGGCAAACTATGACATCGAGGAAACAGAGCTTGACATGAGCGCAAACTACCTGTCCTCATACGTGATGAACCTCGCCGGCAATAAGCTGACCGGTTACAATAAATTCTTATTGGAACTGCAAAAAGAGCTGCCTGCCATTTCTGCAGTCTGCTATATGGACAAAACCGGGAAAATACATAAATATGACGAGAAGACAGAGTACGACGATCTCCTGGCTGACTATCACATGCTGCAGTATAACCAGATGTTTGACAAAGAAAACCGGGCGGACGAGTTCTTTTTCCTGCAACAATAAAACAGCGCAAAAAGGAGGCAGATTATGGCAAACGAAACAATGAAACTTTCCCGGGAAACGGCTCCCGCCTGCAAGATTGAGCATCACGCCATGATGTTCGCATTCCTGGCCAAACACGCCATCGAGCGGTGCGGCGAGAGGGGGAAGACGGCGATTCTCGAAGGAATGACTATCTACGGCAATGAACGCGGTGCACGCATGGCTGCAAACGCCCTTGCCCGCGGCGATGAGCTGACCACTATGACAAACCAGGCTTACGGGGAGTGGAAACCGGATTACGACGGGCAGATGGAATTCGGGCAGTTACGCACCGAGCCTACGTTGCAGACCTACATTGCAAAATGCGCCTGGTGCGACGCCTGGAAAAAGCACAATATCACAGAGTACGGAAAATATTACTGCGTCAACGTGGACAATGCGGTTTATCAGGGATTCCGGTCTGACTTTGTCTGCACCCCTACCGCCATGTCCTTAAGCTGGGGCGGCGAGCGGTGCGAGTTTGACTGGGGGCATCCGCTGTCGCCGGAGGAAGTGACGACGCTGGCGGAAAAGAAACGGGAACTTGGAACATCCTGCATGAAGGATTTTGATTTTCATACGGCGCACCTGAAATATACGCTTGGCCGTGTGCTCAGTGAGAAGTTGGGGGCAGACGGGGAAGCGATTGTGCGGATGGCAGCCGAAGATTTTGAGCGGACATTCGGAGAAAAATATCTCCATGCATTAGAAGGGGTTGATACAAGCGAGTTTTGAGAGGGCGAAAAAATTGTGTGGGGTATATTGGGGTAATTGCAATACAGCTTATCGCAATTGATGTGTTAGCAACTTGGGTTATGTGCATGTTGATTACAGAAAAATGGAAATTTTGGAGGGAGGTGCGGATTGTGGGCAATATTATTTCTGACTGGCTTGAGCGGCATGAGGGGGAGCTTACTCAGGCGGCGGATTTTATTTTCCGGCATCCGGAGGTTGCTTATGAGGAAGTTTTGTCTTCGCGGTGTCTGGCGGAGTTCCTTACAGGGAAGGGGTTTACGGTTTCCTGGGGAACAGCCGGGCTCTCTACTGCTTTTACGGCGGAGCGGGGCGAAGGGGAGCCTGTAATCGGATTTCTGGCAGAGTATGATGCCCTTGCGGGAGCCGGGCATGCCTGCGGCCACAATCTATTGGGTACGGCTGTGTGCGGTGCGGCGTGTGCGCTGAAGGAATATATGGCGGCTGCACATATGCCGGGAACGATTCGGGTATACGGCTGTCCGGCGGAAGAAATCATGTCGGGAAAGATTGTGATGGATACGGCGGGAGTATTTGATGATTTAAGCGTTGCGGTCACATGGCATCCCTTTGACCGGAACCGGGTCAGCAATGATATCTGGCAGGCGCAGGACATCAAAAACTACACCTTTCACGGGATAAGTGCCCACGCCTCCAAATCGCCGGAGGACGGCAGGAGCGCCCTTGACGCGGCGGAGCTTATGAATATCGGAGTCAATTATCTCCGGGAGCATGTGCCGGGGGATGTACGGATGCATTATGCCTATGTGGATAACCACATTCCGGCAAATGTAGTTCCGGACATCGCGAAGACGAATTACTTTATCCGCTCCTCAAAACGCTCCCGGACGGAGGACGCAAGCCGGCGGGTGGACGACTGCGCGAGAGGCGCAGCGCTGATGACCGGAACGACCGTGGACATCGAACTTGTAAAATGCTGCAAGGAGATGAAGGTCAACCGGCCTCTGACAGAAATCTTCTATCAGGCAATGGCACACATACCAACGCCGGAATATACAAAGGAAGAGCTTTCATTTGCCGCAGATATCTGTAAGAAAGCTGGATTCCCCGACAGCGGAGACTATTTTTCCGGTCTGGAACCTTTAGAGGACGCCCCGGTGCCGATTTCCATCGGAACAGATGCCTCAGAGGTCAGCCACACCGTGCCGTTAGTTACCGTCAGCGCCGCCACCATGTGCAAAGGTACTCCGCTCCACCACTGGGCGGCGGCCAAACAGGCGGGCATGAGCATCGGGCAGAAAGGGATGCTGTACGCCGCAAGATGCATGGCAGAAGGAACAAAGCTTTTACTGGAGACACCAGACGGATTCGAGAAAGTTTGGGAATTCCACAGGCAATCCTCTGGCAATCGGTGATATTCTAATAACATTTAAACATCTGGCACAAAAAGGCGGGCACCTTAAGTGATGCCCGCCTTTGCTGATATATAGTTATGAGTGGTTACTTGTCAATGGCTGTTTAATCATTCCCTACAATCTGAAGATCCTTCGGATACTTGGTCAGAACTTCACATCCGTCCTCTGTCACGATAACAAGGTCTTCAATCCTTACTCCAACATCATCTTTCAGATAGATGCCCGGCTCAATGGAGAAACACATGCCCGGCTCTGCGATAAGATCGCAGGATGCGCTTGCCTCCGGCGGCTCGTGTACCGTCATGCCCACGCCGTGTCCGGTACGGGTAAGGAACTTGTCGCCATATCCTGCATCGCTGATGACTTTGCGGGCAACCGCGTCAATATCACACATCTTCACACCCGGCTTCACAAAATCAATCGCTGCCTGCTGCGCCTCTTTTACTATCTCATACACCTTGCGGTGCTCATCGCTTACGCTCTTATAGAATACGGTACGGGTCATATCGCACCAATAATTGTTGATCGGAGCCCACAGGTCGAAAAGCACTGCATCCCCTTCTTTCAAGGTCTCTCCTGCAACAGCGCCGTGGTGCGGCTCAGCCGCATTTTTACCATAGCATACATACTGGAGCTGGATATCACGCTCTGCCCCATGCTCCTCAAAGAACTCCTCAATCATATCTGAAAGCTGTTTCTCGTCAAGGCTCGGGTCAATGTGGTTAATGCCGAACTCAACTGCCATATCATTGACACGGGCTGCCTGACGCAGAAGTTCTCTTTCTTCCTCGTCCTTGTGCGCCTTGCAGATGTCAACGCAGTCTGAGCCCAGTACCGGGATCAGGTCGTCGCGCTCCTGAAGAATGGAAATCGTATGCTTTGCTGTCCAGTTTTTGTCAAATCCGACTTTCCCTGGCTTTAACTCCGCCGCAATAAGTGCATACGGATTCTCGCCGTCTGCATAATAGTGCATCGTCATGCCGTCTATCGGCTCAAAGCAGAAGAGGTTGTTCATAAATGCATGCACCTCTCCGTTGTCCTTGATCAGGATCGCGCCGCAGCGCTCCATCGGATTTACAATCCTTCCCGTCAGATAAAAGATTGACGGATCATCCGCAACGAGGATCTGGCTGAGTTCTAATTTCTTCATGTTCTCCACAACCCGTTCAAATCTCTGTTTGTTCATCATAATGTCTTCGCTCCTTCCACCTGGTTATTATTTTTATATTCCGGGGGCAGATAAGTCCGCCCCCATGACATTATTTTGCTGCACGAAGTTTTGCAAGCTCCTGGCGGCGTTCTTTCGTAAAATGCCTGAAGGCAAGACACGCGCAGAATCCAATTGCCAGAAGAACTAAGAATCCAACGAAAATATAACGGTAACCTGTAACACCCTCATGGCTTGAAATGCACCATCCATTGTAAAGAGGCATGATACTCTCTGCTGCATATCCAAGGGGCGTAATGATAAAGGATGCCGCGCCCATTCTCTCAAGAGGATAGTCTCCCTCTTCCATGATCGCATAGTGCAGTGCCTGCGCCGCATACATGAACATACACAGCAGCGCGATACTGAGAATCAGCATCCACATGAAACTCATAGACTGCGGAGTAAACAGAAGACCGACAACACCTAATGCCATCAGCGCAATATCTACCAGCATCATAGTAGAAAGACCTTTGCGGTCTGCAAGCTGTCCTCCGATAAAGCAGCCGACGAAACGGAAACCATTTGCCGCATAGCCCATAATTCCTGCCAGCGCTGCGGACATTCCGAATGCAGCCGTGCAATACGGTACAACATAATTATAAGTAATGATAACTCCATATGTAGTAAACATAATGATTACAAGCATCCATGTAGTAGGCATCTTGAGAACACCGAATACTTCTTTCGCAAAGTTGCTGTCTTTCGCTTTTGCCTCTTTTGAGAAATCCGGAAGACGGTTTCTGAGTGCAAAGTAGCAGATTACACCGACAACGATTGCCTCTACGTCATAGAAGATGATAAGCCCGGTCATCCCCATCGTATCTCCAACTGCACGGCATGCTGCGGTAAATCCCGCCATGATCAGAAGTCCTGAACCAAAGTTTAAGATTCCGCGGCCCATATCAAACAGCGCATATCCTCTCGCCTGCTCCTCCGCACGGCTCAGCGCGCGCAGCACCTTCATAAGAGGATTCCAGAATGTAAGGATCGTTGTAATTCCCCACAGCGCATAGATTGCAACATGAATCGGAAACGGCGGGTTCAGGAGAAGAAGAACCCCTGCCGCACCTGTCACGATCAGAGAACCTGGAACAAAGACTTTAAGCGGAGCGCGGTCAGCAACCCATCCGCCAAGGCAGTAACCCACAAGAGTCAGCGCGCCGTACACACTTCCGAGAATTCCCATCTGCATATCATTGATTCCGAAATAAGCCAGATAAGCGTCATAGTAATAGTAACGGAAGTATGGCAGAAGATAAGCCGTCATGCCCGCTAACGCTATCAACAAGATAATCGGTCTGTTCTTTTTGTAACCAACATTATTGTTATCCATATTTTCCCTCCTCAATCGTACTGCGGTTCACCCGAATCAATATCTGCAGCTATACGATACATGTAAACCGCGGCAACATATTCTGCTGTTATTATGACATGAATTTAACGATTATTGAAATTTCTGTTTTTTCTTCAAAAGAAAAATATTTTTATATTGTTTCTTTTAAAGAAAAAAAATAACCTTTTATTTCTATGATTCGACATAAAAAGTTAAATTTTTATCAAATTTCACTTCGTTCTGTATTTTAAATCAATATTCATTGTAATTATGACAATTTCGGGTAAAATGATAGATAAAACTTATAAAACAAAAGAAAGGATGGAATTATATGACACCAAGCGAACATGTTGGTTCAAGAATAAGGCTGTACCGTACACAGCGTCATCTTACACTGGAAACCTTTTCAAAAATGATTTCACGGAGCCCTTCAACGGTGTCCAAATATGAGTCAGGAAAAATCGTTGTTGATATTGAAACGCTTTTTGAAATCTCCGCCGCACTTAACATATCCGTCAATCAGCTTGTAGACTATACGAAACCTGATACATCCGTACCATCTCAGAATATCCGGGATAATTTTTTCAAACAGGCAAATCTTTACTACATGTATTCATTTTTCGGGATCGACAAGCAGTTCTACGTCTGCGCCCTGGAAATCGTGAAAAACCAGAAAGACGGGGAAGATAAGATCATTCTCTACTATGACATCAACGACACAAAGAATTACTCCAACTCCAGCTACCTTTATACCGGATACATCAATTATTTCGATTTCCACGTGACTATGAAAATGGAAAATCCGTACAATAAAGGCGACCAGCTTTTCATATATGCCAAGACGCCTTTCAATACAAACGGCGCTGCAAAAGGGCTGGTGCTGGGATTGTCCGAATCGCTGAGAAGCCCCTGTTCCTTTAAGGTGATTTTCTCTAAAACCGCATTAAAAGAAGACAGCGAGCTGAAAAACGGGCTCAGCATCTCTACGAAGGACGTGATCGCCGAGATAAGGCGGACAAACAACCTGATGGGATATTGACTTAAAAATGCCCCGAGGTCAGAATCTTTTTGCCCCCGGGGTTTCTTACTGTTTCTCTTAAATTCTACTTTCCCTGCATCTTCTTGATTACTTTCAGCCTCGTAAACTCCTCGCGCTCCTTTTCTTCCAGCGCATTGTTAATATTGTAGACAAGAGCAGTATACATAGGAATCGTTATATTCTTAAGGGCATTTGCCCTCTTCTGTGTTTTTTTTATGTTTGCTGCAAGCCTGTATGCCGAATTCTCAACCGTAGACAGCTTTACCGTCAGCTCCTTGACCTCCCGGAACGCCTCCCTGGCTATATCGATAGATTCTCTCGTGCTTCCGAAGGAATAGGTCAGGTTATTCTGTTTGGAGTCGTACTTTACATGGGGAATCTCCGTTCCCATGATGCTCCTCGTCTGGATGACGATGGAATCCTCAATCGGCACCGTAAATGCAAGCTCCTGGACTTTACTGATGCCCATGTCAATATTGGCATGCTGGAGGCATGCATATGCGCGGGTAAACGTAGTGTCAATCTGCTCCTGTATGTCCTTCGCCTCATCAATCAGGCTCATCAGCTCCTTCAGGAGGATGTTGCGTTTCTTATCCATCAGCTCATACCCCTGGCGGGCAAGGGCAAGAGAATTTTTGGCAAGCATCAGATTTCCCTTTGTCGGAAACTCACGCGGATCCATACTGATTCCCCCTTCCTTAAGCTTGCGCTTATATGATCTCTGCCGCGTCCTGCAATTCTTCGCGTGGGTAGTAGATATCCAAAAGCTTTGTATCGATTCGGTCAAGCTCCTCCCTTGGCAGGAGTTTTAAAAGCTCCCACCCGAGATCCAGCGTCTGCATGATGCTCCTGTTTTCTGCCGCTCCCTGGCCGATATAGCGTTTCTCAAACTCTGTGCCGAACTTCAGGTATTTTTTATCCAGCGGAGACAGCTCATCCTCTCCGATAACAGATGCCAGGTTCCTTGCCTCCCCTACCTTCGCATAGGCGGAGAAAAGCTGGTTTGCAAGGCTCTGATGGTCGTCTCTTGTATAGCCCGCGCCAATTCCGTCTTTCATAAGACGCGAAAGCGACGGCAGGATGCTGATTGGCGGGTAAACGGACTGTCCATGGAGGTTCCGGTCCAGAACAATCTGCCCCTCGGTAATATACCCGGTAAGGTCGGGAATCGGATGGGTGATATCATCATTCGGCATGGTCAAAATCGGCAGCTGCGTCACGGATCCGAGGGCGTTCTCTACGATTCCCGCCCTCTCATAGATCGTGGCAAGCTCACTGTAAAGATATCCCGGATATCCCTTTCTTGACGGAATCTCCCCTCTGGATGAGGACACCTCACGCATCGCCTCCGCAAAAGATGTCATATCCGTCAAAATTACGAGAATATGCATATTGCACTCAAACGCAAGATACTCCGCGACAGTAAGCGCCACCTTCGGCGTGATCAGACGCTCTACCACCGGATCATTGGCAAGGTTCAAAAACATGCACACATGATCGGAAACGCCGCTCTCCTCAAAGGTCTTACGGAAAAACTCCGCCACGTCATGCTTTACTCCCATAGCTCCAAAAACAATCGCAAATTCCTCCTCCGAATCGTCTCCCAGAGACGCCTGTTTTACGATCTGCGCCGCAAGCTGGTCGTGCGGCAGCCCGTTCCCGGAAAAAATCGGCAGTTTCTGGCCGCGGATCAGCGTTGTCAGCCCGTCAATGGCTGAAATTCCCGTGCGGATATAGTTCCTCGGGTACTCTCTCTTCACCGGGTTTAACGGCAGGCCATTTACATTACGCATCTCATGGGCGACGGCTGCCCCAAGCCCGTCAATCGGCACTCCTACGCCGTTAAACGTCCTTCCCAGCATATCTGCGGAGACCGGCACTTCCATGGGATGCCCTGTGAGTTTCGTGTGGGTGTTCCGAAGAGACATATCCTCCGTGCCCTCAAACACCTGGATTACTGCCTTATCATCATTTAGCTCCACAATCCTTCCCATTTTCTTTATATTTCCGTCAACCACGAACTCAACGATCTCATCGAAAAATGCCTCCTGGACGCCCTCCAGAACTACCAAAGGCCCGTTAATATTGCTGAGTCCAAGATATTCTATTGCCATATTAACCATCCCCCTTTACGCATTTTTCTCTATGATCTTATTGTAGAAATTGTCAATATTGAGCTTATACATATCCAAAAGCTGCAAATTATCATTGGGAACATCATATTTCACAGCAATCACTTTCTCGAAAATTCCCTCTGACTTCAGCACGGACATCGGCATTCCCATAGCGATAAGCTTGCGGCATGTCTTATACAGGTAGAGAATGACATCCATCATCTTAAACTGTTTCTGCATGGACACGCAGGTGTCATCTTTGTGGAATGCATTCTGCTGAAGGAATCCCAGACGTATGACCTTTGCGATCTCGAGTGTCAGTTTCTGATCGTCCGGCAGGACATCCCCCCCGATCAGCTTCACAATCTCCATCAGGCTGCTCTCCTGGTTTAAGATTGTCATAATGCGGTTCCGGTAATCCAGAAACTTCGGCGATACATTGTCAGAATACCACCCACTCAAATCCGTCAGGTATTCGCTGTAGCTGGTAAGCCAGTGGATTGCCGGGAAATGCCGGGAATATGCCAGAGACTTGTCAAGCCCCCAGAAACAGCGGACGAACCGCTTTGTGTTCTGTGTCACAGGCTCGGAAAAATCTCCGCCCTGGGGGGAGACCGCCCCGATGATGGACACGGAACCGGTAGCGCCGTTAAGAGTCTGCATCATCCCCGCCCGCTCATAAAAGGCAGAAAGCCTTGATGCCAGATAGGCCGGGAATCCTTCCTCCGCCGGCATCTCCTCCAGACGCCCGGAAAGCTCCCTTAATGCCTCGGCCCAGCGGGATGTAGAGTCCGCCATGATCGCGACATCATATCCCATGTCACGGTAATACTCCGCAAGCGTAAGCCCGGTGTAGATGGATGCCTCACGGGCAGCCACCGGCATATTGGACGTATTGGCGATCAGCGTGGTACGGTCCATCAAAGGATTCCCCGATTTCGGGTCCACCAGCTCGCCAAACTCCTCCAGAACCTGGGTCATCTCATTGCCCCGCTCGCCGCACCCGATATAAACGATGATGTCGGCATCCGACCACTTGGCGATCTGATGCTGGGTCATAGTTTTCCCTGTTCCGAAACCGCCCGGCACAGCCGCCGTACCGCCCTTGGCAATCGGGAACATCGTGTCCAGGATTCTCTGTCCTGTGACAAGCGGGATGCTGGCCGGATATCTCTTATGGACCGGCCTCGGCACACGGATCGGCCAGCGCTGGGTCATGGTGATCTCTCTACGCTCTCCGTTTGAGAGCTCCAGCACAAGCAGCGTGTCATTAATCGTATACTGCCCATCCGGCTTTACCTCTACCACCGTGCCTTCCAGCGTCGGCGGAATCATGCACTTATGGACGATTGCCCGCGTCTCCGGAACCTCGGCAAAGATTGCCCCTGCATGGAGGAACTCACCTTCCGCCACCGTTATATGGGTATCCCACAGCTTTTCCGTATCCAGTGATTCCACGCTCACGCCCCTTGAGATAAATGCTCCGGCGTTCTCCCCGATCTTCTCGAGAGGACGCTCGATACCGTCGAATATATTGTTCAATATTCCGGGAGCCAGCGTTACAGATACTGCCGCGCCTGTGGCCTCCACTGTCTCGCCCGGCCTTAACCCGGAAGTCTCTTCATAAACCTGAATGGTCGTCATGTCTTTATCCAGGGAAATAACCTCTCCTACCAGCTTTTCCTTTCCGACATGCACCATCTCCGACATCTTAAAATCAGTCTTCCCCTTGAGGTAGATGACGGGACCGTTAATCCCGTATATTGCTCCAACTTTTGCGCTATCCAATGCCCCTGCCTCCCTTAAACACAAACTTCTGATATTCCCGTTCAATGGCTCCTTTAAAGGCATGGTCGATCAGGATGTTCCTTTCATGCACCACCGTGCGGATTCCTCCGATAAAGTCTTCCTTGCTCACCGTAACAGCCACCCCGGTATGCTCCTCCAGATAAGCCTTTTTGTCCTCGTCCGTCGGGTTGATATAGATTGTCATGGCAGCTCCGTCAGCAAATCCTGCGGCTTTTTCAATATATCCTACGAGAAGACGTTTATAATCCTCCGTTTTCATGTAATCCTGAAGGAGCGTTTCCACTTCGCGGAATAATTCTTTTTTTAATCTTTTCTGCGTTTTCCCCAGCTCCTGCTTCATGTCAAGCTGGGCTTTTGACGCAGACATGTTAAGCTGATGCCTGATGTTTGTCTGTTCGGCCTTGATCCTGATCTCAGCCTGCCTCCTGGACTCGTCGATATGCTGCTCATATATGTTTTCCAATGCTTTTTTATGCTGCCATACGATGGCATTGCCCTGCGCCCTTGCCTCCGTCATTGCAGATGCCTGCAGGTGCGCTATTTTTTCTTCTATGTTCAAGCATGTCACCTTCTTTTTACAGTTTTAATCCAATCGCTTCATTTACATAAGATGTGATAAAGTCCTTTTTCCGCCCGGTTCCGTGCCTGTCAGGAATCTCGATCAGCAGCGGGAATGCCCGCTCAAGCTTAATCTCGTCAAGAAGATCCGGGAATTCCCTTCCAAACTTTTCCGTCAGCAGGATGATCCCCACGCTTTTATCCTCCATCGCCGCCTCAATCTCTTTTCTCAGCTCTTCCCTCTCATGGACGACAACACCGTCAACACCCGCAAGCCTCATGCCCGTCAGCGTATCCACATTATCACTAATCAGATACATCTTCATCTTATAACCTACCTATAATCATGAAAGAAATAATAAGGCCATACAGACATACGCCTTCCGCCAGGCCGACGAAAATCAGGGATTTACCAAGAGCGCTGGGATCCTCGCTGATTGCTCCCAAGGCCGCGCTTGCAGCGCTGGCAACGGCAATTCCGCCGCCCACGCAGGAAAGGCCTGTTGAGAGCGCAGCCGCCAGGTAGCCAAAGCCTGTGGCATTGGACGATACCGTTTCCGCTGTCTCCGCCGCCTGCACCGGCACTCCTGCAAACAGCATAATTCCCGCTACAAGGAATGCACCAAAGAAGAAAAACACATTTACCGCAAGCGATCTTTTATAGCGCTTTTTGTTCTTCTCCCCAATCAGGAAATAGCCGAACGGGATAATGATGCTAAGCATTAAAGCTGCGATTAATAAAACTTTTACTGTCAATGTCATGATATGAATCCTCCTTATATTTAACCTCTTGTCTTTCTCTTTCTTTATTTATCGCCCTGTTTGTTAAATGGCCTGAACTCCCGCCCGGACCCGTTGTAAAAGCGGCTGAACAGCTCATAATACTCAAGCCTCAGCACCTGAATCCCTACAACCAGCCCTTCCAAAGCGCATACGATGATATTTCCTATGACAACCCCAATCCAGTTCGTGCGGCCGTCCGCCACTCCCGAGAGCATAAGCACAACCTCCATCATAGCTGCATGGCTCACCGCAAAAGCGCCGATACGCACATAGGATATCGTATTGGAGAAGTAGCTTAACATCGTCTCGAATAACTCAAAAAATCCCTGTATCAGGAACATCCCTTTGCTCTCTTCCATCTTTTTATGATTTTTCTCCACTATATTCGTCAAAGGTTCCTTAAACAGGAACAAAAGCACAGGCACTCCCAGGAATATAATAAGCAGCATATTGCCCGGGGTTTTATGTCCTGTCATATACAGCACTATGGTGGCAATGAGGAATCCGTAGAACACAAGGCCCGCCACGCCATTGTGGGAAAACCATATATTTTCCGTGTCATGCGCTTTCACAGCATTCATGATCTGGAAGATCATAACTAATATATTCAAAGCCATCCCAAACGCGATAGCCACCACGAACACAGTGTTGAGCTGCCCGATAAACGGCAGTTCCGTCATGGCCTCCGTCGGGCGCAGCCAACGCGCCTCTATCACGTCCTCAAACCCAAAGATGCTTCCGAACATAAACCCAAAAAACGCTGAAAATAATCCGGCTACCGATATGATTCCCGCAAGGTTCATCTTTTTCGTCAGGTACAAGATCCCCCCTCCGGCAAACAGGCACAATCCCTGCCCCACATCCCCGAACATCGCTCCAAAGATGAACGTATAGGTAAGCGCCACGAACATTGTAGGATCCATCTCATTGTGGGAGGGCAGCCCATACATCCGTATAAACATCTCAAAAGGCTTAAAAAGTTTCGGATTCTTAAGCTGCGTCGGCGGGTCGCCGAAGAACTTCTCCCGATCCTCCTCCACCATGATGAAAACCCGGTCATCCTTTTCTGTCTCTTTTAAGAGGCTCTCCACATCTTCCTCGCTCATCCACCCGCAGAGTATATAATTGTCATCCTGCTGTTCGTTCGTAATCCTGGCGGCAACTTTCCGAACATCAAAATTGTTGGACAGCTCTTCCAGCCTCTTCTGAGTTCCGAGAAGCTGCGGCGCATGGCCCGCCATCAGTTTCCGTATCTCCTCTTTCAGCTCTTTAATCTTCCGTTTCGTCTCATCTATGTCTTTTTGAAGATTAATGCATGCGTCCTCCGGCGTTCCGATATACTCCACCGGAATACGGATCCTCTCAAAGTGAAGCGAGCTGAATACGGAATCCGCTTTTCCGATATCCGCATTGGCCGCCACATAACATCCGTACACATAATTTTCATTCTGCACGCCCTCTAAAAATATGGCGTCCAGGTCGTCATACAGATATTTCTCCAGCCTCCGGTAATAATCCAGCGCGATCCTGCCAAAACGCACCTGCATGTATTTGTAGCGCAGCACGCTCTGCAGTTCCAGCTCCATCGTCCTGAAAGGTTCCAGGATATTGAACTTTTCCGTCAAAAGATCTCTCTTCTTTTTGAGCAGTTCCTTTCTCTCCTGCAAATCCACATATTTACTGTTGATGCTGCGAATCAGCGCAAGCATCTCATCATTCGAAAGGCTGCGGTCAACCTCATAGCCTTTTCCGTCCAGGAGGGAAACGAATTGTTCCGTCCTTGCAAGCGGTTCTTTATATGGATTTACCTCCACAAAAGGAAGAAGATTATCTGATGTCCGAAGCTCTGTAATCGCATTCTCCAGCTGCATCGCATATTTGGACAGATACATGTCGCATACACGGTCAATGTCCGTCCTTGGACCGCTGATGCTAAGAAACTTCATCTTTACAATCATTGCGTCACACCTCCTAAGTATTCTAACGTCTCTTTTGAAGACAGCCCGTACCGGATGCATTCAAGAGCAGTCGTCAGTTTATTGATCTCTTCTTCTTTTAAAAACAGATAAGTATTGATCGTGGCAATGGAATACGGGTTATACCGTCTGTCCGAAAGGTAAGCTGCTTTCAGTATCTCCTTATACTGCTGCTCAATGGACTGGCCTTCCCCGAAATTCATCTTGCTGCCATATTTCGTGCGCTCCGCCTGATTGATAAATTCCTCCACGGTGGGAGCCTCTACCAATGCTTTAAATTCTTCCATGCCGAGGCGGTACTGTATCGGTATCGTCATCGAGTAGATGTCCGGCGGCAGCATATGGTAATACTTCTTCGCCCTGTAAATCCACTGAAGGTTCACAAGGTCAATCTTCAGCCCGTAATCCTTAATAAAAAGTTCTCTCTCTTTCCCCTTCAAAAGCCTTTTCTCCCCCCGCCACATCATGGAGTAATAGTAAAGCTCCAGCGTAAGGTCGTAGTCGTAAAGCGTTGCGCTGGCTGAATCCCTCACTCTGGCAAGCGGCTCATAATACTCGCTCCCCTTCAGGTTATCTACCAGCTCCTCAACATTTTTGGACATTACGAGCCTGCTGACGGCAAGCTGCGAATATCTGTCAAAGATCCCTTTAATATAGTTAATGTCAAAAGGAATATCATAATGGTTGAAGACGATTCTCAGGCAGTAATTAATTAAGTTTACCTCATATCTTTTCCAGTATGTTTTCAGGAACTTCTTCTGCTCCACGCCTGCAAACCGGAATATCCTCGTATAATCGTCATACAGCGACTCTATCAGTATCTTTTCCACGTTTCCCCTGTGGAATAAAGACGTATCCATCTGATTGATGTATTTTGTATATGCCGGTTTCCCCCTCAGGTACTCCACCGCCTCCGGAACGGACTTCAGATTCGCGATGCTCTCAAAATCCCTGTTCGTCAGCAGTTTCGCCTGCATGGCGCGGACCTTCGTGGTAATCCCGCTATACGCCCTAAGATTGTTCATAAGCCTACACCTCTAATATCTGCCTTAGTATCTCTTTCGCATATTCCGTGTGGTGCTCCGCAAACTCATTCTCCAGGCTGTCTATTACTGACCGGTGCTTTAACCGCTCCTCATTAAGCGCCTGGTCCATCTTCGCCCTTCCTTCCGAACGAATTGCCTCCAGCCGCCCATTCACCTCTTCCTCAAGTTTCCGGTCAAACTCGTCTCTCTCTGCCTGAATCTGTCTCTCAGCCTCAAATTTCTGGTTTTCGGCATTGTCCACGATATCCTCGGCGGTCTTCTCAATTGCCGCAAGCTTTTCGATAATAGAATTCATACGCCACCTCCATCCACCCTTTATTAAAAATAGTTAATCTCTCGCTATCAATAATACACTTTTTTCGGCAAATTTCCATAGTGAAAATTAATAAAATTTTCATTAGTTTAGGCAATTTTTTATTAATTTGAATACCGGAGTCAAAAGTTCCTATGCAAATCATACATCTGAATGTTATAATGATAGCCAAAATGCATATTGACAAGGAGTCTGTATTATGAGATTAAGAAATATCCCGCGGGCTGAGTCCGTCCTTGGCGCCAGTCCCTACGTTATCAAAAACCCTTCCTCCTGCCGGGGGAAGTGGGCAGAAAATGTTTTTCAGAGCAGCTCTCCCATCCACATCGAAATCGGCATGGGGAAAGGACAGTTCCTTTTGACTCTGGCAAAACAGAACCCGTCTGTCAATTACATCGGCATTGAGCGCTATTCAAGCGTCCTTCTCCGGGCCGTGGAAAAGCTTGGCGAGTCCGGCACGGACTCCGGCGACACGGCATGCCGCAATCCCGCAGACCGCTTTCAAAACCTGCGCTTTGTCTGCTGCGACGCCGCCGGCCTTCCGGACTTTTTTGCGCCCGGGGAAATCTCCCGCATCTACCTGAACTTTTCCGACCCCTGGCCCAAAGCGCGCCATGCTAGGAGACGGCTTACCTCCCGGGAATATTTTTCCCGCTATGACCTTATCCTTGCCCGCGGCGGGCAAGTAGAATTCAAAACGGATAACCGGGCGTTATTTGACTTTTCCACCGGGCAGCTGGACAGTTCAGACACCTGGGAGATTGCAGGCCTCACATACGACCTGCACCGCGACGGGAGCATGTGCGCCGGGAACGTGATGACAGAGTATGAGGCCAGGTTTTCTTCCGCAGGCACGCCCATCTGCAAATTAATCGCAAAACGTAGAGCCGAAGGGGATCTGTGCATATAATAATAACGAGTAATATATATTCCGGAGGTTTCTATGAAATTAAAACCTTTTCGGTGCTGGCGGCACAAGCTATGCAAAAATGCCTACCTGAGAAAACGCCGGAGACAACGGTGCTGCTGCATTAGCAGTTCCCTCGGCGAGGTCTTTGAGATACTGAACCCGAACACAAACTTCCGGAACAGGCAAGAAAGGTGAGTCATATGCTGCATCTGACAGCAAAAAATTTTACTGAGGAAATCGAAAAAAGCTCTCTTCCTGTCGTCGTCATGTTCTACGCCGCCTGGTGCGGCAAATGCGCCATGATGAAACCGCTCGTAGAAGATATAGAGGCAAAATACCGCCGGCGGATTCTTTTCTGCGAAACAGAGATTGACGAATCCCCCTCCCTCGCCGACAAATACGGCGCTGATTTTGTCCCTACTTTCGTCCTCTTCCAGGATGGCAGACTGGTTGAAATCCTCAAAGGCGTGATGGAAGAATCAACTTTCGAAAAATACCTACAGAAATTATTCAGAATTTGTTAAGGGAGTTTTTCTTTTCAAACGGATATGCCTGTGGTATAGTATTGAGGAGTAACAAGGAAAGTACAAGATTAATAAAGGGGAATTATATCATGAAAAAATTTCAGTCAAAGGCACTCTGCCTCATCACGGCTGCAGCGCTTGTCTGCTCCTGCCTTCCGATGACGGCAAAAGCAGACAGCTCCAAAGTCGTCACGCTGGGAACCAACCTGTCCGATGAGCAGAAAAAATCTATGTATGAATACTTCGGCACCACTGCGGACGAAGTAGAGACAATCGAAGTCACGAACCAGGATGAACGGAAATACATGGAGGGCATCGCAAGCGAAGCCCAGATCGGAAAGAAGACTTTCAGCTGTTCTTACGTCGAGCCGACGCAGGATGGGGGCATCCAGGTAAAAGTAGCAAACCTCACGTTTGTTACAAGCTCCATGATCGCCAGCACGCTTCTTACGTCAGGAGTCGAAAACTGCAACGTAGTCGCGGCCTCCCCCATTGAGGTGTCCGGAACCGGCGCGCTCACCGGCATCATGATGGCATACGAGTCTGCCAGCGGCGAGGAGCTCAGTGAAGAGCAGAAAGCCGCAGCCACCGAGGAGCTTGTCACCACCGGGGAGCTTGCGGACGATGTCGGGCAGGATGCCGCATCCAACCTGATGAACGACGTAAAGCAGGAAGTCATCGAGCAAAACCTTACCGACGAGGATAAGATAAAAAACACCGTGGAAGACGCTGCAGATAAGCATAACGTGACCCTCACCGACGAGCAGATTGCCAAAATCACAGCTCTGATGCAGAATATCGCACAGTACGATTACGATGTAAAGGCTCTGAAAGAGACGCTGGATAATCTGGAAGGGAAAGAAGAAGGATTCTTCTCTAAGCTTATAAGCTCTATCACCGGATTATTCGGAGGCGGCGATGACAAGGGCGGCATTATCAACAGCACCAACGACAGCATCCTCGGCGACAACGCAGTGATCGACAGCACGCTGGACGACATCAAGGATAAAGTAAGTTCCGATGAAAACGAAGGATTCTTCGACAAAATCGTGAATTTCTTCAAAGACCTCTTCGGAGGGAGCGAGACCGACGATGCGGAGGACGCGGATCTTGAGCCTGCAGAGCCTCAGAGCACCGACGACGGCAGCCTTCCGGAAGACGACCCGGAAGATCCGGAAAACCCCAATAACATCAGCGGGCAAAAAGCCGGGGAGGAATCCGGGGAAGACGGCGGGCTTGAAGAAGATATCCCGGAGGACGGGCAGGCAGATGAGGAGGATGTCTCTGACGGCTCTGACGTTTCTGAATAAAGCAAAACGGACAGGCGCGAAAACGCCTATCACTATAAAAAAGGAATTGCCCGGCGGCAGTTCCTTCTTTTATGCTTATTTTCTCTCTTTTTGTTATTTTTCTTCCTCGATTGCCATAATCATGTCGACCCTCGTCTGATGCCTTCCGCCCATGAACTCCGCATCCAGCCATTCGTCAACAATCATCTTCGCCATCTCGATGCCTACAACCCTTGCGCCGAACGCCAGGACATTGGTATCATTATGCTGCCTGGACAGTTTTGCGGAATACGGTTCCGAGCATACCACCGCCCTGACTCCTCTCACTTTATTTGCAGCAAGAGATATGCCGACCCCCGTTCCGCAGATAAGAATCCCAAGGTCAACTTCCCCGGCGGCTACCGCCTCGCCGACAATCTTCCCATACTCCGGGTAATTGCAGCTCTCATGCATATCCGTGCCGTAATTGACAACCTCGTAACCTTTCTGCTCAAGATACTCTGCGATATCCTGTTTCATCTCCACTGCGGCATGGTCATTTCCAATTCCAATCTTCATATCTGCACCCAACCTTTCACTTTTCGTCTTCCATCTATTTCTGTTTTATATTATAATGTGTAAGCAATCAATCTGCAATACAAGTTTTAGAAGGAGCATCCCATATGATAAAGTATATAGCCAGCGACCTGGACGGCACTCTCTTACAGGGAGGCGCACAGAGCCTTGACCCCGAAATCTTTGACCTGATCTTGCAGCTCAGGGAAAAAGGCATCTGTTTCATCGCGGCAAGCGGCCGTCAATACTATAACCTATACAATCTTTTTGGCCCCGTGCAAAACGACATCTCCTATATCGCAGAAAACGGCTCTCTGTGCATCCATCAGGGCAGCGTAATCTCGCGGGGCATCATTGAACGCGAACTGGGGCTGCGTATTATTGACGCATGCCGAAAACTGCCCTCCTGCCACTGCATGCTCTCCTGCGAGTCCAGGATATACACCGAATCCAAAGATTCCAGGTTTCTTCACTATCTGCACGACATACTCCAATATGACCTTGAGGAAGTCAGCGACCTGCACGATATCACGGAACCGTTCCTTAAGCTTGCCATGTGCGATTTCGGCGGAACAGCTGAAATCGAGCCATTTTACAAGAAACAATTTTCATCGGAGATTTCCGTGGTTACTTCCGGCAACATCTGGGTGGACTTTATAGCGCCGGGAGCGCACAAAGGTTCCGGCCTTGTCAATCTCACAAAGCATCTCGGCCTTTCTCCCGAGGACGGGATTGCTTTCGGAGACCAGTACAACGATATTGAGATGCTGGAAACCGCCGGAATCGGATGCGCCATGGAAAACTGCGCGCCCGGAGTGGAAAAATATGCAGACTTCCAGACCGATTCTGTGCCGAAAGTGCTGCGGGAGCTGCTCAAAAAAATATAATCCCCAAAAACGAAAGCAAACAAAAGTAGACAAAAGACAAGTGAAATGTTAAAATAAATATAGAAACCAAAAAGAAAACAATCAGGAGGAAATCAACATGAAAATTGCAATCGGATGCGATCCAAATGCCCAGAAAGAAAAAGAAGCGCTCATCAAATTTATCACCGATAAAGGATACGGCGAAGTGACCGACTTCGGCAGTGAAGATCCAATCTATGCCAACGTGGCGATTGACGTGGCAGAGGCAGTCGCAGCAAAGGAATACGACCGTGGAATCCTTATCTGCGGAACCGGCATCGGCGTGTCCATCGCCGCAAATAAAGTCAAAGGCGCATTCGCAGCCCTCGTCTCAGACGTATACTCTGCCCAGCGGGCAAGGCTCAGCAATGATGCCAACATCATCTGCATGGGCGCTTTCACCACCGGCAGCAAGGAACGCGAGATGTTCACCACCGAATTCCTCACTAACGAATTCGTACCTGGCTGCGGCTCCCAGCCCAAGGTAGACCGTTTCGTAGCGTATGATGCAGCTCGCTAAACACCCTGTCCAATAATATAAATGCCTGGCAGGCCGCACATCGCAGCCGCCAGGCATTTTCCATATCGTCCGTCCTCACCGCGCAATTACAAGCGGTACTTCCAACTGCTGTGCCTTTCTTATATATTCTCTTGATACCTCATCGTCAGTTATGATCTTATACACATCCCGCATCGGGCATATGACCGACACATACCCGCCTCCAAACTTACTGCTGTCCGCCAGCACGTATGTCTCGCCCGCAGACTTGAGTATCGCCTTTTTCACCTGCATCTGAGGGGTGGCGATAGACGTAAGCCCTACGTCAAAATTGATGCTGTGTATTCCGATAAAACCCTTGTCTACATGGAACAGCTCTATATTAGAGAGCGCGTCATCTCCCATGGTGGCCGCCAGATGCCCGCCCACATGGCCGCCCACCATATACAGCTCCACATGGGAGACGCCTGCCAGCTCATTTCCCACCAAAAGGGAATTGGTCACTACCGCAAGCCTTTTTTCCGGGTGCTGCCTGATATGCACCGCCAGATAAAAGCTGCTTGACGCATCGTCGATGATAATGGTATCTCTGTCCTCTATAAATTCGTAAGCGCATGCGGCAATCTTTTTTTTGCGCTCCGTGTTGCGGTAGATGCTTTCCGCGGAATATTTCCGCTCCATTTCTTTTTCAAGCTTTACCGCCCCTCCGTGGGTCCGCACAAGGAGCCCTTCCGCGTCCATGTTTCGGATGTCGTTTCGGATCGTCACCTCGGAACACCCGAATCTCCGGCTTAAATCCGCGACCCTCACTTTGCCCTTTTCTTCCACTTCACGCAATATTGCACGTCTACGCTCTTCCATATTTTCCTCCGCCTTAACTTTTATGCCGTCATTTTTTTGCTTTTTCAGCACTGTTCCGGGCCAGATGACGAACAATCATCTGATAAACCGGCAGAAACTGATCCCCAAAATCCTTTTTCGGGAGAATCAGAGCCTGATCCTTTCCGTAATAAACCCCTATCGTCTTCGGCGCTACGACCGCCCTCTGAACCTGGCTCCAGCCCACATGGCGGCTGCCGCCTTCCCAGCGCGCCGTGATTCCCTCCTCCTCGGAGAATGTATACTCTGTCAGGTTTTTGTATTCCGGATTAACCTCCACCTGCTTTTTCGCCCTCTGCCTGAGCAGAAGCGGCGTATACGCTATAAACCCTGCCGCCGCAGCCAGATAAGCCGCGGCTCCTATGCCGCCCGTCCGGCCCGAAGCGTAGCTTAATACCCCCAGGAATATCACCGCAAAACCCAATATGTTCATCAGAAAACCGCTGAACTTTGAATATGCATGGTACAAAAGGAAATCATAAAGAGCCTCTTTCGTCATATGGACAGTCATCTTAATCATACACCCTCCTTGAAGAAAAAGCCCTTTTATATTTTATCATATAAAAAGGCTTTTTTCACTTAGTTTTTTCTTACTTTCGTTTTTGTTTTTATTTTATTCCTTAATTATTAGCCGATACCTTTGCATATGCCCATCCGTCCGGCCCGTAGATGCCTTTCTGTTTCTTCTGCATGTATTTGTCAAATGCAGCCGTAATAAACGGGCACAGGAACAGCGTAATGATAGATGCCGTCGCGCACTGGGCAGTTGCCATCGGCACAAACTGCTCCATCGTCGGGTCTGCCTCGGCAACTGCCGCCGGAGTCATGGCAGAGTTCAGCGCCGTAGTTCCGATTGCCGCACCCATTGCTAAGGCCGCCCTTTCCTACAACCGGAAGACCGTCATAGCTGCCCACCAGCCTGCCTACATCCGTCTGCGGGATTACATAATCAATTACCTCCAGGCACTCTACCCCTAGCTGATAGCAGACATTTACCATAGTATCGCCGCCTGTCGTATAAAGCCCCGCAATCTTTTCCCTTCCTGTCTTCTCCAATACCTGCGAGATAATGGAACCAAGCCCGGCGTTGATCCTGTTGGCGCTCATGCCGCCCGCATAATGCCTTTTATTATCTTCCTCGTCCAGGTTCAAAAGCTCTCCGTGAAGCGCCGTCTCAAAAAGGATTGCCCTGGGCTGCGTCTCTCCCTCCAAAAGCTCTTTTGCTTTGGCAACTGCCTTCGCCACCTCTTCCACTGCGGCCTCACCGCCCTCTATAAGCGGAACAGGCTCTACCGGCACACGTACATGGCGGGAATCCTCACAGAGAACTTCCATCTGCTTTTTCGTAACAGGCGTCGCGCTTCCCGCCGCGATAAGCACCGTCTTTCCTGCCTCGTCCGCCTTCGGCGGAAGGTTCGGCTCCTCTGCCCTGATAAGGTCTCTGTAAAATGCAAGCTTTGAAGTAAACGGGCCAGGGTCTACCGCCACCACATTCCACTTCAGCGCAATACACGCCTTCGCAATCGTTTCCACATCTCCAAGGGTGATGCCATCCACAACGATAACCCCGCACCCTTCATTCCTTCTCTCTTCAAGCGCCTTCCTCACTGACTCTTCACCGGCAAGCACCCGGTCAAGTGTCACAATGCCTACCTGCCGCCTCGTCTGTCCTGCCAGGAGCCTTGGTATGTAATTCTCCTTCACGGGAGTTCTCACATCCTGCGCCACCGGGGTATTGATAAGCGCCACCCCGTCTATGACTGAATAGCCGCCTACCAGGATTCTTCTCGACTGCGGCATTGCCGGAACTACGACCGCTACCGCATCCTCTCCCACCTGGTCCAGCATAGCGTCCACCTCCACGCCCACGCCGCCTCTGAGTGTCGTGTCAATTCTCTTGGAAAAATATTTCACTCCCATATTCTTAAGGGCGACGGTTGCTGATTTTACTTTCTCATATGCCTCGTTGGCAGGAAGAGGCCTGGAGTTGCTGCTGATAAGGATTGCATCCAGCTCATCTGTTCCGTCTGCTTTCTGGGCCGCCTCTTCATTAAAATACACTGCCGTCCTTGCTTTCGACCTCGCAAGCAGGACTCCGGTAGTGGTTGCTCCGGTAAGGTCGTCTGCTACTGCTCCGATTAATGGCATCTCCTTCTCCCTCCTTAAGCTTCTCTCTCATGCTGCTTTGCCGCATATTCCGCAACGACTTTCGTAGACTCAATAAGGCTTACGCATCCTGCGATTCCCTTCCCCGCGATATCAAAAGCCGTTCCGTGGTCAACAGAGCTTCTGATGAACGGGAGTCCGAAAGTAAGCGTTACAGATTTTTCAAAGTCAAGGGTCTTGCATGCGATATGCCCCTGGTCGTGATACAAGGAAAGGATTGCGTCAAACTTCCCGGATTTTCCAATGTTAAATACCGAATCTGCCGGGCACGGCCCAACTGCATTGATTCCCATTTCCTTTGCTGCCTCAACCGCAGGGCCGATATCGGTAAGCTCCTCTGTTCCGAACAACCCGTTATCACCGTTGTGGGGGTTCAGCCCCGCTACCGCAATCAGCGGATTCTCAATACCTACTTTACGCAGCTCCTTGTCAATATTTACGACATTTTCAAGGATAACTTCTTTCGTCGCATAATGGCATGCATCCACAAGAGACATGTGACGGCTTACGAAGAACACTCTCAGCTTGTGGCAGGAGAACATGGTGAGCGCGTAAGGCGAATCCGTCTGGTGCTGGTAAATCTCCGTGTGTCCGGGCTCTTTGATGCCCACCAGCTTAATCGCTCCTTTATGTATGGGAGATGTGGAAACAGCGTCAATCTTCTTTGCCATGCCAAGCTCGATAGATTTCATGATCCAGTCAATGGCCATCTGCCCTGCAAGAGCCTGCTCTTTTCCCCACTCGATGGAATCCGTATCATAATCACCAGTCTCAAGGATGTCTACTGTTCCAAACTCATATTTTGCCTCTGACGGGTCTGTAATGAGATTGTACTTAAGTTCTTTTCCAAGGACCTTTGCTGCCCTCTCCATGACCGCCTTGCTGCCGATCACGAACGGCCTGCAGCAGTCATGGATCTCTTCGGAAAGCATTGTCCCAACTACAATCTCAGGTCCTATGCCCGCCGGGTCTCCCATAGTAATCGCTGTTACCGGTTTAAATGTCTTGCTCATTCTCATTCTTCCTCTCTTTCTATTTGTTTTTATTTTCGTTTTACTTCTTTTATGTTTTTGTTTTCCTTTCTTTTATGGTTTCATTTTACTATTACCCATTTCCTTTTTCAACCCCTTTTTTCATTTTCAGTACAATCATACACCTTTTTAACTCTATTTTTAGTTGAATTGCACTAAAAATCAACCTTTTTCTTTCGTTTTCTTTCGTTTTTTCGTTTTGTTAATATTTTGACACTTTTGCATTGCGTTTTTATATAGTTTGATGTATACTAAGACCATATCTAGCGCACTATTATTTAAGGAGGATACCATGAAGAAAAAATTATACTTCGGAAGCAACTTTAAAATGTACAAAAACATTCATGCCACAGAAGAATACTTACAGGCAATCACTGCCGCAACAAAAGATATTGACCGCGAAAAAGTGCAGTTCTTCTTCATCCCGTCCTATACGTCTTTAGAAAGCGCAGGCAAAAGCAGCGTCAGAGACAGTTTTATGCTTGGAGCCCAGAATATGTGCTGGGAGGACGAAGGACAGTTTACAGGAGAAATCTCCCCTCTTATGCTAAAAGAACTTGGGCTTGACCTTGTCATGGTCGGACATTCCGAAAGAAGGCACGGGTTCGGGGAATCTGATTATACAGAAAATAAAAAAGCAAAAAAAGCTCTGGATTCCGGTTTCACCACTCTCCTGTGCGTCGGCGAGACCGCTCAGGAAAAAGAATTCGGCGTCAGCGCGGAAGTTCTGAGGACGCAGCTTAAGATCGGGCTTCACGGAGTAGCGAAAGACCAGATCGGGAAAGTATGGATTGCCTACGAGCCGGTATGGTCTATCGGCATAGGCGGAACGCCCGCACCGGTAGATTACGCGGAAGAGATGCACAAGGTTATCAAAGACTGCCTGGAAGAGATGTTCGGCAAGGAAGGCCGAGATATCCCCGCTCTCTACGGAGGCAGCGTCAATCCGGATAATTCCAACGCGCTTATCGTGCAGCCGGATATCGACGGGCTGTTCACCACAAGGACGGCATTCCAGGTAGAGGCGTTCGCGAAACTGATAAGGGATGCGATTGCGGCATGTGAAATTCTTTGATCCATGCCATAGATGAAAAATCGAAATTTCCTATTATATTAAAAAGGGGGCAGCCGGCACAACTTACATCGTTGTACCAGCTGCCCTCTGCAATTATGAATTCCGCAAAGCCTGCCTCTCAGGATCATGCTCTCAGCTCTCTTAAAATCTCTATGAATTTCCTCATACCTACAAAACTTTTCTCCTGTTCCGGATTATCCACATTCGTACTCATCTTTGCCCAGTCGTACCATGATTCAAAATACTCATATCCCATCTTCCGGTTTAGGTTCCCCAGGCTGTTCACACCACCGGACACCTTATTCCATCTCGCCCTGGCGGCTTCCATTTCAGGCGTACACTTCTGAAGCATTCCATTTTGCTTTGTTATATCCAGAGGAATATCGCCGTCATAGATGCCTGCAGCCTCCTTCTTTGTCAGAATGCCTGCCTCTACCAGCTCTCCAAGCAGGCCTATGCACTCCTTCTCCGTCATATTGTCAGAATCATACTTTTGTTTCAAAGCATTCAGTTCTTCTTCCGAAAGAGCGTCTTTTTTCTGCCCCTCATTCCAAGTCTGTGCCATCTTGTCAAAATAGCTCGGAGTTACCGTAACCTTATAGCCATGCGCCTCCATTACTTCTCTGTCAACGACATATATGCGCTGACCGTTAAGCATCATTGTCTTCACCATATTTTCTTCGGTTCCTTCTGTCCGGCTCCCGCCCTGCTGCGCCGCCCCTTCTCTGCTGCCGGAATGCATCTCCAAAAGCTCCAGGAACTTTGCCTTGCTATTTGCGAGCTGTATGTGCCGGTTCAGCTCATCTTCTGTGTAATACTGTTCAAAACGCCGGAATGCATCCTCTAACATCTGCTGTTCATATTTAAGCCTTCCAATCCCGAACTCCGGAACTCCAAAACCTGTCTCGCCTGCGCCGCCAGCCATATACATAAATCCCGACGCATCCCGGACGACACCTCCAAGCCAAGATGCATCTCCGCTCAGAAACGAATCATAGAGCGCCTTGGGAAATACCGCTATCTGATTCAGCCCATTTTCATCCGGGCGCGCAGGTATGACCCCTTCCTCCATCAGTTTTTCAGCAAGCTTATAGAGCTGTTCGGAGTCCATGCTTTCAATGTCATAGCCGCTAAGAAAGCTGTCCAGTTTTTCCTCTGCCAGCTGCGGGAACCTCTCAGAAAATTCTTCTTTATCCATTGCCAATCCCACCGCCGTGTCCATGCACTCTTCACCATCCTGATAGATATGGACATCCGAGATCGAGACTCCGTTCCAACAGTCAACCAGGCAATCCGAAAATACAGACCTCCCTCCTTTTTCCCGCACCGCCGGCCTGTTCCAAGAGCCTTTCGCAACATCAAAATCAAGTTCATTTGGTCCTTTCACTTAAAATTCCTCCTTCACTTAAAATTCCATCTTTACTCCCGCATCCCCTGATTCTGCAAAAAATGAAACAGGAAACGCTCCGCATCCATCCGTGTCCTTGCCGCTTTTTCCGGCTCCAGCGCCATCTGCGCCCCTTCATTGAGAAACTGCATAAAATCAAGTTTCTCATTTACGTCAAACCCCCACATGGCCTCCCCGACGCGCCATTCACGCATTCCCGAAGACGCGATCACGCTGTCTCCCTGTTTTTTCAGGTGCGCCTCCAGCGCCCGCATCTCCGCCGGAGACGCATTGCGGGGATCCACTTCATTTACACGTATCAGGCGTTCGAACTCCTCGCCTTTCGAATCCACTCCCCACGCCTTTATGACGGGGTTGTCTTCCACTGAGCTTTCATCATAATCCAGATGCAGCTCCTGGCCATTTTCTGCCCATGCGTTAGCCAAGATCCCCGAATGTACTTTCGCCGGCCTGTCGCTCTGAAAATTTGCCAGTTCAGAAAAAAGGCACTGATCCCTCAGAGGCGTCTGCGATTTATTTCTTGCCGTATTTTGTTTCGGGCAGCGGGAACCTCCCGTTCCGCCAAAAGTAATATTGTACATGTTTCATTTCCTCCCAACCTGACTCCCAGTCAACGCACATTATCCTTCCGTGTCAAACACGCTGATGTTCACCCAAAATTCATCCTTATCCGCATGACAGTCAAAATATCCGCCCCGTTTGGAAATCACCCGCTGTACGCTCTTCAGCCCGTAGCCGTGAACCCCCGGCTGCCCTTTACTGGAGATCAGCCTTCCGTTTATCCCCTCCGGCGCCTTTACAATACTGTTTCGTATCTTGACTGCAATAAGCGCTCCTCTTTTTTTCATAGATATGTGTATGCTTTTGTCTGCCCCCGTCACTTTCTCACCGGCCTCTATGGCATTGTCAAGGAGGTTTCCGAACACTACGCTTATCTCGCTGTCCGTAAGCCCCCACACCGGTATGATCTCCGAATCTATATCAAAGACAATTCCTTTCGACTCTGCCCTGCTCTTTTTCTGGCTCAGTATAAAGTCAAGAAAACCATTCCCCGTCCACACTTTCCGGGGGGCGTACATATATTCATCTTCAATCTCATCAAGATACGCCGCGATCCCGGCAAGATTTCCTTCTTTGACATACTCCCTCAGCATGAGCAGATGGTGCTTTACGTCATGCACCAGATGGCGGTTTAACTCCGCGCTCTCCCTGAGAAGACGGTAATTCTGTTCCGTCATCTGGTCGTGCAGCGCCAGAAAATCATTTTCTTTTTGCATCATCCGATTCTTCACGACAAGCCAAATCACCGCAAACGATACTAAGATCAAAGCTGCCCGATACAATATCTCTACCATTCCTCTTCTCCCCAAAATCTGTGAAGCTTTTCCTTCACTCCTGCCATGCGCGCACGGCTGATCGCAACCGTGTCCTGATTGCTCAATTGCAGCGCACAGTCCGTAAGCCGCATCACATGCTTTAGGTTGACCGCACAGCCGCGCTCCACAATCACGAAGGCTCCATTGTCCAGCTTTTCTACCGCGCTCTCTAAACTCTCCCGTTCCGTATAGCGCTCATTTTCTAAAATATATGTGACGTATTTGGCGTTCTTTTCCTTTTTCAGCCAGATGATGTCGTCGTAAAACACTTTCTTCCGGTTGCTTTCCGTGCCGATGAAACAATATCTCTTCCTGTCCTTTTCTATCATCTCCGTAAGCTTTCTGAGAATACCCGGCAGCCTGTCCGAAAGCTCTGATTTCAGGACATACTGGAACGCATCCATCCGGTAGCTTTCTATGGCATACTGCATATACGCCGTCACAAAGACAATGAACATCCTGGGGTTCATCTCCCTCGCTCGTTTCGCCGCCTCAAGCCCGCTCATGCCCGGCATGTCGATGTCCGAAACCAGAATCTGGCACTTTCTTTTCTCATTTTCCTCCAGAAATGCGTCCGGGCGTTCGTACCCGGCAATTGATATGCCGTCCCCACACCCGGCTGCATCACGGACAATTTTCTGCATCTGCTCCAGCATCGCTCTGTCATCGTCGATAATCGAAATGTTAATCAAACTTCTTCCTCCAAAAAGTAGATTCTCTTATAAGATATCTTTAAAAATCATACTACATTTTCCAGAAGAATCAACTGCCTGACCTTAAATAATACTATATTTGCCCTTTAATTTTTGTATTTTGTCCGGCAAACTCTTACCTATTCGCCCACTCTTTGATTTCCCCGCAAGCTATCTTCTCTCCCGAATCTCCCGACGGCTGTGTGCAAAAATCGTCCGGTCTTGAATGAATTACCGCTGTCTTCCCAATCACATCCTCCGGGTAAAACCGGTCCGTATAAACTGCCATCCACGCCGTTCCTTTATTAGCAAGCAGCGGCGGCAAATCCCCTGCATGTTCCGGGTGGGGCTTATCCTGAGGAGCATAATGCCGCCCCGTATCAGCAAATGCATCCTCCTCATTTCCCGTGCAGGACCCTCCCTGATGAATATGGAATCCATGGAAACCGTTCCCTGCCTCCTCGGGAATCCCCTTCACTTCCACCATAATAATCGTTCCTCCATATGTATCGTAAAAGTCTGCCCTGCCGTTAATCGTGCTATACTTTTCACTTCCCCTTATCCGCGCTGTCGCCGCCGGGTTTTTTCTGTCATCTGCAAACATTCTTTCCACGCTCCCTCACACTCATACTTACAGGCGCAAGCCGCCCGTTAATGTAATGTATGAAAAAAAGCAGAGAACGTGAAAAATGGCAGGAAGATGATATACTCCTGCCACCTCATGATGAATCTATATTTTCCTGATTTCGCCCCTTACTTCCATCAGCGTATACCCCAAAAGATTTTGCCCCTGCCATTCACTCATATCAAATCTGCGCCCGTCCTTCATAGACAGCCCGATTCCCCAGATCCGATCTTTCACCGCACATTCTGCAAGGACAGCCTCCCCTGTGGCAGCTAATCTGTTTCTCAAGTCCGGATTCTGCCTGAACTTTTCCATCAGGCCGCGGTAAACAATAATCTGTCTCCTTCCTGCCCACACAGAATCTACATACTGCGCCACCGCCCTTCCAAGGGCTTTGATCTCAGCCGTGTCTCTCGTTTCTAAAATCTTCCCCGCGGTTTCTGCATCGCCAAAAAGGATTGCCTTCTGATGCATCATGTACTGTTCCATGGACGAGAACGTGATACTGTCAAGACGAAATTCAGACAGATACCAGTTGCTTAAGAAACCATATTCTTCCTCCGGATTATGAAATCCGATTACCTTTATCGCATCCACACTGCTCACCCACTTTCCTTACCGCCAGCTCCAAGTCCAGGTCATGCAGCCCCCGATATGCGGCAACGAGAAAATCGACCGGCAATATTTTTACAAGCTCCCTGCTGGCTATACTATAATACCATTGGAAATACGCATAAAACTGCCCAATCCAATTTGGTATAAAGCCGCCTATCGGGTTCCCTTTTTTCGGACAAAAGCCTTCCTCTTTTTTAAAATACCCCCACAAGGTCTCTGCATCCATCGTGCATACATATGCTTTTGCCCCGTCAACATACTCTCTGGTCTTTCCCGACATATAAGTTTCAATGAAATCCTTTACATCAATATCCGGGGCATACTCCTCCACATTCTCAAACAGCTCTCCCTGCGTCTCAACAATTTCCTGAAGATAAGCCTCACTATACGCGCCCATAATCTCCTCCTACAGCAATGTGCTGAAAACATCCGCAATTTTATTCTTCTCTGAATCAATCAGCTCTTTCATGGCAATCCGCGCACTTCTGTCACGGATATTATACTTTTCATTAAAAACATTGTAATCAACTATTTCTAAAGATGCGGCATCTTCTTCCAATGCTTGGAAAGCTTTCGGGGATTTTAGGCAGTATTGTATTCCCAAATCCCCCATATGAAACAACTCCTCCAAAATACAAAGATCAATCTCATCCCTCACAAATGCCTTTGCAATATAAAAATACGACGCATCCGCCCGCCAGCCCCGAACCACATCATAACCGTCCAGGCTGACTCCGTATCGGGAAATAAATTTTTCAGAAAGCAGCCTGTATCTCCGGGATGAGTCTGCTGCGCGGTGTCTCATAAGTTCTGCCAGCCACGGCAAAATGCCCGCAGATTCAAAATCAAATATTTTTAAATCCCCGCAGTCTAGGCAGTACTTATGCACCCAACCGTTCCCTCCTCCAGGATTACAGACAGCCCACTCCCTCGCCAGGATTACATCTGCCGTCAGATAAAACCCCCTGCCGTAATCATGCTTGACTTCGCCTTTCCCATATTCCGGAACAAACTCCCTGTTCGGACTTCCGTGATACAATATCATGCACTTCACCTTCCCGCACGTTCTCATAAATTACATCTATTGTATAGTATCTGAAAAACAAATGCAAATAATTTCATTTTTGATAATACCAATTGTTTTTTTATATATTTTATTTTTATAAGTTGACACATTCAACTCTTCATGATACCATATGAGTTGATAAAATCAACTCGGCAATTATAAGCAATTTCAAACACCGCACAAGGAGGCTGGCACATTGAACAACCACGCACTCAAAAAAATCCGTCAATTCAACCGCTACTACACTGCATGGCTGGATGTGATGAACAAAGGCTACCTGGGCACTGACCTCGCATGGCCGGAATCAAGAGTCCTATTTGAAATCTATCTCTGCAGCGGCATCACCGCCACAGATATCTGCGGAAATCTTAACATGGACAAAAGCTATGTCAGCAGAATTCTCAGCAAATTTGAAAGGCAGGGGCTCATCACCCGCGAACTTGTTCCGGGCAGCAAGGGATTAAAAAGGCTGCTCCTTACAAATGCCGGAATAAAAGCCGCCCGAAAAATAGATTCAAACGGCGACCGCCAGATTACGGACAAGCTAAAAGATCTGGACGAAGAAACCTGCGAAAAGCTCTGCGCGGCGATGGAATTTATCGAAAAGACTCTGCGCGGCAATGACATTTGCAAATAACAACAATCAAAGGAGAAATCACACAATGAACGACAAAATCACAATCCGCACATACCGCCCCGGAGACCCGAGCCTTGTCTGCTACTTTCAGTATAAGCTCTATGAAGAACAGTTTCATTTTAACGGATATTATGAAAAAGAGATGCTGGGCGGCATGGCCGAGCTTTATAACGATTTAAACGGCAGCCAGATGTGGATTGCCGAGCTTGACGGGAAGATCGTCGGGGATATCGCTGTTGTCAAAAAAGGGGCGGATAGCGCAAAGCTCAGGTGGTTCGGCGTTGACTTAAAAGTACAGGGGCAGGGTCTTGGAAACCGCCTGCTGCACACAGCCATGGATTTTTGCAGGGAAAAGGGGTACGTCCATCTCACCCTCTCCACCCTTGACATCCTCAAGCCGGCGCGGCACCTCTACGGAAAATTTGGATTTCACCTGGTAAAGAGCGAGTTTTTCAACGAATGGGATGAAACAAGGCAGATGCATCAAGAAATCTGGGAGTGCGAGCTTACTTAGGCCCGCACTCCCAGATTATTTTTCTCTCGTATATGTGACTTTACATCCAATCTTCGCACATTGCTGCATGATTTCTTTTTTCTTCTTGATTTTCTGCGTCTCGTAATCCGTAATGATCCTTCCGACCTCTTCCACCTCGCAGACTACAAACGGCGCATACTGATTAATCTTCGTATGGTCGATCAATACGTACACTTCATTGGAGCTGTCAATAATCTGCTTTTTTCCGTCGCTTTCTTCCATCGTCATGTCCGTCAGCCCATGTTCAAAAGTAAACCCGTGGGAGGACAGGAAACATTTATTGATCCGAATCCGTTTCAGGATGTTCGGCAGAAGGGCTCCAACGATAGAAAGAGCACTTTTCCTCACTCTCCCTCCGCACATAATTATATCCACATGATTGGAAGAGGCGAATTGCAGCGCAACGCTCATGCTCGTGGTAACAACCGTAATCTTCTTATTCAGCAGATACGGGCACATATGCAGTGTCGTGGTACTTGGGTCAATGGCAATCACGTCACCGTCTTTCACATAACTTGCCGCTACTTTTGCAATTGCACGTTTGGCCTCGATCTCCCGGTGAAAACGCTCTTCAATCGTAGAGTCACAGTACGGCTTGAGCACGGATGGTATCGTACTTTGCGCCGAGCTCTCATCGCTGCCATTCTGTGCCGTCTTATTCACCGCCTTTACACCGCCATATACGCGTAGCGCGTCACCAGACTTTTCCAGCTGAAGGATATCCCGATAGATCGTCATATTCGATACGTTAAAATCCTTCGCCAATTGTTCAATCTTTACACAGTCACTCTTATTCAGCTGTTCTAATATCTTCTGCTGTCTGGTATAAGGCAATTCTTTCATCTCTTTCATATATCAAGGCTCCCATTCATCTGCAATCTGAGTATAGGCGCTATTATTTTCCCTGTCCGTAATGATTGGCTGCAAAATCACTCATAAATGATACTTTCTCATCATCAATCACCTCAGGCTCGCCAATAGCAAGCGCTTTATGATATATTTTTGCCGTCATCTCCAATACCGTGCACACGCGGAATGCAGCGTCCATATCTTTGCCCACGCATACCGCGCCGTGGTTCGCCATCATGCATGCCGCGCCGTCTCCCAGCGCACTGACTACATTGTCCGCCAGTTCATCCGAGCCGGGCAGGGCATACTCCGCACATTTCACCGTGCCGCCAAGAAGCTGCGCCGCCTCGTCAATGATCGGCGGGATATCCCTGTGCAGGCAGGCAAACACCTGCGAGTCAACCGGATGCGTATGTATTACCGCGTGCACGTCCGGGCGGGCATTCATAATCCTGACATGCATCCCGTACTCAATGGTCGGTTTGCGCTCTCCCTCTACGATATTCATCTCACGATCCATAACAATTATATCATCCGGTTTAATTATATCATAATCCATGCCTGATGGGGTCAAATAAATTAAACCTGTCTCGGGATCTTTTATGCTGATATTCCCCCACGTTTCTACTGTAAGCCCCGACTTAAACATCCTCATTCCACAATCTACAAGATATTTCTTATAATCCATACATATTCCTCCTTTTCCTCTCCAGTTCCCTGTCTCATCTACTCTTTCGGATCATATCTCTTTACCTGCAAAGAATCCACAATAATTCCCCGCAATCTCTCATATGAGTATTCCGGGTGGAAATATGCAATCTGAACGACCGCATTCCCTACAGACGAGCATTCCATATCGCATGCGACTACCGGCATCTTTATCCTGTCTGCACACCGCTGGTTGATTGCCGCATTTTTAGAGCCTCCGCCCACGATATATACTTCTCTATATGTCTCTTTCGTACATTCCTTTACTGTACTCAGCGTTTCCGCATAGCTGTCTCCCAGCGACGCGTACGTTGATGCCAGTATCTCGGGCCAGCAATATCCGCCTTTTGCCGTTTCCTCTTCCTGCGAAGGGCTGATCATAGCGCAGATTTGCCGCACCATTACCTCGGGATTGAACAGCCTCCCGTCATTAACGTCAAAGGTACGTATCTCTCCCGTATAATCATCGGCCAGCGCCGTAAAGTCATTCCAGCTTATTTTACTTCCTGTTTCGTTTTCATACTCTGCCTTTAACCTCTGAACGATGAACATGCCCGCCGAATTCCGCAGGAGCGTTGTCCTTCCGAATGCCCCCGTCTCATTTGTAAGCCTCGCATCCAATACTTTCTCATTCACAACCGGCTCAGGGCACTGCGCGCCGATCAGCGCCCACGTTCCCGAACTGACAAAAAGATACTTCTCTTCTCCGGACGGAATCGCCATCACCGCACACGCAGTATCATGGGAAGGCACGCAGACAAACGGGATATCATACGCAATCCCAATCTCATCCAGTATTTCCCTCTTAATGTTGCCGATAAGCCTTCCGTGCCTGCCGATTTCCGAGAACAGCTCCGGGCTTACCCCCGCATATTCACATTGTTCCCGGCTGATAGCCATAGTCCGCACATCAAGCATCTGCGTCGTCGATAATTCGCTGGGCTCGTTCATTTCCTTCCCCGTGAACATGTATACAAAAATATCCGGGACAAGAAATATCTTTTTAGCGCGCTCCATTACCGACGGCATATGTTCCTGCATTCCTCGCAGCATATATATGCTGTTAATCTTGTCGCAGAGGATTCCCGTGCGGTAGAACATATCCCTTTTTATCTTCTCTGGCAGACGGCTCAGCTGTTCTTCTCCGATGGTATTGCGATAGCAAAGCGCCTTCTCCAGAAAATCATCATCATCTGACAATTGAAAGTCAACGCCCCATGTGCAGATTCCGGCAGAGTCAATCTTATCCGCCTTTTCGGCCGCCATTGAAAGCCCCTTCTTTAATATCCCGAAGATCCGCGGCATATCCCAGTAATAATATCCGCCGCTCACTGTCATCTCATTGGGCTCCTGCAATATCAGCTCGCTTACCACTTTCTTACCGTCAAACCGGCATAATATGGTGCGGATGCTGCTGTTTCCGCAGTCAAACGCAACCAGGTTCAAACTATTATCCATCTTCCACTCTCCTATTCATATCTGCGCGTACGCACAATTACCGCCAGGAGCAGAATCACGCCATAGAGCGCAATAACAATATAAGAATTCACCCTGAGAATGTTGAGTCCTGTCGCCATGCACTGGAACAGCAGAACCGCCCACAAGATGCCCGACACTTTTCCTTTTCCTCCGTTCGGATCAACGCCGCCCAGCACCGCGATCAGAATCGTCCGCATCAGATAGTTAGCCGCAGCTCCGGCAGACGCCGAATTCAGGCGCGATGCCATAATGATAGCTGCAACTCCTACATAAACTCCCGACAGCATGTGGGTCTTGATCAGAAGAGCCGTCTCATTGATTCCTGAATACTGCGTTGCAATCTGATTAGAGCCGTACATCTGCAGCCTCATTCCAAAAGATGTCATCTGCATTATCACGACCAATATCGCAGCCGCTATGGCAAAGAGTATAAACTGCATCGGAATCCCCAGGATGCTGCCATTTCCGATAAACCGGAAAGACTCCGGGTAGCCGGACAGCGTTCCGCCCTTTGTAATCCCAAGACTGATCCCGGTCAGCACCATCTGCATTCCAAGCGTTACCAGCATTGCCGGAATCTTAAACTTCGCGACGATGACTCCATTCAGAAAGCCGACAGCCGTACATGTGCCAATGCAGATTACGATAGCTATAAGCATTGCCGGTATATTTTCCTCCCCTCTCTCAATATGAGAGGTTATGTACATGGACATCAGTATAGAGGCCAGGTTCGCAGACGCGATAATTGAGAGGTCGATCCCGCCTACCAGCATGGGCAGCATCATAGACAATGTGAACAGGCCGATCTCCGGTATCTGCCTTGCAATAGACGCAAACGAGTCTACAGACAGGAATGCCGGTTTCATAATACTGAAAAATACAATGCAGATTACGGTCAGGATAATGAGCATTCCGCTGTCATGGTTCAGTTTTGCGCGGATACTTGAATTTCCCTTTCTCATTCTGCCGCACCCCCTTTTCGCTCTTCTCTCTTAGATGCCAGGACCCTCCAGCCGGTAACGCAAAAACTAATCAGGATGACCGCGCCGATTACCAGGTCTTCCCAATAACTGGATACGCCCACAAGTATCATGCCGTTGCTCAGCAGCGCAACCAGCAGAATGCCAAGAAATGTTCCGGACACCGAGCCTTTTCCTCCTGACAATGCTACTCCGCCCAAAACGACCATCGCCAGCACATCCATCTCATTTCCATAGAGCGCCTCAATCGATGCCTGCTGCGACAGGTAACACTTGATCAGTGCGCCGATCCCGGCCGTTGCCCCCGCGAATCCATATACGAAGAGGTGCACCTGGAGCACGCTGACTCCGCATCGCCTGGCGGCCTCTGCATTGCCGCCGACAGCATACACCTTACGCCCCATCTTCGTCTTCTTCAGGATGTACCAGGCCGCAGCCAGCACCGCCAGCAGCGTTCCGACGGATACCGCAAACAGCGACACCTTCGTTTTCTGGGCGAACCATGCCGGAAACCCGTGCAGCCTGACGCCGCTTGTCAGACGCATCATCAATCCGTAAATGATGTTCATAGTGGCGATTGTAATGATCAGCGTCGGCACCCTCAGCCTGTTGACCAGCACCGCATTGATGAACCCCAGCAAAGCTCCGACAATAGCAGAGATCAGATAAACCGCTATAAAATTGCCGCCCATGTTCAGCATGAATAATGCCGCCAGATACTGGGCCACTGCCCCGACCGCCATAAAAGATATGTCAATGCCGCCGGATATGATCACGAACAGGCACCCCACGGCAATGACGCCATATGCGGAATAACTCGTCAGCAGATCCACAATATTGTTGGGCTTGATCGATTTGCCTCCTGTGATCGCAGCAAGCACGGCTGCCAAGATAACGACCACGCATAAAAGCATGAACTCATAACTTTTGATATATTTACTTTTTGCCGATTTATTAGTCACTTAGCACCTCCTGGCTGAATTCGCTTTCTGTAATGGCGCTGCAATCCAGCTCTTTTACAATTTTGCCTTTGTGCATGACAAGCGCCCTTGGACAGTTGTAGTAAATCTCTGCCGCCTCATCCGAGATCATGATGATGCTCATTCCCTGCCTGGAAAGTTCCCGGATCAGTTCATAGATGGTATTTTTGGCCGCAATGTCAATTCCATTCGTCGGCTGGTCCAGTATCAGCACTTCCGGTTCGGTTGACAGCCACTTGGAGATGACGATCTTCTGCTGATTGCCGCCCGACATTGCAGATGCATTGATCTCCGGCGATGCGCTCTTAATGCGGAGCTCATCAATCCATCTCTGCGTGATCGCCCTGCACTCCTTCTTATCTATCATCCCGAGCTTATTCTTAAGTTTCTGAATAATCGATATAATCGTATTATTTTCTACGCTTTGATTCAGAACAAGCCCCTGGAGCAGCCGGTCTTCTGGAACATATGCAATCCTGCTTGCAATTGCCTCCCGGTTGTTTCTGAAGTTCACTTCCCTGCCATGCAGCAAAATCTTCCCTGATTCCGGCGGGTTCATGCCAAAAATCGAACTTGCAAGTTCTGTCCTCCCGGCGCCCAGAAGGCCTATGATCCCCAGGATTTCTCCCTTTTTCACAGAGAACGACACATCCCTGTACTGTTTTCCACAGGACAGATTCTCTATCCTCAGGACCTCTTCGTCGCCATGTTCTACAAAATCCTGCTGATAAGTAATCTGCTGGCCGCTTATCAGGTGTGCCAGATTCGTTTCGTCCACGTCCTTATTCTCGAAAGTTGATATCATCTGCCCGTCCCGCATAACAGTAATGCGCTCTGCAATCTCAATAATCTCGTCCAGCTTGTGGCTGACGAACATTATCGTCATGCCTTTTTCCTGCAGGCTCTTAATGATCGAGAAAAGCACATTGACCTCTTTTCTTGTCAGCGAAGACGTTGGCTCATCCATAATCAGTATCTTTGCATTGGTCGCCAGTGCTCTGGCAATGGCAACAAGCTGCCGGTCAGCAATCGACAGCTCCTCCGCAAGACTTTCCAGATTAAGCTCAATATGCATCCTGTCGATTACTTCTTCCGCCTTCTGATAAATCTGCGTCCAGCTGACCCCTTTGACACTCTTGTCCACATGCCGGTCAAATGCTATGTTCTCTGCTACCGTCAAGTTCGGAAAGAGGCTTAGATCCTGATAGATGACCCGGACGCCGTTGTTCATCGCCTGCCTTGCGGAGCCTCCGCCGCTCTTCCTGCCGTCCAGGATTACTTCGCTGCCTTCATCAACATCAATTACACCGGATATGACTTTGATCATTGTCGACTTGCCGCAGCCATTCTGCCCGATCAGGCAATGAATCTCCCCACGGTTTAAATCAAAGTCAATATCTTTCAGAGCATGAACACCGCCGTAATGTTTATTCACATGTTTTAATTCAATGATCTTTTCTTCCATGTCCATCCCTCTCACTATCGTTCAATCGTTTTTTCCAAAAAGGAGCGGACGCGCCACTCCGCAACCGCTCCTCTTTATACAGCCACATACGCCTCGCTAATTCTAGAAACCGAATTCTTTCCAGTTGTCCGCTGTAATCGTAATCGGATTGTCAATCCAAAGAGTTGTATCCTCAATCGCGACATCACCCATGTCAGGAATCGAGAATGAGCTGTCAATCTTGTTCCCCTTCAGCAATTCCTCGGCAATATAGCAGGACGCGTAACCGGAATCCGCCGGGTTCCACAGGTATCCCGTCGTGATCGCTCCGCTCTCAAGATGCGCGGCGCCCTCACTTGGAATTATATTGCCGACAACCGTCGCCTTGCCGATCATGTCTTCCTCTGTCAATGCCTCCGCAGCGCCAATCGGCCCCTGGCTGCCAAAGCAGATAAAGCAGTTCAGATCGCTGTAGGTCTTCAGAAGATCCAAGGTTGTCTCACGGGCCAGCGCGGAATCTTCCCCGCAGGCAATTCTGTCAGTACATAACTTCATGTCCGGATATTTCTCTGCAAGATATTCCTCTACATGATCCGCCCACGCATTATGAAGCGGCACTGTCAGGCTGCCTACGTACAGGGCGTATTCTCCGGAACCGCCGCAGGCTTTTGCCGCGTCTTCTGCAATCAACTCTGCAAATGCGTCATTGATGATCATCTCCACATCGTAGTCTGCGCCAACCTGGCCCGGAGACTCTGTCGTCACCACTACAATGCCCTTATCCTTCGCAGACTGGAGCACGCTTTCCAATACAGTCGCATCGTTCGGAACAACGCAGATTGCGTCAACGCCAGAGTTGATCAAGTCCTCAATGATATTTACCTGCTCCGCGGCATCCGCTGTGGACGGCCCGGTCACGTATGCATTCACGTCATGTTCTTCTGCAAATTTCTCCACGCCTTTTTCAAACACGCTGAAATAGTCGATACCTACAACCTTAACAACGACCGCGATCTCATACTTACCATCCGATTTCCCTGATTCTTTCTTGCCGGCATCCCCTTCGTCTCCAGAACCTCCAGAACTGCTGCATGCTGCCAGGCTCACTACCATGAGCAAAGTAATGAGCAATGATAATGCTTTTTTCATACTTCTCCTCCTTTTCTTTTATTGTATGTTAGTTTTTGTTACTTGTTGTTATATTATCACATATTATATCATATTTCAACACATTTTAACACTTTGTGATAATTTTTGTTAAGCTCCTCTCATACCTGCATTTAGCCATGCCAGATAATCCGGCAAGAAAAATATATCACAAAAATTGGCACAGAAATTCTGGCAGATTATGGAATTTTACTCTCCATATCTAGTCTTAAGGATAGTCATAAACAGGGAGGCATGTGACCTAACAAGTCACATGCCTCCCTGTAATTATCCCTATAAGTAGGTTCAGTTAGCTTTTATATTAATCAGCTCTGCAATCTCCTCAACTGAATCCAAAAGCACTTGGAATTCCAATCCCTCTGCATAACTGTTCTCCGCCGCATAATTCCGCCACAGGCTGTAAAGCGCATTTTCCTCACGCATATCCCGCATGATATCCTTCCAATCTTTCAACATATTCATAGAGTCTCTTTTGACCGCGGTATGTTCGATTGCCATTTTTAAAATATCCGGCCTGACTTTGTCCTTACGCTCACAATAGAGAATATGTAAATCATAAAAATCCCTGGCTCTCGTATTTCCTATATTTCTGCGAATAATAGTTTCATACTTCTCAGCCAGCACCGTTTCGATGGTATAAGCCATAACCTTAACTGTTTTATCCTCCAACATAAAAGGATAATTATATTGAACAGCCGCTGGCGTAATTTTATCTCCAGTCGTAACATCTACTTTCATAGGGCTATTAATCTTCCCATACTTTGCCGCTATGTGGATACGGAAATTATTATAAGCATCCTCTTCACGAATTGGCTCTATGCGCTGATATTCAAAGGTTATCCCATCGTTTATATCAATCGCAAGAATCTCCTTGAAGATTTTGACGATTTCCTCTTCCTCCAGCTGTATCCCTCTTACCGTTGTGTCCATGTCCATTGTGGTTCTGGCTCCAACCCCAATCATCGAGGAAATCAGCAGGCCTCCTTTCAGGATAAAATTCTGTGCGTAGGGCGACACGGCAAGCCTCTCCAAAATGCGCTCAAACATAAACATATGCTGCACATCCAAAGCCCTCAGATGATTCTTTGCTGCGAAATTTCGGATTGCTCCCTTTAGCTGTTCCGGCGTTTTCATTACAACACCTCCATATAAGTCCTTATTTTCTCTTCAATTCCGAAGACTTTTCCGTACTTTATCAATTTACGGACATCCGGACGGCATTTGAAATAATCCTTGATTGCCTGAACATACAGCTGCTTTTCGATTCGATTTCTGTCTTTGATCAGATCGCAAAGGCAGCGTTCTTTGTCGTACAGCCGAATAACCGCTCCCTGCGGAGACTGCGTTTCCGTAATTCCGAGATCATAAAAGCTCTTCATAACATAATGAGCCTTTATTTTTTGATTATCTCGAAGTAATCTTGAAATATTTTCTCCCTGTGGAACTGAGATATCGAATGTATGCGGGATAATGTCTGTCAAGCCCCAAATATAAAGAGCTGTGCCATATGAAAAAACAAGGCTGGAACACTGAACCTGCAGCAATGCAAATTCATCAATGTCGGCATTTAACGGAACGAAAATGCCTTTTCGAACCCGTTCCAACAAACCGCTTTCAACATATTTTTTTATGACACCGCGGCCGATTCCAGCCGTTTCAATCTGTGAAGTCCTTACAAAGCCGTTGCTTTTGGCAGCTATCGACTCAATCTTATTATAAATCTCATCCATTGACACTGCCTCCTTGCATCGCGTTACATACTCTCTTTATATTTTACTCAATTAACGAGTGAATGTAAACATCTTTTTAATATTAGCATATCCGAATTCACAGAAAAAATACAATTATTCTTAATACAGCTCTTTCACCGCCGGATATATCTTCTTAAACTTCTGATACTTCTCCTCATATTTCGCGACCAGCTCATCCTCCGGCTCTACTGTATCCACCACTTTCACAAGTTTCTCCGCGATCGTCTCCACATCCGGGTACTCGCCGCACCCCACCGCCGCCAGCATGGCTCCTCCAAGGGCAGGGCCTTCCTCGCTCTCGATGACGTCCACCTTAAGATTCATAATATTGGCGATCATTTTCTTCCACAGGGGGCTTTTCGCTCCGCCGCCGCAGATTTTTGTCCGCTCTATGCGAATCCCAAGGCTTTTTGCCACCTCCAGGGAATCCCTGAGCGCGAAAGCCACGCCTTCCAAAACCGCCTGGGTCATATCCTCCCTCGTGGTATCCATGGACATGCCGATAAACATCGCTCTCGCGTCCGGATTGTTGTGAGGCGAACGCTCGCCCATGAGATAGGGCAGGTAAAAGACGTTGTTCTCGCCAAGTCTCGTAATCTGCGCCTGTTCCGCAGCAAAGTCCTTCGTCTTTAATATGTCCTCATTCCACCATTTATTGCAGGATGCCGCGCTGAGCATGCAGCCCATCAGATGATAGTTCCCGTCCGCGTGGGCAAAAGAATGGAGCGCGTTATTTTCATCCACCCCGAAACTCTTGCTGGAGATAAAGACCGTTCCCGATGTTCCGAGGGAAATATTGCACATGCCTTCGCCCACTGTTCCGGTTCCCACTGCCGCCGCCGCATTGTCGCCTGCTCCGGCAATGACCTTTACCTGCCCGCTAAGCCCCAGCTCCTCTGCAATCTCGGGCCTTAATGTGCCCACCGCCTGAAAGCTCTCATAAAGTTTCGGGAGCTGCTTTTCAGAAATGCCGCAGATATCAAGCATTTCTTTTGACCAGCACCGGTTTTTCACATCCAGAAGGAGCATCCCCGACGCATCCGACACATCTGTGCAGAACACCCCTGAAAGCTTATACGCCAGAAAATCCTTTGGCAGCATGATCTTACGGATTTTCGCAAAATTTTCCGGCTCATGCTTTTTCATCCAGAGAATCTTCGGCGCGGTAAAGCCCGCAAAGGCGATATTCGCCGTATGCTCCGAAAGCTTATCTTTTCCAATCACTTCATTCAGATAATCCGTCTCTTCCCCGGTTCTTCCGTCGTTCCACAAAATCGCCGGACGGATTACCCTGTCTTCGCCGTCAAGCGCCACCAGCCCATGCATCTGTCCGCCAAAGCTGATTCCCGCCACCTTACTTTTCTCACACTCTGCAGTTAGCTCCTTTATCCCTTCCACAGTCTTCAAAAACCAGTCCTCCGGGTTTTGCTCTGACCAGCCCGGATGAGGAAAGTATAACGGATACTCCTTTGACACGATCTTTCGTATCTCCCCCTTTTCATCCATCAGGAGAAGTTTCACCGCAGAGGTTCCCAAATCTACTCCAATATATAACATCCGTTTTCTCCTACATAATATTTTGCATATACCTTTCGCAGCATGTACCTATCGGGCTATCCCCACGGATTTTCCGTCGGATACCTCACGCCTGCCGGCTGGTTATACCCAATCTCCTCCACCGGAACCCCGATATACTTGAACACCTCAAAAAGAGCCTTTCCAAAATGGCCGAAAGCCACTGCCCCGTGATGGGGATATCCGCCCTCGATCAGCACATGGCGGTAGAACCTTCCCATCTGAGGGATCGCGAACACGCCCACCGAGCCAAAGGACCTTGTAGCCACCGGCAATACCTCGCCGTGGGCGATATAAGCCCGGAGAATATTATCCGCCGTACTCTGCAGACGGTAGAAAGTAATATCGCCCGGCACAATGTCTCCCTCAAGTGTTCCCTGGGTCACTTCCTCCGGCAAGGTGCGCGCCATGATCATCTGGTACTTCATCTCGCAGAAAGAAAGCTTTTTCGACGCCGTATTGCCGCAGTGGAATCCCATAAACGTATCCTTGTGGGTGTAATCGTATTTGCCTTTGATTTCACTCTCGTACATATCCTTCGGCACAGTGTTGTTGATATCAAGGAGCGTTACCGCGTCCTGGCTTACCACAGTTCCGATGAACTCACTGAGCGCCCCGTAAATATCCACCTCGCAGGAAACCGGGATGCCCTGGGCCGTCAGGCGGCTGTTCACATAGCAGGGCACGAACCCGAACTGGGTCTGGAACGCCGGCCAGCACTTTCCGGCGATTGCCACATATTTGCGGTACCCCCTGTGCTCCTCGATCCAGTCCTTAAGAGTCAGCTCATACTGGGCAAGTTTCATAAGGATCTCCGGTTTCTTGTTGCCTGCCCCAAGCTCCTCTTCCATCTCTTTCACGACCGAAGGAATCCTCTCATCTCCCGCATGCCTGTGAAATGCCTCAAAAAGGTCAAGCTCTGAGTTTTCCTCAATCTCCACGCCGATATTGTAAAGCTGCTTAATAGGCGCGTTGCATGCGAGGAAATTAAGCGGCCTTGGGCCAAAGCTGATGATCTTTAAATTGTTAAGCCCTTCAACCGCCCTTGCAACAGGCACAAACTCGTGAATCATATCCGCGCACTCGTTGGCATCTCCCACCGGATACTCCGGAATGTACGCCTTAATGTTCCTGAGCTTTAAGTTATAGCTTGCATTCAGCATGCCGCAGTAAGCGTCGCCTCTTCCCTGCACCAGATTGTCTCCTGTTTCCTCCGCCGCCGCGATGAACATCTTCGGCCCGTCGAAATGCTTTGCAAGCAGCGTCTCCGAAATCTCCGGCCCGAAGTTCCCAAGATACACTACAAGGGCGTTGCATCCTGCCTTCTTCACATCCTCCAGCGCCTGCACCATATGAATCTCGCTCTCCACGATGCAGACCGGGCACTCATAAATCCCCTCCGCGCCGTACTTATCCGTATAAGCTTTCATCAGATTCTTCCTGCGGTTCACAGACAGGCTTTCCGGGAAACAGTCACGGCTTACCGCCACCACTCCAATTTTTACCTCCGGCATGTTATTCATACTAAAAATCCTCCTTGTATATAAAATTTATCATGTATTATCTGCACAAAACTCTTGCTGCCCTCAAAAGGCAAGTCCTTCTATTGCTCCAATGAGATATTCTCCCCCTTAAGCCCGCAGAACGCGCCCCCAATCTTTGCATCCTCATGGGCGATGAGCCATTTGTTTTTCGCTGTCATAAGCTTTTCCTCTCCCTCTGACGCCACAGAAAAATCAAGCTCATGGTTCGTTCCCTCCGGCAGCACGATGACGCAGCGGAAACCTTCCTCCGATGCCTGGCAGGGCGCATAGTGCAGCGTAGTGGCGTAAAGCTCCACCGCCGTTTTTGCCGGAACGAAAAATCCTTCCACCTTGGCCGTGTCATAAGTGTAATCTTCCTGAATGTCCTGCTGCCTCCCAAGAAGAAGAATCAGGTCGCTGGCGGCAATGTCCACCTCCGATGAGCGGTGGTACTCCAGCGCATTCAGCTTAAGGTTATGCCCATTGCAATACCCTACCTGAATAGGAAGTCCCCCGTAAGCGCTCTTTTTCAACCTTTCCGACACAGTTGCCTCCTCCATGGCTTTAACTCCCGGCACATAGACCACCTCGTCTTCCGGGAGAGGCGTATCTTTCATCACCTCCAAAAGCTCAGAAAAATCATACCCTTCAAGAACCTTTCCATATGCTGAAAATGCATCATCCGTAACTTTTTTTATCTCCATATCCGTCCTCCTTCATATATGGCGCTGCCCCTAAAACTGATATATCTATCATACCAATTTCAGAGGCGGATTGCGTTCAAAAATTTATGAAGTTTATGGTAATTTTTTGACATGTTTTATATTTCCAGCTATTCCTTAATCTCATCAATATCTGTCAGATTCACACCTAAAGAATTTAAGCATACCATATGCAAAAATCAAAGTCTATGATTACTTAAGGCAGTCTTTACTCCATGCACCTTACCATCACCCTCAGCAGATTGCAGGTGCAAAACTGCAGATCCCCCAGCGTGATAATCTCCCCGCTTTTCACCCCGTTTACGATATCCTCCACATTCTCCTGACACCCCGGCATCTGCAAGTCATTCCCCGCCTTAATACACCATTCGCTTGAGGACCAGGGATATTTATCCGAGGTAAGCCCCATGTAGCCGGTGTCCTGACTGGTGCACCAGTCTGTCATCACCACGCCGTCAAATCCCCACTCATCCCTGGCTACAGTCTGCAGCAGGCCATAGTGGTTGGCCGTGTGGACTCCGTTGATCAGGTTGTAGGAGGTCATGATGGAGTAAGGGTGAGATTCCTTTACTGCAATCTCAAACCCCTTCAGGTAGATTTCCCGCAGAGCCCTCTCGCTTATGTGGGCGTTGGTAAACATCCGGTTGTCCTCCTGATTGTTGGCGGCAAAATGCTTAAGGGTCGTTCCCTGGCCGCCGAGGCTCTGCACCCCTCTCGTAGCTGCCGCGGCACATTTCCCTGAAAGCAGCGGGTCTTCGGAGTAATATTCAAAATTCCTTCCGCACAGTGGGTTCCGGTGAATGTTCATGCCCGGGGCAAGCCATAGATGGACGTGGTACTGTCTCATCTCCCTCCCCACAATCTCCCCCATCCTCTCAAGCAGCTCCACATCCCAGGACTGAGCCAGGGTGGTTGCAATAGGAATAGCCGTGCAGTACTGGTAGTAATCCTCCGCCGTCTCCGGCGTGCTTTCCGGAAAGGGCATGCGATCCATGCCGAACACCTCGCCCCCCGGCAGCACCTCACCTTCCTCCGTCGCCTTAAAGTGCGGCTGGAGCCTCAAGCCTGCAGGACCATCCGCCAGAATCAGCGGGAATATTCCCCGTTCCCCTAAAAGAACGGAGCTTGTCTGCCCTGCGGCGCCCGGAACCAGAGTGGCTGCATTTCCCACAACATGGGTTCCGTTGTCGGTGCGCCTTTCGATGCCCACGCAAAGCTCTGCCATCTCTCCTATCGTAAGCTGCGCCGCCAGATCTTTTATGTCAGCATTTCCTTCCTTTACATCTTTTAATGTCAGAATCTTTTGCGGATATTTATCTTCAAGAACCGGACGCTGCAAGCTGCCTGTTTTCTGCCCGGAAAGGATTTCGGTCAGGCAGTTTGTAAGCTGTCTCGTGACGGTTTTCTCCTCAACGGTCACCGTTCCCGCCGTACTTGTGGATGATGAGTCCGCCCCAAAGCGGATCATATACTCTCCCGGCTCCAGCACCCACGCCGCATCTTTCGTGCTGTAGGACGCCATATCTGAAAGCATAAATTCCACCGTCAGCCGCTGCGTCTCTCCGGGCTTTAAAAGCCTGGTCTTTGCAAATGCCGCAAGCTCCTGATAAGGCTTTGAAAGTTCACCCTCCGGAGCAGTATAATAGACCTGCACAACCTCTCTTCCCGCATATTCTTTTCCTATATTGGTCACAGCGGTTTCCAGAGTGATCCTTTTATCCTCCCCCGCGTTTTCCACAGAAAAGACTTCCGCCTTTATCTCAAACTGGGTATAGCTCTTCCCATATCCAAAGCAGTAGGCCGGCTCTATCCTATGAACATTAAAATAGCGGTAACCCACAAAAATGTCCTCTGTGTAATACTCGTCGTCCACATTCCCGTTATTGTGGCTGAAAGTCCTGGAGGACGGATAATCATAATAATCCTTTGCCCACGTATCCGTAAGCTTTCCGCAAGGGCACGTCTTTCCCGTCAGCACGTCGCCCGCCACAAGACCTCCGATATTCCCAAGCTGCCCCATAAGGACAACCGCGTTAATCCCTTTCATCTCTCGGATAGGGGCAGTGTCAATCACTCCGCCCACATTGAGGAGCAGTATCGTCTTCTCATAATTTTCCGCCAGGAACTTAAGGTTTTGAATTTCCCGGTCTGTCAAAAGATAATCGCCCTTCCTGCATTCTCTGTCTTTCCCCTCGCCGGAATTGCGCGAAAGCACATAGATGGCTGTCTGTGCATCTTCCTTTCTTTCAATCAGCGGAACCTCCGGAGCCTCGAAAGGACGCTCAAAGAGAACCATATGCACCGGCACGCCCCGCTCATCCATCTCCCGCTCCACGCTCTCCATATATTCTTTCTCCGCCTTAGAAACCTCGGCATCAAAGCGATCCAGCCACTCTCCGCCCAGAACATCAAACCCGGCGGCCGCAAGCCCCTGCTCAACATTAATGTTCTCCCTCGTGTTCACATCCCCGGAGCCGGTACCTCCCTTTACCGTGTGCCTTGCTCCGTTTCCATAGAGGGCGGCTTTGCGCTCATCGTCTTTCAGGGGGAGCGCCCCGTCATTTTCCAAAATCACCACGCACTCCCCGGCAAGCCGTCTTACCTCCCGCTGGTTCTCCCGCTCAAGAGACGTAACCTCATCCGATGTTAATGCAAAAAATCCACTCATGGCAATCCATTCCTTTCACATGTTCTCTTTCCGGAATCCGCTGGGAAGGATTCCGTATTTTTCCTTAAACAGCTTTGAAAACGACCTGCTGTTGGCAAATCCGTTGTTTACAGCGATATCTCCGATCGGCATGTCCGTATTTGCCAGATCCCTATACGCATGTGCAAGCCGCAGGCTGTCCAGATAACTCTTATAGTTAATTCCTGTATATTTGCAGAACATCCGCGAAAAATACGCAGGCGAATAGCCAAAAGCCGCGGCCACCCCCGCAAGCGGCAGCTCCGCCGCATAATTTTCCTTTATATAAGCAGTTATGGCAGAAAGCCGGTCAAGCTTTTTATACTGCCAGACAACCTTTTCGTCCACATCTGCCATGCGGTATTTGGTGACGAGAAGATAAAGCAGAAGGTAGAACTCACCCATAACTTTAAATTCATATCCGCACTCTTTTTTCGTATAAATTTCATAAATTTCCCTTACAAGCCTCATGACCTCCCCATCTTTAAGCAGGCTGCTGTTGGAAAAATAGATGAACTTTTCATCTGTATAATATCTCTCAAAAGTTGACAGCGGAATCTGCAGCACAACCGTCCGGTTTTTCTCCGGCGCATGGACGGAATGAACTTCATTGGAGTTCACCAGCATACACTCGCCCGGCTTTAAAGCACAGCGCATGTCATTGATGTAGAAATCCAATCCGCCCTCAAAAAGCGCAAACAGCTCCACTGACCGATGCCAGTGCTTTTCCCTGACATAATGCCCGTCCTTCCCCTCAAAAAGGAACAGCTTAAAAGGGATATCATCATTTGGCATAATAAGCTCGTGGCAAAACTCCATATCCTTTCTTCCCCCTTAAAGAATGTTTACAGTCTCTAAGCAGTCTCTAGCCCTCTTCTTCTACTTCCTCCTCCATCTCCTCCTCGCCGTCATTCTCTCCTGGCACGATCAGCGTAGTCAGCTCCACATGGCAGCCCGCAGACGCCCTTGTGATAAACTTCTTCACTGTCTCCAGATTCCCGCCAAGCTTCCGGTAATACCCCTCCCGGAAACCCTTCAGGTCGATGTTCATGGCATCGATATAAGGCAGCAGTTCTTTTAAAACATCGGCAGAAGCCGTCCCATTTGTTACAAGGACCGTTTTCATACCTGCTTCTTTCACAATCTTTGCGGTATCGCGCACATATTCCCATCCGACGAGCGGTTCATTATACGTAAACGCCAGTCCGATATTTCCCTGGCTTTGATACTGCGCCGCCTTTTGTGCCAGCTGCTCCGGCGACAGGTAAGCCGTACGCTGTTCCATTTGCGATTCGTCTGATATGCTGCACTTGGAGATCTCATAATTTTGGCAAAACGGACAGCTCAGATTGCATCCGTAGCTCCCAACTGATAAGATCAGACTGCCCGAACAGAACATTTTTAACGGCTTTTTCTCGATCGGATCCAGTGCAAAAGCAGTAATCCTGCCGTAATTGCTGCATATGATTTTTCCATTTTCATGTTTTCTGGCGCCGCATCTGCCAGTCTGTCCCGGCTCCAGGCTGCAGTGATGCATACATGTCTGACAGACAATTCTCATAATTTCACCTCTTAGTTATGACGGATTACTTCAAATCGTTCCAGCGTTGCATCTTCCTGCCAGCCAATCCCCGCTTTCTGCTTCGCGATGGCAATCTGATCTTCTACCGTATCCACGCCTTCCAGATTTGGCAGCAGCAGTCCCCGCCGGTACCCATTCGTTACAACGACTCCATAACGTCTGACATCCAGCTGCTTGGACGAATGAATCGGTTCCATATCGCCAAGCACATCCACGCTTATCGTGAGGCTGTCCAGCTCCTGCGGCGTAATCGGCGCAAATCTCGGATCTTTCACGGCTGCGCTGATTGCATTCTCAATAATCTCCTGCGCGATACAGGAGCGCACCGCCTGAATCGTTCCGATACATCCGCGCAGTCTGGCCGTCTGGCCGCTTTCCAGGGCTGTCTGGTCTTTGATCTTAATGGAAACAAAGACTCCGGCTCTGTCTGCATACATTTCCGACGGGAGATCGTCTGGAATATCGATCTGTCTGCCCGTGCGGACATATGTTTCAATCGTGCAGCGCGCCAGTTTTACGTATGCGTCTTCCTCCGTTTTTTGTATAGCCATCATGTTTCTCCCCTTCTTCCTGCTTCTTTCAGCCTGTGTTTCTCGAGCCCATTCTCTTTCTCATTCCATTCTGTGTGATTATAAGAAGTCTTGAAATTTCTTAGAAACAGACATATGCTGGTTGTATGGAGGATCAAACACCAGGG
>OFGR01000126.1_pt1 | contig 78084 bp, 60 predicted proteins | sample 1521811 | NCBI WGS metagenome assembly OFGR01 (sample SAMEA3504098, study PRJEB24116) | mouse gut metagenome | biome: mouse gut; feature: mouse-associated habitat; material: faeces | place: Denmark | collected 2011 | reverse complement strand
AGCCGCAGCCACGACCATAAGAGACCTGCCGCGATCCCAAGGATGATCGGATTGGTCAGGACTCCTTTGAGCGTCTTACGGATCACAGAACGGTCGATTTCTTTCTGCTCCGGTCCGAATACAGAAAGTACCAGGACTGCCATCACATTGTATAAAGGCACGCTCCCGATGATCATAAGCGGCGCCATTCCCGCCGTGCCATAGATATTCCGGATAAATGCGATCCCCAGGATCGCCGCGCTGCTGCGGTAAGACGCCTGTATGAATTCTCCCCGTATGGATGCATCCTTCCACAGACACGACACTCCTGCCGATATCGCTATACTGATCACCGTCGCTCCAAAGCAGAACATCACAAACTTCACATTCCATACCTGCTCAATATCCACCGCCGCCAGGTCGCCGAACAACAGAACAGGCAGAGGCACCTTAAAAACAAACCGGTTCATCTGGGAAGCAAATGTATCGTCTATCCATCCCATTCTGTGAAAAAATATCCCCAGTACCATAAGCAGGAATACCGGAACTGTCGCGTTTAAACTAAATATCAGATTCTCCATCTGCTGCCACATCCTTTCAAAATATTATTTTGCATTACAGAAAATGCTTTGTAAAGAAAAACTACACTAAAATTTCCTGATTTTTTCTAACATTGTGACGAATGACTTTTCTGACAGGCATGGTATAATTTGGATAAAGCGCAAAAAAGGAGGCAAGAAGATACTTATGGGAATTATTTATAATGAGGAACACAAAACCATCACCTTACATACGAGACATACCTCTTATCAGATGAAGATCGGTAATCTGGACTACCTTCTTCATCTATATTACGGGCCGTCCATCCATGACGCCGATATGTCCTACCAGATCATGCAGTACGACCGCGGATTCTCCGGTAACCCTTATGAATCCAGAGACGCCCGGACCTTCTCACTGGACGCGCAGCCCCAGGAATTCAGCACGCAGCAGCAGGGAGATTTCCGCACTGCAAGTATCGAAGTAGTCAACGCAGACGGCAGCTATTCCTACCATGGCAAGACCGTCGGCTTCAAGATCAAGGACGGCAAATATCAGCTTGACACCCTTCCCTGTACATTCGCCGCAGACGGAGACACCGTAGATACCCTTGAAGTCACACTGACCGATCAGGTTACCGGCGTGCAGGTCGTACTCCTGTACAGCGTATTTGAGGAAGCCGACATCATCACCAGAGCCGTGAAAGTCGTCAACAGCGAGGACGCGCCGATCCATCTCAAGAAGATCATGTCCGTGTGCCTGGATTTCTTAAATGGTTCGGGCTTCGATCTGGTAAGCCTCCCCGGACGCTACGGACAGGAACGGCAGGTGGAAAGGCAGCATATGACGCACCATATCCACACCATCGGAAGCGTCCGCGGATCCTCCAGCCATCAGCAGAACCCCTTCGTCGTCCTGTGTGACAGGAACGCTACGGAAGATTATGGCAAATGCTATGGTTTCTCCCTGATGTACAGCGGGAATTTCCTTGCAGAAGCAGAGCTTGACCAGTATGACCAGCTCCGTCTTGTCATGGGGATCCATCCGAAGCAGTTCGTATACGAGCTAAAGCCGCAGGAGACCTTCGAAGGTCCTGAAGTTGTCATGGCATTCACGGAGCATGGATTTACAGGGCTTTCTCATCTCTACCATGACTTCTACCGCACCAATCTGTGCAGGAGCAAATTCGTACAGGAGGTGCAGCGTCCGGTACTGATCAACAGCTGGGAAGCGGCGTTCATGGATTTCGACGACGTGAAACTGGTCGAGATCGCCAAAGCCGCCAAGGATATGGGCGTAGACCTGCTTGTAATGGACGACGGGTGGTTTGGAAAGCGTGACGATGATAACAGCGGACTGGGCGACTGGTATGTGAACGAAAAGAAGATAAAGTGCGGGCTTCACAAGCTGGTAGAGCAGATCAACGATATCGGGATGAAGTTCGGTATCTGGTTCGAGCCTGAGATGGTATCCGAGGACAGCGACCTGTACCGCGCACATCCGGAATGGGCAATGCAGATTCCCGGGCGTCATGCCGTAAGGAGCCGCAATCAGATGGTTCTGGATATGAGCCGAAAGGATGTGCAGGATCATCTGATCGAGAAGGTCAACGGGATACTGGACGACGCCAATATCTTCTATGTAAAATGGGATATCAACCGTTCTCTTGCGGATATCTGGTCCAACGATCTGCCTCCTGAGAGACAGGGCGAAGTGTATCACCGCTATATCCTTGGACTGTACCGCGTGATGGATGAGATCATCAAGACACATCCCGACATTCTGTTCGAAGGATGCTCCGGCGGCGGCGGACGTTATGACGCGGCGATGCTCCACTATTATCCGCAATATTGGGTCAGCGATAACAATCACCCCATCGACCGTCTGAAGCTCCATTACGGAACTTCCTTCGTCTACCCGGTATGTACCATGGGCGCGCACATTTCCGATACCGGAAAGTTCGTTCCGATCAAGACCAAGGCAGTTGTCGCCATGTGCGGAACCTTCGGTTATGAACTGGACGCGACTCATCTGTCCAAGGAAGACCACGCCATCTGCAAGGAACAGAGCGACCTGTTCCGCAAGTATTATCCTCTCATCATCAAGGGGGACTACTACCGCCTGACGAATCCGTTCGAGACGGGCAACATGACCGCATGGCAGCATGTATCGAAGGATAAGTCCGAGTCGCTCCTGAGTGTGGTCGTCACGAACCTCACCTGCAACGGGCCGCAGGAATACATCCGCGCCAAAGGCCTGAAGCCTGACGCCATGTATTCTGTGAACGGCGGGAAAGAGCTGCGTTCCGGCTCCGCACTGATGAATGCCGGGCTTCCGATCGAGCGGGAGGTTGAGGAATATACCGCCTTCCAGTTCCATCTTAAGGAACAGGCATAAAAGTATTGAATAAGTATTGATTTTCTGCAACTGATATCCTATACTTGATGAAACAGGGTGCATCCCTGAATATACAGAACTGCCGCAAGATAAGCCGGACGGCTGTCTTGCAGACAGTTCTCAGAATATAGGAGGTCCTGCCATGTCAGGTTCTTCATCAACATTGATGACAGAAGGTTCTATCTGGAAGCGCATTCTTACATTTGCGTTTCCACTTTTTTGGGGAAATCTTTTTCAACAGCTTTATAATACGGTCGATTCACTGATCGTAGGCAATTTCATCGGGAATGCCGCTCTTGCGGCGGTCAGCTCGTCAGGCAGCCTGATCTTCCTGATGGTCGGCTTCTTCAACGGGATCGCCATCGGAGCCGGCGTCGTCATCGCCAGATATTTCGGCGCCAGAGAATTCAAAAAGCTACGGCTGTCCATACATACAACCATAGCTTTCGGTCTGATCTGCGGCATTGCGCTTACCTTCGTCGGCGTCTTTGCCGCGCCGCAGATCCTGCGTCTGATGGGTACGCCCGCCGAGGTTCTGCCTAACTCCATAACCTACTTCCGCATCTACTTCCTCGGCTCACTGGCTTTCGTGATGTATAATTTCTTCGTCGGCATCCTGCAGTCTGTCGGAGACAGCCGCCATCCGCTGATCTATCTGATCGTCTCTTCCGTGATCAACATCATACTCGACCTGGTGCTGATCGGAGGATTCCACTTCGGGGTCGGCGCCGCCGCGTTTGCCACTGTGGTCTCGCAGTTTGTCAGCGTATGCCTGTGCCTGATCCAGCTGCTTCGAAGCCCCGACGAATACCGTCTCTCTATCCGGGAAATACGGATAGATAAGAATATGCTCCGGCAGCTTCTGAACAACGGGCTTCCTGCGGGACTGCAGAATTCCATCATATCCGTTGCCAATGTATTCGTCCAGGCTAATATTAACCAGTTCGGACAGATGGCTGTCGCGGGATGCGGCGCGTATTCGAAGATCCAGGGCTTCGGCTTCCTGCCCATCACCTGCTTCTCCCTGGCTCTGACCACCTTCATAAGCCAGAACCTTGGAGCCAGAAAGTATGAGCGCGCCCGAAAAGGAGCCCTGTTCGGAATTGCATGTACCACCGCAATGGCTGAGCTGATCGGGGTCTTCATCTACCTGTTCGCCCCGAAGCTGATCGCCGCGTTCAACAATACCCCCGAGGTCATCGCCTTCGGCGCCCGGCAAGCGCACACAGAGGCCGCTTTCTTCTTCCTGCTCGCCTTCTCGCACTGTATGGCAGGCATCCTCCGGGGCGCAGGGAAATCCATGGTTCCCATGGTCGTTATGCTGATCTTCTGGTGTATCTTCCGGGTAAGCTATATCTCCGTTATGATACGGTTCATACCGGATATCCGTGTGATCTTCTGGGCGTATCCGCTAACCTGGTCCTTAAGTTCACTGGTATTCCTGATCTATTACCGAAAGACAAAGTGGGATCGTATCACTTAGATCCCACAACGCCAAATGCGCCCGGACCGCCGTGTGTGGTGATCACGCCTCCGGTCTTGACCCATGTAACCTTCTGAACCCCGCATTCTAGCGCCGCTTCTTCTGCTTCCCTCTTAATCTCCTCGTCAAGCCCCGGCGCCCATATAAGCCACAGCTCTTCCTTATTAAGATCCTGTTCGGCAATATAGTCTCTGACCAGCTGCGGCGCGATCTTCTTCATCGTTCCGCGGTGCTTCTTCGTCGCCTTAAGATACCCGTCCAGAATCTCGATCCGCGGATGGATCTTAAGCAGCGCCCCGCACAATGCCGCCGCGTTGCTGACCCTTCCCCCGGCGCGTAAGAATTCCAATGTATCCGGCACAAAGCACATATGCACCTTCCTGCTTACTTCCTCCGCCTTCGCTCTTGCTTCCTCTACCGACCACTCCGGATGCTCCCTGATAAGCTTCGCCATCGTAAGCACCACAACGCACTGCCCGACAGACACATGCTTTGTATCTATCGCCGTCACATAATCCCTGCCCTCTGCAGCGATCATGCCGCTCTGGTAGGAACAGGTCGTAACGGCTGAGTATGCCAGATACAGGATCTGCCCGTCGGGATGTTCCCGGTGTATCCTGTCAAATATCGTCTCAAAATCCTCCGGCACACTTCCGCTGGTCTTGGGAAGCTGTCCTGTATTCCTGTAATAATCACAGACTTCCTCCGGCGGAAATGATCCGTCGTCCCTGGTCTCCTTGCCGAACGACACATGCATCGGAACGATATATATCCCATACTCCCGCGCAGCCTCCGGCGGAATGTCAGAACCTGTCTCTGCAAGCAATACTATATTTCCCATAATCTTCTCCTTTTCGCACCCACGAATCATTCATGATCTTATCATCTGCCTTTTTCATGGTTTTTTAACATGGTTCTTATTACTACATTTCATTGTATAGTATGCCCTTTTATGATACAATTTACAAAACAGTAATATTTGTAAAATAATCTGGTAAGGAGAACTATCATGAAACGGAATCTTCCATTGATGAAGAATATCTTCGGGAACAAATTTACCAAGAGAAACCGATTTACCAGACAGTGCATCGGCGAATCCATGATCAGCCTGATGCAGGGGAAGAATTATGATGATATCACGGTATCGGATATCGTAAAGAAAGCAGGCGTATCCCGCATGACGTTCTACCACTATTTCCCGACCAAGACGGACGCCCTCAATAATTATCTCTACGAGATCATCGAGCTCTATCTGGAGGACTGCAGCCGCTCCATCGGCATCGACAGATTTGACGATGCGCAGCACATCCGGCATGCCTTCCTGTTCTTTGACCAGTATGCAGAATTCTTCCTGACACTGGCGCGCGCCAATCTGCATGCCCTGATGATCCATGCCATCAACGAATACATGATCAAGATGGTGGGACCGATCTATCCCCGCTCCGCTTATGAGCTCTACTTCTACGCCGGCGCCTTGTTCAACACCTTCCTGAAATGGGAAGAAGACGGCAAACAGCAGTCCATAGACGACATCATCTGCGTAGTATGCCAGTGCTGTAACATTCATCAGAATTAGGAGGAATCTATCATTATGAATACTTTTTTATCACTCATCTCTGTAGTTATAGGGAACTTTCTGTATGCCCTGACCGTGAAGCTGTTCCTGCTTCCCGCTGGCCTGGTGACAGGCGGAACCACCGGGATCGCGCTGACCGTCAACCATCTGACCGGCTCTTCTATCTCTGTGTTCGTCCTTGTCTTCAACATAGCGATGCTGATCATTGGCTTCTTCTTCCTCGGCAAAGCCTTCGCCGCCACCACTCTTGCAAGTACCTTCCTGTACCCGCTGTCACTGGAGCTGCTTGACCGGATGCTTGGCGATTATACCCTGACCCAGGACATCCTGCTGTGCACCATCTTCTCCGGGCTTGGGATCGGGATGGCGCTTGGGATCGTCATTCGTTCCGGCGCTTCTACAGGCGGTATGGACATCCCGCCGCTTGTGCTGCAAAAATCCATACGGATCCCCGTCTCCGTCAGCATGTACGCATTTGACGTGTGCATCCTACTGTCACAGGCATTGTTCCGCCCGGCGGAAAATATCCTATACGGAGTCGTATTGGTGCTGATCTACACCCTCGTACTGGATAAAATGCTGCTCATGGGCGCGACAAGGACCGAGATCAAGGTCATCAGCGAGAAATCCGACGAGATACGCGACGCCATCCTGACCCAGATCGACCGGGGCGTCACCATATTAAACGGGGAGAGCGGCTACCTGCATAACCCCTCTCCCGTAATCCTTAGTGTGATCTCCAACCGGGAACTGCCTAAGGTGGAGAAAGTGATCCACAAGATCGACCCAGAGAGCTTCATCATCGTCAGCAGGGTCAGCGAAGTACGGGGGCGCGGCTTCTCACTGAACAAACGCTATCAATGAGTATGTCCCCTGCTACTCCATTCTGCACAGCCGCTCCACCACACTGAGCCTGTGCATGTACCGGCAGCATATTGCCGGCACCAGGACCGCCACCGCCATCAAGACCGGTATACAGACCGCAAGCGGCAGGATGGTAAAATGCCATTTGAAGAAATACATCTCATCCCCAAAGGGCTTCACCACCAGTACGCTTATAAAGAAGGAAGCTATAACAGAACAGATCCCTGTATACAACGCATAGAATCCGCCCTCACAGCACAGCATCTGCCTTAACTGCTTTCCGGTCATACCCACCGCCTCCATCATGGCGAACTCCCGCTTCCGGTACAGCACGGACGTCGCCATGGTATTGATGAAGTTCAGGATGCCGATCAGCGCCAGGATCAGGGCGAGCAGGCTTCCCGCCAGTGTATATATATTCTTATACTCTTCAAATTCCGCCTCAGCCACCGCTTTGGAGGTATATGTCAGATCCGGATCGATCTGTTCACAGTAATCCTTCATCCATGCTTCCACCGCCTCTTCCTCCTCCGCTCTCACATTCACCAGCGTGCGCATCGGCTGCTGCTCCCCCATCAGATCCAGATATTCTTCCTCGGGCAGGATATAATCACAGTCGAAGATCCCAAAGGTCTGAAATCCGCAGACATAAGGCATATCCGCCACGGCAAGCACCTCATACTCACGGCGCTCCCCCGCTTCATTACAGACCGTCACCTTCTCGCCCGGCAGGAAGAAGTCGATCCCCTCGCTGCCGCCCGCGAAAAATCTCGTCCCGATCACATAGTCTCCGCTCCGGAACTTCTCCCAGTCAAGCTCGCCTTCCGGATCCTCCAGTTTATCCAGGATCATCTCCCCGATCCCATAGACCTTGCCCTGCATCTTCTCTTCTTCTCGCCAGGCTTCGGCAATCTCAGCCGTCCCATCTTCCCGCCAATATTCCTGTACCTTCGGATTCTCGAAAATACGCTCCTCAAGCAGCCCATAATTTTCTTTCCCGATAACAGGATCCAACTCCTTCATGTAGATATTTCCTATCTCTTCGATCCCTTCCTGCCGCCCAAGCTCCGTTAAGAACGCCTCCGTCACACCGTCCGTCACCACTGCCCCACGAGAAACCGTGACACTGTCCAGTGTAGCGTCCGAGACGGAGAAATCACTGAGGATCCGCCTTGCCACGAAGCTGTCCGCGTCATAGCCGCTGACCAGGGTATAGACACTGTTCAGAAGGATAATCGACATAGACAGAGACGCGACTACCACCACTACCTTTTTCCGGTTCCTGCGGATGTTTGCCCCCGCCATCCTCCATGGGTTCACATGACCCGGCTTCTTTTTGAAATTCTGTCTTCCTCTTATGCCTTGCACTTCCCGGGAATGATCGCCTGAACCCTCCGTGTATCGCACAGCCTCCACAGGCGACGCCTTAGATGCGATCCTGCAGGGGCGGATACAGCTTAGCGCGACCGTCAGATAGGAGAACGCCGCCGCCCCGATGAACACCCAGGGCTTCAGTTCTATCTCTGCGCCCGAGACGGCAAAGACCCCAAACGTATGCACAAATACCGGAAGCAGAAATTTTCCGGCAAGAACCCCGGCAAGCAAGCCAACCGGAATCCCCTGCCAGGACAGCATATTTGCCTGACGGTACACCATCTTCCGAAGCTGCTTCCCCGTCATGCCGATCGTCTTCAGAAGCCCGTAATACCGGATATCCCGGTATACATTAATATAGAAGATATTATAAATGATCAGATAGCCTGACAGCAGGATCACAAGAAGCAGGCATACGATCAGCAGAAGAAGGCTTGGATCTGCCGACTCGCCCAGATAAGCCCAGTTGACCCCCACAGGCGCATATTCCGGGAATCCACATCGCTCCTTGAGCTTCGCAACCTGGCCCTCGAGATGGAATCCCACCGCAAAATTAAAGTCCGCCATGATCCTGCCCGCATAATCGGATGCGTCAATATCTCCCTCCATCGCAGAAGTTACCGGAGTCGGCGCCGCCTCGGCGGCAAAAGCCTCCGACACCGCGGCAGCCTGCGCCCTGGCAATTCGGTCCCCCTGATAATAACCGCACAACGTAAATGTCTTCTCCACCGTCTTCTCATTGATCCGAATCTGCAGAGGAACCTTCGTCCCGATCTCGCACGGAAGCCCAAGCGCCTGCAACGTTAGGTCGCTCATGACAATCTCATCCTCCCTGCCGGGCATATGCCCTGTCTCCGGATAGCAAAAGCTCATCTTCGCATTCAAGTCCTCATAATAACTGACCTCCGTGTGCAGCTTCACCAGTTCCTTGTTATCCGCACTTCCCACGAAGATACGGCAGGAGAGATCCCGGATCTTCTCATCCTCGCTGACAATACGATACTCCTCCTGTGTCAGATACTTGAACCCTGCATGGGAGCTTGTGCCCACCTGCCGCATCGCCGCCTTCTGGTGCTTCTCGATCATACTCCCGCCGACCGTAAAGACCGTCGCAAACAGCGCCGCCGTAAGCGCGATCGCCAACGACGCGATAACTCCCCGCCCTTTTCCCGCCTTCCTCGTCCGATCCGCGATCCGGCGGATCACCTTCTGATTCTTTACTCTACGCATCTGTCCCACCACCCTCTATGATCCTGCCGTCCTCGATACGGATCATGCGGTCGGCAAGCTGCGCGATCTCCTCGTTATGCGTGATCATCACAATGGTCTGCCCGAACTTCTCCCCGGTTACCTTCAGAAGCCCCAAGACATCCTGGCTGGTCTTCGAATCCAGATTCCCGGTCGGCTCGTCAGCCAGAAGAATCGCCGGCTTCGCCGCCAGCGCCCTCGCAATGGCTACCCGCTGCTGCTGCCCTCCCGACAGCTGCCCCGGCAGGCTCGCGAGCTTAGCCTTAAGCCCCAGCGCCTCTATGACGCGCTCCACGTAGTCCTTGTCTGTCTCATTGCCGTCCAGCTCAATGGGAAACACGATATTCTCATATACGTTGAGCACGGGCACCAGATTATAACTCTGGAATACAAATCCGAGCTTTCTTCTCCGGAATATGCACAGGGCGTCGTCCTTAAGCCCTGAGATGTCCTTGCCGTCTACGTACACCTCCCCGGACGTAGGACGGTCCAGTCCGCCCAGCATATGCAGAAGGGTGGATTTGCCGCTGCCGCTGGTTCCCACTACGGCAAGAAATTCCCCCTGTTCTACGGAAAGGCTGATCCCGTCCAGCGCCTTAACCTGGTTATCGCCTGACCCGTAATATTTTTTCAGGTTCTCGGTACGCAATACATTCATCTTCCTATATGCCTCCTCTTCCCGAACCATATCATGACAGCGATCCGGCTGATCCTCCTCGGGATCCCTGCTATGGTACGGTTCTTGCTTTCTGGTCTGATTGTACCTCACGGTTCTTTCCAGAGCCTTTCTGAAATCTAACATATATGAAAGAATTCGCCGCTACTCATTCCCCTTCCGCAGAAACAACACGAACTCAGCCCCTTCTCCCGGCTTAGACTTTACCTTGATATACCCGTTCTCCTTCCTTAATATCTCCCGCGTAAGATAAAGCCCGATTCCCACGCCCTCCTCCTGCTGCACCTCCCCGGCGCGGTAGAACCTGCCGAAGATCTTCGCCGTATCCTCTTCTCTCACCCCGATCCCTTGATCCTTTACTGAAATGGCTGTATACCATCCATACTCCTTTGCCGATATCTGAACCCTGCCGCCCGGACGAGAATACTTCACCGCATTATCCACCACATTTCCCAGGGCTTCTTTCGTCCATTTCATATCATAATCTGCACATCCGTCTCCATCGTAAATATTGACGATCTCTACTCCTTTCTGCACTGCCTTAGGCACGGCGTCCCGGACAACGGCAGAGATCAGCTCGGACAGCTTCTGCCTGCGCGGCTTTACCTCCACAATATTGCTCTCAAGCCTCGACATCTTCGTCAGCGACTGGATCAGGAACTCAAGCTTCTCCGACTGTCTGGAGATCTCGTCAAGAAGCCGCAGATTCTGCTGCTTCCCTGCCGAATCCTCCTCCGACTCAAGATTCTCCCTTAAAAGCTCGGCATACAGCCGGATATTCGCCATCGGCGTCTTCGTCTGATGGGAGATATCCGACACAAGCCCTTTGACATTCTCTTTCTCCCGTTCCATATTCTCCCTGGTCAGAGCCGAAAGTCCCAGGTAATGCTTCCACTTGGACTCCACTCTCGACAACTGGGTCTCGTCATAATCCGACTCCCGGAAATCCCCCGCGATCGCATCGTCCACCATTTGTTCGATCCTGTCCAGCGTTTTCCTTCCAAACATATCCCTCATCCCTTCCCAGCTCTTATTCCCGCTTTCTTCCGCCGCCCTACATGTTACTTTCTCTTCCACATATACCCCTGTCCGTACACGGTGCGGATGCAGGACGCCGGATCCTTTTTGTCTTCCAGCTTACTCCGTAGGCGGTTCACCGTCACAGACAACGCATTCTCATCCACATACTCCCCGCCGTCGCTCCACAGGCGGTCCACCAGTACGCTCCTTGTCAGCACTCTTCCCCTATTCTCCAGAAGAAGCCGCAGAAGTCTCTGTTCATTCACACTCAGGCTGATCTCCTGTCCGTTTCTGGTGAACAAAAGCCTTCCAAAATCAAAATAAAATTCCCCGTCCTCAAATACATCAGGCGTCACATTGTTCCCGCGGCGGATCAACGCCTTGATCCTTGCCCTCAGGACCGCAAGGCTGAACGGCTTCGTCATATAATCGTCCGCCCCCAGCGTAAGCCCCATGACTTCGTCCATCTCCATGTCGTTCGCCGTCAGGATCAGCACGGGGATCTGCGTCCGTTCCCGAACCCACCGCAGGTATTCATACCCGCTCCCGTCCGGAAGATTCACATCCAATATCAGTAATTCCGGCATGCACTTTTCGAATGCTTCCTTCGCAGCCTGAACCGTCATACTCTGCACAAAATCCAGGCTCGGTTCCTTCAGGGCAAGCGCGATCCCCTCGCTTAAGGCGCGGTCGTCTTCTATGATCTGTATTAACATCCTGTTCCTCCGCTTCTTTTCTATGCTACAGATATTATTGCACGAAATCTTCGAATTGAAAATACGGCGCAGAAATATTCTTCTCATTCATTGCCATCCCCTCCCAAACATGATATATTATAGACAAAATAAGAATTCTAGGGAGTGGTTAAAATGTATCAGAAAGAATATGAACGTTGGATGGCTGCAGATCTCATGGACGCAGATCTGAAGCCTGAGTTATCAAAAATCGCAGGAAACGATGAAGAGATCAAAGATCGCTTTGCTATCGCATTGAAATTCGGAACAGCCGGCTTGCGCGGCGTACTGGGAGCCGGAACGAACCGTATGAATATCTATGTCGTACGCCAGGCGACACAGGGACTCGCCAACTGGGTAAAGACCCAGGGCGGCAGCCAGACAGTGGCGATCAGCTATGACAGCCGGTTAAAGAGTGATGTATTTGCCAAGACTGCGGCAAGCGTCCTTGCAGCCAACGGGATCCATGTCAGGATCTATGACGCCCTGATGCCCGTACCTGCGCTTTCTTTTGCAACACGTTACTATAAGTGCAATGCCGGTATCATGGTAACAGCCTCGCACAATCCGGCAAAATATAACGGTTACAAGGCGTACGGGCCGGACGGATGCCAGATGACCGACGACGCGGCGGCGATCGTATATGAAGAGATCCAGAAGACCGACGTTCTAGACGGCGCAAAGTATATCTCTTTCGCAGAAGGCGTTGAGAACGGCATGATCCGTTTTGTAGGCGACGACTGTAAGGATGCATTGTATGAAGCGATCGAATCACGGCAGGTTCGTCCGGGACTTTGCGAGAGCGCAGGCCTTAAGTTAGTCTACAGCCCGCTGAACGGAGCCGGACTTGTTCCTGTAACACAGGTACTCAAAGACATCGGGATCACAGACGTTACCATCGTCCCGGATCAGGAATATCCCAACGGATACTTTACCACCTGCAGTTATCCGAATCCGGAGATCTTCGCGGCGTTGGAGCAGGGATTGAAATTAGCGGAAGAAACAGGCGCGGACCTTATGCTTGCCACCGATCCCGACGCCGACCGTGTGGGGATCGCCATGAAGTGCCCGGACGGTTCTTACGAACTGGTAAGCGGCAATGAAGTAGGCGTACTGCTCCTTGACTATATCTGTGCCGGACGTATTGAGAAGGGAACGATGCCCCAAAATGCTGTCGCAGTGAAATCTATCGTATCCACACCGTTGGCAGATGCTGTCGCAGCGCACTACGGCGTAGAGATGAGAAATGTACTCACCGGTTTCAAGTGGATCGGCGACCAGATCGCACGCCTGGAAGCAGACGGAGAAGTCGATCGCTTCATCTTCGGGTTCGAGGAGAGCTACGGCTATCTTGCAGGCCCGTATGTCCGCGACAAGGACGCGGTCATCGGTTCCATGCTGATCTGCGAGATGGCGGCATATTACAGGAGCATCGGAAGCTCTCTGAAGCAGAGAATGGAAGAGATCTATGCAGAATACGGCAGGTATCTGAACAAGGTAGACAGTTTCGAATTCCCTGGACTTACCGGTATGGACAAGATGGCTGGTATCATGCAGGGACTCCGCGATAATCCGCCGGCAGAGATCGCCGGTATCAAAGTCGCAAAGGCTGTCGATTACACGAAGCCGGAAGAAACAGGGCTTCCGTCCGCCAACGTCCTGATCTACACTCTGGAAGGCGGCGCAACCGTTATCGTACGTCCTTCCGGTACGGAGCCGAAGATCAAGACCTACTTCACGACTCTTGGTAAAGATCTCGCAGAAGCGCAGGCGCAGAAGGATAAGCTTGCCGAAGCATTAAAGCCTTTATTGGCGTAGATCCTACCGGAACCATATGAAGTCTTATCTTGAAAAATATGCGGAAGTATTAAGATATCTGGTTGTCGGCGGACTGACAACCGTCGTAAGCCTGGTGATATTTTATGGATGTGTCTTTACGGTACTGGACGGCAGAAACGCAGTACAACTGCAGATCGCCAATATCATATCCTGGATCGGCGCCGTTGCTTTTGCCTATGTGACAAACCGGATCTTTGTATTCAAGAGCACGGAAGATAAAGTCCTGCGGGAGATATGCAGTTTTGTGCTGTCCCGCGTCGTAACACTTTTGACAGATATGGGAACCATGTTTTTGCTTGCAACCATATTGAGATTGGATCATAATCTCTCAAAGCTGTTCTCCATGGTCCTGGTAATGGTTGGAAACTATGTGATCAGCAAATTATTTGTGTTTAAGAAAAAGTAAAGAGATCTCCAAATTTTACATTGCAATCTCATTCGATTTACTCTATAATACAGATAGGAAGAGATAACCGCCCACAAAGTGGTTAGCCTCATAAGTTAACAATAAGCCTACCTAATCCGCCAAGATTACAAGGTAGGCTTATTTATTTTCGCTTGTTCCTCTTATCGAGAAAGGCAAGCAACGCTATAACAAAACTACCAAAGGCAATTAGCAACGCCAATATACCCATGAAAATCGAAATGATTTCAAAAGCTGTCATTTGCGCCACCTCCCCTCTTATGTACTCCGGCAAACCGGGCATGAAGTTTTGGGAGGCTACCACCTTGCAACACGATTGTTCCTCTCCGATATTCTATCATGTTCTTTCTTTTGTGACAATTCCCAAATTCCATTACAAGGTTATTTTCCATTCCTTCTTTTAAAACAGTTTAAAAATATTGTTGATTAAATTGCACTATCTTCTCGTGACAATAACAGCAACAACAAGTATATTTTTAGTATAGATTTATTTATGGTTTGTTCTGAAGAAAGAGGAGACGGGCCATTTCCTTTTGATATTCGACATCGTAACATTTTGATATATAGAACCAAAGTGCCGAGCGATTTTGAGAGGTATCGCGAAAATCTAAAAGCACGGATTCGCGGGTTGTCGTTGTCAATGAATGCGGACGAAAAACCACTTTCAAACGTTGAAATAGAATTATTAAAAAGAATGTATTATAGACTAAATACAGCTAATGAAGTGATGCCAGCCGATCAGATTCCAACATTTGAAAGCGAAGATGTGCTTATAGCTTTGAAAAAACTGATAACAAACGGATATGTTCAATATTTTTATTCAATAAATCAACGTGCACAACAAAGTAACTACTATCGTGTTATGGAAAAGGGACTATCCACTATAAGTCTTATAGTATGAACTCTAAAGGCTTGTATATGTTCCATCTTAATGCGATCTACCGCCAGTTAAAAGCACGGAAATCAATTTTGTGAGATAATATTCAAAGCGCACCGTATCAGCAGGAAAAGAACTTTTCTGGGGTCTCTGGTAGTGATGCTTTTAAGGCAAAAAGAGCCGTTTCCAGAACTTCGCTGCGCCGCAATTTGTATATCCTGAATGTTTATACTGAAAATTGATTTCCGTGCAGTTAAGAGTTTATGTGAGTGAGTATTATATTACACCGCCACCAGAGCGTAACTAAAGGAGACCGGGGGAACGCCCACAGTCTCCTTTCTCAATATTCCATTTGTTTCTGAGAGGAAATAATACTGGCTGTTGTGTTTTACCGACTACGCAATTTGATTAGACTCCCCTTATTGCATCCACTTTTCTCCTGATATTAGTGTATATTCACTTTCCGTCCAATCAAGGAAGCCATATTTAAGTGCGTCCGAGTTTTCGCTGTCAGAGAAAATCTTTATTCCAAAATGCAATATATCAGTATCATATTCTATAAAACTGACAAGAACTTCATCAGCATTGTCTTCTCCAGCTGCTTCGCACGCCATATGATAAACAGTAGAAACAAACTCATCTATTTTAGGATATGCCTTTATGATTGCCATTTTGGTTGCGTTAAAAAGTCCCGAAAATACTTCTTGTCCGTCCGGAGACAAAATTGCGCCGATTCGGTCACTTTGATATTCAACTTCATCATTGATAATGACTTCGAAGCTCATATAATGTTTGTGCTTTTTTATGCGATTGGGTGACGTAGATCCAGCATTAATATCTCTGCGCGCCCAACCAGCACGCGGTAATTCCTTAATTGCTTTGTGTAAACTCAAAACAATACTTTCTGTAAGTTCGCTTGGATCATCCCAATAGGAAATCAGCTTGTTTTTTTCCACCTTTTGCCGGAAAGCCATCAGTTTTTTTAGGGTATTTCTATTGAGAGCTGTTTTGTTAACAGGAATAGATTCAATGTCTCTTTTCAAAAAAGCTAGAACGGGGATGCCTTTTTCAACTGCATAGTCATATTCTTTTTCTGTATAACTAATACCATCACTGGTTAAAGTTCCGTACCGTCCAGCAATAATTAAAATGTAATAATCGCTATCGTCAATAATTGATTTGATATATGTAAACTGCTCCATATCCAGAGCAGGAAACATTTCCATTCCAGCGGGAAAGCAATCACATTTCAGAATAGTCTCCATAACATGTCTTCGCTCATCCGCTAAGTCTGCGAACGTTGAGCTGATAAAAACTTGATAACGTTTCTTCAGGGTCATGAGTTTCATCTCCTGCCTTTGTATTATTGGATATTTCCTTTTATTATATCATAAAATTATAATCAGTCAACATTAACGGTCTTTTGAGCTTCCCCATTTTTGAAATTTGCACCTCTGAACCCCGCATGAAATCAGTATTTTTTATAAAAAGGGCCATCACAACTGGCAATTCCCTATTCGTTTCGTAGTTATGTTGCCTTGCAGAAAGCGGACAGGAAAAAATGGGGAAACTCCAATAACGGTCTCTATTTTTGCTCCTACGGATCGGGTATATCCTTACCTGTACCAACCATATCGAATAAAAGACTTCTGCAAGGAATAGATGCTGATTACTCTATCACGAAAATCTTTTGAAGATCGGAAAAAAATTTATGTCTTGGGCTTGACATACAGGTGTCTAAGCTCTTGGAAGTGGAAAACAGAACATGATATAATCCCATCAAGGGCCTATGGTTCGCGCCATAGCCCTTTTTGTATAAAGGAGGATGTTTATCACGGCACGAAAAAGCAGAAAGCATCCTAAATCGGATCTTTCAATCAGCAAAGATACTGTAGGCTATATCCGATTATCTGTTCTAAATAGAGATTCCCGCAGGTGGCACTGGTATGACTGGGACTGTCCGGCATTTGAATGAGCGAGGCCTCTCTGCACCGATCCAGTACGCCAGGGCATGCAATGTAGTTCCGCAGGGGCAGTTGGCAGACAACATTCTGAAAGGCAAGGTGATCTGTGGGTGCTGCGACGGAAAGATGCAACGCAAGCGAGGAGGATGTTTTTAACCGATCTATCGTCAGTTGAAAGTCTATGTGAACGAACACAATATTAGAAATTCAGCATATAAGCAGAAGATTCAAGAGTATACGGGACAAATTGCTAATCTCACACAACACAAGACAACAGCTTGGATCAACGCAATGGAGCACTATGAGAAGTATGTGCAGGAAGAAATCAGCAAGGAAGAATTTCGCGCAGTACAAGACGTGCAAACCAAGCAAAAGAAGTTCTTATTGAGGCAAAAGAATGCAAATCTACCTATGAAAAACAATACGCCAGGTTCCTAGAGCTTCTTTCTGCCAGCAGTAAAAATATTCCGCTCAGCGAAATTGTGGGCTGTATTGATAAGGTTGCAGTAGACTATGGTGGGAAAATTGTAGTAGAATATAGGCAACAGCTTATCTGAATATTCTACAACATATTTTACATAATAAGACCTAAAGCTGTGTCTGTAAATAAGATTAAGCCTTTTAATGACGACTGTCCTTGAAATTTAGGATGTGTTGAAAAATTAGTAGATTTATATAGAGATTGGGAGCGATCAGATGTTCAACATTTTAGATACAATCACAGCGGGGCTTTCTGCTCTTAATACACCAATAGGATTCGGTGGATCGCTATTAACAATTTTTGACCACTTTAAAAACAAAAAAAGCAGTCATATTAAAGAGACACTGGATGCTATTCGAGAAAAATCGAGCGTGGCGTATGCGCGATATTTCGAATACAGAAAATACCGGCAGGATGAATTAGGCATTCCGATTAAAGAAGATATCTTGGGATATTGGGAAACGTGTTTGCAGCGCAATGTGCTGCCCAGTGCAAGCGATATGGTAGTTTCCCAAATTGCGGATAAAGAAGAAGCCGAAGTTATCATTTCCTACTTAATGGAGCAGTGGATGACCATTCCAGATTTTGCAGCGTGGATACATGATATTTTGATTCAGAATCATCTGGATATAGCTTCTGAGAGGTTGTCCGATTTGCCACAAATATTTGAAGCGGCTTCTCAGATAAAAGCACGACTGGACAGCCAGGGAATCGATCATATTGCGACAATGATTACTCCCGGCTATGTCACAGATGCAAGGATTTCCTGCAGTGATTTGGCTATTAAAAACTTCTTTACTGTTGACAATAATTTCCATACCATGCTCCAAGTTATCAGTGCAGATGCAGATGTCCCTCACAAAGAGGCGGCACAGGCAATAGAAGAACTCATCCAAAGCAGCGCCTCCGTTATAATTGCAGGAAACGGAGGCCAGGGAAAAACCAGTCTGATGATGCGTGCAGCAGTGCAGAATGCTTCTTCTGGACACCTGACGGTCTGGCTGCATCTGTCAAATAAAGAAACTATAACAGAGCAAATGGCAGATCAATTTTTTGATTGCCTGATTAAGCTTACACCTGTGGGGCAAAGTGTATTGCTATGCATTGACAATCCCTTTGAGGGGAGAGATTCTTTTGCAAGCTTACAAGCCAGGTGACCTTATAACGCAAAAATACATTTACTCATGGCAGAGAGAGAAAACAGGCTTACACTGCTTGCAGATCCGCATCAGGATTTATTGCTGCACTGGTTTGAAAATGCAGAGCTTATTGTCCTGCAAGGAATCAACCAGACCAGGGAATATCGTTTAAAAGATTATACGCCACGCTATTTTTCAGAGAGCGTGGAAAGAAGAAAATCCATATTGGAAAAGAGCACTTCTTGCCTGGTAAAAGAAGGGGCAATAAGCGAGACGGATCAACTATCTGTGATAAATAAAACACTAGGCCGGTATGGGAAGCCGTATGTCAGTTTGGTGGAATTGATCTACTGCGCTTTGTTCGAGTTGAAAAAAATTTCGTCTAAACCAGGAAGCATCAAATTAGACTGGGAAGAATGGGGTGATCTGATTGAGCGGGAGTTTGGCAAAGTAGATACCGACATCCAACTATATGGCATAATTGCGGCTCTGAAAGTGTTCCATACACCATTGCCGCTTTCACTCTTCTGTAAACGCTTTGATGAATTAAACGCACGCAAATTGAGAACGCGCCTGTGTGAGCGGTTTGTACCGCGGCATGTGGAACTGGTAGTTTACCAGGAGAGAAACGAGACGCTGCAACCTAAACATGATGTCATCGCGGAATTGTTTTTTCTATTTAATAAAAGCAAAGTTACCATTAATTCCCTAATATATGAGTTGTTGGATGTTATGGATGAAAATGAAATCGAAACATTTTTATCTAATATCACAAACAAAAAAGAAATGAGGAAAGGACAGAAGCTCCCAATCGGCGAGATTGATTACTGGGGTTACTTGGAGCGTATCTATTCCCGTATGCAAAAAGGAAGCCCAAATCTTTCGCATGTTGCAAAAACATATTTGTGTTTAGGCTTTTTGTGGGCAAGGTACCAGAAAGGTCTCTCCGAAAGCAGTTTTACAATCAGAACTGTTTTAGACAACCTTGCACCTGAATTAGAAAGCAATTTATTGATAATAAAACTTTATACAGAATGGGGAATATGGTTGGCCGAAAGGAAAGAAAATTCCGCTGCGGAAGAAAAATTCCTCATTGTGATAAAAATCAACCAATCTAATATTCACTGCCGCACCGAGTTAGGGCGTCTGCTCTCAAGGCAAAAAGGACGAGAAGAGGAAGCGGAGAAATTTTTGCGTGAAACTATAAAGATTGAGCCTAAAAATTTACATTCTCGATTAGTGCTGGCCAAGTTATATGAAAGTATGGATAGACTGCCAGAAGCCAAGCAATTATATCAGGAACTTTGCAATATTGACCCTGACAACCATTTTGGAATAGACGGCCTTTCGCAGCTAAGGGAGTATTGACAATTGTTACTATACGCAGAAGACTTCTGTGTTTGTATTGTATAGTATAACACCAGCATTAAAAGATAAATGTGAGATGTAGTTATTAATTTAGTGATTGCTAAAGTGAATTAGAGTCCCGAAATCGTAGAATACTATTTTGCCAAATGAAAAATTTTTGTTATTAATAATATGACATATGGTGATATAATATTTTTAGTTTAAAAATCTATCAGACGTATTTGGAATGGTGTAAAGAAACAAGAAAACTTTTGGCCGGAGGACAATAGTATGTTTGGAAATTATGGATTTTCTTATATAGGATTACTCTTTTTATTGATGTTATTCATTCCCAATATCATATGGTCAAAGAGAAAGCCACAGGGGTATATATCTGAAAAAGAAAACAAAATCCTATTGCTCTTTGAAAGATTGGGGGAAATATTGATTTGTTGCTGTTCGCTGGTATTTACCGATTTTAATATATATAAATGGACGCTTTGGTCTTTATGGCTGATTGCAGCTTTCATTTTAATGATAATGTACGAAGCATGGTGGATGGGTTATTTTCGGAGTGAACGCAAATTATCAGATTTTTACAGTGGCTTTTTAGGGATGCCACTTGCCGGGGCAACTCTGCCGGTTATTGCATTTTTCATGTTGGGAATTTATGGAAAGGTTGCATGTATGTTAATATCAACGCTTATTCTGGGTATCGGTCATATAGGAATACATATTCAACACAAGAAAAGTCATGATATCGAGAATTAGAAAGAGGTTCAACGTGGAACATACAGGCCGCTTTTAAGTAAGTTCTTCTTTATTAGCGGAATAAAGACATGCTTGCTAAATTGATATCAAAATTATATAAATACAGAGAGCCAACCATTTTTTAAATGAGTCAACTCTCTGTTCGTTTTTGCACCCTGCTTGTCAGTGTGAATGATAAGTTGGTTTTTATACTTTTTTATTACTGTAAACATCAGTGTTTTCAAAGCTTTTCTTAGTCTGAAGTTTTCTGACATTGTCAAAAAAGTGCTGAATTTTGACAATGTCATTAACTTAAAGTATCTTTTATATTTTAAATTGTAAAAGGTTCCTATTTCTACATTTTTATTGTATATGAAAACTGCACATCCGGGAACGGAAATATTAAACCCTGGCTATCTGAAACATCGCACGAAGCTTAACCCGCTGGCTTTTTAGAAAAATTTAATATCGTGGAAGCCAGAGCATACAGAATTAGTATAAATAAATTCAGTGTGTTTCCTGAGGGAGTTTTCATACACTTTTTGTGCAATATATCTAAATTACTAAAGTCATAAAAGCTTTTTGTGTTAAAATATTAGTTAAAAAATAAAATTAGGAAACTAAAAATAATATATATTGACGAAATTTAATTTGTTTGTTATAATTTGCTAAAAACTAAGCAAAAAATCAAAACAAAGTTGACGATTTCAACAAAAAAGGAGGAAAGAGTATGAAGACAATCAAATTCACAAAAAGAGCTGGAATGTATGTTGCGGGTTTATTTGTACTAGCGCTGGCGTTTTTTATACCAGCAGCCGCAGCAGTGCGTGAGGGGGAAAATGAATATGAGATTTATCCTACGCCGCAGGCTGTTTCATATGATGGCGGGGCGGCAGTTCTGACAACAGAAGTGGATGTGACCTATGGAGAAGGCATTGATGACTATACCAAGAATAAGGCGGAGCAGGCTTTGAATATCTTAGGACTGTCAAAAGCATCAACAGCTAACGGCGATCATACGAGGCTCGTGGTTGGCGTCTATGGCAAAAGCGACGTCTCGTCTTACGAAAGCACTCTCGGCGCAGAGGCATTTTTTACAGGCGAAGTAGACGGCATTACGGCTGAAAAACGGTTTGACAAATATATTTTAAATATTTCAGACGGTCAGATTGTAATACTAGGAGAAGACACAGATGCGGCGTTCCGGGGAGTTACCACGCTTCAGCGTATTTTAGAACAAGTTTCAAAGAACGATAAGACCGTAAAGAAACTGACGGTAAAGGATTATGCAGAGATTGAATTTCGTGGATTCATCGAAGGCTATTATGGCAATCCGTGGTCGCATGATGACCGCAAAGACTTAATGCAGTATGGCGGCGAAATTAAGATGAATCAGTATGTATTTGCGCCGAAAGATGATCCCTATCACAGAACGCAGTGGCGTGATTTATATCCAGAAACAGGGGAAAAGAATTCGCTGGTTCAAATTCAAGATCTGGCAAAAGTGGGCAATGAAAACAAATGCTATTATGTGTATGCCTTGCATCCGTTTTACACAGATAAGATTGCGCTGGCAACCTACGATCAAGATATCGAGGATCTAAAAGCAAAATTTGAACAGGTCATTAATGCAGGCGTTAGGCAGATTGCGATCTTAGAGGATGACGGATATGCAGATTGGGATTGGGAGATCGCATCGGAGATTTTAGTAAAAGTATTAAACGATATTTCCGAATGGCTGGTCACAAAACAGCAGTCAGATCCTCAATTTTCAGATTTGAAAACTGAACTTTTGTTCTGTCCTGGCTGGATGGCATACTCAAATAATATGACAGACAGTAATAATGACGATGTTAAAAAGATTCAGGAGCTGCATGCCAGGGTAGGAGACAACGTCCGCATCGTGATGACCGGAGGGAAAATCTGGGGCGATGTGACCACTGATTTTGCAGATCGTTTTTATCAAAAATTAAACGAGAAAAAATCACCAGGTCGTTATCCATATCTTTGGGTAAACTGGCCATGTAATGATAATACGCATAACAGTTTAGTAATGGGAGGTCATAACTCGATCTTAAAGCCAGACCTTGACGGAAGCAAATATCATGGCATTATTTTCAATCCAATGCAGGATTCAGAGCCTTCAAAGGTAGGACTTTTCACTGGGGCAGATTTCTGTTGGAATATATGGAGAGGAGCGAACGCCCAGGCTCAGGGCGATCAGGCGTGGGAGGATTCCTTTAAATATATTGATCATATGACAGCGCAGGAGACGGAGTCTTCCCAAAAGCTGAAAGGGATTTGTCAGCATATGATCACGCAGAGTCAGGGGCAGGCCGATAAGACGGGTGCGAAGTTCGAGGAGTCTTTAAATATAAAAGACGCTCTGTTGGCGGTTCAGGCCAAGATAGAAGATGGCAGTGAGCTAACTGCAGAAGAGATCAATACCATTAAGACGGAGCTTGCAATTATCAAAGATGATATTAAATATTATATTAAAGATGGAAATGGCATGAATCAGCGCATGGCGTTGCAGTTGACGCCATATGCATCGAATTTATCAGATGTGTCAGAGGCAGGCATATATTTGATGCAGGCAATTGACGCAATTCAGTCTGGAAATGATTTGGCTGTCTATGAGAATTTTGCAAAAGCGCAAGAGCTCTACGAGAGATCAAATACTTATACATTCGTGGATCCAGACGGCGTGCAACATGCAATGGGAGGCAGACGTTATATTATGCCATTTGTGGAAACTGCATTAGAATATGTTTCTGATGAAGCGGCAAAAGTGGTAAATCCAGAAAATATTCCGGTGAAAAAGAAATTAATTGCACAGGTGGGTGGCTCCAAAATTAACACCAGCGCCAATCAAGCATTGACCATGGACGGCAGTTTATCAACATTTTATGAAATTACAGCAGAACAGCAAGTTGGAGATTTTGTAGGGTTGTCATTTAATGTACCTGTGGAAGTTAAAAACATTCGCATTGCCCTTGCAGCGCCAAGCGGACCGAAGAACTTTATTTTTGAAGGCATTATGGAATACACGTTGGATGGTAAGTCTTGGGTTGCATTTGATCAGAATATCCAGCCAGATTCCCGTATTGGAGAGGATGTAAAAATGGATCTTCCTAAAGCGATGGAAATCAGAGGATTCCGTTGGAAATGCCTGAAAACAGGTGCAGAGCAGCATGTAGACAGATGGCTTACGATTCGGGAGATTGGTTATAATGTAGATGGTGAACTGGGTGGAAGCAAACCTATTGTCGGAGAAAAATATGAAGCTTCTTTTAGCACGACAGAAGGATGGACGGTATATTCAGGCGAGCAGTCAAATATGACAGACGGTGATTCCAATAGCCAGGTATGGTATAACCCGTCTACGCAAAAGCAAGACACCTCTTTGGCGGGGGATTATTTACAGCTCGATTTGGGTGCAGTGAAGCAGGTTGGCAGAGTGCGTGCCGTTGTCGGCGGTATGAATGGTGGCACCCCAAGCGGTGATAAATGGAGCAAATACCATGTAGAATATTCAGAAACAGGAGAAGAAGGCAGTTGGCAGAAGCTTGCATCTTATACAGATACCGTGGCAGGACCGTATACGTATGAGATAAATCTCAAAGGCGCAATGGCCAGATATATTAGGCTTGTGAATGATGTAGAAGTCAATAAATGGGTGATGTTCTGTGAGTTCTCTGCTTACAGCTATGTCTATGAACCAGAAGGCATAGCCATGGATTATACGAATATAACCAATGCACAAGCCGAATGGCGTGTAGAATATGCAGAGGAATCTGCAAAAATATTCCCCAAAGAGAATGCGGTTCTGCAACCAAATGAATATATAGGCTTAAAGCTTGACAGAATCCATGCAGTTGCCTCCATTCAGGCAGAAGGAACAGGGATCAATTCTTTGACGCTTGAGAAATCTGTTAATGAAAGTGAGTGGACGGATGCAAATAAGGGCAGCGCTCGCTATATCCGTCTGGTCAATCAGACAGACAAAGCAGTTACATTCAGTCTTTCCTCGTTTGAGGTTGCGTTGGACGAAGTGCAGCCGATCCATTTTGAAGCAGCATCCAAGGAGCCAGAAGAATATGTGGATCAGGATGCTAGAAACCAGGGAACCACTGGAAACTGGTTTGATGGAGATAAAAACACCACGGCGAAGTATTGTTTTGCTGCAGCTGCAGGAGATTATATTACTTATGATTTAGGTCAGGAAGTGGATTTGCGCACCGTGAAAGCATGGGTGGCTAACAATGCAAAAGATTATCCAAGAAAGGCAGAGATTCAGGCAGCGCTGACGCCGGACAGCACAGAGTGGGCAACGTTGATCAAGATTAATGGAGATGGCTCAGACGCTACCTTTGATTCTGCATCTGTGGATAATGGCTGGACAGCCGGCGAAGGGGCAATTGACGTTAATTACGCTTATGTGGGCGGAACGTTGGATCAGCCTGTAAGGGCAAGATATCTGAGGCTTTATTTTACAGATCGAAATGCTGGACGTTATGCGGAAATAGCTGAAATTGAGATTAATAATAATGAATATTTACCGTCTATAAATGATCCGACATTTGAATTGACAGGAGATGTTTTTCTGCAAAGAGGCATGGAGCCGCAGAATTTAATAGATAATAATTTGACGTCAGCATTCAGGCCAAATGGAATTAGCAGCGGAGCCCTGATCTACAATCTTTCGGAAGGCACGAAAAACGTCAAGAAAATTAATATCTTGCAGAATGGAAATAATATCAGCAATGCAGAGGTATCGATTCGTACAGGAAAGGATCAATGGGAGAAGATTGGAAATTTAACACAATCATTTTCTTCATTTGATATCAGCGAAGAGAGAGATGTTTATGCTGTGAGAGTAGAATGGGCAGAGAAAGAACTGGTTCTGTATGAAATTGCAGTACTGCATCAAAGTGGATCAGTACCTCTTAAATATACGGTGACATTTGACAGCAATAATGGAACACAAGTGCCTGCGCAGTCTGTAGCAAAAGGTGAAAAAGCAAAAGAGCCGAAGCCAGCTCCGACAAGGAAAGGATATCGCCTTGGCGGCTGGTATGGCAGCGATGGTAAGAAGTTTGATTTTTCCGCTACCCAAATTACCAAGGATATTACCTTGACTGCAAAATGGATTCGCGTTTTTACGGTCACTTTCGATAGTAAGGGCGGAAGCAAAGTGGCTAGTCAGACCGTGGATAAAAATGGCAAAATTAAAAATGTCACTCCGAAAAGATCAAATTATAAGTTTGAAGGCTGGCATACAGACTCTGCTTGTAAGAACAAATTTTCTTTCACTACCAAGATAACCAAAAACATGAAATTATATGCAAAATGGAGTCCGGTGATCACGCTTCCAAGCGTAGGGTATAAGAAGACGATTGGAGATTTATCTTATAAAGTTACAAAATCTCATGCCACAAAGGGCACGGTATCTGTAGTGGGGGTCAGCAAAAAGAATAAAACAAAAATCAAGATCCCATCTACCATAAAAATCGGAAAGGTCAAATTTAAAGTCACGGCTGTTGCTTCCAAAGCATTTATGAAGGCAAGCAAGCTTAACACCGTGGAAATCGGAGCCAACGTAAAGAAGATTGAAACAAAGGCATTTTATAAATTAAAGAAGTTAAAAACAATTACGTTCAAGACATCTAAGACCCCGAAATTTGGTTCAAAAGCCTTTGAAGGGACAAATGCAAAATGTAAAGTGACTGTTCCAAAGAAAATGTCAAAGAAAGAGTTTAATAAGTTTAAGGTAAATTGTAAGAAAGCTGGTATTTCAAAAACGGCAACTTTCTTACAGAAGTAATATCTTACCAGAAATGAACATTAGATAAAAGAGGGCAGCGGCAGGTGTATTACAATATCACTTGCTGCTGCCCTTGTACTTTGATTGGTAGATGGGCGGCGTTGCTATTCCTTTATACGAGTCAACCCCTTGAGCAGTGCCCCAAAAATAAACCTTGTTCAGCGCTTCAATCTCATATTCTAACGTTTCTTTCATGTTTTTCAGCATCTTCGCTGACCTCTAAAAATATTCTTTGCAGACTTACTTCCATGTTGCCAGAAAAGTTAAGACATTTGAAACGGGAGGAAGCACGCTCCTCACATTTTCCTTGCACAAACCGCCTTTTCCCAAATCTATGCCAAGAGTCATGCTTTTGTTTTTTATTAACTAGTATTTTAGGGAGTGGCTATGAATATCGCTAAATGAGCTGTTAGTCAAGGGCTGCGCCTGCTATACAACATATTTACTCAGTAATGGAATCTTTTGCATAATTTCCGATGTTACAAAAGAAAGCCCTAATGCAAGTATCCAAAATAGAAAAATTCCACCATATCCAACTTTCAATGGCATAACGAGAATAATTTATAAAAAACATTGAGAAAGAATGTATGAACGAGATAAATTCCAAAACATACATTTCTTTTTGCCGAAAGGACGGCAATCCCTTTCTCCAAAGAGGAACAACCTTGCAAGCAGAACGGTTACAGTACCAGAAAGATTGAATGTTTCTGGCAGGATTACAAGGCTGCTTGAAACATTCAATCAGTAAGTCAGATGGATGATAGATAGCAGAGTTAGATTATAAATTGAATTTAAGGAGGGATTTGCCTATGATTAATGCAAGCAGACAAGTAAAAATTGCAAAACCTATGAAAAAGCATGATACAGGAAGGAACAGCACAAACAATTCAAACAGCAGATATTTAGCAGAGTATCCAGACGTTTTAACACCAACAGAATGCATGAACATTCTTTCTGTCGGCAGAAACGCCATATATAGCCTGTTGCAAAAAAATTTTAGCTTTAAAAGGGAATGCCCTACATGAAGATGGAAAACTGTATATTGAACATACGGTATCAAGGGTAAAATCTACGATTGCAAAAGACAGGTCAAAAACAGATGCAAGCCAATGGAGCTACCCTATCCCTGATAAGATTCGTGACAGAATATTTTTCAGGATAAAAAGCAAATAGCCTAAACACTCTGCAATCCCAGTGTCTAAGCTATTTTCATGCCCCTGCCAAGAATCGATGCGACAGGATTTGAACCTGCGACCTCTGCGTCCCGAACGCAGCGCTCTACCAAGCTGAGCCACGCATCGTTTACCAGCCCTAATGATAAATAAAAAAGGGCAGATTGTCAAGGGAAAAACGAATAAAATATTGAAAAAATTGAAAAAAGCCGGAATGGGAGGCTGCTTCATGCCGGCGTTGGGAGGAGAACAATGTATCAGACGGTTGTAAAATTGAAAAAAGGTCAGGGAAGGACTCTGAAAGCGGGAGGTATGTGGATATACGACAATGAGATAGACACCATTACAGGGGATTTTCAGGAGGGGGATGTGGTATCCGTCTGGGATTTTGACGGCTACTGCATGGGATGCGGCTTTCTCAATACCAGGTCCAGGATTGCCGTGCGCATGCTCTCCCGGCAGAAGGATGCGGTGATAGACCAGGCGTTTCTGGAGCAGCGTGTCAGGGATGCCTGGGAGTACCGCAGGCAGGCGGTGGACACTTCCTGCTGCCGTCTGATCTTTGGGGAGGCGGATTTTCTGCCTGGGATTGTGGTGGACAAGTTTTCCGATGTGCTGGTGGTGGAGTCCCTGGCCCTGGGGATCGACAGATGGAAGAAGGTCATTGTGGAGGCGGTGAAGAAAGTGCTGGCCCAGGAGGGCATTGTCATCCGCGGGGTATATGAGCGGAGCGACGCCAAGGTGCGTCTGCAGGAGGGTATGGAGCGAAGCAAGGGCTTTATGGGAGAACCTTTTGACACAAAGGTGGAGATTGTGGAAAACGGCGTGAAGTACATGGTGGATGTGGAAGATGGCCAGAAGACGGGATTCTTCCTGGACCAGAAGGGCAACAGAGCCGCCATCAGCCGATTCTGCAGGGGGAAGAGGGTTCTGGACTGCTTTACCCACACAGGTTCCTTTGCCCTGAATGCGGGCATGGCGGGGGCGGAGAGCGTTCTGGGTGTGGACGCCTCTGCTCTGGCAGTGGAACAGGCCCGGGAGAACGCCCGCCTGAACCACCTGGAGGACAGGGTACGTTTTCAGTGTGAGGATGTGTTTGAGCTGTTGCCCCGCCTGGAGCAGGAAGGGCAGCAGTTCGATGTGGTGATTTTGGATCCTCCTGCGTTTACCAAGTCCCGCAGTTCTGTGAAAAATGCCGTCAAGGGCTATCGGGAGATCAATATGAGGGGACTGAGGCTGGTGCGGGAAGGGGGATTTCTGGCCACTTGTTCCTGCTCTCATTTTATGGACCCGGATCTTTTTGCAAAGACCATTCGGGAGGCGGCCACAGGGGCCCGCCGGAGACTGCGCCAGGTGGAATTCCGCACCCAGTCCTGTGATCACCCCATCCTCTGGGCGGCGGATCAGTCCTATTATTTAAAATTCTACATCTTTCAGGTGGTCAGTGAGCGGTAGGGCATGGAAGTGACGGAAATGCTGAATTTCAGGGATGTTCAGCATTTCCGTGGTAAGCAGGTGAGGGCGGCGCTCACAGAAAAGAACATTCTGGCAGCTCTGTTTTTCTATCATTTGAATTTTCTCATCCAGGCGTCATACTCCTCAGGGGAGAGCTCCTCTTCTATCTGGACATAGGGATTCAGGGCCTCATGGGGCACTGACAGGAAGGACACATCAAAACTGCGGGTGGGACCGCTGTTCAGCAGCACAATAACTGCCCGGCCATCCACCATGGGAATACAATCCGGCGGCATCTCGCCCCAGATCATTGCCATGGCGTCGTCATTCTGAAAGTTCTCATGGCCTGCGGTGGTGTAATTGCACTCCATAAAGCAGGTGGTATAGGAGTATACCCAGACCTCCTCCGGATATTCCCCATGGGCCAGCCTTATGACAGGGTCCTCCGCCTGGAAATTGGCGCCGTATTTTTCCCCACATTTCTGAGCGATCTCCTCCTCCAGCAAAAACAGGAGATGGAAGCAGTTGTTCAGATCGTTCGCCGTGGCATAGAACCCCTGCCGCCTGCCGGGCTGAAGCACCAGAAGCTTCAGGTCACTGCAGGTTTTCAGCATTGTGTCCACATAGTAGATTGATTTCAAGTAGGGGCTGTTGGGAGTTTCCTCTATGAGAAATTCAATTTTTTCCGCCAGTTCAAGCTCTGCAAGAAGTGTCCGCAGGCCGGAATCCCTGGAGAGGAAGGCCATGGCGGAGATACACAGAATATTGAAGCCGCAGTAAGCCTTGGCCCAGGTGCTGTTTTGCTTATAGAGCAGGGGCAGATCCGGCGGAAGCGCAGCGCCAGTACTGCAGAACAGATCATACACATTCTGGCAGGCCGCTGCAAACAGGTGTATCATGTCCGGGCCTGCGGAGGTGTTCTCCTCTTTTTCGCAGGCAAAGCCGATAAAATTGGACAGAAGGCATGCCTTATACAGATCCATTTCTTTCAGGTGGCTGCCAAGTTCCACGGTAAAGGGAATCAGGCGGCCGCCGTTGATTGCCTCCCCCACGGCCTGCCCGAAGTCAGGGCAGCTGTGTAATAATTTTTCGTCCCCCAGCTGTTCCGGGGAGGTTTCCCGGCACAGGAAATCCATCAGTTTTTTCTCAATCATATTTTCTCCTTAAAGGTGGGTAAGGTTTCCGCTGAAATCTGCCACGATAACAGACGCACCGTCCACAATGGAAGCCTGATTTACAGGGGATCCTATACAAAAGTCTGCGAGCTTTTTCCCGTTTTTATCGAGGATATACAGTACCCCGTCCGAGGCGCCGAAGCACAGGTTATCGCCCATAGGAACGATATCACTGTCAACGGTGGCGATACTGCCGCTGCTGTATGGGGAAGTGTAGATCAGGCTGGGGCCGGTCTCAAAGGTCCAGAGATTTTCCAGGCTTTCCGTTTCCACGGCGACAACGCCCCTGTCGGTGGTTCCCAGATACAGGACGCCATTTTCCGCATAGGGGGCAGAGGCGCTGTTAAAGGTGTAATCCTCGAAGTCCCTGTATTGCAGCGTTTTACCTGATGCAGCGTCAATTTTATACAGCCTGTTCCAGGAGGCGGCATATACACAGCCCTGATACACCGCAGGGGTGGTGATAAAATAGCTCAGTCGATGGCTTTTGTTTGTCCAGAGTACCTTCCCCGACGTCCTGTCCAGGGCGTAAAGCTTATCCCAGTGGGCCCCTGCCAACAGCATATTTTCATAGAGTACAAAACCGCAGGGGGAGGTATTGCCCTCTGACAGCGGCGTGTGCCAGACTGTGGAGCCGTCGGAAATCTTCAGGCAGTATACATGCTGCTGGCCCCCGCAGTACAGGTAGGCCTCGTTTACCGCGATGCTGTTGCTGGAGTTGTTGGGGCAGAGGAGCTCCACCCGTTTTGTCCAGATTTCCTTCCCTGTGGGATCAAGGCAGTACACATTGCCCTCGGTATCCTGTGTGATAATCCTGTCGTCAACTATGCGGATATCGCTTTTGATGGAATTCCTGGTTCTGTATTTCCAGAGCAGCCGGCCGGTTTCCTCATGAACAGCGGCAATTCCGCAGTCTTTGGGCCAGCCGTCGTCAACCGTGCCCACATATATGACGCCGTCCCTGACAGCGGGGGCAGAATAGAGAATGCTGTTCCCCAGAGAAAGGCTCCACTGACAGGGAGTGGAAGGCCGGGAACCTGTAAAGTGGTTGTAATGGCAGCGGCTTGCCGCAAGGGTGCTGCCCTCAAGCACAACACTCCTGACGGTGGCGGGCGAGGCGTCAATGCCGCCCCCGTCAGGCTTTGAAGTGGTTATGTTGAAAATGCCCCCAATCTCATTGAGATAATTGTAATGCCAGTGGCCGAAAACCCACGCCAGAAGCCCTCTTTTTTTGAGATCCACAGGCTCTGACGGAAGGGATTTGCCCAAGACAAAGCCGGTTTCGTCGCCCTCGCAGTAATTGTGATTGTAGACAATGACTTTCTTGTCAGGTGAAACATGCTTCAGATCGTTTTCAAGAAAGACTGCCACATCCTGCAGGGTGTATTTTGCCTGTACGTCACCGTAAACAATGGGAGTGACTATATAATGTATCTGCCCCACGTCAAAGGAATACATAACAGGCCCGTAAATGCTTTCAAACAGGGCTTCTCCATACTCTCCCCAGTGAACATAGTCATGGTTGCCGATGACATACCTGACGGGAACGCCCATGTTCTTGCTGTTCATCTGGTGGATATGGGCCTTGAGCCCCTCTATGTAGCAGATATCCCCTGTGTGGACGATAAAGGCAGGGCGGGTTTCGTCCGCGATCCCCCGCAGAAAATCAACCCAGGGGCCGGCGCCGCCGGATCCCACTTCGCTGTCTGTCACCTGTAAGAACGAATGATTTGTGAGATCCTTTTCCAGCCTGTCAAGGTGGAAGTCGTAGCCTGTTTCACTGTCAGAAACGGGAATATAGTAATTTTCTGACCAATAACCTGTGGGAACGGTGACGGTGACAAAATCCGCCTTGCACCAGCCGTCAAGGGTGAAACGGCCCTGGGAGTCTGTCAGTACAACGTCCCTGCCGTTGCTTACTGCAACCGAGACCATGGGTTTACCTGTGCCGCCGTCATATACGGCCCCTGAGTACCCATGGGAATCTGAATGTGTCAACACTGCCATGGTAAAAGATACACCTCCGGTTAGTCTTGTCAAATATATGAAAGCATGCCTGTGTTTTTGGCTTGCCCCATTGGCAATATTGCCAATGATTTCAGTTGATGGAACAGGAATATATGGTGGATAATAACATAATTTATTCATAAGTGCAAGGAGCGGTTTTGACTATTTTTTGGGAGTGTTTTCCGGTCCATGGTTTCCTGCCTTGTTTTTCCCCTGAGCCTGAGGTAAAATAAAAAGGACAGGAAACCGGGAAGGAATAGGTTATGAAAAGATTATGAAAAAGGGAAAAAAGATTTTGGCGGTGGTATTGGTTCTGCTGGCGGTGGCCGCGGCGGCCGGGGCCTGGTACCTGTATCCTGCCTGGTACTGGGCGGGAAGTCTTCAGGAAAAAATGGATTTTGCCTATTTTTCCTATGAGATGGAAGTGGAGATGGATAAGGAGGGAATGAAAGAGGAACAGAAGAAGCTTTTTGAAGTTCTGGCATTTCTCACAGGCCGGGATGAGGAGGCTCTGTACCATCTTACCGTAAAGGGGAGTGTATGGCAGGACAGGATCCGCGTGTGGATCTATCCCATGGGGGCGGAAAAACCCCTGGTGGAATTGTACATGAGCGGTGAAAATGACATGATCAACGAGGCGGTGTTCTATAATGTGGTCCGGGAAAACCTTACGGAGAAGTATCCTCTGCTGGGGCACCTGATGCCCCGCCAGGAGAATGACATGTATATGACCCTGGAACAGGTGGAGCAGATGTTTGACGTGGATCTGAGCGGTATGCGGGAGTTTACCCTGCCGACCATCAGGGAATTTTCCAGAGGGCAGTACTTCGCCCTGCTTGCTTTTATGTCCAGGGAGGAAACGGAGGGCGGAAGGCGCTTTGGGCTGGAGAGGGAAGGGGCAGACCTGTGGTTTGACATGCAGAGGTCCCAGGAGGAGACCCATGTGAGGGTGGAATTTTCTGTGCGGGATCAGGAGACGCTTTCTGAGGCGGCGGATCTGCTCTCCAAAATGGGCATACAGCTGCCCGGGGCGGCGGGCCGGTTCCAAATGCTTAAGACTTTAAACGCCTCTCTGTGGATGGGAGAGGGAGAGGAGATTGCCGTTCCGTCAAAATTTGTCAGCCAGGACATAGTGGAGCTGATCTCTCTGATCCGGGAGTGGATCCTTAAATTGTCCTCCAGGTAAAAGGGATTGTTTTTCTTGACTTTTTTCTGAAATGTGCTATAGTTGCTTAATGCGAATGGTTTGCAATGAAAATGGTTTGCAATTCACTTGTCTGAACATATCTTTCATATTAAAGAGGCGACAACTTTCGGGTTGTGGGCGGCTGGCATGGAGGGAGATATCCTGTCCCTGGGGCGGCCCGGAAAGGCTGGCTTAGATGCTGCATGTTTTAGAAGAATCTGTCATGGACAGTTTGAAGCTGATCCCTTTTTTGTTTCTGGCGTACCTGGCCATGGAGTGCCTGGAACATAAGGCAGGGGAAAGGGCCGGGAAACTGATCAGGAGCGCAGGAGGCTGGGGGCCGGTGGCGGGCGCGCTGATGGGGATTGTGCCCCAGTGCGGGTTTTCCGCTGCGGCTTCCAATTTTTACGCAGGGCGCGTCATTACCCTGGGAACCCTTATGGCGGTGTATCTGTCCACTTCCGATGAAATGCTTCCCATCCTGTTGTCCCAGGGGGCGCCCTGGGAGCTGGTGGTGAGGATTCTGCTGCTGAAAGCGGGAGTGGGTATGGCGGCAGGCCTGGTGATTGACTTTGCGGCGGGAAAAAGTGGCAGGCATCGCCGGGGGAGTATCGGGGATATCTGTGCCCAGGAGCGCTGCAGCTGTGAAAAGGGAATCTTCCGCTCCGCGGTGAGACACACCCTGAAAATTGTTCTCTTTTTGTTTGCCGTGACCCTGGGGCTGAATCTGGCGCTGCATTTTATGGGGGAGGATGTTCTGGCCGGCCTGATTCTGAACAGGCCCGTGGCAGGGCCTCTTCTGGCGGGACTGGTGGGGCTGATTCCCAACTGTGCCGGATCCGTGGTGATTACAAGGCTTTATTTAGAGGGGGCAATGGGCCTGGGATCCGCTATGGCCGGGCTTCTGGCAGGGTCCGGCGTGGGCCTGCTGGTGCTGTTTCGGGTCAATCATGACAGGAAAGAGAACTTGAAAATACTGGGGCTGCTCTATTGTATCGGTGTGGGAGCAGGGATTGCGACAGGCTTTTTGGCGGCCTGACAGGGGGCGTTTGATATGGATGAGAGAAACGGCAGACAGAAGATGAAGGCACAGGAGGGAGCCGGGGAGGAGGAGTTGGTCTTTCCGGCAGGGCTGAAGTGGACCAGGCAGCGGAGAAATGTGTACAGGGTTCTGCAGGAGGCGGAGGAACCTTTGAGCGCCGCCCAGATCTACCGGCTGACGGAGGAGCTTTCCGGCGGAGGGGAATACGCCGTGTCCACGGTATACCGCATTCTGGCCGTCTTTGAGGAGAAAGGTTTTGTGGAGAAAAGCGCCTGGTCAGGGGACGGCACGGCGGTGTACGGGCTCAACAGGGGCGGGCACACCCATTATGCGGTCTGTCTGGCCTGCCGCAGACGGATTCCTCTGAGAAGCTGTCCCTTTGCCCGGCTCTCTCTGGAGCAGCAGGCAGGAGAGTGTACAGGCTTTGTGGTCACGGGACATAAACTGGAGATTTACGGGTATTGCAGGGACTGTAGAGAGCCTTAAAAAATTTTAAAAAAAAATTTAAAAAAACACTTGCATTTTGGTGAAAGGTATATTATAATTGGTTTTGTTGTTAAGGGAATTAAAAAACAGTTAAGAAACAGGTAACAAAGAGATTTCCCGGACAACACTCTGCAGGGAATTGCAGAGAACATATAGCAGACGCACCGCTAGCTCAGTTGGTAGAGCACCTGACTCTTAATCAGGGTGTCCAGGGTTCGAGCCCCTGGCGGTGCATTTGAAGGAACTGGTTTTGAGGACATGGGAGCCTTGGGGCCGGTTCTTTTCTTTTGCCCGGAGGACACAGAAAACGGGCATTGGCTGGAGGATGGAAAAGAAAAGAGGGCAGCAATAGGGGAAGATGAAGGTAAGAAGCATTGACAGATTTTTTGTGAGAAGTTTTCATGTGATGGCGGTAGCGCTGTACGCCGTTTTGTTCGCTGTAAGCGTCTTTATAACAGGGGTCAACAGAGAGGACCGGGCGGATGAGTACATTATCCTGGAGCAGAATTCGGCCTTCCGTATTATCCTGATCACGCTGGTTTTTGGCGGGGCAATGTTTCTGGCAGGTCTGTTGTATGACAGGATACTCAAAAAATGGAACCGAAATATCTTTTTGGGAATCACATGCGTAATTGCGCTTCTTTTGGGAATCTATTGGGTGGGGGCCAGCAAGACGGCGCCCATTGCGGATCAGAGCATGCTCTGCGATTATGCCAACGCCTTAAATGACGGGGATTTTAACGGTATCTGGAAAGGGCGGTATTTGGCCAGGTACAGTCAGCAGCTGGGACTGACAACGCTGCTGAGAGGGTTTTTCCTGATTTTTGGCCGGGGCAATTATCTTTCTTTTCAATATTTTAATGCCTGCATGCTGCCGGTGATTATTTTTTCCGGGTGCCAGGTTCTGAGGAAGATTTCCGGGGATAACGGCAGGGCGGAAGCATTCTACCTGGTGCTGGCAGTCACCTGTTTTCCCATGTATGCCTACACGGCTTTTGTCTACGGAGACCTGAGCTCTACGGCTTTTGCGCTGCTGGCGGCATGGCTCTTTCTGGCCTGTCTGGAGAAAGTTACGGTTGCAAGGATTCTGGCGCTGGCCTTGGCAGCGGGAATTGCAGTACAGCTGCGCAAGAATACACTGATTGTGCTGATTGCCTTCGGGATTGTGGTTCTGGTCAGGCTGCTGGGGAGATTTCAGCGGCAGGTGCTGGCGGCCGGGCTGGGGGTGCTGGCGGGCGTTGTGCTGCTGCAGGGCGCCCTGAGATGGATTTACCGCGATGTGTGGGATCCGGAAGCCCGGGCGATTCCGGCCATTCTGTATGTGGCCATGGGACTGCATGAACCCAACGGCCACCCTGGCTGGCATGACAACTATGAGTACATTATCTTTGCCGAGAGCGGGGACAATGTGGAAGCGGCGACGGAGACTGCCCTGGAGGATATCAGAAAAAGTTTAGGCCGTTTCAGAGAGGACCCGGCGTATATGTGGTATTTTTACAAGACCAAGGTGAACTCTCAGTGGCAGGCGCCCATGTACCAGAGTATTATTATGAATAACAACATTGTGGGAGAGCAGTCCTCCATTGTGGAGATGATCTATGAGGAAGAACTTTTGGGGGGACTGATCAAGCTGTATATGAAAGCGTTTCAGATGTTTATGTACGGCTGTATTCTGCTTTGGCTGCTGGCACACTGGAGAGATAAAATGTCCATAGAGAAGTATGTGCTGCTGATAGCAGTGTTCGGCATGTTTTTGTTCAGCATTGTCTGGGAGGCCAAGACAAGGTATGTGTTTCCGGGCCTTCTGCTGATGCTTCCCTACTTTGCCCTGGGACTGCAGGAATTGACCGGCGGGCTGGGAAAACTTTTGGGGAAAGTTCGGGAAAAGTGATTGGTTTTGGGCTTCCTTTTGTAGATCCTTTGTGCTATACTCAGTTACGAAGTCTGCCGTCCGTAAATTGTTCAGGCCAGGGCAAAGGTCTGAGGAGAGGAAAGGGTGGATTTTTATTATTGGGAAAAGGAGAGAGAGACGTGGGAGAAAGACAGATGAGACATAGCCTCAGCGGGCGGATTTTGAGGAATACTACACTCAATATTCTGGTGTTGGTCACAGTGTGCTGTGGAATCATGGTACTTTCACTGCAGTACCTGGCGAAAAGTATTCTTTTGGACAGTCTGCAGCCCATGGCCCGGCAGTCGGCTAAGACCGTGGAGGCCAATATACATATGCTGGCGGATCGGATGATGACCATTGCAGGGGACTGTGGCGTGCAGGAGACGAATTTTGTGGGTTTGGGAGCGGTGGCACAGGAGGAGATTCAGGCGGTCCGCGAGTATGTTTTGACGGAGGCAGCCGAGACTTACGAATTTTATACCATTGCTCTGTATAATCTGGAAGGGCAGCTGCTCCAGGGGATCGGAAACGCGCCGGAGAATATAGAGAGCGGTTTCTTTTCTCTTCTGAAGGAGACGGATAATCTGACCACCTCTGCCACCACCGCCCTGGAGGGACGTCTGGGCATTACCATGGGAATGCCGGTGAAGGAGAACGGGGAAACCGCCCTTTATCTGGTGGGGGTCTATAAATACGACACTCTCAGCGATGTGATCAGCAGCATCAATCTGGGCAGGGACGGCATGGCCTACATGGTCAACCGGGAGGGCATCGTCGTCGGGCATCCGGATCAGGCTCTGGTCCGTGAGGGAAGCACTCTATACCAGCTCTGCGGCGGGCAGCATGATGCCATGGCTTCAGTGACCACCGGTGAGACGGGAGCGGCGGAGTTCCCTGTGGGAGGAACGGATATGCTGGTGGCGTTTTCTCCTGTCAGAGGTACTCAGTGGTCGCTGGTGATCCAGATTCCCAAGGCGGACTATGATCACACCATTAACGGCGCAATGCTGCTGGCGCTGGGGGCTACCCTGGCGGTGTTTTTGATCTCCATACTGTTTGTGCTGCGTCTGTCAGGGTCTATCTCCCGGCCGGTAAAGAGAGTCACAGGCCGGATGGTGGCTCTGGCCCAGGGGGATCTGCAGGGGGAAAATGTCTCCGTTCACACAGGGGATGAGCTGGAAGTGCTTGCCCGGACTTTGACGGAAACCACGAAAAGTTTCAAAGAGTATATATCGGACATCCAGGAGGTTCTGTCCCAGGTGGCGGAGGGAAATCTGAATGTGGCTCCCAGAGAAGGGTACAAGGGAGACTTTGTGCTGATCAGAGGAAGTCTGGAGCATATTATTCGGTCCATGAATGAGACCATCGGGGGATTCAGCGCTGCCGCGGAACGCCTTGCGGAGATGTCCGACGAGATGAACGGGCAGTCCGTGCAGCTGCACCAGGCTTCTCTGGAGCAGAACCAGTCCACGGCCGCTTTGGTCTGTGAAGTGTCCAATGTGAAAGAGCGTCTGGACAGTGTCACAGAGAGCACCCGCATGACCCGGGCCAAGACAGGGGAAATAGCCCAAAGCATCCAGGAGGCCAACCAGCAGATGGGGGCGCTCTCCCGGGCCATGGACGATATCAGCGCCAATGTGCAGGAAGTGATAAAGCTTGCCAAGGCCATAGAGGATATTTCCTTCCAGACCAATATTCTGTCCATCAATGCCTCCGTAGAGGCCTCCCGGGCCGGGGAGGCCGGAAAGGGCTTTACGGTGGTGGCCCAGGAGGTGAAGGAACTTGCCTCCAGAAGCGCGGAGGCGGCTCAAAGTGCCTCTGTGATTGTGAACGGCACCAAAACTATCATTCAGACCGGCGTGAAACTCACTGCGGACACCGCCGGATCTCTGGAGGAGATCTCAGGCGTCTCCTGTCAGATCAGCGAGATCTCGGATCGGCTGGTGACTGCGGTGAAGGGACAGCAGACCGCCCTGGCCATTATGGAGGAGCGCATCCAGGAGATATCCTCCATTGCGGATCGGAACCTGCAGAATGCCGGCGGGACCGAGGAGTCCAGCAGTCTTCTGGCCAAAGAGGCGGAGGCCCTGCGGTGCCAGGTGGAAAGATTTGTGTTGAAGAAAGGGGTATAGCATGAGGCGGATAATTGGAAGGATTCTGGCTCTGGCGGCGGCAGTGCTGCTGCTGACCTCCTGCGGAAGCACGCAGGAGCTTCAGGACGGCTATTACACGGCTCAGGCCGCCAAGTTCAGCCATGGATGGAAAGAGTATATTACCATTATGGTAAAGGGAGGAGCCATTGTATCCGTGGAGTATAATGCGGAGAATGCCAGCGGTTTTATCAAGAGCTGGGACAATGCATATATGCAGAATATGCTTCACTCCAACGGAACTTATCCAAATGAATATACCCGGAACTATGCCGGACAGCTGCTGGAGAACCAGGGAAAGGGAGAGATTGATGCCATCAGCGGGGCCAGCTCCTCCTGGGGGTCCTTTCAGAAGCTGGCGGCGGCGGTGCTGGAGCAGGCCCGGAAGGGGGACTCCAGTATTGTCCAGGTGGATACGTCTCATTAAGGCGGTTTTTCCTTTGACTTCAATGTGACAGGGGAAAAATAGGCGGAGAGCAGGACAGAGTTTAGAGAAGGGTATGCCAGGGATACAAAATATACCATGGAAGAAACTGTGGAAGGGGGAGGCTGGCGGTGAAAATATATCTTTTCAGGCATGGGGAGACGGACTGGAACAGGGCCAGAAGGCTGCAGGGACAGAGTGATATTCCTCTAAATGAGGCAGGCAGGGAGCTGGCGGTCAGAACCTCTCAGGCTGTGGCGCAGATCCCTTTTGACAGGGCATATACATCTCCTCTCAGCAGGGCCCGGGAGACCGCCAGGATTCTCCTGGGGGACAGGGATATCGCTCTTGAGGGGGATGAGCGTCTGAAAGAGATGCACTTCGGGGAACACGAGGGGGCTGACTTTGACGCGGCCAAGCGGCCAGGTTCAGGCCATCCCCTTCAGGATTTTTTCTGCAGGCCCCAGAGCTATGTGCCCCCTTCAGGGGCGGAGTCCATCCAGGAGGCCATGGCCCGGGGCCGGGCTTTTCTGGAGGAGAAAATTCTTCCTCTGGAGGGGGAGTGCGAGAACATTCTGGTGGTGGCCCACGGCGCCTTGAACCGGTGTATTTTAAGCGCGGTGGCGGAGATTCCCCTGGAGCGTTTCTGGCAGATGGGGCTGCCTAACTGTGCCGCCTCCATTCTTTCCCTGCAGCAGGGAAAGTTCTCCATTCTGGAGGAGAGCAGAGTGTACTATGGGGAGGAGAAAAATGCACGGCCCTGATTTTACGGATATTTTTGACACCCATGCCCACTACAACGATGAAGCCTTTCAGGAGGATGGGCAGGAGCTGCTGGCGTCGCTGCCGGGGCAGGGCATTGCCAGGGTGGTAAATGTGGGGGCCAGCCTGGCATCCTGCAGGCAGTCTCTGGAACTGGCCCGGCGCTGGCCCCATGTGTACTGCGCCCTGGGGGTGCACCCCAGTGAGTGCGGGGAGCTGAACCAGGAGGGACTGGACTGGCTGAGGCGGCAGTGTCAGGAGGAGAAATGTGTGGCTGTGGGGGAGATTGGTCTGGACTACCACTGGGAGGGACCGGGACGGGAGGTCCAGAAGGAATGGTTTGTCCGCCAGCTGCGCCTGGCCAGGGAGTGCGGCCTTCCGGTGGTGATTCACTCCAGAGATGCCGCCTGCGATACGGCGGATATTCTCAGAGGGGAAAAAGCCGGGGAGATTGGGGGCGTCATACACTGTTATTCCTATTCCAGGGAGATGGCCAGGGAATTCCTGAACATGGGATTTTACTTTGGCATCGGCGGGGTGGTCACATTCCGCAACGCCAGGAAACTGAAAGAGGCGGTGGAGTACATTCCCCTGGACAGGCTGGTGCTGGAGACGGATTGTCCCTACCTGGCCCCGGAGCCCTGGAGGGGAAAGCGCAACAGTTCCCTTTACCTGCCCCTGGTGGCCGCAGCAGCAGCCGCGATAAAAGGAGTGTCCCAGGAGGAGCTGCTGCGGGCCGTCTGGGAGAATTCCCTGAAACTCTACCGCATGGAAAACCTAAGGGCAGGCAGGGGGATTTAGATTTTGCCAATCTGTGGAAATCGGCCCTTTACAGAATGGGGATTGAACTATATAATAAAGAAGGGCCGAAAGGCTTGATGGGTCAGATTCTGGTGCAGGCCTGAAGGGAGAGCCTGCCCATTCCCCTGTGACATCTTTGGGGCCGGGCCTGCCCGGCATGACAGTACAGTAGGGGGAAGGTTCTGCACCTAGAATCTGTCCTTTATAAAACCCGGCATGGAATGTGCCGGGTTTTATAAGGTCAGGAAATTTGTGGTTTATTCTTTGATTTTTACTGCTGTTCCATAGGCAATGATTTCCGCCGCGCCGGACATAACGGAACTGGTGCCGTAGCGGATATTGATGACAGCGTCCGCTTCCAGGAGTTCCGCCGCGTCCACCATGCGTTTTACAGCCATCTGCCTTGCCTCGTTCAACATCTGGGTATACCCTACCAGCTCGCCGCCCACCAGATTTTTCATGGCTGCCATAAAGTCCCGCCCCACGTTTTTGGTGTATACCACAGTGCCTTTTACCACGTCCAGGGCCTCTATTTCTTTGCCGGGGATATAGTCAATATTTAGAAGCTTCATACAATTCTCCTCCTTCGATTTCGTGCATTCTCTCTCTCAGTACCGCCAGGGTGCACAGGATGCCTCCGGCTGGAAAAGCTCCCATGATCAGTGCAGCCGGCAGGGGCATCTGGTACTGCAGGGTGAACCACAGGATTATTCCCAGGGGAAACGCCATCACCACAATGGCCGCACCGCCCACAATCAGGGAAGCGCGTTTTCTGATTTTTTTGTCTTGCCTCTGAGCATCCATAAATTTTGTTCCTCCTTCTTCCATGTTTTCCATTTCCGTCAGAAGCCGGTCCGCGGGAAGGGACCCCAGGGTCAAGTCCTCCGAAAGGATTCTCCCGCAGAATTTTTCCATGGCCTCCAGGTTTTTGCTCTCCCTCTCCAGGGTGATCAGGTGCCTGCGCAGGCAGTCCTCCAGGGTCAGGTGCCCGGACTGGAGCCTGCGGATCTCCTCCAGGGGAATGGCAAGTTTCCGGAGCAATTTCACTTTCAGAAGAACCTGCAGATCTTCCTCTGTGTACTCCCGGTAGCCATTGGCGGCCCGCCCGGGCTTGAGCAGCCCCTGCTCCTCATAGAAACGTATGTTCTTTCTGGTGATGCCCACTGCCTGTTCTACTTCGTTGATCTTCATGGGATTCCTCCGAAAATGTTGTTTACAAGTGCATTCTATACCTTCCACAAAGGGGAAGGTCAATAGTTTTCTCGAAATTCTTAAAAAATATTTCAAAAAAGGGTCTGCTTATACAAACTCTTTCTATTTAATTGCATTTTTCATATGCATTTTCCCGAAAGTATGTTATGATAGAGGACAGGAAAACATTGCCACAGTATAAGAAATGGAGGACAAGAAACATGGCAGAGAACAGGCTCATAGGGGAGTATCCGGTTATCGGCATACGCCCCACGATTGACGGCAGGAGGGGGCCGCTGAAGGTCAGGGAGTCCCTGGAAGAGCAGACCATGAATATGGCCAGGAGCGCCGCAAAGCTCTTTGAGGAGAATATCCGTTATTCCAACGGGGAGCCGGTGAAGGTTGTCATTGCCGACACCACCATAGGCCGAGTGGCCGAGGCGGCTGCCTGCGCGGACAAGTTCCAGAGGGAGGGGGTGTCGGTGACGCTGACAGTGACCCCCTGCTGGTGTTATGGCTCCGAGACCATGGACATGGATCCCATGACCATCAAGGGTGTGTGGGGCTTTAACGGAACGGAGCGCCCGGGTGCAGTGTACCTGGCGGCGGTTCTGGCAGGACATGCCCAGAAGGGTCTGCCCGCCTTCGGCATCTATGGTCGTGACGTTCAGGAAGCGGATGCCACGGAGATCCCGGAGGATGTGAAGGTGAAACTGCTGCGCTTTGGCCGGGCGGCGGTGGCTGCGGCAACCATGCGGGGCAAGTCTTATCTGCAGATCGGCTCCGTGACCATGGGCATCGCGGGATCCATCATCGATCCTGAGTTTATGGAAGAATACCTTGGAATGCGCATGGAGTCCGTGGACGAGGTTGAGATCATCCGCCGCATGAGCGAGGGGATCTATAATGTGAAAGAGTACGAGAAAGCTCTGGCATGGACCAAGGAGAACTGCAGAGAAGGCTTTGACAAGAATCCTGACTTTGTGAAGCGCAGTGACGAGCAGAAAGAGAAGGACTGGGAGTTCGTGGTGAAGATGGCCTGCATCATCGAGGATCTGATGAACGGCAATTCCGGTCTGCCCCAGGGCTGCGAGGAGGAGATGGTGGGCCACAATGCTCTGGCAGCCGGTTTCCAGGGCCAGAGGCAGTGGACGGATTTCTACCCCAACGGCGATTTCCCCGAGGCGGTGCTGAACTCTTCCTTTGACTGGAACGGCGCCAGGGAGCCTTACATTCTGGCCACGGAGAATGACACCTTAAACGGTATCGGTATGCTGTTTATGAAGCTGCTCACAGGAAGAGCGCAGATTTTCGCGGATGTGCGCACTTACTGGAGTCCTGAGGCGGTGAAGAAGGCCGCTGGCTATGAGCTGGAGGGTGTGGCAAAAGAGGCAGGGGGCTTCCTGCATCTGATCAACTCCGGCGCTGCCTGCCTGGATGCCTGCGGCGAGGTGAAGGATGAGAAGGGCCAGGGCGTTATGAAGCCCTTCTGGGAGATGACGCAGGCGGATCAGAAAGCCTGCCTGGATGCCACCACCTGGTGTGAGGCGGACAATGGTTACTTCAGGGGAGGCGGCTTCTCCTCCAGGTATGTGACCCGATCCACCATGCCTGTGACCATGATCCGGCTGAATCTGGTGAAAGGTCTGGGCCCCGTGCTGCAGATCTGCGAGGGCTACACGGTACAGCTGCCTGACGAAGTGACGGACGTGCTTTGGAAGCGTACTGACTATACATGGCCCTGCACCTGGTTTGCACCCAGGACCACAGGAAAGGGTGCTTTCAAGACGGCCTATGATGTGATGAATAACTGGGGAGCCAACCACGGCGCCATCAGCTATGGGCATATTGGGGCGGATCTGATCACCCTGGCTTCCATCCTTCGCATTCCTGTGTGTATGCACAATGTGCCGGAGGAGGATATCTTCCGTCCTGCGGCCTGGAATGCTTTTGGCATGGACAAGGAAGGACAGGACTACAGGGCATGTGCCGCTTACGGGCCCATGTACCGTAATATTCGATAGTAATACAGAGGGACAGACCATTTCCGGGGCTGTCCCTTTTTTCTTGCTTTAGTCTTTATATTTTCTTTTCATTTCTTCCTGTTTCTCTCCATTTTTCTATTTACATTTCGTTTATAGAGTGATATAATATAGAAAAGTTTCGTGAAGTTTCGACAAAATTTCACAAAGTTTCGTAACGGAGGAGAGGAAGATGAAGACGTATGCAAGAACGAGAGCGGGGGCGTTTGTGATGGCGCTGCTGCTGTTCCTGCTGCCTGCCGCCGGAGCGCTTGCGGAGGGCATGGTGGCCAGGGCGGAGGGAAGCCCGGTTCTGAAGCTGCACTACCACAGGGAGGACGGCAGCTATGAGGGCTGGGATGTATGGCTGTGGGAAGTTGGGGGCGAGGGCGGCGGAGTGGCTTTCGCCGAGGAGAACGGCGAGATGGTTGCCACCAAGGAGATCAGCCCCGGCATCACAAGTGTGGGATTTATCGTCCGTACCCAGGACTGGGTGAAAGATTTTGACGGGGACCAGTTTATTGACATTTCCGAGGTTATTTCCGGCACGGTACATATCTACATAGAGTCCGGTGTGGAAGGCTATACCAAGGAGTATGGAGATGACGTGGTCATAGGCACAAGGCTGAAATCCGCAGTCTACAATAATGACGGTACCGTTACTGTCACTATGACGGGGGAGATTGAGGGCAGCCTGGAGAAGGTCTTCTCCATTGAAGGGAAAGAGGGAGAGATCGGCATTTCCGGTGTGGAGGCCGCAGGGGACTATAACTATACTGTGACCCTGGCCGGAGAATTGGACTCTGCCAAAAGTTACACCATCACTTATGAGGGCTCCACCTACAGCGTAAGAATGCCCAGTGTCTACTCCACGCCGGAGTTCGAGGCGGAGTACACCTACACAGGGGATGACCTGGGGGCTGTGTGGAGCAGTGAATCCACCACTTTCCGGGTATGGGCGCCCACTGCGGAGTCCGTCACCCTGAAGCTCTATGAGTCGGGCAAAAGCTATGTGGACGACCTGACGGAGGAAGTGGAGATGACTTCCGACGTCAACGGCACCTGGGTGACGACCCGGGAGGGAGATCTGAGCGGGGTTTACTATACCTATTCCGTAACCATCGACGGCACGTCCAGAGAGGCCTGTGATCCCTATGCCAGGACCACCGGCGTCAACGGTGTCAGGGCCATGGTGCTGGATCTGGACAGCACCGATCCGGAGGGATGGGCCCAGGATACCAACCCTCACGCAGGGGAGAGCATCAATGACGCGGTGATTTATGAGCTCCATGTGCGCGACTTGTCCGTGGACGAGAATTCGGGTATCACCAACAAGGGGAAATTTTTAGGGCTCACAGAGACAGGAACCAAGACTCCCGGAGGGGTGTCCACAGGGTTGGATCACATCAAAGATCTGGGTGTGACGCACCTGCATCTGCTGCCGGTGTATGATTTTGGCTCCGTGGATGAGACGCACACGGTGGGAAATCTTTTCAACTGGGGCTATGACCCGGTGAACTACAATGTGCCCGAGGGCTCCTACTCCACGGATCCCTACAATGGGGAAGTCCGGGTGAAAGAGTTCAAACAGGCGGTGAAGGCTCTCCATGACAATGGCATCAGTGTGGTTATGGACGTGGTGTACAATCATGTACAGGATGCCGCTAATTTCTGTTTTAACAAGATTGTGCCCGGCTATTTCTCCAGAGTGGATGAGGAGGGTGTGTACTCCAACGGTTCCGGCTGCGGAAACGACACTGCCTCCGAGCGGGCTATGGTGCGGAAGTTCATTGTGGATTCTGTGTCCTACTGGGCGGATGAATATCATATTGACGGGTTCCGCTTTGACCTGGTGGGGCTTCTGGACATAGAGACCGTCAATGCCATTGTGGAGGAGGTACACAAGGATCATCCTGATGTGATTTTCTACGGGGAAGGCTGGACCATGACCACCAACGCCACCAAGGAAGGGCTGACCATGGCCACCCAGCAGAATTCTGCCCAGACGCCGAGGTTTGCCTACTTTAACGACACCATCAGGGATGGTCTGAAGGGCAGCGTTTTTGACGATAAGGACCCGGGCTATGTCTCCGGCAAGGAGGGCATGGAGGAGGTTATCGAAAGATGCTTCCTGGGAGCGGACTCCTGGTGCGGCAGTCCGGCACAGACTGTCAACTATGCTTCCTGCCATGACAATTTGACCCTGTTTGACCATCTGCAGACCGCAAGGCCGGAGGCGGGACAGGAGGCCTGGATACGGATGAACAATCTGGCGGCTGTGGTGTACATGACTTCCCAGGGCATTCCTTTCCTGCAGGCAGGGGAAGAGATGCTGCGCACCAAGGTCAACGATGACGGGACTTTTAACTCCAACAGCTATTCTGCCGGGGATAAGGTCAACAGTCTCAAGTGGAGTGATCTGGAGGAGGAGTCCTACAGACAGGTTTATGAGTACTATAAGGGACTTATCGCTTTCCGTAAGGCACATGGGGCGCTGCGCCTGGGGACGGCTCAGGAGGTGGCTTCCAATGTCTCCGCGGTGGATGGCCTGGAGGCCAATGTGACCGCATTTGACATAAAGGGCGGTGTCAACGGGGAGACGGCAGAGGAAATCTTTATCATATTTAATGCCAATGAGAAGGAGACCACGGTTTCCCTTCCTGAGGGGAACTGGAACGTCTATGTGAACGGGGAAAAGGCAGGAACCACAGCCCTGGCCTCCATCAGCTCCGGCAGCGCCGCTGTGGCGCCTGTGTCGGCTCTGGTGCTGGTAAAAGAGGACAATGTGGTGGCTCCTGAAGAGGGGGCTGACCAGGAGGCGGACTCTGAAGAGAGCTCCTCCCGGGAGTCAGAAGCTTCAGAAGCATCCTCCCAGGGAACTTCTGCTGCAGAAGGTGAGAGCAGCAGTGTCTGGATGATAGTCGGGATCGTGGCCGTTGTGGTGTTAGCGGCTGCAGGCGGCGCATTCGTTGTCCTGCGGAAAAAGAAATAAAATCAAAAAGGCAGCGGACTGGTTTCCGCTGCCTTTTTGTGGAGGGAAGGGGGCTTTTCCAGGACCGTCAAAGGAAAGCAGGGCTTATGGGCGGCTTTCGGTTGCAAAAATCTTGGGCAGATGGTAAGATGTCAGTAGACAGAATGTAAGTTGAAACACTCTCTGAGGATTGTGAAGAGTGATTTTTCAGCAGATTCTAAGATGATGCATAGGAGGTATGGATGGAGGGAAAGACTATCAGGGAGAGACTGGAGGGCAGGGAACTGAAGGCATTCTGTATCTTTTCCGTACTGCTGCTGCTGGCGGCGGGGTGCGTGGGGATGGTGCAGGAGGGGCATGGAACAGGGGAGCTGTTTCGGGGGCTTTGGACCATTGTGGTATCCAGGGATGCTCTGATCACGGATTATTTTGAACTGGCAGGATTCGGGGCAGCTTTTGTGAATGCGGGTCTGGTGATGGCCATGGGGATTGCCCTGGTGAGACGGGAGAATGTGCCGTTCTCTGGACTGACCCTGGCGGCGGTGTCCATCAACGCGGGCTATGCTCTATGGGGGAAAAATCCAGTGAACACTCTGCCCATCCTTCTGGGGTCTTTTCTCTATGCCAAGGCGCACGGCTCTCCCATGGGCAGATACATATACACCGCTCTTTTTGGGACCAGCCTGGCTCCGCTGGTGACAGAGCTGGTGTTCCTTCTGCCCTTTGACAGGAAGATCAATCTGCTGGCCGCGGCAGTGGTGGGGATGCTCATCGGTTTTATCCTGCCCAGCCTTTCCATGCATACAGCCACCATGCACATGGGATACAACCTGTTCAATGTGGGATTTTCGGCGGGAATTGTAGCTTTTGTGATGGTGTGTGTGCTGAAATCCTTCGGACTGGAGAGTGAGTCCGTGATGATCTGGAGGGAGGGGAGCCCCACATGGATTGTACTGGGACTGTACGGCTACTGCCTTCTGGCTTTTTTGTTTGGACTGTATCTGAACCGTTGGGATTTGAAAGGACTTTTGAGAGTATGGAGGCATCCCGGCCGGGCGGTGACGGATTTTGTGATGATGGAGGGGCCCGGGTGCGCTCTGATGAATATGGGGATGGTGGGAGGAGCCTGCGCCACCTATATCTGCCTTATCGGCGGGGATTTCTCCGGCCCGGTGGTAGGCGCGGTGCTGACGGCTTTTGGCTTTGCCGCCTTTGGGGTTCATGTGAAAAACTACCTGCCCGTGCTTCTGGGGGTGTTCCTGTCCACCTTTCTGAACCATTTTTCCCCAGTGACCCCAGGCATGCAGCTGGCAGCGGTGTTTTCCGTGGGGCTTTCCCCAATCTCCGGCCGGTTTGGCCCGGTGGCGGGGGTGTTCGCGGGCATGCTCCATTCAGCTGTGGTCATGTGCACCTCTCAGATGTATGGGGGGCTGAACCTTTATAACAACGGCTTCAGCGCCGGGTGGGTGGCAATTATCATGGTGCCTGCCCTGGAGAGCTTTATGTCAGAGATGAGACAGAAAAAAAGAGAAAGAGGATAGAATTATGCTGCAGGAACAAAAGAAAGTTGCCAAGATTATTGCAGAGCTGACCACATATTTTTTGATTCTGGGGGCGGATCAGATCAGTTCCAGCGTGGTGAAGCAGGGCCGCCAGGGAATCATTACTTTCCGGGCCAACTATGAACCGGGATGTGAGGGAGAGCTGCGGGATATGGAGAGATATCTGACGGAACCGAAAAACAACGGCATCGAGGATATCTACTGGGAATTGGCCGGTGTGGGGGACTCCTTTGACACCAACGAGCTGCTGCTTGTGGGGATGATGGTGGACAGGGCGGAGGTCAATGTGGAGGACGGCTTTGTGAACCTGAAACTTTATAAAGAATTTCCGGCCTGAGGGAAGATACATTATGGGCTGGCTGTGCGCATCATTAAGATGGGAATATTTTTGAATTATCCGGCAGAAATGCCGGATTTTTTTCATAGGTTTAAATCTTTTTTCCCTGAAGCTCCGTCAAATATAGCAGGGGGACAGGCAGGGAAAAGGAGGGGAGCTCCATGGGAGAGGAGGAACTGGTGAGGCGGATCCGGCAGCAGTCCTGTGCAGCCTTGGGGCCAGACGCACCTTTGCCCGGCATCAGGTGGAGTGATGGAGGAACCAGGGCATTCGTCTGAGATAAAAAGTATCATAAATAACAATCAGAATAAGAATCGGTGAGACGGATGTGTGTCCGCCAGGTACTATAGATTGCAGTGCCTGGCGGAGGAACTAATCCGGACGAAAGTTTGGACTGTTAAAAAGTATTTGTTTTATCCAAGTTTTCCTGAAATAGCTGTGGAAGACGCCTTGTGAGTGGCCTTTGTGAAACAGGGGTCTTTCTGCTTGGGGGCTGTGTCAGCCGATATATGTGGTTTAATCTTATAGAGAGAGTAGAATTTGAAAGATTCATTATATTCATTCACTTTGAAAGGGTCAAGGGAAGGATCTACTATAAACATCTGTGAATCCCAATTACAAAAGTTCTCATATGCCATTACCTCATCAAAATTACTATCAGGCATAATAGCCAGTTCCATTACAGGGGTATAAGAGAAATAAGATAACAGAGCCAAGAAGAAGAGCAGTATACTCAGCGCGAAAGAAGTTGAGAGCACGATTTTTCTGGTGGTTAAGGTTTTGTTCATCACAAGTATTCTCTCTTTTAAAACCTTAAAATTTCCACTGAAGGAATTTACAAAAAACTTTCCGCTTGTCTCTTGGTCTTTCATCTCCAACAGCATCAGCTGGTAGTTAGTTTTCTCCGTCTGTGTCATATCCTTTGTGACTATTTCATCGCATACATGTTCGGTGGTTTTGGTGATTTCCCAATACAGCAGATAGGCAAGGGGATTGAACCAGTGAAGGAATATGGCTGCCAGGCATAAGAGCTTGATCAGAGCGTCTCGATTTCTGATATGGGTCAGTTCATGGGATAATGCCATGTTCCTCTTGCTGTTTTCGCTGAGTGAGGCGGGGAGGACGATAAGAGGAGAGATAAAGCCCATGGTAAATGGGACAGCAATGTGGGAACTGGATAACAGCTTAACTTTTTTCCTTCGTTTCTTTGCCTTTTTATGGTCTGTGTATAGTTTAATTGACGAGGGAGGGGTGCTGATTTTTTGCAGAAACATTTTACATCGTATATACTTTATGAAATAATATAATGTAATTACAAGAATCACCGTTCCCCAAGTTGCATATGCAAACTGTAATAATTCCTGGTTTTTCATGTAAGTGCGCCCGTCAGGAAAAGTAATATGTAATCTGGATGTATCAATTTCAAGACATTTATCCTTTCCGAGTATATGATTTTCATAGCCAAACAGGACTTCCAGCAGGCCGCCGATTCCAGTTCTCTCTCTTTGAAAGGGCAGCAGGAAAAACAACAGAGTTATCTTTAAGAACCGGTAGCGCCAGGCGGACGGGAAGCGCAGTAAAACAACCGGTCTTATGAGCAGGTAAACCAGGAAAAACAAGCTGCCCGCCAATGACATTGAAAACAGCAGATTCATGTCATACTCCTTTTTTTCTTATCAGTGATTTTAATTCGCTGATCTCCAGATCTGTGAGACCTCTCTCCGTGGTTAATGCGGATACAAATTTTTTCAGAGAACCGTCAAACAGCTCGCCCACAATGTGTTCCGCCAGAAAACTGTCATATTTTTCCTGAGGGATCATAGGATAATAGAGTCTTTTCCTCTCAGGGCCTTCTGAGCGCACAAATCCCTTTTTGATCAGGTGAACCAGATGGGTGTTGACGGTCTGGCGCTTCAGAGTGGGATTTTTCTGATTCATGTGCGTAAATATCTCGTTAAAAGTAACGCCGTCCGTACCGGTCCATATATGTCTCATAAGTTCATATTCTTTGTTTGTAAGTTCTCCAAACATGATATTTGCCCCCTTGATATTTTTTGCTTGAGCATATTGTACTATCTGAATGGCAGCTTGTCAAATACTTTGATAAATTTCGCACTTTTTAGCACAAAAATGTCCCCGGGCACTCTGTATTTTGGAAGTAATTGAAAAATTACTGACAGCAGTGTCCAGGATGAAATTTCGCCCTTGACAAACACATGTACCATGTTCTATAATTTTCCCCAGAGGATAACTGTGAAGAGGATCAGTACAGGCCTGGAAGCATGCAGAGAGAGAACGAGGCACCCCTGAGGGTGCGGCTGAAAGGTTCTTATGGGGAGGGTCTGGAACCTGCCTTGGAGTTTCCGTGCGAGATCCCGGCGGCGCATATGCGGAGCCGGAGAGAGAAGCATGGCGCAGGCCGGCGTTAAGGGCATAAAAGAGTGGCGCGAGAGCGCAATACAGGGTGGTACCGCCGGGCTTCCGGTCCCTTTGGGGATGGGAAGCCCGGCGTTTTTTCATAATATAAAACAGTCCCGGAACGGAAACGCCCGGAAGAAAGTGTGGACGCATGCTCATGCGGCCAGAATTTCTTTCCTGAAAGGGAGTTGAAGAGCAGGGACGGAACTGGAATAGGAGGTAAAAAATGGCAGACAAAAAAATGGTGGAAGAGATCACATCCATGGACGTGGATTTTGCCCAGTGGTATACGGATGTGGTTAAGAAGGCGGAGCTGGTGGATTACACCTCCGTCAAAGGATGCATGGTGATCAAGCCTGCGGGCTATGCTATCTGGGAGCTGCTCCAGAGGCAGCTGGACGAGAGATTTAAGAAAGCAGGGGTGGAAAACGTATACCTGCCCATGTTCATTCCTGAATCCCTGCTCCAGAAGGAGAAAGATCATGTGGAAGGATTTGCGCCCGAGGTGGCCTGGGTCACGCACGGGGGCATGCAGCCCCTGCAGGAGAGGCTGTGCGTGAGGCCCACTTCGGAGACCCTCTTCTGTGACTTTTACAAGAACGACATACACTCCTACAGGGATCTGCCCAGGGTGTATAACCAGTGGTGTTCTGTGGTCCGCTGGGAGAAAGAGACCAGGCCCTTCCTGCGATCCAGGGAATTCCTGTGGCAGGAGGGACACACGGCCCATGCCACGGCCCAGGAGGCGGAGGAGCGGACCATCCAGATGCTGAATATTTACGCCGACTTCTGCAGGGAAGTCCTGGCCATCCCCGTGATCAAGGGCCGCAAGACGGACAAGGAGAAATTTGCCGGCGCCGTGGCCACCTATACCATCGAGGCCCTGATGCACGACGGCAAGGCGCTCCAGTCGGGTACCAGCCACAATTTCGGGGACGGATTTGCCAAAGCATTCGGCATCCAGTTTGCCGACAAAGACAACGGGCAGAAGTATGTACATCAGACGTCCTGGGGCGTGAGCACCCGTCTTATCGGCGGCATTATCATGGTTCACGGGGACAACGAAGGCCTGGTGTTGCCTCCCAGGGTGGCTCCTGTGCAGGTGTGCATTATTCCCATTCAGCAGAAAAAAGAAGGGGTCCTGGACAAGGCTTATGCGCTCCGGGGGATCCTTGAGAAGAATTTCCGGGTGAAAGTGGACGACTCTGACAAGAGCCCCGGATGGAAATTTGCGGAAGCCGAGATGCGGGGAGCCTGCCTGCGCCTGGAGGTAGGACCCAAGGACATAGAGGCAGGAAAATGCGTTCTCTGCCGCAGGGACACCAGGGAGAAAGTGGAAGTGGCATTTGAGGAACTGGAGAGCCGGGTGGGAGAACTTTTGGACACCATACAGAGAGAGATGCTTCAGAGGGCGGAGGCCCACATGGCATCCCACACCTACACAGCTTCAACCATGGAAGAGTTTGAGAACCTGTTCCGGGAGAAGTCAGGCTTTGTAAAGGCCATGTGGTGCGGCTGCCAGGAGTGTGAGGATAAGATCAAAGAGAAGCTTGCGGTCACAAGCCGCTGCATGCCCTTTGAACAGGAGAATGTGGCGGACACCTGCGTCTGCTGCGGAAAGCCTGCAAAGAAAATGGTTTACTGGGGACGCTCTTATTAGCAGCCATCCCCGGAGAAGTAAGGAAGTTTAAGAAAATTTATGAATTATATTGTATTTGACCTGGAATGGAACCAGGGTGATACGGGCCAGGAGGAACCGGGCATTCCCTTTGAGATCATAGAGATAGGCGCGGTAAAGCTGGACCAGGAAGGACGGGTGGCGGGAAAGTTCAGCCAGCTGGTGAAGCCCACCGTGTACCAGAGGATGCACCAGGCCACAGGCAGGCTCATCCATCTGCAGATGAAAGAACTGGAAAACGGAACGCCTTTTGTCCAAACGGCGGAGGGGTTTCTGGAGTGGTGCGGGCAGGAGCCTTTTCAGTTCTGCACCTGGGGCAGCATGGATCTGACGGAGCTCCAGAGGAACATGAAATATTTCGGCATGCCTTCCCTGGCCCAGGGCCCCATTGCCTTTCTGGACATACAGAAACTGTTCAGCCTGGCCTATGAGGACGGAAAAAGCAGGAAGGCCCTGGAACACGCTGTGGATGTGCTTCAGGTGGAGAAGGAGATTCCTTTTCACAGGGCTTTTGGGGATGCCTTTTACACGGCCAGGATTCTTTCAAGGATCCTGGTGGAGAAGCCCCAGGTGATGCAGAACATCTCCTATGACGTGTTCCATCCCCCTGCGGACAAGAAATCAGAGTTAAAAATTCGGTTTAACGACTATGTGAAGTTTATCTCACGGGAATTTGAGAATAAATCGGATGCCCTTGCGGACAGTGAAGTGGCCTCCAGCAGATGTTACCTGTGCTGCAGGAATCTGCGCAAGACAGTGAAATGGTTTACGCCCAACGGGAAAAACTATTTCTGCCTTGCCCACTGCGAGATCCATGGGTATTTAAAGGGAAAAATCCGGATTCGCAGGGCGGAGGACGGAGGAATCTATGTGGTCAAAACCACCAAACTGATCTCCGACCAGGAGGCTGCCTCCATCAGAGAACGGGGCAGCCAGGCCAGGATGCATCACAGAAAAAATATGCCCTAATCGTCCAGCCATTTGGTTCTTCTGTACCGGCGCCGAGGAGTTCTGCGGCGCCGGGGTCTGTGCCGTCTTCCGGCAAAGGAGTAATTTCTCAGCACCAGCCGTACCAGGAATACGATGACAGCCGCCGCGCCGGCGATACCCAGAAGGATCAGCACCAGTTTGACATTGATGAAAAGAGGTCCGGATTCTTCGTCCTCCGGGGCCTTGTCCTCGGGCGTTTCAAACAAGACAGCCCCGTTCTTGGCGGAGGCAAAATTTACCCCCACGGAGCCGATGGGCACACCACTGCAGGTGTAGGAGATCAGAGCGGCCTGGTTCTCGTTCTGGGTCTGGTAGGACACGGAAGATTCCAGGTCCTGGAAGGCTACGGTTCTGGGGAGAATGATAAAGTCATCCTTGTCCAGAGACAGCAGAGGCTGGGAACTGCCGAAGATGTCGTTTCCGCTGTAGAACAGCCCCGTATCCTCAATGCGGTATCTTGTCTCCGTCTGGGCCACATTCACCTTCTCAAAATTGGCGAAACCATACTCAAACAGGGCGATGGTATCTTCATACTGACAGGGAGCTTCGTCGTGGAGCACCACACTGATAAGCTTCAAGCCGTTGCGCTCGGCGCAGGCCACCAGGGAGCTTCTGGCGGTGTCGGTGTATCCGGTTTTGCAGCCCACCAGGTACTCGTAGGCATACTCAGCCCCCGGGAGCAGCTTCATCTTGTTGTTCTCAATCTTCGTCTGGGGCAGCCTGTCCGTGGCGGGAAACTCAAAGCGGGGCGTCACCGTGATCTTGCACAGCATTTCATTGGCAAAAAAAGCTCTTCCTATCATGGCCATGTCATAGGCGGAGGTGTAGTGGTTCTCATCCGGCAGGCCGTTGGGGTTGGCAAAATGGGAGTCCACACATCCCAGGGCTGCCGCCCTCTCGTTCATTATGTCGGCGAAGACCTGCCAGTCGGTGGAGCCGGTGATATGTTCCGCCATAGCGTAGGCAACCTCGTTGGCGGAGCGGATCAGCAGCGCTTCCATACACTGGCCCATGGTCAGGGCCTGTCCCGTGTCCATGGCGATATGGGTGCTGTCCCTGGGAGTGTCGAAGACGGCCTTTTGGGAAAAGTTCACAATCTCGTCCATCTGGCACATTTCCGAGGCGATCAGGGCAGTGAGAATCTTGGTGGTGCTGGCGGGGTACTGGGCCTGATGGATATTTTTGGCGTAGAGGATGGTGCCGGTCTGGGCCTCTATCAAAATGGCAGACTCGGCCCCCACCACAGGGCCCGTGGGCCAGTCGGCGGTTTCATTGGATTGAACAGGCATGGCCCGGTGGGTTTCCAGGCGCAATTCCACTTCAGAGAGGGCCAGAGCCCGGGCAGGGGGCAGAAGGGCCAGACAGAGAGCGCAGGCCCAGGGGGCGAGAAACCGCAGCACCGGGACGGCAACGGCGTGAGTATGTTTTAAAATGTTATTTATTGTGGTTTTATTTGGTATCATTGGCAAAAATGAGCCTTTCCTGATTTTTTCTTTCATTATACACTATCCTGCCGGAAAACCAAAGGGCATTTTTGGGGAAAGGCAGAAATCCTCCTGATTCATGGATTGACAAGTATTTAAAATTAAAGTACAGTTAGTATAAGGACAGGGAGAAACTGGCCGGAAGGTTGGAGTGGACATGAGACTGCGCAATATAACAGGGTCCCGGGAAGTGATCGCGGAGAGCCCCTATGTGGTGCAGGAGGCGGTGCAGCTGAAGTGCGCCTCCTCCTGGAACAGGATTTTTGGGAACGAAAATCCCATTCATATTGAAATTGGTATGGGAAAGGGACAATTTATCCATACTATGGCCAAGGGGCATCCGCAGGTGAACTATGTGGGGATTGAAAAATATTCCAGTGTGCTGCTGCGGGCGGTCCAGAAGATGGAGGAAGAAGAGCTCTCCAATTTAAAGTTTCTGCGCATGGACGCGGAGATTGTGGGAGAGGTCTTTGGCCCGGGAGAGGTGGATCGGATCTACCTGAATTTCTCGGACCCCTGGCCCAAAGACAGGCACGCCAGGCGCAGGCTGCCCTCCAGGGAATTTCTGGCCCGTTACAGCCGGATTCTAAGGCAGGGAGGAAAGCTGGAGTTCAAGACTGACAACAGGGAGCTTTTTGACTTTGCCCTGGAGGAGCTGGGGCCGGCGGGATGGACGCTGGAGGCATGCACTTATGACCTTCACGGGGATCCGGAAATGATGGCCGGCAATGTGACGACGGAGTATGAGGAGAAATTTTCCGGCCTGGGAAACCCTATCTGCAAATATGTCATCTGTAATGACAATACAGTTACGGATGGCTGTGCCGGGTGCGGTCAGAGACTGTTGAATCCGGCAGGGGAAAAATTAGCTGGCTCCACGGCAGACAGCCGCGGATGAAAGGAAGGCACCGTGGGCGGTGCGGAAAGGTGGCAAGTGATGGAGTACCAATTTACGGAAGGAAATTTTGAAGCGGAAGTTCTGCAGTCCGACAAGCCTGTACTGGTGGACTTTTTTGCAGACTGGTGCAATCCCTGCAGGATGATGGGGCCGGTGGTGGCCAGGATCGCAGAGGAATATGAGGGAAAGGTTAAGGTTGGAAAGTGCAATATCGACCAGAACATGGAGCTGGCCAGAAGTTACAATGTATCCAGCATCCCGGCCTTCATCATTTTCAAGGACGGAAAACCGGCAGCTAACTATGTGGGAGCCATGTCTGCAGCGGATTTGAAGGAGAAGGTTGAGAAGACCTTGGGGTGAGATGAAAAAAGAGCTTATTATATATGAAGGAAAGAGGACATTTTTCTGTATCCTCGCAGCAGTTCTGTATGCAGTGGGATTGAACCTTTTTGTGGTGCCGGCCGGATTGTATTCCGGCGGCGTCATGGGATTCTGCCAGGTGTTCCGTACCGTCCTGGCAGACTACCTGAACATAGAATTCCACAGCTTTGATATCGCCGGTGTAATTTACTACATTATCAACATTCCTCTCTTTGTGGTTGCCTTTGCCCGGCTGGGGAGGAAATTCTTTGTGAAGACCCTGGTGACGGTTACATCCATGACCGTGTTCCTGTCCCTGATCCCAGTGACCCAGGTGGTGAGGGATACCATGGCCTCCTGTATGGTGGGAGGCATTATCGCCGGGTGCGGTATCGGCGTGGCCCTGCGCATGGGTTCCTGCAGCGGCGGAATGGACGTGGTGGCCCTTCTTCTGGCCAGGTGGAAGAGGGATTTCAGCGTGGGCAAGGTGGGCCTGATGGTGAACCTGCTGCTGTACACCATCTGTATCTTCCTGTTTGACATGGAGATTGCGGTGTACTCCGTTATCTTTGCGGCAGTGTACTCTCTGGCCATGGACAAAGTACATACCCAGAACATCAATGTGGAGGCCAATATTATCACCAAGGCGGACACGACGGAGCTGGAACAGGCGGTCTTCGAGGAGATCGGCAGGGGTATCACCAAGTGGCAGGCCCAGGGCGCCTACACACATGAGCAGTCCCATATTCTGTATGTGACCCTGAGCAAGTATGAAGTCAGCAGCTTAAAGACGGTGGTGCACAAGTATGATCCCCATGCGTTTATCGTTGTCAACGAGGGAGTCAGCGTGGACGGAAACTTCCTGAAAAAGCTGTAAGGAAAAGGGCTGTGTCCGTGGGCACGGCCCGGATTTTTTAGAAAAATAAAAGTCAGAAGGAGGCAGCAGCATGAAAATCGTCATTGTCGGCGGTGTGGCAGCAGGGACCAAGGTGGCTGCAAAACTGAAGCGGGAAAATCCCGGGGATGAGATTGTCATCTATACCAAAGGAAAGGATATCTCCTACGCAGGGTGCGGCCTGCCCTATTATATAGGCGGCGCCATAGAGACGGAAGGGGAGCTGATTGTGAACACCCCGGAAAAGTTTATGGGACTCACAGGCGCCCGGGTACATACGGGCAGCACGGTTACGGCGGTGAATCCGGCTGAAAAGACCATCTCCGTGGAGAAAGACGGGCTGCAGACGGTTTCCTATGACAAACTGGTGATTGCGGTGGGAGCGGAGCCTGCGGTACCTCCCGTGGAGGGAGTCTCCCTGGCAGGAGTCTTCCGGGTACGCACCCCTGAGGACGCTATCGGGGCCAGAAAGTTTGCCCAGGAGCAGAGCTGCCGCCGGGCTGTGGTGGTTGGGGGCGGATTTATCGGACTGGAAGTGGCGGAGAACCTGATGGCCAGGGGAATGTCCGTCACGGTGGTGGACATGGCGGATCAGCTTATGCCCAATATCTTTGACAGAGAGATGGCGGACTATATCCGCAGAAAACTTCAGGCAGGGGGAATGCGCATTCTCACCGGGACGGGTCTTCACGCCATCGGCGGCGGGCAGAAGGTGGAAAATGTACAGACCAGCGCAGGGGTGCTTCCTGCGGATATGGTGGTTCTGGCGGCTGGCATCCGGCCGGCCACGGCGTTTCTGGGAGATACTGGCCTGGAGATGGAGCGGGGCCTGATTGTGACGGATGAATTCCTCAGGACCAGCCTGCCCGATATCTACGCGGCGGGGGACTGCGCCCTGGTGAAGAACCGTATCACAGGGAAGAGGCAGTGGTCTGCCATGGGTTCCACCGCCAATATTGCAGGAAGGGCCCTGGCGCTGAACCTCAGCGGTCAGGAGACGGCGTACAAGGGCTGTCTTGGCACAGGTGTGGTAAAGCTTGCAGGGGGCCTGAACGGCGCCAGGACGGGACTGACGGAGGAGCAGGCGAAAGCCGAAGGTTTCCAGGTCATCACGGCTCTGAGCATTACCGATGACAAGGCGCACTATTATCCCGATGCGGGAACTTTTGTCACAAAGGTCATTGCAGACAGGGAGAGCCACAGACTTCTGGGAATGCAGGTTATCGGCGGGGGCGCTGTGGATAAAATGGCGGATATCGCGGTGACGGGGATTTCTCTGGGGGCAAAGGTGGAAGATTTCCTCACCATGGACTTTGCCTATGCGCCGCCTTTTTCCACGGCCATACATCCCTTTGCCACATCCTGCGGGGTGCTTTTGAATAAGATGACCGGGCGGCTGGAATCCTTTACTCCTGCAGAGTATGCCGCAGGCGCCGCCGGGGACTATCGGCTTGTGGACGCTCATCCGGCGCCCACCCTGCCCGGCGCCCAGTGGATTGACCTTGCCAGGGTGGAGGAGGCTGTCTCCGGGTACGGCAGGGAGGAGAAGCTTCTGCTTGTGTGCGCCAAGGGAAAGAGGGGATATCTGACCCAGAACAAGCTGCGGGCGCTGGGATTTGTGAACACCCGTGTGCTGGAGGGCGGCGCCACGTTCAATGTGATCAGGAGAGCCCGTCCGGCGGGTGGGAAGCTGTCCCCCCAGGAGATCAAGCGCGTAAAGAGTCTGGGATGCCTTCAGGACAAGCGCTATGAGGATGTATTCAATGTGCGTGTGATCACCAAAAACGGAAAGATTTCCGCCGCGGATCACCGTGTGATTGCAGAGGCGGCGGAGCGCTTCGGCAGCGGCGAGGTCACTATGACCACCCGTCTGACCATGGAGATCCAGGGTGTGTCCTATGACAACATTGACCCTGTGATTGCTTTCCTGGGAGAAAATGGGCTGGAGACAGGGGGAACGGGCTCCCTGGTGCGCCCTGTGGTCTCCTGTAAGGGCACCACATGCCAGTACGGACTGATTGACACCTTTGACCTGAGCGAGAAGATTCATGAGCGCTTTTATGAAGGATACCACGGCGTGACCCTGCCCCACAAGTTTAAAATCGCCGTGGGAGGCTGTCCCAACAACTGTGTGAAGCCCGATCTGAACGACCTGGGCATTGTGGGTTACAGGGCGCCGCTTTTTGACTTCTCCAAGTGCCGCGGCTGCGGCAAATGCCAGGTGGAGGCAGGATGCCCCATCAAGGTGGCAAAGGTGGAGGAGGGCATGTTGAAGGTGGACGGAGAGGCCTGCAACGGCTGCGGGCGCTGCAAGGGAAAATGTCCTTTCGGCGTCACCGAGGAGTACCAGGAGGGCTGCAGGATTTTCATAGGCGGCAGGTGGGGCAAGAAGACTGCCAACGGCCGTGCACTGGAGAAAATCTTCACCACCGAGGAGGAGGTTCTGGACACCGTGGAGCGGGCCATTCTACTGTTCCGGGAGGAGGGAGTCACAGGGGAGAGGTTCGCAGATACGGTGAACCGCCTGGGATTTGACTATGTGCAGGATAAACTGCTCCATGGAGAGATGGATAAGGCGGCGGTTCTGGAGAAAAAGGTGAAGGGCGGGGCAACCTGCTGACGCCTGGCGGATGACCGCGTTTATTCGGAGACAGACAGAATATACAGGAATCTGGTTCAGCCCGGTAGTGTTATCGGGCTGAATTTTTTCGGGGGTTGATGAGCCGGGGAGGATATAATATGAAGAGAAAACTGATGTTGGCTTTTGCAGTTCTGGCTGTGGCGGCATGGTGCCTGGGAGGCTGCGGCAGGGGGGAGGAGCAGGAGGCCGCAGGCGGAGAAGAGAGTTATACTTTCACCGACGATCTGGGCAGGGAAGTCTCCGTCCAAAGCCATGAGCGTGTGGCCGTACTGCTGGGCAGCTATGGGGACATGTGGTATCTGGCAGGAGGGGAGGTCTGCGCCGCCCCGGAGGACGCCTTCGACGATTTTGACCTGCCTCTTAAGGAGGGAACCGTGAATCTGGGGGAGACCAAGAGACTCAGTCTGGAGCTGCTTCTGTCCACGGAGCCGGATCTGGTGCTGGCCAGCACCAACACCCAGCAGCATCTGGACTGGCGGCAGTCCCTGGAGGGGGCGGGGATCACCACGGCCTACTTTGACGTGGCCTGCTTTGAGGACTATCTGCGTGTGCTGAAAATCTGTACGGATATAACAGGACGGCCGGAGCGCTATGTGCAGTACGGCACGGACATTCAGAAACAGATCCAGGAGGTGCTTGCCCGGTGTGAGGGGAAGGAGTCTCTGAGCGTTCTGGTGATGCGGGCTTCGGCCACAAGCATCCGGGCCAAAAACAGCAGCGGAAATGTACTGGGGGAGATGCTGGCGGGCTTTGGGTGTGTCAACATTGCCGATTCGGAGGAGAGCCTTCTGGAAAATCTCAGCGTGGAGAGCATTGCTCTCTGCAACCCGGACAGGATCTTTATCGTTCAGTCCGGCGACGACACAGAGGGCACAAAGAAAAATATCGAGGCCATGTTCCGGGAAAATCCTCTGTGGAACGAGCTGGAGGCGGTGAAAGAGGGGCAGCTTTATTTTCTGGACAAGCATCTGTACAATTTAAAGCCAAATGCCCGCTGGGGGGAAGCCTATGAGATCCTGGAGGGCATGCTCTATGGGGAGGAGTAGGCGGGGGCTTTTTCTTTCCGGACAGGGGGCCGGGGAAAGGGGCTCTGCCCTGTCCGGCGAAAAGGGAGGGGAGGTGTGCGCTCCATGAGGAGGAACAGGAAGCGGGGCCTTCTGGTGTGGATTGGGGCCGCCTGCTGTCTGGGGGCGGCGGTGCTCAGCCTGTGTATGGGCAGTGTGTTTTTTGCACCCTGGGAGCTGCCCCGTATTCTGTCCGGAGGCGGCAGCGGCATAGAGCGCAGTATCCTGCTCTACGCCAGGATGCCCCGGACCCTGGGGGCTCTTCTGGCAGGAGGGGCGCTGGCCCTTGCCGGGGCGGTGCTGCAGAATGTGCTTGCAAACCGGCTTGCCTCCCCGGGCATTATCGGTATCAATGCCGGGGCGGGGCTGGGGGTGACAATCTGCTGTGCTTTCGGGGTTTTATCCGGCTTCCGGGTCTCCCTGGCGGCTTTTGGGGGAAGTATGGGGGCGGTGCTTTTGATCTTTCTTTTTTCCCACAGGACCAATGCCTCCAAGACCACGGTGATCCTTGGGGGTGTGGCGCTGAACAGTATTTTAAACGCCGTCTGTGAATCCGTCACGGTACTGGACACGGATGTGGCCATGCTGAGTATCGACTTCCGGGTGGGGGGATTCTCTGCCGTCTCCTACGCCAGGGTGCTTCCTGCAGGGGCGGTGATCCTGGGGGCGGGGGCGGTGCTTCTGACTCTCTGCAATGAACTGGACGTGGTGTCCCTGGGGGATGAGACGGCCCAGGGTGTGGGGCTTCCGGCAGGGCGTTACCGGATGATTTTTCTGGCCCTGGCGGCGCTGCTTGCAGGGGCGGCGGTGAGTTTTTCGGGGCTGCTGGGCTTTGTGGGGCTGATTGTGCCTCATTTTGTCCGCAGACTGGCGGGCAGTGAGAGCGGCAGGCTGTTGCCCCTCTGCGCTCTGGGCGGGGCGGCATTTGTGACTGCCTGCGACACCGCCGCCCGGATGATTTTTGCTCCCTATGAGCTGCCTGTGGGAATCATTATGTCCGTGGTGGGCGGGCCTGTATTCCTGTATCTGCTGATCCGCCACAGGGGAGGACATAGGGAAATGGCACAGTAATTTTGGGGGCGGCTGCCTTGGAGTGGACCCGGAGGACAGGCTTTGGGAGAGGGGAGGAATGGCATGGAAGGGGAGCGCGGCGTGATTGTCATGAGCCAGGTGGCGGCGGGATACGGCAGGACGGAAGTTCTTCACGGGGTGGATCTGACGGTGCCGGAGGGCAGAGTTACCACCCTTATCGGCAGCAACGGCAGCGGCAAGAGCACCCTTTTGCGGGCGCTTTTGGGATTTATTCCCCTCTGGGGAGGGGATATCAAGGTGGAGGGCATATCGGTGAAAGGATTATCCCGAAGAGAGGCAGCCAGGAAAATCGCCTATCTGCCCCAGGGGAAAAATGTGCCTGATATCACGGCAGAGCGCATGGTGCTCCATGGCCGTTTTCCCTATCTGGACTATCCCAGAAGGTATAGAGAGCGGGATTATGCCCTTGCCTGGGAGGCCATGGAACAGATGGATATCGGGCAGATCGCCCAGAGACATATGGCAGAGCTCTCAGGGGGCATGCGCCAGAAAGTCTATATCGCCATGGCCCTGGCCCAGCAGGCTCCGGTGATTGTCATGGACGAACCCACCACCTATCTGGACATCGGCCAGCAGTTCCGTTTTGGTGAGATGGCAAGGCGGCTGTCCCGGGAGGGCAAGACCCTGGTCCTGGTGCTCCACGACATTCTTCTGGCTCTGAAGATCTCAGATCAGATTGCGGCCCTGAAGGAGGGGAAGGTTCTCTGCCGGGGGACGCCGGAGGAGATTCTGGAGGCGGGAGTGACCCGGGAGCTCTACGGCGTGGGGGTGAAGCCTGTGGAGACGGAGACGGGAGTGCAGTATTATTATGAGGAGCCAACGAATTTATGAGATATTTTCCTATGTTTGTGGACACGGAAGACCGGGAGATCCTGGTCTGCGGAGGGGGCGTGCATGCCCTGGAGAAACTGGAGAGACTGCAATCCTTTGGGGCCCGCATGCGGGTTATCGCCGAAGAAATCTCCCCGGAGGTGGAGCGCTTTCCCGGCGTCAGCGTGGAGAAGCGGTGCTTTCAGGAGAGAGATTTGGATTCCTGGCCGGTGTTTGTGGTGGCGGCCCAGGACAGGGAGGAAAACGAAAGAATTGTGGGGATATGCAGAAAAAGGCATGTGCCTGTGAATGCGGTGGACATGCAGGATCTGTGTGACTTTATTTTCCCGGCCCTGATCACTTCAGAATCCCTGTGCGTGGGTATCAGCACCGGAGGAGTGTCCCCTGCCGTGGGGGTGGAGTTAAAGAGGAGGATAGGGGAGCAGATCCCGGACCGGGTGGATGAGATCCTGATGTGGATGGGAGAGCTTCGGGAAAGCCTGCGGGAGAGGGTGACGGAAAAAGAGCGGCTGAGGCAGATTCTCCGCAGAGCAGCAGGAGAGGCTCTCGCGGCAGGAAGACCCCTGTGTCAGGAGGAGACGGCACAGATTTTGGAATCTCTAAGGCCCTGGCCTTAGTCAGGGAATTTGAATCATAAGGTACTCACGGTTACTTTTACTCAAAATATCAGGAAGCCCAACTGGAAATCTGTTATAATCAATCTCACAGAACAAGTCGTATCGGTACCGAAACAGACGTGGGAATGCAGGCTGTGTCAGCTATATTCTGATAATTCCTAAAAAGAGGTGGGGGCATGAACAAGGCGGAGCTCCTTGCGGACGCGCTGGAGTATATGGAACAGCATTTGAATGATAACATAACCACAGAGAATGTGGCGGCAGCATGTTATTGTTCCAGGTCAACGCTGGAAAAACTGTTCCGCTATGTGAATCATATGTCAATCAGGGAATACCTGGTGCGAAGAAGGCTGACCCGGGCGGCGCGGGATATTATGAGCGAGCCGGACAGCGGGGAGAAAGAATATGCCGATTCCCTGGTGGAGAAAATCAGAAGCGGCAATCACGGATACGGCAAAGAGAAATTATGAAATGAAGGTCTGAGGGGTCTATGAGTTCGCACAAAAAACCGTCCTGCAATGCAGGGCGGTTTTTATAGTCTGTTCTGGCAGCTGAAAGCTCTGAGGAAGTTCTCAATAGCGTTTTCTGGTGTGCTGGATGGGCTCGCTGGTCAGGTCCACGCCCAGTTTTTTGAATATCTTTATGTCCACCTCAGAGAGCATTACCGAGGTGTGGGCCTGGCAGCCCCTGAGCCTGGGGAGCTGTTGCAGGGAGAGCTTTGCATTCTCGTCGCTGCAGGCGGCCAGGGACAGGGCGATTAAGACTTCATCCGTGTGAAGGCGGGGATTTTTGCCCCCAAGGTAGCGTACCTTCAGGTCCTGGATGGGCTCTATGGCTTCAGGTTTGATGAGCTTGATATTGTGCTCCACTCCCGCCAGGTATTTCAGGGCGTTCAGCAGCAGGGCGGCGGAAGTGCCCAGGAAATCGGAGGTCTTGGAGGTGATGATATGACCGTCCGCAAGCTCCATGGCAGCGGTGGGAACTCCCAGCTTTTCGGCCCGCTCCCTGGCGGCGGTGGTGACTTTTCTGTCCGCTGTGCTGATCTTGGCCTGTTTCATCAGCAGTTCAATCTTGTAGACCTCGTTCTCGGAGGCATCTTCCCGCACCACCTTGTTAAGGGCAGTGTAGTAGCGGCGGATGATCTCCATCCTGGAAGCCTCGCAGCAGGCCTCGTCGTCCATAATGCAGTTTCCGGCCATGTTGACGCCCATGTCCGTGGGAGACTTGTAGGGGTTTGTCCCATAGATCCCTTCAAAAATGGCGTTCAGCACCGGGAAAATCTCAATATCTCTGTTGTAATTTACCGTTGTCTCCCCGTAGGCCTCCAGGTGGAAGGGGTCAATCATATTGACATCGTTCAAGTCGGCTGTGGCGGCTTCATATGCCAGGTTGATGGGATGCTTCAGGGGAATATTCCAGATGGGGAAGGTCTCAAACTTGGCATACCCGGCCTTGACTCCCCGCAGGTTGTCGTGGTAGAGCTGGGAGAGACAGGTGGCCATTTTGCCGCTTCCCGGGCCGGGGGCTGTGATGACCACCAGCGGTCTGGAAGTTTTAATATAGTCGTTTTTCCCATAACCGTTCTCGCTGACAATCAGGGGCACGTTGGCGGGATACCCTTCGATGGTGTAGTGGAGATATACCCGTATGTTCTTTTTCTCCAGCCGGGCCTTGAACTGATCCGCGCTGATCTGGCCCGTGTAGTGGGTGATTACCACACTGCCCACATACAGCCCCCGCTTCTGAAACTCTTCGTGCAGGCGCAGGACGTCCACGTCGTAGGTTATTCCCAGGTCCCCGTGGATCTTGTTCTTCTCTATATCTGCGGCACTGATGACAATCACGATCTCGGCGTATTCTGACAGCTGCATCAGCATCTGCAGCTTGGCGTCGGGGGCAAAGCCAGGGAGCACCCTGGAGGCATGATAGTCATCAAAGAGCTTTCCGCCAAATTCCAGGTACAGTTTGTCTCCAAACTGGGCAATGCGTTCCTTGATGTGTTCGGACTGAATTTTCAGGTACTTTGCGTTGTCAAAACCGATTTTCATTGTCTGCCTCTTTCTGTGGTATGTTCTACAGTGTTTTGGGGAACAACATTTCTGAATCACATGCATATTCTAACACAGAGTCTGCCATATTGGAAGAAAAAATTTGGGAGTCCGCTTGGGCCTGCGGTCACGAAATTGTTTAGAAATCTTTAAGAGATAATTGGTATTTTTCACATTTCTGCTATTGATTTATGATTTCTTACTATCTATAATATACCTTGGCAGAGGAAGCCTGGGCTGGACAACGGCCAGAAACGGAGTTGCGATGGACAATCAAATGAACCAGTACGATAATGGCGGGGGATATAACAACGGGGGAAACGGCGGCCCGGGTGGTCCGGGCGGCGGAGGAGGCGGAAATCAGCCGCCCAGACGTCCCAATATTATGATGGTGCTTATGGCGCTTTTGAGCACCCTTCTGTTGATCTTTATGCTCTGGAACCTGATGTTCGGGGGCAGCGGGAACACCCAGGAGATGAGCTACACCAAGTTCCTGGAGCATCTTAGCGGGGGCAATGTGGAGACCGTGGAGGTCCAGAGCACCGGGCAGGTGCTGTTCCAGCTTAAAAACAGCGGCGGCGGGAAGGAGCCTTCTTCCACAGGGAGCTATCCTTTTTACGGAAATATGAAGGTCACTTACTCCACCATTCTCATGGAGGACCTGGACACCCTGACGGCCCGTCTGGAGGAACAGGGCGTGGAGGGAAGCCGGGTGCTGAGCGATAATTCCGGGCGGATTCTGGACATTCTGCTGTACGTGGTGCTGCCGGTGGTGCTGATGTGGATTCTTCTGGGAGTGGTTTTCCGGAAGATGGGCGGAGCCGGAGGCCCCATGGGCGTGGGCAAGAGCAATGCCAAAGTCTATGTGCAGAAGGAGACGGGGGTTACATTCAAGGACGTGGCCGGGGAGGATGAGGCCAAGGAGTCTTTGGTGGAGGTGGTGGACTTTCTCCACAACCCCGGAAAATATGCCAGGATCGGCGCCAGGCTGCCCAAGGGAGCCCTTCTGGTGGGCCCTCCCGGAACGGGCAAGACGCTGCTGGCCAAGGCTGTGGCGGGGGAAGCCCATGTGCCCTTTTTCTCCCTCACAGGTTCTGACTTTATTGAGCTGTATGTGGGCGTGGGAGCCAGCCGGGTGCGGGATCTCTTCCGGGAGGCCACCAAGAACGCCCCCTGCATTATCTTTATAGACGAGATCGACGCCATTGGACGGAGCAGGGATTCCAAGTACGGCGGGGGCAACGAGGAGAGGGAACAGACTCTGAACCAGCTGCTCTCGGAGATGGACGGATTTGACAGTTCCAAGGGAATTCTCATCCTGGGGGCCACCAACCGGCCGGAGATTCTGGACAAGGCGCTGCTGCGCCCGGGGCGTTTTGACAGAAGGATTATAGTGGATAAGCCGGATCTGAAGGGCAGGGTGGAGATCCTGAAGGTTCACGCCAAGGATGTGAAGATGGATGAGACCGTGGATCTGGACGCCATCGCCCTGGCCACCAGCGGGGCCGTGGGCTCCGATCTGGCCAACATGATCAATGAGGCCGCCATCAACGCGGTGAAGATGGGCAGGGACTATGTGTGCCAGAAGGATCTGTTTGACGCCGTGGAAGTGGTTCTGGTGGGAAAAGAGAAGAAGGACCGCATTATGAGCAGGGAGGAGCGCAGGATTGTGTCCTACCATGAGGTGGGGCATGCCCTGATCAGCGCTCTGCAGAAGAATTCCGAGCCGGTGCAGAAGATCACCATTGTGCCCCGGACCATGGGAGCCCTGGGGTATGTGATGCATGTGCCGGAGGAGGAGAAGTACCTGAACACGGAGGCGGAGCTGCGGGATATGCTGGTGAGCCTGGTGGGCGGCCGGGCCGCGGAGGAAGTTGTCTTCGACACCGTCACCACAGGGGCGGCCAACGACATTGAGAAGGCCACCGACATTGCACGGAACATGGTGACGCGCTACGGCATGAGCAGGAAATTCGGCCTGGTGGGCCTGGCCACGGTGGAGAGCCAGTACCTGGAGGGCAGGTCTGCCCTGAACTGCAGCGACACCACGGCGGCACAGATTGATGCGGAAGTGGTGGATATCCTGAAGGAGAGCTATGAGAAGGCCCTGGAACTGCTGCAGGAGAACAGGGAGCTGATGGATAAGCTGGCGGAATTCCTGATTGAGAAAGAGACCATCACCGGCAAGGAGTTTATGGCCATTTTCCGCAGGGAGAAAGGGATTCCTGAGCCTGTTAAGGAGGGGGAAGCTTCGTCTGCTTCCGGGAATGCCCCGGAGGAAGTTCCCGCCCCGGAAAAAAAGGAGGAAGAGACACCTGTGTCTGAGGAGGTTCTGGAAAGGGGCGCTGCTTTGGAGGAGACGGAAAAGGCTCAGGAGAGTCCTGTTCTTCCGGAAGAGGCGGCTCCTGCTTCTGGAGAGACGGAAGAGGCGGATCCCGCATCCGGAAAGACTGATGAGGGCGCTTCCAGCCAGCTGGGCCGGGAGGACAGCGCGCAGGATACGGAAGGGCCTCTCACAGGCAGATTTTCCAACGGAACATTGATGCAGTAGGCAGTCAGCCGTCACTGGTGCGGACAGTGACGGCTGATTTCAGATTCTGGGGAAGGAGAGAGGTTTGATGGGCGGGGGAACAAAGGAGAGAAAGAGCGTAAAGAGACTGGCGAAAACCGGGGCAGTGCTTCTGGCTGCGGCGCTGATGCTTGCGGGCTGCGGTCTGGAAGGGGAAGAACCTTCCCGGAGAGAGGTGCCGGAAGAAGCGGGGATATCTCCCTCTCCTGGCGGGGAATCCACCGCCGTACCAGGGCGGGGAGAATCCCAGGCCCCGGAGACTCCTGTTCCCGGCGAAATGCCGGAAGCGGTGGGCACTGCCATTCCAGCAGAGACCCCGGAAGCGGTGGGCACAACCGTTCCAGCGGAGCCCCCGGAAGCGGTGAGCACAACCGTTCCAGCAGAGTCTCCGGAAGCTGTGGGTAGCACCATTCCTGCAGAGTCCCCGGAAGCGGTGGGCACTGCCGTTCCAGCGGAGCCCCCTGAAGCGGAGGGCACCGCCGTTCCAGCGGAGCCCCCTGAAGCGGTGAGCACAACTGTTCCGGCAGAGAACCCGGAGGTGGTGAGCACCGCTGTTCCAGCAGTGGCACCGGAGGGATCGGCGGCCCTGCCGGGACAGAACGGCTTTGTGGTGGTTCTGGATCCGGGACACCAGAAGAAAGGAAACAGCGAGAAAGAGCCCGTGGGCCCTGGGGCCACGGAGACCAAGGCGAAGGTTTCCAGCGGAACCGCCGGGGCTGCCAGCGGGCTCAGCGAATATGAGCTGACCCTGACGGTGGCGCAGAAGCTGGAGGAGAAACTGACAGGACGGGGCTATCAGGTGATTATGGTCCGGACTACCCACGATGTGGATATCAGCAACAGCGAAAGGGCCCAGGTGGCCAACGACGCGCAGGCGGATGCCTTTATCCGCATTCACGCCAACGGTTCCGAGGACAGTTCCGTCCACGGCGCCATGACCATCTGCCAGACCGCCTCCAATCCCTACAATGGGGATTACTATCAGGACAGCAGGGATCTGTCCGGCTATGTGCTGGAGGAGCTGGCGGCGGCCACCGGCTGCAAGAAGCGGAATGTCTGGGAGACAGATACCATGAGCGGCATCAACTGGTGCCAGGTTCCAGTGACCATTGTGGAGATGGGCTATATGTCAAATCCGGAGGAAGACCTCCTTATGGCCACGGAGGACTACCAGGATAAAATAGCGGAAGGGATTGCCAACGGCATAGACAAGTTTCTGGGCCTTGAGTAGCGGACAGCAGGGAACCGGACAGAGGCGGGCCAGGAGAAACACTTCCGGGGAGACAGTTTGGCAGTGTTTTCGGAGAATCGGTCCGCCGGGAAAGGAGCGGCATGTTTCAGGTTGAAGAAGAGTTGAAAAAGCTTCCCAAAGAGCCGGGAGTCTATATTATGAGGGACAGGAGGGACGCTATTTTGTATGTGGGGAAGGCGGTGAACCTTCACAGCCGGGTGCGCTCCTATTTTCGGGAGAACATTGGCCGGGGGCCCATGATCGACAAGATGGTGTCGCTGATTGCCCGTTTTGAGTACATCGTCACGGACTCGGAGCTGGAGGCCCTGGTTCTGGAGAATAACCTGATCAAGGAGTACTCCCCCAAATACAACACCCTTCTAAAGGATGACAAGACCTACCCCTATATCAAAGTGACCGTGGGGGAGGAGTACCCGCGCATTCTGTTTTCCCGCGCCATGAAGAAGGACAAGTCAAAATATTTCGGCCCCTACACCAGTGCGGCGGCGGTAAAGGACACCATTGAACTTTTGAACAAGCTCTATACCCTCCGGACCTGCAACAGAAGCCTTCCCAGGGATATAGGGGCGGAGCGCCCCTGCCTGAACTACCATATCAAGCAGTGCCTTGCCCCCTGCCAGGGGTATATAGACAGGGAGCAGTACAGGGAGCAGGTGGCCGGAGCACTGGATTTTTTAAACGGCAATTACGGCACGGTGCTGAAGGAGCTGGAGGAAAAGATGAAAGCGGCGGCGGAGGAGCTGGACTTTGAGTCCGCGGCAGCTTTCCGGGACCTGCACAACAGCGTAAAGCAGGTGGCCCAGAAGCAGAAGATCACCGACAGCGTGGGGGAGGACAAGGATATCATTGCCATGTATCAGGATGACAGGGAGGCGGTGGTGCAGGTCTTCTTTGTCCGGGACGGCAGGCTTATCGGCAGGGAACACTACTATATGACCCATGTGTCAGAGGATTCCAGGGGGGAGATCCTGGAGAATTTTATCAAACAGTTTTACGCGGGCACCCCTTTTATTCCAAGGGAGCTGATGCTTCAGTGCGACATAGGAGATCGGGAGCTGATTGAAAAATGGCTCACCGGCCGCAAGGGGGGAAGGGTGTATCTGCGGGTTCCCAAGATCGGAGCCAAGGAGAAGCTCGTGGAGCTGGCGGCCCAGAACGCGAAGCATATTCTGGAACAGGACAGGGAGAGGCTGAAGCGGGAGGAAGGCCGCACTATCGGGGCGGTGAAGGAGATTGCAGGGGTTCTGGGCCTGGAACATATTGAGCGCATGGAGGCCTTTGACATCTCCAATATCAACGGATTTGAGAATGTGGGCTCCATGATTGTCTTTGAAAAGGGAAAGCCCAAGCCCAGCGACTACCGGAAATTCCGCATAAAGACCGTTTCCGGCCCGGACGACTATGCCTGTATGAGAGAAGTGCTCTCCAGGCGTTTCCGCCACGGTCTGGAGGAGGGGAAGGAGATGCAGGAAAAGGAGCTGGGGAAGGAGTATGGCAGCTTTACCCGGTTTCCGGATCTGCTGATGATGGACGGGGGCAGGGGCCAGGTGAACACGGCCCTGGCGGTGCTGCAGGAGCTGGGGCTTGCCATCCCTGTCTGCGGCATGGTAAAAGATGACAATCACCGCACCAGAGGACTGTATTATAATAACCTGGAGCTTCCCATAGACACCCGTTCTGAGGGATTTAAACTGATTACCAGAATCCAGGACGAAGCGCATAGATTTGCCATAGAATACCACCGTTCTCTTAGAAGTAAGGCGCAGGTAAAGTCGGTTCTGGACGGGATCCCGGGGGTGGGGCCTGTGAGACGGAAGGCACTGATGCGTCATTTTAAGTCTATAGAGGAGATCCGGGCGGCTTCCGTGGAGGAACTGGCGGGCCTGCCGGAGGTGAGCCGCAGGGCGGCGGAGGAGATTTACGGGTATTTTCACAAGGCTCCATAGAGCACATTTGGCGATTCGGCCGTTCGTTCCGGATACCCCTGGGGGGAATATGCGGGGCAATTGTATATCTTTTCTCAATTTCACTTCACAATGGTTTTTTAGTGTGATACAATCAAGTAAAAGCAGGAGATAAAAACATGGAAGGTGTTACATTAACCCGTCTGATCGAAAAGATGAAGCTGCAGAATCTGACTCCGGAGATCGACGTGACGGATATCCGCCTTACACAGCCGGATATCAACCGTCCTGCCTTGCAGCTGGCAGGATATTTTGAACATTTTGACGCAACCCGTCTGCAGATCATAGGCTTTGTGGAGTACAGCTATATGGAAAGCCTGCCTGAGATCCGCAAGCGGGAGATTTACAATGAATTTATGGAGTATGACGTGTCGGCTGTGGTGTTCTGCCGTGAGCTGAAGCCGGATCCCATTTTCATGCAGGCGGCCCTGGCCCACAGGATTCCCCTGCTCTCCACGAAAAAGTCAACTTCGTCCTTTATGGCGGAGGCCATCCGGTGGCTGAATGTGAAGCTTGCCCCCTGCATCTCCGTCCACGGGGTGCTGGTGGATGTGTACGGTGAGGGGGTCCTGATCACCGGGGACAGCGGCATCGGCAAGTCTGAGGCGGCGCTGGAGCTGATCCGCAGAGGCCACCGTCTGGTGACGGACGATGTGGTGGAGATCAGGAAGGTCAGCGACGATACACTGATAGGCTCTGCTCCTGAGATGCTCAAGCATCTGATTGAACTGCGTGGGATCGGGGTGGTGAATGTGAAGGCCCTCTTCGGCGCCTCCTCGGTGATGGATACCCAGAGCATCGACCTGGTGATCCGCCTGGAGGACTGGAACAGGGAGAAGGAGTACGACAGGCTGGGGCTGGAAGAGAATTATATGGAGTACCTGGGCAATAAGGTGGTCTGCTACGACATTCCCATCCGCCCGGGGCGGAACCTGGCTGTGATCTGCGAGTCGGCGGCGGTGAACCACCGCCAGAAGAAGATGGGATACAATGCCGCCCAGGAGCTCTATGCCCGGGTGCAGAGTTCCCTGGCGAAGAACAGAGAAGAGGACGACAGATAAATAATGTTTTGCCCGGAGGGGCGAGGAGGAGTGAGCATGGGTACATATGCATTTGGGGTTGACATCGGTGGTACCAGCGTGAAGATGGGACTGTTCGACAGGGCTGGGTGTGTGCTGGATAAGTGGGAGATTCCCACGGTGACAGAAGATGGGGGCAGCGCCATCCTTCCCGATGTGGGGAAGAGCATTCTGGCCAGGATGGAGGAGAAGCAGATCTCCAGGGAGGAGCTGGTGGGAATCGGCATAGGCGCTCCCGGCGCGGTGGACGAGGAGGGCACCCTGGTGAGCGGAGCCGTGAATCTGGGATGGAAAAGTTTTAACATACCGGAGGCGCTGAAGGCATATATTAATGTACCGGTAAGGGCGGTCAACGATGCCAACGCCGCCGCTTACGGGGAGATGTGGCAGGGAGGCGCAAAGGGATATGGCAGCGTGGTGGCAGTGACCCTGGGCACAGGAGTGGGCGGGGGCATTATTGTCAACGGACAGCTTCTGACAGGATCTGCCGGCGCAGGCGGAGAGATCGGACATATGCATCTGGAGGATGAAGAGGAGGAGGCCTGCAACTGCGGAAACCGGGGCTGTCTGGAGCAGTACGCCTCAGCCACGGGCATTGCGCGCCTGGCCAGAAGAAGGCTTGCCAGGGACCAGCAGCCCAGTGTCCTCCGGGGCGGACATATCTCTGCCAAGACAGTGTTTGACGCCGTGAAGGCCGGGGACCAGGTGGCGATGGAGATTGCGCAGCAGTTTGGAGAGTACCTTGGGAAGGGGCTTGCCTGTGTGGCATCCGTGGTGGACCCGGAGGCTTTCGTGATCGGCGGAGGCGTGTCCAAGGCGGGGGAGGTTCTGCTGTCCTATATAGAGCCCCCTTATCAAAAATATGCTTTCCAGCACTGCAAGAGGGCGAAATTTGTTCTGGCGAAGCTGGGAAATGATGCCGGGATCTACGGCGCAGCGGGGCTTTTCCTGCGGTGACGCCAGGGAATTGACAGGGCGGCAGGAAGGTGTTTTTCAGCGCCCTCCTGTGCCGCCGGATCCCGCGGCGGGGAAAGGAATGTTTCTGAAATGATTGGGAAAGCTGTGGTTGAGGCATTACAGAAATTTGTACCGGAGGAAAATATCCATTTACAGGAGCCAATGGCAGGCCATACTACCTTTCGGATAGGAGGACCTGCCGATTGCTTTCTGCAGTTGGAGAGCGAGGAGCAGCTGAAGAAAGTGAGACGGTACCTGGAAATGGCGGGCGTGCCGTTTTTTGTGGTTGGAAACGGCAGCAACCTGCTTGTGGATGATGACGGATACAGGGGTGTGGTGGCCCAGGTGGGACCTGGGATGAGCCGCATCACCGTGGAGGGAAAGCGGTTGGTGGCCCAGGCGGGGGCGTCCATGGCCCAGGCGGCCCGGGCGGCTCTGGAACAGGGGCTCACGGGACTGGAATTTGCCTCCGGCATACCGGGAACGGTGGGGGGAGGAGTTGTCATGAATGCCGGCGCCTACGGCGGAGAGATGAGCCGGGTGGTGGAGCAGGTGAATGTGGTGAGCCGGGAAGGGGAGACACTTTGCCTGGAGAACGAGACCATGGAGTTCGGCTACCGTACCAGCGTCATTAAGAACAGTCCCTTTGTGGTGACGGAGGTGACATTCCTTCTGGAGAAAGGGGATCGGAAGGAGATCCAGGCCATGATGGAGGATCTGGCGGCCAGGCGGCGGGAGAAGCAGCCTCTGGAGTATCCCAGCGCAGGCAGCACCTTCAAGCGCCCTGCGGGACATTTCGCCGGGAAGCTGATCATGGACGCGGGCCTGAGCGGCTTCCAGGTAGGGGGAGCCAGAGTGTCCGAGAAGCACTGTGGGTTTATTGTCAACACGGGAGATGCCACGGCCCGGGATGTGAGAGCGGTTATGGGGGAGGTTCAGCGGCGGGTAAAAGAGCAGTTCCGGGTGGATCTGGAGCCGGAGGTGGTATTGCTGGGAGCCGCCGGAAAATAACGGAAGCAGGGAGGAAATGTCTGAAAAAGTGAATCTCAGTTTCAGACATTTGAAAGAGGTGTAAGTATGAGATTTGTGGTGGTGACGGGAATGAGCGGCGGTGGAAAAAGCACCGCCCTGAAGATGTTGGAGGATGCAGGTTTTTACTGTGTGGACAACCTTCCCCTGTCCCTGGTGGAGAAATTTGTGGAGCTGGTGACTATGCCCGGAAGCGAGGTGGGCAAGGTGGTGCTGGGACTGGACGTGCGTTCGGATCAGTCTTTTGAGGACGCCGCCAGGATACTGGAAAAGCTTCGGGCGTCGGGTTTCAAACTGGAGATCCTGTTCATGGACGCAGATGAGAAAGTGCTCATCAAACGCTACAAGGAGACCAGGCGTGTGCATCCTCTGGCCATGGACGGCAGGGTGGAGGACGGTGTGAAGGCGGAGCGGAAAGTGATGGAGAATATCCGCCGCAGCGCCGACTATGTCATAGACACCACCAACCTTCTGACACGGGAGTTAAAGGAGGAACTGGACCGTATTTTTGTGGAGAATGCGGAGTATAATAGTCTCATGGTGACTGTGATGTCCTTTGGTTTCAAGCACGGCATACCGGCGGATGCGGATATTGTCATGGATGTGCGGTTTCTGCCGAACCCGTTCTATATAGAAGAACTGAAGCGCAAGACCGGCAATGACAGGGAAGTGCAGGAGTACGTGATGGGCTTTTCAGAGGCCCAGGAGTTCCGGGACAGATTTGCGGACATGCTGCAGTTTCTGATCCCCAATTATGTGAAGGAAGGGAAGTACCGCCTGGTGGTGGCCATAGGCTGCACCGGGGGCAGGCACCGCAGCGTAACTCTTGCCAATGAGCTGTACGGGCGCATGAAAAATAAGGGAAAATATGGCCTGAAACTATATCATAGAGATGTAAGCAGTCAGGCAGGTTAGGGAATGAAAGATGTCCTTTTCAAGTGAAGTGAAGGAAGAACTGGCAAAAAAGATCAGCCCGGCCAGGCACTGCCAGATGGCGGAACTGGCTGCCATTATGAGTTTCTGCGGGCAGTACGGCCGCCAGGAGGGCAGCGGCCTCTATGTGGTGGGATTTCAGACAGAAAACGAGGCTGTTGTCAGAAAAGGCTTTACATTATTGAAAAAAACATTTAAGATAGAAATGAATGAGATGAACCTTCCGGAGGATTTTATCCGGAAAATGGGGAATCTGGAGGAACCGGTGAGTCCTCTTCTGATCAAAAATTCCTGCTGCCGGAGGGCCTTCCTGCGGGGAGCTTTTCTGAGCATTGGATCCATGAGTGATCCCGCAAAGGGATATCACCTGGAATTTTACTGCTGCGGCGAACCCAAGGCGCTGCAGCTGCAGGAAGTCCTGAGGGATTTTGGCATAGAGTCCAGGATCATCCTTCGGAAAAAGTACCATGTGGTCTACCTGAAGGAGGGATCCGGCATTGTGGATCTGCTGAATGTCTGCGAGGCTCCGGTGGCGCTGATGAAACTGGAGAACCTGCGCATTTTTAAAGAAGTGCGGAATTCCGTGAACAGGCGTGTAAACTGTGAGACTGCCAATATAGCCAAGACCGTGAACGCCGCTTCCAGGCAGGTGGAGGATATAGAATATCTGCGGGACTTTTATGGTTTCGAGAATCTGCCTGAGGCTCTGCGGGAGATGGCACAGGTCCGTCTGGAAAATCCCGAAGCGCCCCTGAAGGAGCTGGGGGAGTGCTTTTCGCCCGCCCTGGGAAAATCCGGAGTGAACCACAGGCTGCGCAGGCTCAGCGAGCTTGCGGACCAGGTGAGAGTGTACGAAGATGCAAGGAGGAAAAGAAATGGAAAAGAGGAATATCCATTTTCAGGTGGATAATGGGCTTAAGGCCAGACATATTGCGATGATGGTCCAGGAGGCCAGCAAGTATGAGAGCAGCATTTATATACAGTTCGGAGAGAAGAAGGTGAATGCCAAGAGTATTATGGGAATGATGACGCTGGGTGTGGACCTGGACAAGGAGCTGGAGATCTCCGCCGAGGGCGTGGACGAACAGGAGGCCCTGGAGGGTATTCTGAGCTTTCTGGGCGGCGGAGAAGCATAGCAGCCTATGGGGAAAAGGCTTCTTTTTGTGTATAATCCCAAGGCGGGGAAGACGCTGATCAGGAATAAGCTGGCGGATATCCTTGACGTTTTTGCAGGCGCCGGCTATGAGATCACCGCGGCGCCCACCAGGAAGCATGACGATGCCAGAAAAATTGTGGCATGTCGGTCGGACGAGTATGACCTGGTGGTATGCGGAGGCGGCGACGGCACTCTGGACGAGATGGTGACAGGGATGATTCAGAGCGGCTTCCACACTCCTTTGGGATATATTCCCGCCGGCAGTACCAACGATTTCGGGGGAAGTCTTCTGCTGCCCAAGGATATGGTGCGGGCGGCCCATGTGGCGGTGGAGGGCAGAAATTTTCCCTGTGACATCGGTTCCTTCAACAACGATATCTTTGTGTATATTGCTGCCTTTGGCCTTTTTACGGATGTGTCCTACGAGACGGCCCAGGAGGCCAAGAACCTGCTGGGGCATATGGCATATCTTCTGGAGGGCATGAAGCGTCTCTCCTCCATACACTCCTGTTTTATGCGGGTATCCTGGGAGGGGAGCGTCATTGAGGGTGATTTTCTCTTCGGTATGGTGACTAACTCCATATCCGTGGGCGGGTTTAAGAATATCACCGGCAAGAATGTGAAGCTGGATGACGGGCTGTTTGAAGTTACCCTGATCAAGGTTCCCAAGGGTCCGGCGGAGTTGAACAAATTGATGATGTCCCTGGTGAACCGGAATTTTGACACCAACGCCATGTACTATTTCCGCACCGCGGAGCTGACGCTGGAGTCGGATAAACCTGTGGCGTGGACCCTGGACGGGGAGAACGGGGGCAGCCATGAAAAGGTGGTTATCCGGAATCTGTGCAGGAAGGTGGAGATCCGGATAGCGGAAGAGGAGAACAACTGATACTGCCGTTTTATACTGCAGACCGCCAGGATTTACAGTGGTGTACTCGTGAAAGCACCTGGCTG
>OFGR01000123.1_pt1 | contig 78770 bp, 61 predicted proteins | sample 1521811 | NCBI WGS metagenome assembly OFGR01 (sample SAMEA3504098, study PRJEB24116) | mouse gut metagenome | biome: mouse gut; feature: mouse-associated habitat; material: faeces | place: Denmark | collected 2011 | reverse complement strand
CTACATAGTCTGTTTCAGGAACAAACTTGGCAACGTCGTGGTTCACCACTTCACCCTTATAATTTTCATCCAGAATCTCTTTCTTCATCACTCCCTCACGAACGGTCGCCATCTGTGGGCGGTGCTCGGGGTTGACAATGGTTGCAACGATGTTACCACCGAAGGCGGGACGAATCTGATACAACAGATTTTCATAGGTGATGCCGTTCTTCTTGTCTTCGTGGGTACCGATTTCCAACTGGGTACAGTCGGCAGTCAGTCCGCTGGTCAATGCGGAAGATACACGCGGTCCCAGATCGCGGCCGATAACAGTAGCGCCCATCAGACAGATTTGTGGTTTTTCCTCTTTGAACAGATTCACCAAAATGGAAGTGTGGGGCAGTGAAGTATAAGGGAACAGACCCGGAGCATCGAATACATGAAGTTTGTCTACTCCGTAGGGCAATACTTGTTTTTCAATTCCTGCAAGGCCGGTTCCGGCAGCGATTGCCTCAAGCTGGCAGCCTAACTGATTAGCTAATTTACGACCTTTGGTTAAAAGTTCGAGACTCACATCGGCCACTGTTGTGCCTTCAATCTCGCAATATACAAATACATTATTCATAATCGTTATCCTATTGTATGGTTAGCTAACAGTTCGACAATCAATCCTTCCACATCCTGGTCGCTTCCTGTCATGGTCTTGCTTTCTTTTGCCTGGAAGACGATGTTTTCAATCTTCTTCACTTTGGTGGGAGAGCCTGACAGACCGCACTGCTTGGTGTCGCCTTCTACATCGGCCACACTCCATTCAGTGATATTCAGGTAAGGGAATTTTTCATATAGTTCAGCGTAAGGCAGTTCAGAACCGTCTTTAGTGATGGCTGCTTTTTCCTGTGCGCCGAGAGCGCGTTTGTATTTCTGTAACAATTTGGCATTGCGCGGACGGCAGGGAGCTGCACTTCCGTTCACAGTCAGTACAATAGGCAGAGGACCTTCCACAGTTTCTACCCCTCCGTCAATGTGGCGTTTTACGGTGATGCGGCGGGCAGTTTCGTCCACGTTTAGAATTTCTTCGGTGTAAGTAATCTGGCTTAATCCCAGCTTTTCTGCTACCTGCGGACCTACCTGTGCGGTATCACCGTCGATAGCCTGACGGCCACCGATAATCAGGTCACATTCGCCTATTTTGCGGATAGCCGTAGCGATGGCGTATGAAGTGGCCAACGTGTCAGCACCGGCAAAAGCACGGTCGGTCAATAAATATCCATTGTCTGCTCCTCTGTATAAACCTTCACGAATGATTTCGGCAGCGCGTCCGGGACCCATGGTCAGGATAGTTACCGTAGAACCGGGATGTGTGTCTTTCAGTCTGAGTGCCTGTTCCAAGGCGTTCAGGTCTTCCGGATTGAAGATGGCCGGAAGTGCCGCACGGTTGATAGTACCGTCAGCGTTCATGGCATCTTTCCCCACATTGCGTGTGTCGGGAACTTGTTTTGCCAGTACTACAATTTTTAAACTCATATACTTTAATATATTTGGTATTAGTAATATTCTGGCGACAAATTTACTTAAACAATTTGAGCAACAAAAGGATATGAGGAGAAAATATGCACAAAGTTATGCTGTTTGCGCAATGGTTTTGCTGTTTTTTTGTAACTTTCGGCACAATTAATGGATATTTATAGCGTTTTGTTTGTTATGATTTAAAATAAATGAAAAAGGAATTATGAAGAAAGTATTGTTTTTATTCGCCTTTTTGCTTCTGGGTATAGGAGCTATGGCACAAAAGGTAATTTATGATGAAACCAACCAGACCGGAGTGCGTACAGTGGTATGCGAGGGTATGAATCTGGGTGTTTCCAATAATATGGACGTATATGTGGCACTCGCTGGATTTCAGTATAAAAGTACCATACGTTATTCGCTGGCTGTTACTATCGGGTCGGGGCATGAGGTGGAAATTCCTAATGACAGTAAGTGTGTCCTGACGTTGGATAATGGAAAGGCATTAGAGCTGCCTACGGTAGCAGGCGGCGCTTCTGTATTGCAGCATGTAGATGTGGAGATGAGTGATGTGTATCAAAGTTTCCGCCGTTTTGCCTATTATAATATAAAGGCTAAAGAATTGAAGAAAATCGGCAAAAACGGTATCGTACAAATGGATATACAGTTATCTCCCGGAAACTATTCCATTGCATTCAACCAGGATGTCTTGGGAAGTATGCTGACCGGTTCTATGTCATTAATAAATAATATGTTTGGGAAATAACTTCTTTTTTCATATTGTATGGTGCAGCCTTTTCTTCTCAGAAGGAGAGGCTGTCTTGTTTTTGAAAGTCAAAGGGTTAAACAAAACGTTGTTTCATGTGTTTTCCTAATGTTTTTTAATGTGATAAACTTATGAGGAAAATACGTAGATGGGGAGTATGGCTCCTTTTAATCATTCCTTTGGCACTGAATGCCCAGCAGCGGGCCGAAAAATTATTGAATGTACCCTTGCCGGAACATTGGCAAGAAGAGGATGCGATGTTTCAACAACTGCTTCCGGTGGATGACCATTGGTGGACTGTATTTCAGGATGCCACACTGGATTCATTGATTCATGTGGCTGTCAGGCAGAATCCGTCTGTCCTTACAGCCTTGAATCGTATAGATATGGCGAAAGCGAATCTGAGGATAGCCAGAGGAGGCTATTATCCGGCTTTGTCATTGGATGCCGGGTGGAACCGCCAACAGACTAGTGGCAATACCGGTACGGGACAGCCTCAATCCAGAGTGGGGTATTATGATGCAACGGTTAATATGAGCTGGCAGGTGGATGTGTTCGGTTCCATCCGCCAACGGGTGAAAGCGCAGAAAGAAAATTTTGCGGCAAGTCGTGAAGAGTACAATGCGACGATGGTAAGTCTTTGTGCAGAAGTGGCGTCAGCCTATTTTAATTTGCGTGAGGCCCAACAGGAACTTAGTGTGTTACAGCGCAATGCTTTATCTCAAAAGGCGGTGGTGGATATAACTGAAGTGCGTTATAATACCGGACTGGCTTCCAAACTGGATGTGGCTCAGGCTAAATCGGTTTATTATAGTACATTGGCTTCTATTCCTGCTACAGAATCCGGTATTATTCAATATATGAATGCGTTGGCTGTATTGCTCGGGCTTTATCCTCAGGATGTGACGGCTGCACTGGAAACGGGAAAACCGTTACCCGATTATATAGAGCCGGTAGGGGTCGGTCTTCCCGGACAATTACTTTTACGACGTCCCGATGTACGGGTTGCCGAACGTCAAGTCAATGCACAAGCAGCCTTGTTGGGAGCTTCCAAGACCGATTGGCTTCCCTCATTTTTTCTGAACGGTTCCTTCGGCTATGCTTCACATGATATGAAAGATTTTACTAGACGTAGCAGTATGACATGGAGTATCGCTCCCTCTATGAGCTGGACGATTTTTAATGGTGGCCAGCGTGCGAATAATGTACGCTTGCAGCGTGCACAACTGGATGAAACAATCAATCAGTTCAATACTACGGTTCTTACAGCGGTGCAGGAGGTGGATAATGCCATGAGTAGTTATAAGAATTCCATCAAACAGATTGTAGCATGTCGTGAGATGTTGAATCAGGGGAAAGAGGCATTTAAACTTTCATTGGACTTATACAAACAGGGGCTGAGCCCTTTCCAAAATGTATTGGATGCACAGCGTTCGTTACTGTCATACGAGAATTCATTGGTGCAGGCACAGGGATATTCATTGCTTTGTCTGATCCAGATGTATCAGGCATTGGGAGGAGGCTGGTAGGCTGCGACGGAAAAGCTGTTGAACTATAGAAATAATAAAAACCTAACCCAAGATATGAAAAAAATAATGATAGCTTTCGCATGGACGGTATGTGTGTTGACCGCCTGCGATAAAAATAAACCTTCTCAGACAGAAATGCAGGCATTGCCTGTAGATGTTGCGAAACCTTTGGTGGAAAATGTGACGCTGACCAAAGATTATCCCGGTTATCTGGAAGCGGAATCTACTGTAGATTTGGTGGGACGAGTAAATGGAACTTTACAATCCAAGAATTTTGCACCTGGTTCCCGGGTACGTCAGGGACAGGTATTGTTCGTTATAGAACCGACACTTTATGAAAATTCAGTGAAACAAGCGGAAGCTGAATTAAAAACGGCTAAAGCCAATCTTGAATATGCTGTCAGTAGTTATCAACGTATGAAAGAAGCGATAAAAAGTGATGCGGTGAGCCGTATACAATATTTACAGGCGGAAAGTCATGTGGCGGCTTGTGAGGCTGCCGTAAGTAATGCTGAAGCAGCTTTGAAAACTGCGCGTACCAACTTGAGTTATTGCTATGTCAAGGCTCCTTGTGACGGAGTGGTTGATGTTTCGGCTTATTCTGTCGGGGCGTATATTGGTGGTGCTTTGCAACCGGTTAAATTGGCTACTGTTTATAAGGATAACCGTATGTATTCCTATTTTAATATTGCAGATAACCAATATCTGACATACGAGCTGGCCCAGGAGGCTGCCAGCAAGATTCCTGCGGAAACTCATTTTGTAACCTTGCGTTTGGGAACTGACGGGGCACAGTCATGGAAAGCGAAACTGGATTATCTTTCTCCCAATGTGACATTAACTACAGGTACTCTCCGTTTGCGTGCGGAATTGGATAACCCTGACGGGATGCTTCGTCCCGGATTATTTGTCAGTGTCACCTTACCATACGGTGAAGCGCGGAATGCAGTGTTGGTTAATGATGCTTCTATCGGAACAGACCAGTTGGGTAAATATTTGTATGTAGTGAATGACAGTGATATAGTGAATTATCGGCATATTGAAGTCGGGCAGTTGGCGGATCATAATATGCGTGTTGTAAAAAGTGGCTTGTCACCTTCCGAACGTTATGTCACCAAGGCATTGTTGAAAGTGCGTCAAGGCATGAAAATTAAACCGATAGAACAAACCAATAAACTTCAATAGCCTTATGTTTTCAAAATTTTTCATAGAACGGCCTATATTTGCCACGGTGCTGGCTTTGTTATTCGTGGTGGCCGGACTTGTAACCCTGAATATATTGCCCGTGGCGCAATATCCCGATATTACGCCTCCTACCGTGCAAGTCAGTGCGGTATATCCGGGTGCCAATGCTGAAACTGTAGCTCAAACTGTCGGTATCCCCATTGAACAGCAGGTAAACGGTGTGGACGGAATGTTGTATATGAGTTCCAATTCCTCTGCATCGGGCGCTTATTCGCTGACAGTGACTTTCGAAGTGGGAACGGATATCGATATGGCAACTGTGATGGTACAAAACCGTGTCAGTGTAGCATTGAATTCTTTACCCGAAGCTGTGAAGGTACAGGGAGTGACGGTGCAGAAGCAGTCATCCAATATTGTGATGATGCTTACACTGAGTGGTGACAGTATTTATGATGGCCTTTATCTGACCAATTATGCCAATTTGAATCTGGTAGACCAGTTGACACGTGTACCAGGGGTAGGAGCGGTGGATGTCATGGGAGCCGGTGATTATTCCATGCGCGTATGGCTGAATCCTGAAACCATGCGTATCCGCAATATTACCCCGCAGCAGGTTTATGCTGCCATTCAAAGTCAGAATATGGAAGTGTCTGCCGGTTATGTGGGACAACCCATCGGCAGTTCGGCCGATAATGATTTTCAATATACGCTGAATGTAAAAGGACGTCTTTCTACTCCCGAAGAGTTCGGCGACATCATATTGAGAGTGGAAGACCAGGGAAAAGTGCTCCGTCTGAAAGATGTTGCAAAAATTGAGTTGGGCAGTGCCGGGTATGGAGTTGTTTCCCGCTTGAAAGGGCAACCTACGGCTGCTATTGCTGTTTACCAGTTGCCGGGAAGTAATTCGCTGGATGTTTCTAAACACGTCCGTGCCCGTATGGCGGAACTGGCTGAAACATTTCCGGCCGGGGTGAAATACAATGTGACGTTGGATACTACCGATGTGGTACACGACTCCATTGATGAAGTGATGAAGACCTTTGTGGAAGCGATTATTCTGGTGGTGCTGGTTATCTTTTTTTTCCTGCAAAGCTGGCGGGCGGTTCTTATCCCCTGTCTTACTATCCCTGTGTCCCTTATCGGAACATTGGCGGTAATGGCTGCTTTAGGCTTTTCCATCAATACATTGACACTGTTCGGCTTGATATTGGCTATAGCTATTGTAGTGGATGATGCCATAGTGGTGACTGAAAATGCCACCCGTATTCTGGATGAAGGGAAGCTGGACGCCCGTGCCGCTACCGAGCAGGCTATGGGGGAGATTACCGGACCTATTGTCGGAGTGGTGCTGGTACTGCTTGCCGTATTTATTCCTACTACGCTGATTAGCGGTATTTCCGGGCAGCTTTATAAACAGTTTGCTTTGACCATCGCGGCTTCTACAGTGATAAGTGGTTTCAACTCATTGACCTTGACTCCGGCAGTCTGCGCTCTGTTGCTCCGTCCCACCCCGACGCATAAAGCGCGTTTGTTCCTCTGGTTTGACAAGATGAATGACTGGATGCAGCGGGTTTATGACGCTTCGGTAAAATGGTTGTTGGCACGGCCGGTCATTGCTATCGGTTCTTATATCGTAATCTCAGTCATTGCTATTCTGATGTTTGTAAAATGGCCCAGCACCTTTATTCCTGAAGAAGATGACGGATATTTTATGATTGCCATTCAGCTTCCGGCAGCTTCTTCTTTAGAGCGTACACAGATGGTGGGTAAGCAGATTGATGCTATTTTGTCAGAGTATCCCGAAGTGAAGACTTATTTGGGCGTAAACGGATTCAGTATCATGGGAGGTGGTCAGTTGCCTAATGCGGCTACCTATTTTGTGGTGCTGAAGAATTGGAAAGAGCGTGCGGGTAAAGAGCATACCGCTCAAGCGGTGGTCAATCGTTTTAACGGACAGGCATATGCCATGATACAGGAAGCTCAAGTCTTTGGTATTATTCCTCCTGCTATTCCAGGTATGGGCAATACGGGTGGTTTACAACTCGAACTGGAGGATCGTAAGTCTTTGGGTCCGGAAGAACTGCAAAAGGCGGTTGAGGCTTTATTGGCTAATTATCATAATGAACCGGCTGTCGCTTCCATGAGCAGTATGTATCAAGCGGATGTACCTCAATATTTTTTGAATATAGACCGGGATAAAGTTCAGTTGATGGGTTTGCAGTTGAATCAGGTCTTTTCTACATTAGGGTATTACATGGGGCAGGCTTATGTAAATGATTTTGTGGAATTCGGCCGTATCTACCAAGTGAAATTGGAGGCTGGCGAACAAGCCCAAAAAGTGATTGATGATGTGTTAAAACTGAGTGTGGTCAATTCGAAGGGAGAGATGGTGCCTTTCAGCAGTTTTACACAGATAGAACAAAAACTGGGGATGGACCAGATAAACCGGTATAATATGTATTCGGCTGCTTCCATCACTTGTACGCCGGCTGCGGGCAGTAGTTCCGGACAGGCGATAGAGGCTATGGGGAGTTTGATTAAAAATCAGCTAGGTGGTGAGTTTGGATATGAATGGACCTCTGTTGCCTATCAGGAAACTCAGGCAGGTAATACTACTACAATTATTTTAATCATGGCCTTGTTGGTAGCCTATTTGGTACTGGCGGCACAGTATGAAAGCTGGACAAGTCCAGTGGCTGCCGTGATGGGGCTTCCGGTTGCTATTTTGGGAGCGATGTTGGGCTGCTGGGTGATGGGGGTTCCGGTGAGTATCTATACCCAGATCGGTATTATTCTGCTGATAGCCTTGTCTGCGAAGAATGGTATCTTGATTGTGGAGTTCGCCCGTGATTACCGTAAGGCCGGCAATCCTATCCGTGAGGCGGCATACGAGGCAGGGCATGTGCGCTTGCGTCCTATCCTGATGACTTCATTTACCTTCGTGCTGGGTGTGATGCCGTTGTTGTTTGCCACAGGAGCCGGTGCAGGCAGCCGTGTGGCACTGGGTGCGGCAGTGGTGTTCGGTATGGCTGTGAATACAATTTTTGCTACCATTTATATTCCTAACTGGTATGAAGTGATGCAGCATATTCAGGAAAAATGGCTGACTAAGAAAAAATAATTGTTTGGTTTCACCACAGATTGGTCAGATTTATACGGACAACTCGATTTAAAAACTGTATGGATTTGCGTTATCTGTGGTGAATTTGTGTATCTTTGCGACAAACACATGGAAATATGGATACAATAAACAACGATCTTACTAACTTATTGCAACAGATGGGTGTGCATAAGGAAAGCCTGGGTATAACCCAGCGTATTGTCATTATAGCAGGGATTCTGATCATTGCTTTTGTGGCAGATTATTTTTGTAGAAAAATAGTAGTTCCTACTATAAAGAAACTGACGGCAAGGACTCAGGCTACTTGGGATGATTATTTATTCAATGATGCTGTATTAGATAATATGTGTCATCTTATTCCACCTATTATATTGTATGTATTGCTTCCTTTTGCTTTTCCGCATGAACCTGTGACTTTGACATTCATTCTGAAGCTATGTTGGGTGTATATCACGGCTGTAGCCATGAAGTTGATTTGTTCTTTTCTGACTTCTCTCTATACCATTTCAAGCGAACATGAGAAACTAAAGAATCATCCTCTGAAAGGGGTATATCAGATGATAAAACTGATTGTGATTTGTGTAGGGGTGATCATTATAGTCAGTACCTTGATTGATAAAGATCCTGTGAATATTCTTACCGGATTGGGTGCTTCTGCAGCTATCTTGATGTTGGTTTTCAAAGATACGATTATGGGGTTGGTAGCCGGAGTCCAGCTTTCTGCCAATGATATGCTCCGTCCGGGAGATTGGATTACCATGCCGAAATACGGAGCGGACGGTACAGTAATAGAAGTGACTCTTACCACTGTAAAGGTACGCAATTGGGATAATACTATAACTACAGTCCCACCTTATGCATTGGTCAGTGATTCGTTTCAGAATTGGCGTGGCATGAGGGAAAGTGGTGGACGCAGAGTGAAACGTTCTATTAATATAGATATGAATACGGTCCGTTTCTGTACACCGGAACAAATGAAAAAATTTGAAAAACAAGTCTGGATGTCAGGCTTTGAAAAGACAGGAAAGGAGGAGGTGAATCTTTATGTATTTCGTCACTATATGGAATATTATTTGCGTCATAATCCTCGGGTGAATACAGAATTGATTTTGATGGTGCGTCAATTACAACCTACGCCGCAAGGATTACCCATAGAACTTTATTTCTTCTCAGCCAATAAAGACTGGATTCCATACGAACGTTTGCAAGCAGAGGTTTTTGACCATTTGTTGGCTGTTCTTCCCGAATTTGGATTAAGGGTATTCCAAATTCCTTCAGGATTGGATGTGTTGTCTCTTTCTTCTCATTAATTATTTATAATCTCACTAGCGGAGAGGTACAGGAATCATCACATATTAACATGGATTACATCAAATTTATTGATTGTCAAAATGAATAATCCGTGTTAATATGTGAGAATGTACACTATTATACATGAAGTTCCAGTATAAACCGAGTTCCTTTTTTATAATCAGTGTCCAAAGTCAGTGTACCATTTAATTTATAAGCGATAAGGCTGCAAGTAGGCAACCCTAGTCCGTTTCCTTGCGTTAAATCGCGTATTTCTGCAAATGGCTTGAACAGTTTTTCACGTGCTTCAACCGGAATTCCCGTTCCCGTATCGGTTAGTATGAATTGATGTGTATGGGCGCTTCGTTTTTTGAATTCCAGTGAAATCTTACCACTTTTCGTATATTCTGCCGCATTGTTCAATAAATGGTTTAATATACGTTCCAATTCTTCTGCATTTGTCTTAATATTTACACGTGGAACATTTACCACTGCTTCTACTCCGGATTTGAAGTTTATTTTCGCTTTTTCCATAATACTTTCACACAATGTATTTATGTTCAGTTCCTTTAGCGGATAATGTTCTTCACGTGTTTCTTCCAATGAAATATACGTTTGGATAGCTGTCATTAATTCTTTCAGTGCCTTGATGTTTTCATGTAATATTGGGGTGGATATTGTTTCCTTTGTTGCTTCATCTATTGTATTCAGACTTGGTTCAATTTGGGCGCTGATATTACCGATAAATTTAGACTTCTGCTCATTGTTTTCATTCGCTATCTGCAGGCTATGTTTTAATTTCTTTACTTGGCGGATATGTTTAAATAACAGGGTAGCTAAGAATAATAATCCGGCAGCCAATATGGCGGATAACACACATAGTGCAATGATAATAATTAGATTTGTGGTAATCTTGTCTTCTTTTTCCTGCAAAGTCTTTTGGCTGGTTTCATATTTTTGTTGCAGTGTGTTTAGTTCATTGGCTGTTTTTACTGCTTTTATGGAATCTTGCCATGAAGTATAAAGTTTTCTCATTGCAATAGCCAATGGGGCATTATTATTCTGTTCGGCATATCCCAACATGTCTTTATAGCATTGGTCTATTCCTTTTTCGTCTTTACCGGCAGAGCGCTTTTGGAATAAGATGTTGTAACATTCCAAGCTTTTGTCTGTCATACCGAAAGTTTGATAATAATTGGCTTCCGTCATTAGAAGCTCTTCTTGTAAAGAGTCTGATTTTAATTGGTCTGTATAGGAATGAAGTTGTTTCAATAGTATCTTGCATTGTTCTGTATTTTTTAGATTCGTATACATACGCAGGCGTTCTTTACCCACCATGAAACGTAATTTGTATTCGGGTGATTTTTTTTCTTGCTCATTATAATAAATCAATGCATCCATTTGTCGGCAAGTGGCAAAGGCTTCTTTATATTGCCTGTTTTGAGTAAAGAGCGTACTTATCCGTATTCCCTCTTCTACCGCTTTATTTATTTGCTTTTGTTCGGCATACTGAGTGAATTTTGCCCACTTTGTATTTAACTCTTGAATATTGACATCTGCCGGTTTGGCTGTAGTTTGTCCTTGCCCTGCAGCACAACAAAAGGCAAGTGCTAATGTTAGAAGAATTTTTTTCATTATTGAAACAGGTTTTCTGCAAATATAACCTTTTTTTAAGCAAAAAGTTTAGGGAAGTGCAACTTTTTTTCAGCTTCTAGCGTCTAAACAGTAAAACAATAACTTTTAAGCAGGACAGGCCATCTTGTAAAAAGAATAAAATCATAATATTTAAAATGAGAAAAATAGTAATGATAGCTATACTGGTAGTCAGTATGGTACAAGGAGTTTTTGCCCAACAAATAATTATAAAGGGCACTGTGAAAGACGCGACAAGCAAAAAGGCAGCAGAATATGTTAATGTAGTTTTACAAACAGCAGATTCGGTTTTTGTTGGAGGGACTACTACGAATGGTAAAGGCGATTTCTTGCTGAATAAGGTTTATGCAGGCAATTATTTATTGGCACTATCCTGTGTGGGGTATCGTACGCAATTCATTGTATTAGACGGAATTAAACAGAATATAAATTTAGGGGAAATTTTGTTGGAAGATGATGCTGTGGCTATGGAAGGTGTAACAGTTAGTGCTTCCGGACAGATCAGTCATTCGGATCGTAAGTTGATTTTTCCTTCTGAACGGCAAATGAAGGTTTCGACAAATGGAGTCAATCTGTTGCAACAGATGATGCTTCCCCGTATTCAGATAAACCCCATGAATAATGAGATAGGAGTGTTAGGGGGAGGAGAACTTCAGCTTCGTATTAATGGAGCGAAAGCAGAAGTTGAAGAGATTAAGGCATTACAGCCATCAGACATTATTCGAATAGAGTATCATGACAATCCAGGTTTGCGTTATGGTAATGCTGAGGTAGTGCTTGATTATATTGTCCGCCGTCCGGAAACGGGGGGAAACTTTGGAGTGGATTTGTCTCAGGGGATGAATGCCATGTGGGGAGAATATAATGTTTTTGGAAAAGTGAACCATAAGAAGTCGGAGTTTGGCGTTTCGTATTACATGGGACCTCGCGATTTCTATGGTATGTACCGGGATAATGAAGAGGAATTCCATTTGGCGGACGGAACGACATTACATCGTATAGAAGAAGGTGAACCGGGGCACGGATCTATGTTTATGAATAATTTAAGTATGAATTATAATTTGCAGCAGACCGAAAATTCATTGTTCAGTGCTACTTTTCGTTTGAGAAGTAATAGCCAGCCGCATTGGAATTATCAAGGAGTATTGACTAATATTGCCGATTCTGATGATAAGGTGGATATGATAGACCGTACTAAAGAAAGTTGGTCTCGTCCTTCGTTGGATCTTTATTATCAACAGGGATTGAAAAATAAGCAACTTTTGGTATTCAATGTGGTCGGTACTTATAATAAGGAAAAATCACGCCGTTTGTATCAAGAAAGTTTGCAGGATGAGTTGTTGACTGATATTAATAATAATGTATTGGGAGATAAATATTCTCTGATTGGGGAGGCTGTTTATGAGAAGCAATTTTCTAAAGGAAATTCCTTGAGTTTCGGTTTGCGCCATACTCAGTCTTTTGCCAATAATGAATACCGTAACGGTCATTATTATGAAACGGATATGAATCAAGGGGATACATATGTTTATGGTGAATATAGAGGAAAGGTGAAAAAATTGGACTACAGATTGGGGGTAGGCGTTACTCGTTCTTATTATAAACAAAGTGGTGATGATTCGTATGAGAATTATAGTTTTAATCCCCGTTTGGTACTGCATTATGCATTACCGGGAAATTCATTTGTTCGTTGGAAATCCGATATCAGTAATGCTTCGCCGTCATTGGGGGATTTAAGTGCTGTAGAACAGATTGTGGATTCGTTGCAAATCAGACGAGGCAATCCGAACTTGAAAGCCTATTTGCGTTATCACACAGAGTTGACATACGAATGGCAGAAAGGTATATTTTATTCTAATCTTTGGGGAGCGTATGATTATCAGCCGAATGCCATTATGGACGAGAAGTATCAGGACGGTGACAAGATTGTACAGACATGGGACAATCAAAAGGATTGGCAGAAATTATCGGGGCGTCTGACTTTGCGTGTCGGTCCTATTAAGGATATGCTACAGTTCTCGTTTACCGGTGGAGTAAACCATTATATGAGTCATGGTAATACATATTCTCATACTTATACAAACTGGTATTGTAATGCTGAAGCATCCTTTAATTACAAGCAGTTCTCTCTTTACTGGCAGATGAATACTAACTGGAATAATTTCTGGGGGGAAACCTTGTCGGGGGGAGAGAATATTCAGGTATTGGTGATGTATTACACGCATAAGAATTTGCGTGTGGGGTTGGGCGCTTTCAATCCGTTTACGGATAATTATAAGCAACAGACTGAGAACTGGAATAAATATGCTTCTTATAAAAAAACGAATTATGTGAAGGAGAGCTCGCAAATGTTTTTGGCAAGTGTTTCTTATAATTTCTCGTTTGGCCGTAAGTTTAAGACAGGTCAACGGAGGGTGAATAATAGTGATAACGATTCCGGAGTGATGAGTACCGGAAAATAAACAAGATAATCATTTGAATGAACTTAAGTTCATGGGGCAAGTAAGTTAAGTAACTTGACTCACGAACATAAGTTGCTTGGCTTACGAAGTTAAGTTCATAAATTTACCGGAATAATAGATATATTACCCTTAACAAAATCATATATGAAAATGAAAAAAAACTTGATTGATTATGAACTCCTGTGGGAGAAAATTACGGATTACGCAAAGGCCACCGGTAGAACGACTGCTCGTCCTGTACTTCTATTATATTATGTATTGCGAAGCCCCGAAACTCCTTCTTCGGATAAGATGTTGATTGTGGCGGCACTTTCGTATCTGGTATTGCCGATCGATTTGATTTCGGCTAAGCGGTTACCAATTATCGGCTGGATTGATGAAGCGGTATCTTTGGTTTATGCTTATAAAAAGGTGTGCCGCTATGTGACTCCTGAGATTGAATCAGAAGTGGATAATATATTGGAACGCTGGTTCCCGGAAGGAAAGTATGAGTTGATAGAAGAATAAATATTGTACTTGTCTTTGGGGAGTAAGGATGGGTAAATGGAGTATTTTAGGAATGGGCTTCGTCGAATTTCGGCGTGGCCCTTGCTGATTGTAGACAAAGGTAAATTGTAACTCTCCCCAAGGAACTTCATTTTGTCTGAGAATATGTGAGGTATGTAAAAGTGTTACAATATGTTTTGAGTCTTATTAATTCCCTATAATTCAATTATTAACATGACCTAAGTTCATATAGTAACCTTACCCGTTTTATTCGTACCATGGCTCCTATATATCCCGTTCATAAACATGATTTGGAAACCGGTGCTTATTTGGATGCTAATGGTAAGGCAACTACTGATCCGGGTGAATATATTTATGATTATGAAGGAACTCGCTTGTCGAATAATGGACGTGATGCGATAGCTGAAACAGAGTTCAATCAACGTGAACTGGTGCGTGTTAATCAGACTGGACATACTTATCTCACTTTGACTCCGGTTGAAGGGTTGAACCTTACAGCCAATTACTCTATCAATAATATTGATTATCGTCGTAAAGTCTATGAAAATCCTTATGTGGGCGATGGCACTGCCGGACCGGGTCGTTTGAACCAAATGTCTACCCGAACGCTGACTCAGACCTTCAATCAATTGATAACTTATAGCAAGTCTATCGGAAATCATAACTTTGACGTTCTTTTGGGACATGAAAACTATTCTTATAAGTATGAGTATTTATATGGCATGAAGACCCAGGAAACAGTTTCGGGCATGTATGAATTTGGTAATTTCGTAAATATCAGTTCACTTAGCTCCTATACGAACACCTATAAAAAGGAAGGTTACTTTGGCCGTATCAATTATGATTATGCGCATAAATACTACGCTTCACTTTCTTATCGCCATGATGGTTCCTCGCGTTTTGCAAAAGAGAACCGATGGGGGAATTTCTGGTCGTTCGGAGTAGGCTGGAGAATTAGTGAAGAGGCATTTATGAAGGATGTGAAATGGGTGAATAACTTGAAATTACGTGCTTCTTACGGTGAAACAGGTAATGATAATATATTGGATAGTGATGGTGATCCTGATTATTATCCTTATCAGACCTTATATGGTTTGGGATATAAGAATGGCTCAGAAGCTGGAGCCTACTTCACGGTGATAGCCAATCCCTCATTGAAATGGGAAACACAGATATCTACGGATATTGCTCTTGAATTTGGCTTGTTTGACCGTTTGACGGGTACTATTGAATATTTTAAGAAAGATTCCAAGGATTTGTTGTTTGATGTTTCCCAGCCTGCTTCTGTCGGAGTAACATCCATTATACAGAATATCGGTAAGGTTACTAATTCAGGAGTGGAAATAGAGTTGGATTATAATGCATTTAAAAATAAAGACTGGAGTGTATCAGTTGGGGCCAATGCTACTTTTGTGAAGAATAAGATCAAGAACCTGCCGGCTACAATGAAAGAAAATGGATATATCAGTGGCTCTAAAAAGTGGTTGGAAGGAAAGTCCATTTATGAATTCTGGCTTCGTCAATGGCATGGGGTAGACCCTCAGACCGGTGATGGTTTATATGTGGCTGATGTAAGTAAATATAATCAAGGGAATATCGGAACAGGGGATGGAAACATTACGCAGAGCCAGTTTGACGAGTATAAAAAAACAGTAGTGACTATTGATGGTAAGGAATTGACCAATTCGTATACTTATGCTAAATACGACTTCAGCGGTTCTTCTATTCCTGATGTGTATGGTGGGTTTAATGTCAGAGTTAGTTATAAGAACTTTGATTTGGCTGCTGTATTCTCTTACCAGTTGGGCGGTCAGATTCTGGATACTAATTATGCTACCATGATGAGTATGACTGAATTTGGTTATGCACAAAGTCCGGATTTGTTAAAAGCATGGAAACAGGCGGGGGATATTACTGAGGTTCCCCGTATAGACAATAGTGCGGCTCATACCACGAATATTGGTCAGTCTTATTCAACTCGTTGGCTTACCAGCTCGGATTATCTTAATTTAAGATCTGTCACTATTGGCTATCAGCTCCCAAAAACTTGGTTGAGCAAAGTGATGCTTAAGAGTGCCCGTTTGAATCTGACTGCGGAAAACTTGTTCATGTTGAAAGCCCGTCAGGGATTGAACCCGATGGCCAACTATTCCGGTGTGACTTATAATGAGTATATGCCGTCCCGTAATATCACGTTAGGGCTTAATGTTTCATTCTAAAAATAAAAGAATTATGAGATCAATTAAAAATATAACATTAGGATTAGCGACAGTTGGAGTAATGTCTCTATCCGGTTGTGCCGGTGATTATCTGGATACCATTCTGTCTACCTCTGTTTCAGAAACGACAATAAACACCTCGTTGGACAATCTTTATATAGCATTGAACGGAATTCATAAAGAGATGGTTTCTCAGGAAAGCGGATATCAGTGTCTGGGCGGTGAACCCGGTTTTAAAGTAAATGATGTCAATCATTATAGCGAGATGGTGGCATGGGGATTGAAGGCACGTGTAGCATTGGCCATGCAAGATTATAATAATGCGGCGGTTTATGCAGGGAAGTCTATTTCTTTAGCTGAAGCAGGTGGTCACCGGTTGATGACTGGCAGTCAGTTGAATTGTGGGTTTGCCAATATCACGACGGATACTAAAGAAGCGATGTATGCTGCAATGACTCCCGATGATAAGACTGTCTATTTTTATTCTTATTACGCATATATGTCATGGAACTTTAACTCCAGTGCCATTCGTCAGGGAGTGAAGTGCATAAATGTGGATGCTTATGAAACGATGTCTGAAACAGACTTACGGCGTGCGTGGTGGGATCCGACAGGGGAAGCATCTGTTCCATCATCAAGTTATGCAAAGAATGCTTATCAAAACCGTAAGTTTACTGCCCGTTCTACAGCCGATGCTGTAGGTGATGTCGCATTTATGCGTTTGGCAGAAATGTATCTCACCCAGGCCGAAGCATTGGTTCGTGCAGGAAAAGATAGTGAGGCGCAGACTGTGTTTACTAAATTCCAGATAACCCGCGATCCCTCTTATGTTTCAAAAGGAAATATCGGTGATGCTTTGGCAGAGGAAATTATGAATAGTCGCCGGGTGGAATTGTGGGGTGAAGGTTTTCGTTTTTATGATTTGAAACGTTTGCATTTGTCTATTAAGCGTGGATCAAATTTTGATATAGCTTTCTGTACTTTTCTTGAAAAGGATAAAGATGCACAAGGTTGGGTGTGGGAGATACCTAAAATTGAAACTGACTTTAATTCACTTTGTACGAAGAACTATTGATAATTCTCTCTAACACATAAATTTTCTCTTAAAGGAGGTGGGCAGAATTTTTCTTGAAAGTTTTGTACCACCTTTTTGCTTGACATAACCTTTGTTTTACAAGACCGATAGCTTTTCTGGTTTTCTTTTTGTATTACTAGGGTTGTCTAATATCAATTTTGTTGATGTTTTTTGGTAATTTAGAAGAAATGGATTTAATTTATCCTTGGTCTATCGTTATAATCCATTGTCTTGAATAAAGTAAAGAACCTGTAAACACGAAATAAGTGTAAACAGATTCTTTACTATTGTTTAAAATGATAAACTATTCAGGTGAAAAAGCTTATTCCTCTTCGTCCAGTAAAATGTCCATAATCTGAACAGCTGCTTTGGCAACAGAAGTTCCGGGACCGAAGATTGCTACAACACCTGCCTTGTATAAGAAGTCATAGTCTTGAGCGGGGATAACACCACCGGCGATGACCAAAATATCTTCACGACCTAATTTCTTTAATTCTTCAATAATCTGCGGGATCAGTGTCTTGTGTCCGGCAGCCAATGAAGAAACACCTACTACATGAACGTCGTTTTCCACTGCGTCACGAGCAGCTTCGGCAGGAGTTTGGAACAACGGTCCCATATCTACGTCGAAACCACAGTCGGCATAACCTGTTGCAACTACTTTTGCACCACGGTCGTGTCCGTCCTGTCCCATCTTGGCAATCATGATACGCGGACGGCGGCCTTCCTTCTTTGCAAATTCTTCGGTCAGTTCGCAAGCTCTTGCGAAGTCTGTATCCTTTTTACTTTCTGATGAGTACACGCCTGATATAGTTCTGATTACTGCTTTATAACGTCCTACAATTGTTTCACAAGCATCCGAAATCTCGCCCAAGGTAGCACGGACATGAGCTGCCTCTACAGCCAGTTCCAGCAAATTGCCTTTACCTGTCTTTACACATTCGGTGATGGCTGCCAAAGCTTTGTCTACTTCTGCTTGATTGCGGCCTTCTTTCAAACGCTTCAGATTTTCAATTTGTTCCAAACGTACAGCTGTATTGTCTACTTCAAGGATATCGATAGGATCCTCTTTTTCCAAACGATATTTGTTAGTGCCGACAATTGTCTGGGCACCGGAGTCGATACGGGCCTGAGTACGTGCCGCAGCTTCTTCAATACGCATTTTGGGTACTCCGGTTTCGATAGCTTTCGCCATACCGCCCAAGCTTTCAATTTCCTGAATATGTTCCCAAGCCTTGTGAGCCAGTTCGTTAGTTAAAGATTCTACATAGTAAGAACCACCCCATGGGTCCACGTTCTTGCAAACATATGTTTCTTCCTGAATATAAATCTGAGTATTACGTGCGATACGTGCAGAGAAGTCGGTGGGCAATGCAATTGCCTCATCCAATGCATTGGTGTGCAGTGACTGGGTGTGTCCCAATGCTGCTGCCATAGCTTCAATACAAGTACGACCTACATTGTTGAACGGATCTTGCTCCGTCAATGACCAGCCCGAAGTCTGGGAATGGGTACGCAATGCCAGTGATTTCGGATTCTTCGGGTTGAACTGCTTGACAATTTTAGCCCACAGCATACGTGCCGCACGCATTTTGGCAATTTCCATAAAATGATTCATGCCGATAGCCCAGAAGAATGACAGACGCGGAGCGAATGCATCGATGTCTATACCTGCGGCTACTCCGGCCCGAAGATATTCCAAACCGTCAGCCAGTGTATAAGCCAATTCAATATCTGCTGTGGCACCTGCTTCCTGCATGTGGTAGCCCGAGATGGAGATGGAATTGAACTTAGGCATTTTTTGTGAGGTATATTCAAATATGTCAGAGATGATCTTCATGGAAAAGGCAGGTGGATAAATATAAGTGTTACGCACCATAAACTCTTTTAAGATATCATTCTGGATGGTTCCGGCCATTTCTTCCAATTTGGCTCCCTGTTCCAAACCTGCATTGATATAGAATGCCATGATGGGAAGTACGGCACCATTCATGGTCATGGAAACAGACATCTTGTTCAAAGGAATACCATCGAACAAAACTTTCATATTTTCCAATGAGCAAATAGACACGCCTGCCTTACCTACGTCACCTACTACACGTTCATGGTCGGGGTCATAGCCGCGGTGTGTCGGAAGGTCGAATGCGACAGACAAGCCTTTCTGGCCTGATGCCAAATTACGGCGATAGAATGCATTACTTTCTTCGGCAGTGGAGAAACCTGCGTATTGGCGGATAGTCCAAGGACGGAAAGTGTACATCATGGAGTACGGGCCGCGAAGATAAGGAGGAATACCTGCTACATAGTTCAAGTGCTCCATGCCTTCCAAATCTTCTTTAGTGTAAACAGGCTTCACATTGATGTGTTCCGGCGTTTTCCAGTCGGCGGTGATGCCATTTTCTTTTTGCCATTCCATACCATTCTGAGGTTGAAATCCGGCATATATATCTATATTTTTAAAATTCGGTTTCATTGTTCTTCCTTACTTAATTCCTAACTTAGCGTTGTATTCTTTCAATGTGTCCAATACGTTGACACGTACATGGATAAAGTTTTCGATGCCTGCGGCTTTCAGCTCTTCCATACAAGCAGGAGCACCTGCAACAATGAAAATAGCTCGTCCGTCCAATGCCTTGAATGCAGGAATAGCATATTCTGCGTATTCATCATCGCTGGAACAGATAACTACGATGTCTGCACCGGCTTTCATAGCTGCTTCGACACCGGCCTCTACTGTGGGGAAGCCCAAATTGTCGATTACTTCGTAACCGGCACAAGCCAGGAAGTTGCATGAGAATTGGGCACGTGCTTGACGCATGGCCAGATTACCGATAGTCAGCATAAATGCTTTCGGACGTTTGCCGGATTTCTCTGTCTGCAAACGAAGTGCTTCAAACTGGCTGGCAGCACGGTCGAAGTTTAATGTGGCAAACGGCTTTTCACAGCTGTCATGATTACCTCCACAACAACATTTGGCTTCTACAGGAGCCTTTTCGCCTGCTTTTTCATTGAAGTTAGGATATTGGTTGGTACCCAGTAGAATTTCTTTGCGTTTTGAAACGGAATCGTGGCGGGCCTTGTTGCTTGCGTTGATCGCTTCCTGTACTTTTCCTGCTTTGACTGCTTCCAGCATTCCTCCTTCGTCTTCTACTTTCAAGAATAATTCCCATGCCTGTGTGGCAATAGAAATTGTTAAATTTTCAATAAAGTAAGAACCCGCGGCGGGGTCAACTACTTTGTTGAAATGACATTCTTCTTTTAGCAATAACTGTTGGTTACGGGCGATACGTTCAGAGAAGTCGTCCGGAGTTTCGTAAGTCTTGTCAAACGGGGTTACGGTGATGGAGTTGACTCCTGCCAAGGCGGCACTCATCGCTTCGGTTTGAGTGCGGAGCAGGTTTACATGTGCATCAAACAAAGTCAGGTTGAAAGTGGATGTTTCAGCATGTGCCACCATTTTGCAGGCACAGAGACAAGTACCGTCTTCCGCTTTGTTCGGACATTCGGGCTGGCGGTTGCATTGAGGATGATATTCTTTTACGATGTCCGCCCATAACATACGTGCTGCGCGGAACTTGGCAATTTCCAGAAAATAGTTGGAACTGATGCCGAAATTGAATTTTATTTTCTTGGCAGCCAGTGCGGCAGGAACTCCTGCTTCTACCAGCTTGCTCAGATATTCGTTACCCCAGGCCAATGCATAGCCCAGTTCTTGTGAAATATAAGATCCGGCATTGTTCAGTTCTATCGCATTGACACAGATACAACGGAATTTAGGTAGCGGAGCCAGTACTTCTACCAATTCTTTGGCAGTAGTGATGAAATTGCTAAGGTCTTTGCCTTTTACCATCATTTTACCCATAGGGTCATAGTTGACGGAGCCTTGCAACTTGGTCAGGTCGTATCCTTTCTTTTGGAAGTAAGCAACCAATAATTGGGCTAATTCCACCGTATGTCCTTGGCAAGTGGAGAAGTTTAACTCAATGCATTCCGCACAGATATCATTCAATAATGTTTCGATATATTCAGGACTGAGGTCTTTCTTCTTTACGTAGAATCCCAATGAGTCAACACCTTTGTTCAAAATATCCAGTGCTTTAGCATTAGCCTCTTTAGGGCATTCTACTTTGATTTCCTGACGCACGAACCAAGTATTGTCGTTTTTCTTCGTGCCTCTTACATAGGGGAATTCTCCGGGTAGTCCTTCAGTTGTTTTCAAACCTTCCAGATCTTCCTGGCGATAAAATGGTTTTACTTTAAAACCTTCGTTGGTTCTCCAAACCAATTTCTTTTCAAAATCAGCGCCTTTCAAGTCGGCTGTAATCTTTTCCATCCACTGTTCCGTAGAAACGGCTGGGAAGTCCGAAAAGAGTTTCTCTTTACTATCTGCCATAGTTTATTCGGTATTAATATTTAAGAATTATATCACATACTTTTTCAATAGTACGGGCAAATATACTAAAACCTTTTAAATAGAATCCTTTTTTTAGCTATTTTCATAAAGGAGAAAGAGAGGTTTCTGTCATTTTGTTAAGTGACGAAAACAAAAGATGTTCTTATTGCAAAGTGGATATTGCAAAATAAATAGGAATCATGAAATAATAGTTTTCAAATTGTTGGGCTGAGTGAGGGGAATTCATTAATTTTGCGGCAATTTATAAAAACATAGTATTATATCATGGACTGGTTACAAAATCTATTATTTGATGAAAACTCAATAGCGCATATCGTGCTGCTTTATTCCTTTGTGATTGCAGTAGGAGTGTTGCTGGGAAAAATTAAATTTTTCGGGGTATCGTTAGGTGTTACTTTTGTTTTGTTTACCGGTATTGTCTGCGGACATTTCGGCTTAACGGGGAATACACAGATACTTACATTTTTACAGGATTTCGGACTGATATTGTTCGTGTTTTGTATCGGACTTCAGGTAGGTCCTTCTTTTTTCTCTTCCTTTAAGAAAGGAGGGATTGCTATGAATTTAGTGGCAATGGGGATTGTCGCATTGAACATTGCTGTGGCTGTGGCTTTGTATTATGGTTTGAACGGCCGGATAGAGTTGCCTATGATGGTGGGTATTCTTTGTGGTGCCGTAACGAACACGCCGGGACTGGGTGCTGCCAACGAAGCGTTGAGCCAGCTGAATTACAGTGGCCCGCAGATAGCGATGGGATATGCGTGCGCTTATCCGTTGGGAGTGCTGGGTATCATTGGTTCTATTATTGCTATCCGCTACATTTGCCGGATTAATTTGAAAAAGGAGGAAGAGGATATCGCTAAAGAAGAAGCTGCAAATCCTCATCTGACTCCTCGTATGATGCACCTGGAAGTACATAATGAGGCGTTGGCAGGAAAAACGTTGCTTCAGGTCAGAGACTTCATGGGGCGTGACTTTGTTTGTTCGCGTATATTGCAGAACGGTCATGTCAGTATTCCTAATCGTGATACTGTCTTCCATCTTGGTGATCAGTTGTTTGTGGTTTGTGCAGAGGACGATGCGGAAGCCATTATTGCTTTTATCGGTCCTAAAATTGAAGTGGATTGGGAAAAGCAGGATACTCCGATGGTATCCCGCCGTATTTTGATTACACAACCTAAAATGAATGGTAAGCAATTGGGTGAGTTTCATTTCAGTAGTATGTATGGTGTGAATGTGACCCGTGTCAACCGTTCAGGTATGGATATTTTCGCTTCACGTAACTTGACCTTGCAGGTAGGTGACCGTGTAATGGTGGTAGGTCCTCAGGATGCGGTAGAACGTGTTGCCAATTTGATGGGTAACTCATTGAAACGTTTGGATCATCCTAATATCGTGACTATTTTTGTGGGTATTTTCCTGGGTATTTTCTTTGGTAGTCTGCCTATTGCGTTTCCAGGTATTCCTACTCCGGTAAAATTGGGTTTGGCCGGTGGTCCGTTGATTGTATCTATTTTGATAGGTCGTTTCGGATATAAATTGAAATTAGTGACTTATACCACTATGAGTGCCAATTTGATGTTGCGTGAAATTGGTATTGCTTTGTTCCTTGCCAGTGTGGGGATAAAGGCTGGTGCGAATTTTGTGAATACGGTTGTCGATGGAGATGGTTTGTTGTATGTGGGTTGTGGTTTCCTTATTACAGTTATACCTTTATTAATAATGGGAGCGGTTGCACGCTGGCATTACAAGATGAATTATTTCATGTTGATGGGGCTTATTGCAGGTAGTAACACAGATCCCCCCGCATTGGCGTATTCTAATCAGACAGCAGGTAATAATGCTCCGGCGGTAGGTTATTCTACTGTGTATCCGGTGTCCATGTTCCTTCGTATTCTGACTGCCCAATTATTGATATTAATATTGGCAAGCTGATATTGGTAAAAAGTATAAAAACAATAAAGTATAAAACTTGTAGGAGGGGGTGTCAAAAAATGGTAGCTTGAATCATTTTTTTGACGCACCCTCTTGCTGATTAAAAGAATAAATATGATTTCAGTAGATGGATTGACCGTTGAGTTTGGCGGTACCACCTTGTTTAGTGACATATCTTTTCAGATAAATGAGAAAGACCGTATTGCCTTGATGGGGAAAAATGGTGCGGGCAAGTCTACCTTATTAAAGATCTTGGCTGGTGTGCGGCAACCTAGTCGTGGAAAGGTGTCGGCTCCTAAGGATTGTGTGATAGCTTATCTTCCCCAGCATCTGATGACAGAGGATGGGCGTACTGTATTCGAGGAAGCTTCTCAGGCATTCGCGCATCTTCATGCTATGGAGGCAGAAATAGAAGCCATAAATAAGGAACTTGAAACACGTACCGATTATGAAAGTGATTCATATATGGAGTTAATCGAGAAGGTTTCTGCCATGAGTGAGAAGTTTTATTCCATTGATCTTACTCATTTTGAAGAAGATGTGGAAAAGGCTTTGCTGGGACTTGGTTTTATGCGTGAGGACTTCAATCGCCCTACCAGTGATTTCAGCGGTGGCTGGCGTATGCGTATTGAGTTAGCTAAATTATTGCTCCAGAATCCGGATGTATTATTATTGGATGAGCCCACCAATCATCTTGATATTGAATCCATCCAGTGGTTGGAGGATTTCTTGGTCAATAGTGCCAAAGCGGTAATTGTCATCAGCCACGACCGTAAATTTGTAGATAATATCACGACCCGTACCATTGAAGTAACGATGGGACGTATCTATGATTATAAAGTGAATTACTCCCAATATCTGATATTGCGTAAAGAACGTCGCGAGCAACAGATGAAGCAATATGAGGAGCAGCAGAAGATGATACAGGAAACCAAGGATTTCATAGAACGGTTCAAAGGAACTTATAGCAAAACTTTGCAAGTGCAGAGCCGTGTGAAGATGCTTGAGAAATTAGAATTGGTTGAAGTGGACGAAGAAGATACCTCAGCATTGCGGTTGAAATTCCCGCCTTCTCCGCGAAGTGGAAATTACCCGGTCATTATGGACGGGGTAGGAAAGACCTATGGTGATCATGTGGTTTTCAAGAATGCCTCATTGACCATCGAGAGAGGGGATAAAGTGGCTTTTGTGGGCAAGAACGGTGAAGGTAAGTCTACTTTGGTAAAATGTATCATGCGTGAGATAGAGCATGAAGGGACTTTGACGCTGGGACACAATGTGCAGATTGGTTATTTTGCTCAGAATCAAGCCTCTTTGTTGGACGAGAACCTCACGGTCTTTCAAACGATAGATGATGTGGCGAAAGGGGAGATCCGTAATAAAATACGAGACTTGCTGGGTGCATTTATGTTTGGCGGCCCCGAAGCTTCCATGAAGAAGGTGAAAGTGCTCAGTGGTGGAGAACGTACTCGTCTTGCCATGATCAAACTATTGTTAGAACCGGTGAATCTGTTGATTTTAGATGAGCCTACCAATCACTTGGATATGAAAACCAAAGATATCCTGAAACAAGCTTTGATGGACTTTGACGGTACATTGATTGTTGTATCTCATGATCGTGACTTTTTGGACGGATTAGTGACGAAAGTGTATGAATTTGGGAATAAAAAGGTAAAAGAACATCTTTGTGGTATCTATGAGTTCCTGGAAACAAAGAAAATGGAAAGTTTGCAGGAGTTGGAAAAATAAATTAGCTTTGTATCTGTTAACTTTGGATTGGATGTGGAGATGCAAACAATTTCTATAGATATAAATAAAGTACAAAAAGGAGACGAGACGGAGTTTCGTCTTCTTTTTAATCTTTTCTATCCTCGTCTGATGTCTGTAGCTTGCCGTTTTGTGCCTGAACATATTGCCGAAGATATTGTACAAAGTGTCTTTGTCATGTATTGGGAGCAGAAGTCCGCTTTGATACCCAATGCCATTCATTCTTTCCTTTATAAATGCACACAGAATAATTGCCTGAATTATCTGAAGCACCAAGCTGTTGTGCTGGGGCATGAGGAGGAGGTACGTCTGGCGGAAGAACGCATGGCCTTTCAGCTGGCAGGATCGGACGCCAACGAATTGTGGAATGAGGTGGTTGAGCGTGATATCCGGAAATTGTTGAAAGCTTCCATCTCTAAATTACCTCCTAAATGTCGTCAGGCTTTCGAATTGTCTTACTTTAAAGAGATGACTTATAAAGAGATAGCGGAGGCTATGCATATTTCATCCCGTACGGTGGAAGAACATGTACAGAAAGCCACAAAATTCTTGAGAGAGGATTTGAAGGAGGTATTGTTCTGTCTGTTGTTTTTGCTTCGTTAATACCTTCATGCAGGCTTTTTCTGGAGTCTGTAAAAAATAAAATGCAAAAAAAGCATTTTTTTTTCTTTTTAACCCCGTAGTTCCTTCTAGGTTAATTGTCTTAATAATGAAAGACAATAAAGAAAGTAAATGAAGGACGAAATTTTAATTCGATATATCAATAAGCATTGTACTGCAACCGAAGAAAAAGAGATTTTAGAGTGGTTGAAAGAGAAAGATAACCGTCAGCGTTTATTTGAGCTGGAGCAAATCTGGGGACTGAAAGCTGAAATGCGTTTTTCGGATAAAGGACGTATGGATGAAGCTTATCGGCAACTGAGCAGACAACTTGGCTTGAGTGGGCAGATAGAGAAAAGAGAGAAACCGATACAGAGATTTACCGTCAGGGAATGGTGGAAGTATGCGGCTGTGTTGGTTGCTGTTTGTCTTTTTGCGACAAACTTGTTCTATATCACGAAAGAGGAACCGGAAGCATACAATACGGTAGTGGTTCCGAAAGGCCAACGGGTTTCTTTATTGCTGAGTGACGGGACAACAGTCTGGCTGAACGCTGAGAGCCGTTTTTCTTATCCGGCTAAGTTCTCGGAAAAATATAGAACGGTCACATTGGAAGGAGAGGGCTATTTTGAGGTGGCACATAATCCCAAATGTCCGTTTACGGTGAAATTGCCGATGTTGAATATCAGGGTGTTGGGTACAAAATTTAATGCAAAAGCCTATTTGGATGAACCGAGTTGGATTACTTTGAAAGAAGGTTCGGTAGAAGTATCAACCTTAGATGACAGAAGTAAGGAAAGAATGTCGCCCAATGACCAGGTATATTACACCGTTAGTGATGGCTTGGTGTTAATAAGGAATTCGGCGCAGGCAAATGTGGATAGTTGGACTACTGGTGACCTGAGATTCGACAATAAGACTTTGAAAGAAATGGCAAAGGTTATAGAACGTCGGTATGATGTGAAAATCAGGATTATGGATAGTTCGCTGGTTGAAGAATATTTCACTTGCCATTTTAGGAAAGACTTGACCATAGCCCAGGCGATGGAATTGTTGAAAGAAACCAGACGGGTGGATTATAGAATTGAAAAGAAAACGGTATACCTATATAAAAAATAACAGTATGTGAAACTTTGAAAAACAACGGATGCCTATGAAGTAAAACCTTTGCAAAAAATGAAGGGTCGAAGACGCACCACCATCTTTCGACCCGGATTAATGAGTAACCTTATAATTTATTACAAACTAATCAATTACAAATGTATGGATAATATTATGAAATGCACGCCATTGGGTGAGCAAAAATCACTATGGCTACGAAAAACATTGTTAATTATGAAATTCTTTGTTCTTTTTCTATTATTGGGAACTGTCCCGTGTTGGGCAGGCATCGCTTATTCACAGAATGTGAAGATGTCTTTGGACATGGAAAATACTACGGTGCATGACGTGATTAATGCTATTGAGAAAAAAGGAAATTTCTATTTTACCTATAATCTGAATCAAGTCAATGTCAATAGAAAAGTATCCATTAAAGTAGAAAATAAAACGATTAACCAGATTTTAGATCGGTTATTTTCAAAATCAGGTATCGATTATAAAATAGAAAATCGTCATATTGTATTATATAAGCAAGCAACTCCCGAAGTAGAAGCTGTGAAACAACAGAAATCTATAAACGGTATTGTAGCCGATGAGCAGGGTGAACCTATCATTGGTGCCAGTGTATTGGAAAAAGGTACTACAAACGGTACGATTACTGATTTGGATGGTCGTTTTACTTTATCTATCGGTAAGGGAACTGAATTGATTGTTTCTTATGTAGGTTATACCACAAAGACCGTGAAAATAGGTAATCAGTCTACTATAAAAATTGTATTAATAGAAGATACCAAGACATTGGATGAGGTGGTTGTAATTGGTTATGGTACACAGAAAAAGTCTGATGTTTCAGGTTCGGTAACATCAGTATCGGGTGATAAACTGTCTAAGATTCCTACTGCAAATGCAGAGATGGCATTGCAAGGTATGGCTCCGGGTTTGTCGGTAAACTTTGGCAGTGGTGCTGCCGGTTCTTCTGCCACTTTGCAGGTACGCGGTGTGACTTCTTGGAAAGATGATGATGGCGAGAACAGTGAAAGTAACGGTCCACTAGTGATTATCGATGGTGTTCCGGGTAATATGTCTTATCTTAATCCTGAAGATATTAAATCGATTTCCGTATTGAAAGATGCTGCTACTGCCGCTATCTATGGTTCACGTTCGGCAGCTGGTGTTATTTTGATTGAAACACATCGTGGTACGATGAATTCAGCTCCGAAGATTACTTTTTCCGGTTATTGGGGGTTGAGTGCCATGCCGAAGCGTCTGGAAGTTTGTAATTCAGCTGAGTTTATTAAAGTACGTAAGATGGCATTAACAAATGCAGGTACGGATGAAAGCCGCTGGCCTAAATATATCAGCGAGTACGAGAGAGACCCGAGTCAGTTTGCTGATACTGATTGGCAGAAAGAGTATTATCAACGTGGTTTTACACAAAAATATAACATTGGTTATACGGCAGGTAGTGCTAATTCCAATGTGTCTCTTTCTGCTTTCTATAGTAAGACGGACGGTGTGACTATTGCTACCGGAGATGAAAAGTTCGGTTTCCGTTTAAACTCTGATGTTACCCGTGGTAAGTTTAAAATGGGTGAATCTGTAAGCTATAGCCGTTGGTCGGCCGATTTGGAATCCAATTCGGGTTTCTCTTCCATTTATCAGGTGACGAATATGGAGCCGTTAGCGTTCCTTTATGATGAGAACAACGATGGTGGTTATGGTGGTGCCATCTCTGGTATGGGTATGTCTGATGCCGGTAATCAGGTTGCTTTTAATAAATTGATTGATAATACAAGCTCTACCGATTATATCGCAGCTTCCGGCTATTTGCAGTACGAGCCGATTAAAGGGCTTATCGTGAAATTCAATGCCAGCCGTAATATGTACTTTAGCAAATCTCGTCTTTTTACACCTACCTATGAGATTGGGGCGGCCAAACGAAACACGATGGCTAGTTTATCTGAATCACGTTCGCAGACAACCAACGATTTGTTGGAATTGACTGCTAATTATGACAAGACCATTGCTGAAATACACAATCTTTCTCTTTTATTGGGACTTTCTCAGGAAGAAAATAAGTATGAAGACCTTAGTGCTTCCGGTTCTGATTTTGAGAATAACAGTATGAGCTTGATGGGACATGCTAAAAGTAACTATTCTGTAGGTGGTACCAAGACCCGCAGTGCCCTCCGTTCTCTCTTTGGCCGTGTGAACTACAACTACATGATGCGTTATATGATTATGGCTTCTTTCCGTTATGATGGCTCTTCACGTTTTGCTAAAGGTAACAAGTGGGGGTTCTTCCCTTCTGTATCATTGGGCTGGAACATTGCTAATGAACCATTTTGGGAAAATTTGAAAGAAACTGTTTCCATGTTTAAACTCCGTTTGAGCTACGGTGCTTTGGGTAATCAGAACATAGGTCTTTATCGATATATTCCTACTTTGAGCTACAATACCCATGCATTGAACTATCCTTTTGATGGTCGTGAAACTTCCATGGGATATGCCATTACAGCTTTTCCATCCAGTAACATCAAGTGGGAAACGACGGTGTATAAGAATATCGGTGTAGACATTAGTTTATGGAACAATAAACTGGAGCTTTCTGCGGAAGCTTATATTAAGAACACCAGGGATATGCTTTCTAGCCGTAACATCAGTTTAGCTACCGGCTATAATTCTTCTATCTTGGTGAACGATGGTAAGTTGCGCACAACCGGTTTTGAAATGCAAGCCATTTATCATGGCAAAGCCGGAGGATTGAAGTATGATTTGGATTTGAATTTATCTCATTATAAAAGTGTGTTGAAATCTATGGCCAATCCTGACTATCTCTATGAATACGGTGCTTTGCGTACTTATGTAGGTGGTGAAATCGGTGAATTCTGGGTATATCAAACTGCCGGAATCTTCCAAAATCAAGCAGAAGTGGACGAATGGAACACAGCTCATGGCTATAAGGATCAAAACGGCAACTGGCAGCCTCTGCAACCTGTGGCTAAGCCGGGTGATATCCGTTTCATAGATCAGAATGGAGATGGTATGCTTGATACAAACGACCGCGTGAAAGTGGGTAGTGGTACACCGAAGGTGTCATTGGGATTCAACATTAACTTGGCTTATAAAGACTTTGATTTGGTAGCCAATTTCTACGGTGACTTTGGTGCTAAGCGTTATAACTATACTAAATATCAGTTGGAGCGTATGGACCATGTGTTCAACTATGGTAAGAATGCCTTGAATGCTTGGACACCTGAAAATCCTGATACTGATATTCCACGTGCCGTGTCTGGTGACCCTAATAAGAACTCTCGTACTTCCACCCGTTTTGTGGAGAATGGTGACTATCTGCGTCTGAATAACTTGCAGATAGGTTATAATCTGCCGGTTAAATATTGTAAGAAAATGGGCTTGAGTAACCTGCGTATTTATGTAGGCGCTACCCGTTTGTTCACTATTACCAACTACAAAGGATATGATCCTTCAACCGGTTCTTCAGTCGGACAGATGGGATATGACTATGCAGCCATTCCTTTGAGTCGTGACTTTATGATGGGTCTTAAATTCGGTTTCTAATTAAATTTAATACGAAGATTATGAAATTCAAAAACATATTATTATATGCAGCTCTTCTGAGCGGAATGTCTTTTTCCTCTTGCACAGATTTCTTGGATGAAGACTCTAATCCCAATGCTTTATCACCTGGTATTTTCTGGAAAAGTGAAGGGGATATTATGAAAGGATTGACTAGTGTATACGGAGCGTTGCAGCCGAATGCATCTTGGGCGATACCGTTTGAACGCTACATAGTAATAGACGGATATAGAAGTGATGAGATTACCCACAGAGATGATGTGACGAGTTGGATGAATATTTCATCATTCAATGTGGAACCCACTAACTCCGTAGTCAAGACGGAGTGGACTAATTTGTATAAAGGTATTAATTATGCCAATCAATGTTTGACCAACATTCCCACTGTACCTGGTGACTCGGAATCACTCAATGCCTTGAAGAAGCAGTCTATAGCCGAAGCCCGTTTTTTGCGTGCTTACTTTTATTATCGTTTGTATGTGAATTTTGGCGAGAGAGTTCCTATTTATAAGGAGGCATTGGCAGGTACGGATGAAGAGTTCTATCCGCCACAAGCCAATCCGGGAGAACTGGTAAGTCTGATTGAAACTGAACTGAAAGAAGTACAGAGCGACCTTCCCGAAAGTTATGAGGAAAGTGAAAAAGGACGTGTCACGCGTTATACGGCAGCAGCCCTTTTGGGTAAGTTCTATATGTTCCGCAAAGAATTGGGTAAAGCCGAAGTTGAGTTCAAGAAAATCATTGATAAAGAAGGAAGTCTTTTTGGCTTGATGGAGAATTGGGCTGATAATTTTGACGGTATGCACAAGAACAATAAAGAGTCTCTTTTTGAGATTCAGTTTACCGGAGACCGTTCAGGCGGACAGTATGAATATAACTTGTTTACTGTTCATTTGGGACCTATGGCTGGGCTGGATGCATATGAAGAAGCTTATCCTACGGATTGGATGTGTCAGACGTTATTGGCTGATAAGACTATAGACGGTAAGTCTAGCGACCGTGCACTTCATACGCTTATTTTTGACGATCCCGAGTGTCGTCCCTTTTATTATAAGAATGGAAAATCCTTTAAGGATTACCACAAAGAAGGAGAAATCTTCTGGCACAAATATGTTACTTATACCGAGGGTATGAGTGATTATTGGGACTATAGTTTCTTTAATGTTTCCGTTATCCGTTATGCCGATGTATTGTTGCTTTATGCAGAATGTCTAAATGACAAGGGTGAAACAACAGAGGCCATTAACATAATAAATAAGGTTCGTGCACGTGTCAATGTACCGGCATTGCCGCTTACCATGAGTAAAGCCGAAGTCTTGAAACATCTGCAAGACAAAGAACGTCCTTGCGAGCTGGCATTGGAAGGTTCGCGCTGGTATGACTTGGTTCGCTGGGGTATTGTAGAAGAAACGCTGAAAGCTCACAATAAACCGTTTGTTGAGAATTATGTAGATACCAAGCACCAGTTGTTTCCTATTCCTCATAGTGAATTTCTGTTGAATCCCGATTGGGAGCAGAATCCGAACTATAGCAAGTAATCTTGTTTGTATAATTTTGGAAGAACCGTTTATGAAACATTTATTTCCTATATATGGAATGTGTAGCATTCTTTGGCTGGGGGCATGTACCCCGGTCGCTACACAGCCGGAAAAGTCCCTGTTTACGACACAGGAAGATTTTCCCAATTTGTTGAATGTGAAAAATGTACCGGAACAACCTGTAGATGGGGATCTCAATTTGTTCTCTGATCTGGGTGCATGGAGTGGCTATGCATTGCCAGTAAACCAAAGCAGGGCATTTGCGGGTGCCTTCATCGGGCCTATGACGATGCATGGAAGAGGATGGATTGCCCAAACGTTGGCACAGCCTACGTTGGTGGTTAATGGTGAAAAGTACGACTTGGTCCGTAATATGCAGACAGCCAAGTATCTACCTGGAAAGTTGGTACAACATTTTAAAGATGCGCGGTTGGAATTCACTACTGAGTTGTGTTTTGCCACTTCACGCACTGCTTTTGTACGTTCTGTTATTACAAATCTTAGTGACACACCTTTGAATGTGTCGCTGACTTGGAGTGGCGGTGTTTTTGAAGAGAATACTACTGCCACTAAGGTGGATAAGGGCGTTCGGTTCCATTATCCGTTCTACGGTCGCCGTTGGGGAACCAATCGCCAGATTATCACACTGCGTAACGAACCGCCGGTAGACGAGGTGACGGCTACCGTGCTTTTCCATACAGCCGATGAAGTGATGACTGTGGGGAACGACAGTTTGCAAGTTGTTGAGAAGAGTGACTATTTGCTGCAATCCGGCAAAAGTTATACTTCGGAATACAGCCAGACACTGACCTTGAAAGGCGAAGAGGCAGATAAGGAGTATGTTGCAATAAAATCCATACCTTTTGATCAATGTTTTGCCGAGAATGCGCAGCGTTGGAATCAGGGGCTTCAACGGATACTGTCTGCCGACAGTCCTTATATGAAAGAAAACGCTTACAGGAACATTGCTGTGAAAGCATTGATGACGTTGAACTCCAATTGGCGTACTCCTGCCGGTGATATCTTCCATGGTTGTAGTTTCCCTTCCTATACAGGATTCATCGGTGGATGTTGGTCGTGGGATGCTTGGCAAATTGCATCGGGTAATGTGTACTATAATCCCGAAGGGGCCAAGAGTGAAATGCTTTCTTTGTTCGATTATCAGGCAGAGAATGGTATGGTTCCTGATTTTATCGGTTATAATAAGGCACGTAACAATTGGCGCGACTCCAAACCTCCTGTAGCATCATGGGGAGCCATGAATGTCTATAAGGTTACAGGAGACAAAGCGTTCTTGGACGAAATATTTGATAAATTGTATAAGTTCCATCAATGGTGGTATGCTGAGCGTGACCACGATCACAATGGCATTTGCGAATATGGTTCTACTGATGGTACACTGATTGCGGCGGCTTGGGAGAGCGGCATGGATAACGGTGTGCGTTTTGATGACACCCGGATGCTAAAGAATGAGATGGAGAAAGCTTGGTCGATGGATCAGGAGAATATTTGTTTGAATTCCTTCCTTTATGTAGATAAACTGACACTTTCGGAAATGGCTTCTATCTTGGGAAAGCAGGAGCTTTCTGAACAGTTGGCTAAGGAGGCTGAGGTAATCAAGCTGTATGTACAGACTAAAATGTATGACAGCGAGAGTGGTTTCTTTTATGATATTCGTTTGAATGACCGTACACCTGTCAAGGTGATGGGGGCTGAGGGGTGGTTGCCTTTGTGGGCAGGTATTGCTACCCCGGAACAAGCCGAGAGTGTGAAGAACATCATGATGGATGAAAAACATTTCAACTCTTACCTGCCGCTAGGTACTCTTGATGTAAGTCATCCTGCATTGCGTCCTACTTTCGGTTATTGGCGTGGTCCGGTTTGGTTTAACCAGGTATATTTTGGTATAACCGGATTGAAGCGCTACGGATATGTGGAGGAAGCCGACTTGCTGACTCGCAAGTTCATGGCACATGCTCAAGGACTGATGACCGACGGACCGATTCATGAAAACTACAATCCACTGACAGGTGAAGTGTTGAATGCACCCAACTTTGGTTGGTCTTCTGCTTTGATTTTGCGATTGTTGTTGGATCAATGATAGTGGAAGTAAAAATCAGTATGCGGATACTCCGAATTTATTAAAAGATATATTTATGATGAAAATTCGTTCTATATTGACAGGGATTGCCATATCTTTGTCGTTGGCAGGTATGGCACAATCCCAATATGACGGTGCTCCGGTAAACAGGAGCGCTAACGAAACGAGCACAGACAATGTAGAAGTGCGTAAAAACAAATACCCCCGTTCGGATAATGATTGGGAAAATTTTAATGTGCTTCATATCAATCGTCTGCCTTCGGCGGCTAATTTTATGGGATACCCCACTAAAGAATTGGCATTGCAGGGTGATAAATCACAATCTCCTTACTTCCAATCCTTGAACGGAACATGGAAATTTCATTTTGTACCCCGTTCGGATGAACGACCGATGGACTTCTTCCAAAAAGGATATGATGTTTCAGGTTGGGATGATATTAAAGTTCCTTCCAATTGGGAGCTTCAAGGGTTCGGCTATCCTTTTTATGTAGGCAGTGGGTATGGTATAAAGAAGAATCCACCATTGATTGCAGTGGAAAACAGCCCGGTTGGCTCTTATAGACGTACTTTTACTATTCCTGCTCATTGGAATAAACGCCAGATTATTCTTTATTTCGGAGGAGTGGCTTCTGCTTTTTATGTGTGGGTGAATGGTGAAAAAGTAGGTTACTCTCAGGATTCCAAAACACCTTCGGAGTTTGATATTACGCCGTATGTAAAACAAGGGGAGAATGAAATAGCCGTACAGGTTTTCAAGTTCAGTGACGGATACTATCTGGAAGATCAGGACTACTGGCGTTTTGCCGGCATACAGCGTGATGTCTATGTGTATGCCCGGTCTGAAACTCATGTGCGCGACTATGAAGTGGTGACCGATCTTGACGGGGAATACAAGAATGCTGACTTTCATCTTTTTGTAGAGTTGGGCAAAGCAGGAGAAGGTAAAATAAAAGGGGCTGAAGTGGAAGTAAGCCTGTTGGACAAAGCAGGCAAAAGTATCTACAATGAGCGTAAGCGTTGGAATGCTGCCGATCGGGAACTTCATTTTAAAAAGGAAGTGAGAGAACCTTTGTTATGGAGTGCGGAGAAACCGAATCTGTATAGATTGCTGATTGCTTTGCGTGTAAATGGCAAACCGGAACAATATATTTCCCAATACATAGGTTTCCGTAAATCCGAAATCAAACATGCTCAACTGCTGGTAAATGGCAAGCCGGTCTATATAAAAGGAGTAAACCGACACGAACACGATCCTTATAACGGTCATGTGGTAGATGAAGCATCCATGCTGCGTGATATTCAATTGATGAAAGAGAATAATATCAACAGTGTACGAACTTCTCATTATCCCAACGATCCCCGCTGGTATGAATTATGTGATATTTATGGTATGTATGTGGTTGATGAGGCCAATATCGAGAGCCATGGCATGGGATATAAGCCCGATCAATGCCTAGCTAACCAGCCCGAATGGGAGAAAGCTTTCATAGACCGCACGGAACGTATGTTCGAGCGTGACAAAAACCATCCTTGTGTCATTATCTGGTCATTGGGTAATGAAACCGGTGAGGGATGTAACTTCGCGGCTACCTATAAATGGGTACATGCCAATGACCGTTCACAGCGTCCCGTGCATTCGGAAGACGGAATAAAGGGACCTTATACCGATATTTTCTGTCCAATGTATAAAAAGATAGATGTATTGATCAATCATTCTCTCTATCTTCCGACCAAACCGCTGATTCTATGTGAATATGCCCATGCTATGGGCAACAGTGAAGGAAATCTTCAGGATTATTGGGATGTGATAGAGAAATATCCCTCTTTACAGGGCGGACATATTTGGGACTGGGTAGATCAGGGCTTGTATGCAAAGACACCGGATGGAAAATTCTATTGGGCATACGGAGGTGACCTGGCTCCGAAAGGTACTCCAAGTTCTGCCAATTTCTGTATGAACGGTCTGATTGCCGCCGACCGTACCTTGAAGCCGCATATCCATGAAGTGAAAAAAGTATATCAAAATATAGCATTCTCTTTATTGGATTATCATGAGGGATGGGTAGAGTTACGTAACAAGTACTTCTTTACGGATTTAAGTGATTTTAATTTTACTTGGAAGCTGGAGGGGAATGGTGAACTTCTGGCTACCGGAACTATTGATAATGTATCCCTGGCTCCTCGGCAGACGGGTAAGTTCAAGACTTCTTTTCCAGCCATACAGGTAAAACCCGGTGTGGAGTATTTCTTGAATTTCTATGCCAGTTTGAAAAATGAGGATGGTCTGCTAAAAGCCGGAACAAAACTGGCTGATGCCCAGGTGAGTCTTCCATTTTATCAGCCGTTTGTTGCTGAGGTTCAGTCTTCACCGGTGATAGCAGATGATGCGGCTTCGTTGTTGACACTTACAGCCGGTAATCTGAGCGTAGGTTTTGATAAGGAAACCGGTGCTTTGACTTCTTATAAAGAGGGAAGTACGGAACTGATAAAAGAAGCTTTACGTCCTAATTTCTGGCGTCCTGTGACGGATAATGATATGGGAAATGGCATGAATAAAACCTTGCGTCCGTGGCGTGATGCGGGGCGTCAGGCAAAACTGTTGTCCATGAAACAAAAGGCGTTGGGTAAAGAAGCTTATGAGGTTGTTTCTCATTATAAGTTGCCTGTAGGAGAGTCTGATTTTATCGTTGCCTATCATTTTTCGGGAAAAGGGTATTTGGGTGTGAACTGTACTTTCATTCCGGGTAACGATACATTGCCTTTATTGCCCCGGATGGGGGTTAGTATTACACTGAACAAGCAGTTTAGTCAGATGGAATGGCTGGGACGTGGTCCTCATGAGAATTATATAGACCGGAATACTTCTTCTTATGTAGGTCTGTACAAGGGAAGTGTGGCCGATCAGTATTTCCCGTATGACCGTCCGCAGGAAAACGGTAATAAGACTGAAGTCCGTTGGATGAGCCTGACAGATACCGCCGGACAGGGATTGATGGTTGTCGGACAGCCTTATGTCAGCACCAGTGCCTATCTGTTCCCTACAGAAGATTTAGATGAGCCGGGCCTTCGTAAATCGCAGCGTCATTTATCTGATATCCAGTTCAAGGATATGGTGACATGGAACATTGACCTGAAACAGATGGGAGTGGGTGGTGATACCAGTTGGGGGGCTTATCCTCATCAGCCTTATTTGATTCCGGCTGAACGTATGTCGTTCTCCTTCCGTTTCTGTCCTGCAAAGCAGCATGGAGTATCAGGAAACCGGCAATATTTGAATTTTAAGTAACATAGGTTCGTTCAAAAAGAAAGAGGGCTGATAATTATTGTTTACTTATTTGCGGTAGCCCTTTTGTGAATAATTTAAGGTCAGAAGGGGGATGGTTCAGTGAGTGAAGTATCTCTCTTAAAAAAGCAGCTTGGATAGTGAATTCTATCCAAGCTGTCTTTTTATTTTTTATATTTGTCATACCGGTTAATATCCCGGATTCTGATATTCATTAGCGTTATCAATCAACAATAATTCGGCTGTGGGAATGGGGCGCAAATAGTGAATGTTCTTATCGAATTTTGTGATTTGCGGATTAGCTTTTGTGATACGGCTTTCGAAAGCACGGAATCTCTTCAAGGTCATCCAGCGGTTCCATTCACCAATCATTTCGCGTGCATACTCGTCCAGCAAGAAATCCTGGGTAACTTCCGAAGCTGTGATATCCATACTATGGTCATGTCCTTTACAGGCACGGTTCCGAAGTGTGTTCAGTCTTTCGGCAGCACTTTGGTTGTTGCCTAATCTCCAGTCAATTTCGGCTGATATCAGGTAGGTTTCTCCTAAACGGTAGACAATACAGTCTGCTGAGGAATAAGGTTTGGAGGCATTTGAACCGGCATATAGGCTAGGACAATCTGCTTTCTTCAGACTTGGGAAAAACTTCAGAGGACTTTTTGTGTCGGCATAGTTGTCTTCCAAGTTGAAAATGGCATAGCGGCAAGCGTTTCTTTCGGCTTGTGTATAGGTCTTACGAGATAAATAGACAGCCGTATCTCCTAAAGTGATATCATAGGCAGAATTGCCGACCCTGCTGGTGGATAGACCGTATCTTTGTGCATCGGCCTCGTTCCACGTATATCCGTTCTTGGTACTGTTCGTAGCGTTATTCACATAATAAGTGTCTTTGAAGAAGGCTTTATAGCGGCCGTCTTTCTCTCCATATAAATCAAGCATATACTTGCTGGGTTCCATATAGCAGTTACCTTTTGCCAGTTTGGGAACTTCGTACCCGTTGATGTTCGTAGCGTAACTGGGTGTCATGCCCGAAAGATAGATGCCTGAGGTATTGTTATTGTATGCTTCGGAGTGTTTCCATACACGGTTGAAATAGTTTCCACGAGGATTATAAGCCGTAATGGTAGAGTGGCAGACAATGAAAAGTGCTTCTTCGTTGTTTTTATTGTTGTTCTCATCAAAAACAGCTTCTATATCATCATAAAGCTTGACTCCCAACGAACCGGCGTTCTGAATCAGGTAATCTGCCGCCGCCCTTGCTTTTTCCAAATAGGTTTTGCTTTCGCTGTCCGTCAGGGCGGTGGTATTACCCAGACCGTCTGTATAGGTGGAGAAAGTGAGGCAGGCTTTGGCATATAAATGATAAGCGGCTGCACGTGTCACGTGTCCTTTTACTTCCTGTGTGATAGGAAGATTTTTCATGGCGAATTCCAGATCTTCCAGAATTACTTTATAAAAATCATTAACCGAACTGCAAGGAAGAACGGAAATAGGACTGTTCATAGGCTCCAATGGCAGGTATTTGCCTCCCCATTGCTCTACAATATTATATAAGGCATGGGCACGGATAAACCTTGCTTCGCTGACCAACTCGTTGATTCTTGTTTCGCTTAGACCTTCCACTTTGTCGGCATAATGGACAGCTGCATTACATGCACTCAATATACCATAGAAACCCGCATATCCTTCATTCAACATACCGTTGGAAGCACCGTAATCTTCATAACGGAGTAGTTTGCTCCAGTTACCGTTGGTACCATCGGGATTCGTATCTTGCCAAATGTCTGTTCCACCTTCTGCAACCATTAGATAGGTGTCTTCTGCCTGACCATAAACTATGCGGACCAGGTCAAAGTAACAGTCGTTCACTTTCTTTTCATAGCCTGCCGGGGTAGACCATTCTTGTTCTGTGGAGATGCCGGAGGGATTAAATTCATCCAGGCTGCAACCGTAGGCAGACAACATCATGATTACGGCTGATATAGAGAGTAATTTATGTTTTTTCATCTGTATAAGTTTTTAGAATGAGATATTAACGCCAAATACGTATTGTTTAGACAACGGTGCGTCGTCATCATTTCCTCCCTTTTCGGGGTCGTAGTTTTTCAAATAGTCACATTTTGTAAAAATAAACGGATTGTTTGCAGTAAAGTATACACGCATTCTGTCAATTTTTACAGCATTCAACCATTTCTTGGGGAATGTGTAGCCCAGTGAAATGGTTTTTACTTTCAGATAAGAACCGTCAAAATAGTTAGCCCATTGTTGATACGGGTCCTGTCCGTTTGTAATACTTGCATCCGGACGAGGATAGCGGGCACTTTGATTTTCAGGAGTCCAGTAGTCACATACGGTAGGTGAAGGCGTCAGACCGTCTGTACGATACCATCCGGTCAGACCGTAAGGGATTGTCCAGTCCCACCGGGCAATCAACAAAATGCTCAGGTCGAAATTCTTATAATTAAAATTATTAAGTAAACTGCCCGACCATTTCGGTGTGGCGCTTCCTAGAACATAATAGTCATCCGCATTCAGCTTGTAATCGGGAGTACCATTTTCTGCAATATGGACTTGTCCGGGTTTCTGACTGTATTTGGCTGCTTCTTCTGCTTCGGCTGTACCCCATATTCCGGCATACTTGTATCCGTAATAAGTCTTGATTGCCTCACCGGGAATCAGGTAGTAGTCTCCGAACTGAAGCGGGCCTTCGCTGGTTGTTTTTATCACTTCTTCTTTGTTGGTTGAGAATGCCAGTGTGGTGCTCCATTGGAATTCAGGTCCGACAAAGTTACGGCTGGTAATGCTTAATTCCACACCTGTATTGCGTGTTTCGCCTACATTAGACCATATTTTGAAAGGAGAGGAGCCGTAACCTCCCGTTGCATAGGGCAGGTTTTTCTCGAATAAAATATCTTTGGTGTCTGTCCGATACCAGTCGAACGCCACGTTCAGTCTGTCACTGAATAATCCCAAGTCGAATCCCAGATCTGTCATATAAGATTTTTCCCATCCCAGACTCTTGTTGGCGATGGATTGGGAATAACCGCTATAAGGGACTCCTACATCTTGAAATCCGATAATGCCTGTGCGGCTGTAATCTAATGTGGCGTATTCTGAAGCACCGGCATTACCAGTGACACCGTAACTGGCGCGTAATTTCAGATTGGAAACAGCTTTTACATTCTGCATGAAGGGTTCATCACTGATGCGCCAGGCAATAGCTCCTGCGGGGAACATATCCCACTTGTTTCCATCTGCCAAGATGGATGAACCGTCCCAGCGGCTGCTTAATGTCAATAGGTAACGTCCTTTATAGCTATAGTTGATACGGGCGACATAGGACATTTTTTGGCTACCTACATAAGAAGAAGAAACTGTGGGTGTACCGGTTGCAGCACCTAAATTATGGTATAGATAAGAATCCGTATCAAATTTGTTGGCAGTGGCGGTCGCTTTTTCTTTTTGGTCTTTTGACCATTCAGTGACTCCGGTTATTGTGAAATCGTGATCCTCTTTTATTTTGAAGTTATATGTCAGGATATTCTGCCATTTATAATTATAAGTGAAGGTGTTGGGGATAGTGGCTTGCACTAGCCCGCTTTCCAGTCCCTGATATGATTTTGTGCCGGTATACTTACTTTCTTTCATATTCCGGAAATATCCGCCAAGCAGACTCTTGAATGAAAGTCCCTTTAACGGGGTCAATTCTACATAAATCTGTGGAGCTACGCTCAATGTCTTCACATTATTTACATATTGGTCTTCTCCCATATCGGCCAGCGGATTCATGTTGCCGTCTCCCAACGGGTAGTCTACCAGATTGCCGTCTTCATCATAAGGAGTACCCAATGGCGGCATACAGAGAATACGGTTCCATATACGGCTGTAACGCTTGTCATTTTCAGAATACATGGCATATAGGTTTAGTCCGTATTTTACCATTTCATTGGCTTTAAAATCTATTTTGGCACGTGCCGAGTAGCGTTCCAGTTCGTCTCCTTTCAATAATCCTTCCAAATTGTAATATCCTAAAGAAAAATAAGAGGTGACCCGGTCATTAGAATAAGATGTGCTTAGATTGTAGCTATTGGTGATACCGGTTTGTGAAGCTAAATCAAACCAGTCCACCCATTGATTGTTGTCTATATATTTTTGCATATAGCTGGGAAAAAGATTCCCGTCATCGGCCGGGCTGTTCCAGGCACCTACCGTTCTTTGTGCTTCTCTGCGGAAATTAATGTAATCCTCTCCACGATTTACTTCGGGGAAGCTGGAGATGACATTCCAACCATAGTAGGCATCCAGATCAATGGAGAATTTATCTTTTTTAGGAGTTTTGGTGGTGATGATGATAACTCCATTTGCTCCGGCAGCACCATAAACAGCTGTAGAGGAGGCATCTTTCAGTACTTCAATAGAAGCGATATCATTCGGATTCAATTCATCGTAAGAGCCTTCCATTCCGTCAATGATGAATAACGGGCTATTGTCACCATTGATGGAGCGTGTGCCACGTAGGGTCATGTTCACTCCGGAACCGGCTTCTCCGCTACTGCGAGTGATATCCAAACCTGCCACCTGTCCTTGAATAGCTTCTAGTACATTGCTGGTTGGCATTCGGACAATATCCTCACTTTTTACGGAAGCAACAGCTCCAGTCAAATCTCTTTTTTTTACAGTACCGTATCCTATCACCACCACTTCATCCAATGTCTGGGTATCAGGCTGCATTTTGATATTCAATTGTGTGTTTTTGCCAATGGTTATTTCCTGGGTTTTATATCCTATATAGGATATTTCGAGAACATTTTTTCCGGCAGGAACTTCCAGTGCATAATTCCCGTCAAAATCCGTGATGGTTCCTATGGTGCTTGCACCTTTGATTATGACGGATACCCCGATTAAAGGTTCATTGTTCTCATCAATAATTTGACCTTTGATGGTACGTCCTTGCAGGATCGATTGAACCGATTCATTTTTCACTATGTTACTTGACTTTGCATGCGAATAGGCAACCGGTATGCATAGGACTATTGACAATCCTAAAATAAGGGGACTACGCATAAGGCTGCTTTTCCGGTTTTGTTTTGGATTTTTCTTCATGTTTTTCATTTTTGCTTCTTTATTAATTCACTATTTGTTTTTAAAGGTTGATTGTTATATCAAGTTGTTGAATCAGTTTGGTTTCAATCGTAAACTTATTATGTTAGATTAATCTTTTGTTTTCTTTCTTTTTTTTATGTTTCTACCTTTTAATACTTTGGAGATTTGTTTGTGTTTTTTGTTTTATTTCTTTATTCTTGCTATTTTATGATTTTATATTTATAAATATTAAAATAATTATTTTAAAAAATAGCTTGACTTGCCCATAGTGGGCAGGTATATCCTATAACCAGGAGGTGAGTAGAATGAAAAGTTTACGAGAAGTGTGTAATTTAGTTGGTGTAGATAGACATGTTTTACAAAGAATTGCCACACCGAAGAATTCCCAAAAACCTTTATTACCACCAACGCATATCAATGAATCATCAGGATACTGGTATTATGATGATGCTTCAATAGAACGGCTGTGGTTAATAATGTTATTTCGTGAACTTGGCTGTACATATAAGCAAATTCAAGATATATTAGATAGTCCTAATTTTAATCAGCGGGAATGGTTTGGGAGACAAATCAAATTACTAGAAAAGAAAAAGGCACATATTGATAAACTTATTCATGTGGCTGAAGTTATCCATACCAGCGGAATATTGCCCACTGATATGGTAAACTTCAAAGATTATTCTATTGAACAGTACCTTGAACATACTCATAACAGCTTTAATTCAGTAAGTAAAGAAACTATGCAAAGAGTAGACAAAATATTTGGAGACTCCAACTTCAATAATGCACTAAACGAAATATACGCTACATGGCAAGCAGGCGCACACCCACAAGACACAGAAGTTCAAAATCTTGTCAAAAATGTATATCAAATATTTAACACTGTTGCAAAAACAACCGGTTCTAATGGGTTTGATATATTTGGAAAAATGATGATCTCAAATGGCGTATTTTCCTTTAAAATGGATGAAGTCAAGGGCAAGGGATCTTCCAAATTTATCGGAGAAGCAATAAGAATTTTCTTAAAAAAGGAGAATGATATCAATGAATGACATATCTGGATCAAATTACAGCATCTCTAAAAATTATAGAGCTAATGAACTAATGGTAAAATTTATGGATATATTTCAACAATTACCGCAAGGATTCCAAATGGCTTTCTTATGTGGGTGTTTAGCTATCTTTACATATATCATCCATGAAGGGTATTGTATCACTATATCAGAATCCGGTTTACAAATCACTAAATATACTACAGTGATTTAATTTTAATCTAGCCCTAGTTACAAAAAATCTTCAAAAACAGCAGCTATTCATTGATTGTGCTGTTTTTGAAGATATAATAAACTTTGAATACCTAATACCAGCTTTCACGCTCCTTGTCTAACTCATCAAAATAATCATCATAATATCGTTGTGTCTTTGGAGGATATTTTAGGTCAATATAGGCCTTGAATTGCATTAACACAATATCATCATACTCATTAGTATGTTCAAAGCCATATTCGTTCAAGTAATCCATTTTCTTTTTTGCTGCTTCCCCACTCAAGCCAAAACAATCCATCAAGAAACTTCTGTCTATGTTATATCCTCGTTTTGCAATAGTCTTAATAAGTATATTCGGTGCATTGGCTTGTGCTGCAAAAAAGTGCGCTTCTATTTCTTCCTTATTTCCATGCTTCTTATGATTACACTTAACATGACCAATCTCATGCCAAAGAGTATGTTTCATCCTCGGACCATATTTCTCTTTATCATATAAAATTAAAGTCAGTCCCGGACGTAATCCTTTTAGCAAAAATGCATCCTCTAATTCATGTCCCAGTGTTATTTCGTCAATAGAACATCCTGTCTTTTTTGCATATTTTTGATAACTGCTTATCATTACATCCTTACACTTAATCTTTTTTGCCGGAATCGGAAACTCTTGGATATTCAATTCCAATAAAGTTAGATATGCCAGCGAAGTAATCTTTGACCATTCATACATCTTATTCATTCCTCCTCATCATCGTCATCTTCAAGGAGAAATTTATCTATTGTTGCATTAAAAATCCTAAATGCCTCCAGTCTTTTTTCTTCTGATAATTCGCCAGTCTTTCGGGCTATGATGACAAACTCTTCTGGTATTTCGCTATACCCACATTTGGTAAGTAACAATGATTTGTCAACATCCAATGCCAATGCCAATTTCTCAAGTGTTGCAGGATCAGGCTTAACCATATCAGCTTCTATGCGGCTAATCGTAGAATTTGTTACACCCGCAAGTTCGGCTAATTTTCTCTGGCTTATTGATTTTTTATCTCTTAACTGAATAATATATTGCCCAAATGACCTATTTTCCATTGTAGCAACTCCTTTCAAAAAAATTATAACATAATTGTTCCTTCGATGCAACAAAAAGGTGTTGCATTTAAGGAACACGCGTGTTATAATGGTGTTGCATCAAAGGAACGATGTACAAATACAGGACAAAAAACAGCGGTATTGTGACTTGCACTCACAATCCACTGCTTTTCTGTAGCGGCAATCCATATCAACATATGCAAAGCCTACTCCCTATGGCTATTTTAGCATTTTGATGGTCGGAATACAACCTTTATGTTCAAAAATGATAGAAGGTTTTATCTGGTAAAGCACAGAAGTATGTCCTGTAAAATCAATAATTTACAAGGAGGTACATGAATATGATGTACGCAAAAAAAATCAGAATGCAGAATGGATGCAGAAACTCAAACAACACGCAGGAAATCGCGGAAATCTATGTAGATGGCTGCAACAATCCGGGATTTTTCCCTAAAGCTACACTACACGATTATCTCAAGACTAACCCAAACAGTATTCGAGTCAATATTTCGCCCTATCCTTACGTTGTTCCAGCAACCAGTTCCCTTGGGGAGAAATATGTCCGTTCTGAACCAAATGATACTGTACACGATAATTTACTGAAATTACCCAGAATATAGGAGGAATGTATTATGGCTGTTCATCATGGTGGAAAAGTTGGTGCTGCTGGCAGAAAATTAGCTTCTAAATCTTCCAGTAAAAGTACAAAGACTAAGGCAGCAAAAACATTAGTTAATCACAAAATTGCAAAACATTAGAGAATATCGAACTAAGGGAGGTTCGATTTGAAATGCACATAGACTGTCAAGGAAAATTGTATTATTAACCTTGACAGTCTTTTTGTCTGTTACAAATGTCTGTCTGGAGATGCTGGATAAGTTCTTTCCGGAAAAGAAATGACAGACTGGCAGAGGATTGGCACCCAAAATGCGCAAACTGGCACAGCATTGCGATTTACAGGGAAATTTGCCCATGCTATAATGGTCATGCTCAAAGTTGTGCCCACAACCTTATATCCATTCCATTTTCAAGGCATCTGCATCCTGCAGGTGCTGTTTTTTTGCGCGGATAATGAGCCGGATGAAAATACCCATATCCGTATCCGGCAAATACCGCGTCAGCCATGCATCTTTTCTGCATGGCCTTTCTTTACCACATTAAATTTTACAGGAGGTAATTCATTGAAAAACAAAGAAAACATCATCACCGGAGAAAAACAGCTTCACACAGGGAAGAAGTTCCGCATCCCTTACCAGAACATCATCATGGGTGCGGCGGCCTTCGCTTACTTTTTTGCCCTGCAGACCAACCAGGTGCTTGCAACGGATATGTGGTCCAAGGCGGAATCCATCATGAAGGACGTCTACGGAAAGATCCTGGGCATCTCCACCATTGCCGCCATCGTTACCGCATCCGTCGCACTGCTCCTTATGAACTTTTCCAAATCCGGCAAGACCGTGGACGAATCCCGCGCATGGCTCAAGCGCATTGCGATCTCCTGGGTGATCTTAAACGGGCTTGGCTTCATCCTTGCCTATGTTACACCGTTCTTCTCAGACGGGAAATGGAACGGATGACGGAAAGGAGGGGATGACCCATGGGGATACTTGACGGCATCGTGGAATGGATTGCCGAACAGGTGATGAACGGGCTTGACCTGATCTCCACCTCGGTACTGGGCGCCCTGGGCTGTGACATGGGGACTTTCCTGCGCTATTTCCCCGCTGCGGAAACCATGTATAAGATATTTGTGGCTGCGGCAATAGGGCTTGTCCTCTTAAACTGGGTATGGCAGCTTTTCAAGAACTTCGGGCTGGTTGCAGGGGTGGAGGCAGAAGACCCCATCAAGCTGAGCATCCGCTCCGTCCTTTTTATCGGCCTGATCTATTACTGTGACCAGATCACGGAGATGGTCCTTGCCATCGGGGGAACTCCTTATTCCTGGATACTCTCCTCCGAACTGCCGCCCTTAAACTTTGCGGACTTCAATTCCGTCCTGCTGACCATCCTCGGCGTATGTGCCAGCGGCTCCGTTGCCCTGATTGCGCTGATACTCCTGCTGATACTTGCATGGAACTATATCAAGCTGCTGTTTGAGGCGGCAGAGCGCTATATCCTGCTGGGCGTGATCGTGTATACGGCTCCCATGGCATTTGCCACCGGCGCATCCCAGTCCACTTCAAATATCTTCAAGTCGTGGTGCCGGATGTTCGGCGGGCAGCTGTTCCTGCTGATGATGAACGCATGGTGCCTGCGCCTGTTCACATCCATGGTAGGCAGTTTCCTGTCCAACCCGTTATCACTGTAGGAGGCCACTGTATGAAGAAAAAGAAAATCTATTTTTTGATGCTCACTGCCACGCTGTTCCTCTCCCAGTCCGTGACTGTCCTCGCCGTAACAGAAAGCGATGTGGAGGCAGTCGGGAAGGATACCGCCGCCGGGAATGTGTTCATCTGGTTTTTATGCGCCATCGCGTTCCTGAAGATCAGCCAGAAGATCGACAGCTTTTTATCCAGCCTCGGCATCAACGTGGGGCATACCGGCGGGAACATGATGGCAGAGCTGATGGTCGCCGCAAGGGGGCTTACCACCGCAAAGAACGTGGCAGGCAGTTCCAGCTTCCGGGGCGGTTCCTTCCGCGTGGGCGGAAATTCAAGCAGCGTCAGCCAGTCATCCTTCCTCTCCGGCGGGCTTGCCGGTGCCGTCGGGAGACAGTTTACCCAGAGCGCCATGCAGACCATGACCGGACACGCAAGCAACCCCATCAGCCGCAGGGCATTTGAGTCCTCCGTGAAAAAAGGCGGGGATTTCGCCAACGGCGTCACCGGGGCTGTGGCAAAAGGGAATATCAGCTACACCGGCTCCATGACTGGCACCCAGGCGGCACAGGCACTGTCCTCTTACCTGGGGCAGACCGGCATCCCCGATGCCCCCAGCTATTCCGGCGTGGAGATCGGCGGCGGGCGCATCATGGGAACGGAAACCTCGGTTGATTATCCCAACGGTACAGCCTTCGGCATGTATAACACCGAACAGTACATGGCACCGGAAGGGAATTATGAGACCGTCACCACCGCCGACAACGCCACCTGGTACAAACAGTATGCCGTTGACACTGTGGACCGCACCCCGTACATGACCGGGGAAGGCAAGATCGCCTATCATGAGAATATCGTGCAGAAGCTCCCGGATATGCCAAAAAGAAAGGACCGTGTGTAAATGGCTGAAGACAACAGGAAAAAAGAACACTCCGCCCTTTCCAGTGCGGCATCGGCGGCAGGCACTGCCAAAAGCGCCCTAAAGACAGGGAAAGCGGTTGCCGGGGCAGCCAAAGGCGCGGCGGCAGGCCCTTACGGGATGCTGGCCGCCGGTTTATGGGAAAACAGGAAAGTCATCGGGAAGGTACTGGCTGCTTTTGCCGCCCTGCTGATGCTCCCGGTCCTGTTCATCCTGATGCTCCCCTCCCTGATCTTCGGGAGCCTGGGGCTGGATGATGCCACAGGCGACGCGCTGAACGATAACAGCGTCATCATGGAGAACATCGCGGAAGCAGAAACATCTATCGAAGCCATCCTGCGGGAGAAACATGACGCACTGCTGGATGATATACAGCGGGAAGCGGACGCCCTCGGCTCCGGCTGCGAGTACGGCATCACGGATGACTTTTCAGACCGCATCATCTATGAAAGCGCACTGGTCATCTCCCAGTTCTGCGCCTCCCAGGAGGACTACCGGGAGGTAAACCTGAAAAAGCTGGAAAAGATACTGCGTGACAATACGGACGGCATATTCACCTATACCGTGGAAGTCACAGAATATGAGGAAACGGATGAAGAAACCGGGGAAAGCCGTACCATACACCACTATGAATATACGGTGGAGTACGCCGGGGACAGTTATTTTGCCAGGGACGTGTTCCGCCTGACAGATGAGCAGGCACAGACTGCGGAATACTATGCCGCAAACCTCCACCTGTTCCTGTTTGATACGGTATATCTGGTGGAGATCAACCCAGACCTGATACCGGGGGAGACCGGGAACAGAGCGGTTGACCTTGCCCTGACCAAGCTGGGCACCCCGTACAGCCAGGAACGGAGGAACCAGGAAGGTTATTTTGACTGCAGCTCCTTTACCTACTGGGTATACAGCCAGTTAGGGGTCTCCCTGCAGCATGGCGGCTCCAACACAGCAGCATCGCAGGCAAGGTACATTGCAGAGAGCAGCCTTGCCGTATCCTATGACAGCCTTGCCCCCGGTGATCTGGTATTCTACTCCTTCGGGGTGAACAACCGTTACCTGAACATCGACCATGTGGCCATCTATGCCGGGGACGGCTATGTGGTGGATGCCTCCTTCTCCAAGAAAAAAGTCGTCTACCGCCCCATCTACAGTACCGGCAACATCGTCCTGTGCGGCAGGCCGTATACAGAATAACCAACAGCGGATGCAGGCATCCATTTGTCCGTCCGCCACAACCATGAATTTAGGAGGTGCATCGCAGAATGTCCATGCGACACGAAGAAAACGACATATACATCATCCCGCCGAACTTCATTGATACCGGAACAGTGTTCGGCGGAACCATCAAGCTCAGGAATGCGGCGGAAGCACTGGCGGTCTCACTGCTCATCGGCCTGCCCGTGTTCCACCTTCCGGTGACACTGACAACAAAGATCATCATCGCCTGCCTGACCGTACTCCCGGCAGCCCTGTTCGCCATCATCGGCATAAACGGCGAAAGCCTGACCTCTTTTGTCATCAACTTTTTCGTATACCTGAAAAACCGGAGGGTGGTGGGGCTGCAGGAGGATGCAGACGAGGCCCCGGTAAAAGAAACGAAAGCTGTCAGGCAGAAGAAAACCGGAAGGAAAAAAGCGGAAAAGAAAACAAAGCCCAAAAAGGAAGACTTTGCCGAGGAGTTCGGGCAGTTCAAGGAGCGCAGGCAGGCAAAGCAGGCCGCCTCTGCAGAAGATGCCGGTGAACGCCCGAAAAAGAAACGCGGCGTTTCCCAGATGCGGGAGCGCATGAGGGAGGAGCCGGAACCGGAACTGTTAAACCCCGCCGCCTCCTACCTCCCCATCCGGAAGATAGAAAACGGCATCATCTACACGAAGGACCACCGCTATGTGAAGATCATAGAGGTCATCCCCATCAACTTCCTGCTGCGCAGCGCAAGGGAGCAGCGCAACATCATCTACTCCTTTGTCAGCTACTTAAAGATCAGCCCCGTGAAGCTCCAGTTCAAGGTCCTTACCAGGCGTGCCGACTTAGGCAGCCACCTGGAGACCCTGCGGGAGGAAATGCGGCAGGAAACGGACGAGCGCTGCCTTGCGCTCCAGAAGGATTATGAAAACCTGATCCGGCGCATCGGTTCCAGGGAGGCCATCACAAGGCGTTTCTTCATCATCTTTGAATATGAGCCTTTTGCCGCAAACCGTGGGAATGAGGAAAGCGACGCCATCGCCGCCCTCACGACCGCTGTACGGACGGCAAAGACCTACCTGCAGCAGTGCGGGAACGAGCTTTTAGTACCTGACAATGAGGATGAGATGGCAGCCGAGGTATTCTACGGCATCTTAAACCGCAGAACCAGCGTGGCAAAACCCTTAAGCGTGCGCGTCAACGAGGTCATCGGCCAGTATATCAATGCAGGCAGGCGGGATGAGATCGGCAACATCCCCGCAATGGAGTTCATCGCACCGGAATCCATCGACTATACCCACGGCAACTATGTCGTCATGGACGGCACCTACCACACCTACCTGTTAGTCCCTTCCGGGGGCTACCGCCCGCAGGTGTGCGCCGGATGGATCTCCCTCCTGGTCAATGCGGGGGAAGGCATCGACGTGGACATCTTCTTTGACCGCCAGCCCAAAGACCGCATCCAGCAGAAACTGGGACAGCAGCTCCGTATCAACCGCTCCAAGATCAAGGACACCTCCGATACCAACTCGGACTTCGATGACCTGGACAGCGCCATCCGCTCCGGATATTTCCTGAAGGAGGGGCTTGCCTCCAACGAGGATTTCTATTACATGAACATCCTGATCACGGTCACGGCAGACAGCCTGGAGGAACTGGAGTGGCGCACCAATGAGATGAAAAAGCTGATGCTCTCACAGGACATGGAGGCGGTATCCTGCCACTTCCGGGAGGAGCAGGCGCTGCTTTCCGCCCTTCCCCTTGTGTCACTGGAGAAAAAGCTGTTCGAGCGTTCCAAACGCAACATCCTGACAAGCAGCGTTGCCAGCTGCTACCCCTTTACCTCTTTTGAGATGTGCGATGACAACGGCATCCTCTTAGGGGTGAACAAGCACAACAATTCGCTGATCATCGTGGACATCTTCAATTCCCGTGTCTACAAGAACGCGAACATGGCGATCCTCGGAACCTCCGGCGCAGGCAAGACCTTCACCATGCAGCTCATGGCGCTCCGGATGCGCCGCAGGAACATACAGGTATTCATCATCGCCCCCTTAAAAGGGCATGAGTTCCACCGGGCCTGCAGCAACATCGGCGGTGAATTTATCCAGATTTCCCCTGCCTCCAGGAACTGCATCAACATCATGGAGATCCGGAAGGTGGACTCCTCCGCCAATGACCTGATAGACGGCCCGCAGACGGAAAAATCGGAGCTTGCGGCAAAGATACAGCGGCTCCACATCTTCTTCTCCCTGCTGATCCCGGACATGACCCATGAGGAACGGCAGCTATTGGATGAGGCGCTGATACAGACCTACAACCAGAAAGGCATCACCCACAACAACGAGAGCCTGCCTGACCCGGAAGCCCCGGAACACTACCGGGAGATGCCGGTGCTGGAGGATGTCTTCAACATTTTAAAGAAGAATGCGGACACAAGGCGCCTTGCCAACATCATGAACCGGCTGGTGCATGGCTCCGCTTCCACCTTCAACCAGCAGACCAACGTGAACCTGGACAACAAGTACACGGTGCTGGACATTTCGGAACTGACCGGAGACCTCCTGACCGTGGGCATGTTCGTGGCACTGGACTATGTGTGGGACAAGGCAAAGGAAGACCGTACCGTGGAAAAATCCATCTTCATTGACGAGACATGGCAGCTCATCGGTGCGGCGTCCAACCGCCTTGCTGCGGAGTTCGTGCTGGAAATCTTCAAGATCATCCGTGGATACGGCGGTTCCGCCATCTGCGCCACCCAGGACTTGAATGACTTCTTTGCACTGGAGGAGGGCAAATACGGCAAGGGCATCATCAACAACTCCAAGACTAAGATCGTCTTAAACCTGGAGGACGAGGAGGCGATGCGCGTCCAGTCCATCCTGCACCTGTCCGAAGCGGAGACCATGGCAGTCACCCACTTTGAGCGGGGCAACGGCCTGATCTCCACCAACAACAATAACGTCACCGTGGAGTTCAAGGCTTCCGAGCTGGAAAAGGAACTGATCACCACGGACAGGGAGGAACTGAAAAAGCTCCTGGAAAAGGAGAAGCAGCGCAGGCAGATGGCAGAGGCGGTCTGATACTTATACTTTACATACAGTTTACGCATAATGGAGGAATCCTCCCCCTGCCGGAAGCATCCATAAGTACACTTTAAGTACAGTTTACGCATACGCCTTATATTTCCCGCCTCTATACCGGTGCTTTATGTAAAGTTTATGTAATCTGTACGCAGAGTTACTTCCTATATAAATACCATTCCCTGCGGTGACATATTCCGGGGTCCTTACGGATACCCGCACGCCGCAGGACAAAGGAGGCTGTACCATGCAGCAGAAAAACCAACAGCAGGAAAGCCATTTATCAGAGATCACCCGGCTGCTTTCCATGTACCATGCCCTCAGCCCTGCCCAGCTTGGCAGGCTTTACCCGGAACTGACGGACGCAAAGCTCCTGCGCCTGCTGGGGCGGCTGGAAAAAGCAGGGCGGCTTGCCTTCCTGCCGGAACGGGAACTTATCCTGTATTCAAAGGACTGCGTTCCCAACCCGTCCACCCTTGCCGCCTTCTGGGTGCTCCTGGACTTTAAGGAGGACATCACCTTCCATACGGCCAGCGATTTCCCGGTAACGCTGACCTTTTACACACAGTCGGATGCCTATGATGTCATCCACATACCGGAGGAAAAAGAGATGCTCATGAACCATGCCCTTTCCGCTTATAAAGAGGACGCGCCCCGCCGCATAGCCATTGTGGACAATGCCGGGCAGATACCGCTCCTTGACTTCCCCGGCACCGCTGCTTTCTGTACGGTGGCGCCGGGCGGGGAGGTGCAGTATTACAGGAAACAAGGAGTTACAGATACTTAATGGACCGACACACTTTATCATCCCGCCTTGCGCGGATAGGGGATGAACTTCCCCGGCTTACCAATACCATCAATGCCATGGCAGCCAACACCGGCACCTATGGGAAAAACTATGAGGAACTGAGCCTGGATGCCGCCAGACGCGCGGAACGGATTGCCTGTTCCCTGCGCAACCTGATCTATGCCGCAGACCTTGTGCCAAAACCCGTCCTCATGGAAGCGGCTGCCCAGGTACACGGCATTTCCATAAAGCATACGCCGGACTGCGTGGAGATCACCCTGCCCGGCCTGATGCCGAAACGCACGAAACGCATCAACACCACTTTCCTGACTGACCCGCTGTATGCAAGCCTTGAATCGTATACGAGACAGCACTGCCTGCCCCATTTTACGCAGTGCGTAGTCTGTTTCTCCCATGTGTTCGACAAGAGTCTGTCCGACAGGCGGGTGCGGGACTATGACAACCTGGAGTGCAAGCAGCTTCTGGATACCGTGGCAGGTTTCCTGATGACCGATGACAGCGGGCTGTTCTGTGATGCCTACCACACCACGGAGTTCGGGGAACGGGACTGCACCATCCTCGCCGTCATGGAAAAAAGCCGCTTCCCCGGATGGCTGAAAGAGCGGGAGGACAGGGAAAAAAGCATATCGGATTTTTAGGCGGCTTCCCAAAATGAAATCCGACTTCGGTAAAACTGCCGCCGAAACCGCCTGTAAACAGGAAAAAATACACCTCCATGCCTGCCGGAATTTACCGGAGTTGCAGGCGTGTACGGTAAAAATTCGGAAAGGAGGCTCACCCGTGGATACTTCAACCAGCGCATACCGGCTGATGGAACTGGCTGCCATTTCCGGGGAGTGCAGCCCCGGCGTACTGGCACATTTAGGCATCGGCAGAAGCTACGGCGAAAAACTGATCACCCGGCTCAAGGGGGAGGGATATGTCAGGACGCACTATAAGGATGGGCTGCGGGGATACAGGCTGACAAGCAGGGGGAAAAAGCTCCTCCTTTCAGAGAACCCTGCCCGCTTCTCCTTTTACTTAAGCGGCAGCTCCGACACCAACCGTCCCAGAAGCGACTTCCCCAGGCGGCTCAGGCTCCAGCAGGCATCCACCGCCTATGCCATGTTCCTGAATGCCGGCGTGGAGATATTCCGTGACAGGAAACCGCTGCTGTTCAGTATGGAAAACCGGGCGGCCCCCTGCAAGATGGCACTGCCAGCCTTTTACCACTCCCGCGAAGTCAAGGAGCTTGGGGCGGAAGCCGTAAAGATCAACAACTCCAGGACAATGGGCATCCTGCTTTCCCCGGAGTGCATCTACGCCGTATTCTGCACAGGCGGCTCACTGATGAAATGGGAATACCGGACGGAGCTGAAGGTAAAGGCGCTGCTCTCCTACCATACCAGCCGGGGAATCCTCTCCGGCATGAACGGCGGGCTCCGTTATACCCCGGACACCCCTGTCAAGGCACTCATCATCGGGGAAGGCATGGACACCGCACTGAAGCTGATGGAAAGCACAGGCGGCTTCCAGAAAAGCTATTTTTATCTGGACTCCAGCTTTGACTACTTCCATTATATCCCGGATGGCAGCGCCGGAGCGACCATGCTGAAACTGCTCTGCTCCCCGGCTTTGCTGAAGGGACTGAAAAGCCTGCTCCTGTCCGACCTGCAGCCGCCCTGCCCTGACTACGGGCTGGAACATGACGCTGTATCGGAGGGGATGCCGGTACTCCTTGCCTTTGACTTTGACATGCTGCGGCTCTCCAGGTTCCGCACCGCCCTGTCCTTCCACGGGCTTACCGGGAACCTGGTCTGCTTCGACTTCCAGAAACCGGTGCTGCAGCAATACTTCGGGGAGGCCGCCACCATTGAAACCATTGACCTGAAAAAATTTGAAGGGAGGTTCCTGCACTGAAACTGACAGAAAACAGAAAGAAACAACTGACGCTCTTTTTGGTACTGCCCGTCCTGCTCATGGCACTTGCCTATGCAGGCGGCTATGTATCCCAGTTCATCATCAACTACCGGATCTGGACTTCATCCGGGGGCACGCCGGGGAACGGCACCTCTCCCGCATTCCCCGACGGCTCTTTTGGAGCCTGCCTCCATGCACTTACCGTATTCCCTTACAGCCTGTACGGGATTGCCCTTTGCGTCGGCATCTCCGGGCTGCTGGTCTTCATGGTGATGCGGATGGGCTTTGGCAGGAAAGGCACCTATGACAGGGAGCGGAACCTGACCTACTCAGACCAGGGAACCTATGGCACCTCCGGCTTTATGACGGATGCCGAGATGCGTGAAGTGCTGGAACTGGTCCCGGACATTTCAGGGAACCGTGGAGTCATCTTAGGGAAGCTGTACGGGAAAGCAGTCTGCCTGCCGGAGAAAACGCGCATGAACCGCAACGTGGCAGTCTTCGGGGCCAGCGGCAGCATGAAAAGCCGCGCCTATGCGAGGAATGTGGTATTCCAGTGCGTGAAACGCGGGGAAAGCCTTATCATTACCGACCCGAAATCGGAACTTTACGCAGACCTCTGCCTCTACCTTGAGGAGAACGGCTATACCGTGCGGGTGTTCAACCTGATCAACCCTGAGAATTCCGACAGCTGGAACTGCCTTGCTGAGATCGAGGGACAGGAGATCATGGCGCAGCTCTTTTCCGATGTCATCATCAAGAACACCGGCTCACCAAAAGGTGACCATTTCTGGGACAATTCGGAGATGAACCTGTTAAAAGCCCTTGTGCTGTATGTGGACCAGGGCTTCCCGCCGGAGGGGAAAAACATCGGGCAGGTCTACAAGCTGCTGACCATGAATTCCGAGAAGGAGCTGAACAGCCTCTTTGACCTGCTCCCGGTCACCCACCCGGCAAAGGCGCCCTACAACATCTTCAGGCAGGCGTCCGACACGGTGCGCAGCGGCGTCATCATCGGACTGGGAACAAGGCTGCAGGTGTTCCAGAACAAACTGATCCGGCAGATCACAAGCTACAACGAGATCAGCCTGACGCAGCCGGGGTATGAAAAGTGTGCTTATTTCTGCATCACCTCGGACCAGGATTCCACCTTTGACTTCCTCTCCTCCCTGTTCATGTCCTTCGTATTCATCAAGCTGGTGCGCTATGCGGACAAATACGGGGAAGGCGGGAAACTCCCTGTCCCGGTACATATCCTTGCCGATGAGCTTGCAAACGGCGGCTGCACCATTGCGGATCTGACAAAGAAGATCAGCACCATCCGCTCCAGGCAGCTGTCCATAAGCTGCATCTTCCAGAACCTGCCCCAGATGCAGAACCGCTACCCGTTGAACCAGTGGCAGGAGATCATCGGCAACTGCGACACACAGCTTTTTTTAGGATGCACTGACGAGCTGACAGCAGAATTTATCTCAAACCGCACCGGCGAAGTCAGCGTGGCGGTATCCAGCCAGGCGAAGCAGCTCAATACCTGGCGGGTATCGGATTACACACCGGAGTACCGGGAGACCCATTCCATCGGGAAGCGGAAGTTACTGACACCGGATGAGGTGCTGCGCCTGCCACTGGATCAGGCGCTGATCATCCTCCGGGGACAGAAGGTATTGAAGGTGGGGAAATATGATTACACCCTCCACCCTGAGAGCAGGAAGCTGAAGGAAAGCCGGGCCAGCGACCATATCCCTGAGTGGCGCAGGAACCCGGAGTCACCGGAACCGGACTTTTCACGGCTAATGAAGCCGGAACCGAAGCAAAAGAAGCCAAAGACACCCCGAAAGAATCCCGCACCTGCAGATGCTGCCCCCGCCGGTCCTCCCACTGAATGGGCGGATGAACAGCCGGCATTTTTCCCTGCGGACGGGGACTGCGAAATCGTCATGACGGACAAGAAATCCATCATGTCCTGACCCGCCAAAACAACCTGCCTGAAAAAACACAGGCAGCCCAAACAAATATGAAAAGGAGACAAAACTATGCCCAGAAAAGCAAAAACGGAAGAAACTGTTGTAACTGAAGAAAGCACCACCATGGAAAATGTACCTGCAGAAACAGGATATCCTGTGGATGGTGACTTCCCTGCGGAGGGAGAACCCCCTATGGACGGCAAAACACCTGCAGACGGGAACACTATGGACGGGGAACTTCCTGTCACAGACGAAGCTGCCATGGATGAGGAACTTCCCGGTCCTGCCGAAACGGCTATGGAAGGAGACGTTCTGGAAGGAACATCCCCTTCCGGAGAAAACATGGAGGTGGAAGCAGAAACCGGAAATGACAGCGGAATGGAACTGCAGCCGGAAGATACAGGGGAGTCTCCCATCGAAGGTGATGGGGATGCGGCTGCCAGCACAGGCGAACCTTCCCCGGAACGCCCCGCTGAGACCGGAACTGGAGCTGAAGGCAGCACAGGGAAAAATGCCCCTGAAGGTTCAGCCTCTCCCAGAAGGCGGAAAGCAAGGACATCCGCTCCTGCGGCAAAGCCGGAAACACCTGCCCCTGCAAGGAAAGCCGCCCCTTCCAGCATCCTTACCTTAAATGCTGATTCTGAAGTGGAAACACCGGAAAGCAGGGAGGATACCATCTGGCATGAGCTGCAGAACGCCTACCGCACCCGGAAGATCCTGACAGGCACCCTGGGCGGCATTGAGAAGATGGACGGCGGCGGCACCATCGCAGTCGTCTATTACAAGGACATGCGTGTCGTGATCCCCCTTTCGGAGATGATGATCAACCTCGTGGAGGATGAAGCCCATGATTACGGGGAACTGGTGCAGCGCCAGAACAAGATCCTCGGCAACATGCTGGGATGTGAGATCGACTTTATCATCAAGGGGCTTGAGAATGCCAGCCGCAGTGTGGTAGCCAGCAGGAAGGATGCCATGTATAAGAAGCGCCAGATTTTCTATATGCCGGATGCTGCCGGAAATTCCCGCGTATGTGAAGACCGCATTGTGCAGGCGAGGATCATTGCCGTGGCAGAAAAGGTAGTCCGTGTGGAGATCTTCGGTACGGAATGCTCCATCCTTGCCCGCGACTTATCCTGGGACTGGCTGGGTGATGCCACGGAACGCTTCCATGTGGGCGAGCAGATCCTTGTCCGCATCCTGAGCGTGAAAATCCGCTCCCTGGAGGACATTTCCGTGAAGGCGGATGTCAAGAGCGTAAACGGAAACACCAGCAAGGACAACTTAAGCAAGTGCAAGATCCAGGGCAAGTATGCCGGGACGGTCACGGACATCCACAAGGGCACCGTATTCGTCCGCCTCCACATCGGCGTCAATGCCGTTGCCCACAGTTGCTATGATAACCGGATGCCCGGCAAGAAGGATGAAGTCAGTTTCGTGGTTACACGGATCGATGCAGACCGGAATGTGGCGGTTGGGCTGATTTCACGGATTATTAAACAGAATATTTAATTTCCAAAAAGAGAGACCTTATCTCCACACAAGGTCTCTCTTTTGCTTCCAGTATACCCATTACTCAATAAACAGATAAGAAGGCCGCACCATTTCATATGCTTCCTGAAGGCTCAACTGTTTTTCATCTTCCTGCGCTTTCTTTCTGTCCGCTTTTTTTACCTTCCAGGCAGAAATGTAATCCTGATAAGTTGCGTCAATAGAATTCAAGATGTCCATAATTGTATATTCGCTGTTCTTCTCCTTATAATACAGTATGGTAGATAATACAGAATTTACATACCTGTAAAGCCTCATACTGATATGCTCCAAAGAATCATCCGTTCCTTTGACAGAATGTATCAGCTGGTTCCTGATCCTGTATATAAAGTTCAGATCATTCTTAATGCCTTCATAATAGTCTTCTATCGCCGCCACTGCCTTTTGCGGGGAATTGATAAGCATAAACAATTCGGATAGTTCCCGCTGCAGCACAACATGCTTTGAAAAACTGTCTACTATTGTCTGCACCCTTTCCTGATCCTGAAGCACAGCAATCACTGCTTTTGTATCATATCCTCCGTCACTATTGTCCTTGCATTCATTGACAAAGCGGACAGCCTCATAAAGTCCGCTCTCCTGATATCTGGTCTCAAGATAATGCGTGAGCCTGGACCAGAAAATATTCATTTTATTCTTTATGTAAAACAGGCTGAACACTTCCGGCACCACAACCCTGGCTTTTTCAATGATAGTAAAACGAGGAAATGGGTACAGTGCATACTCCAGTGCAGACCAGAAATTCAGGAAACGGTTCTGTATCTTATAGGTCTTGGCTGTGTTTAAGGTATATAAAATCCGCTCCAACACCTTAATGTCTTCGCTTTCTGAGTTGTCTTTTAATTTCAGGAAGCGGTTCATCTGTTTCTTGTAATAGGAATCCACATACCCCAGCATTTTGACATTATCTGTCTTCTTTACCGCCAGCATGTTAAAATTCCCATCTTCTATCCAGCCATACCGCAAGTCATCATGGATACATCCCGTTGTTCCCTGCCACATATCAAACAGCTCTTTCACAGCACTAAACTCTTTTGATGCCATGGAGATTGCTTTTGTCACATCCAGCGCCCTGTATTTTTTGCTTGCAATATAGAAATGTTCAGCAGACCATCCACTGCTGAACGGAACTTTATCACTCTCCTGTATGGTGAACTGTTTTCCCAAAAGCTGAAGTGCCGGCCAGAACTGGGTATCGCTTTTTACAATAAACTTTATGTATATGGTATGTTCCACAACCTCCTCGTCCAGTTCCCGCAGACTTTCAATGATAGAGATATCCTGCCCATTCCGCATAAACTCATCCTGCTGCTTCTTAAACCATTCAAACAAATACGTCAATGAATACCCCTTATACAACAGGTCACTGATCAACGCCTCCATTAGATTGTCCATTTCCCGATAATTTTCTTCATGTTTTAGACAAGTTATATACTGACCAATCATATCCGCTGCACCCAGCTTTTTTCTCAAACTGACCATATCCCTATGGATATTATGAAGTTCTTTATCCCTCTGCTGTTCTTCCAATATGAGCAGCTTGTGCAAGTGGGCAAAATCTTTCCTATACAAATCCAGTTTCCTAAAAGGATGGTTTTGCATTTGATAATCTATTCCTTCTATCAAACCCTCATATGACTTTTTTAATTTACCCGGCTCCAATGCCATCCTGTACTCATCATATGTACTGATACATAAATCCAGATACTGAACCAGGCAGTCAATCCGTTTTTCTTCCAATGTATGAAAACTATTATTTACAATATCACGGATTTTGAAAACATAATACTTCTGGCACTGTAAAACCTTTTGATCATCCATACCTGCACCTCTTTCGATTTTCACTTGACAAACAAAGTTTTTTCCGCTATGATAAAGGCAGTTAAAGATACATAAGTAAAAAATGAGCTGCCCGGGTAGTTTCTCTTTTACTTACTGTATCTTTTTAATATACATAATATTTATATATCTTACATATAATCATTGAAGTGGAAGATGCTTATTTTTGTATAGCCATTACCAGGGTAATGCTCACATAAATACTGCATCTTCCGTTATTATACCAAATCCCGCCTAAAAACACTACATATTATTCATTCATCCAATAACGAACATCGTTTCGTATAATCCGACATAGTTCAGTTGCCTTTTATGGATTTCCTATTCTCTGTTTCTTTCATTGCTCCTTCTCCACTTTGCCAAAAACATCCTCATAAGAAACATATTCCGATCCCGAAACAGCTACCCGCTTAACCTCCTCAAGCATTGCCTCCACCGCTGGACGTATCTGGCTTACCTCTTTCTTAAAATGTTCATGCAGATCATTGCCACTATATCCTTGGGCGATCAGATCCACCATTATCTGTTCCGCAAATTCCGCTTCTGTACTTACCATGCCACTGTAATCCTCCATAATTTAAGCCTTCAAGTTTTTAACTCAAAGGCTTTTATCTTCATACCCTAAGAATTTTCATATATTTTCTCCAGTTCTCCAAAGAATTCGTTGCAGTTCCGCCCCTTTCCCGCTGCAATATCACGGTAGCTTTCCATTACCATCTCCCGTATCTGCTTCTGGTTCTGCTCTATATCTCTCAAATAATCCGTAACCTGTTGTGCCGGACTCATACAACCCACCTCTTTTTTCTAAGCGTATCTTCAGTATACTCAAAAACTGCTCCCTATACAAGAAATTAACTTACAATATTTCTCCTAATTACAAATTCCTCATCTCTGCACAACTGGCACCACATTGGCACAGAACTTTCTTAAACTGGCACAGCTTTGCGATTTACAGGGTAAATCCCATATGTTAGAATGTGTATCGTGAAAATTCATACGCAGGCGGAAAACCCATACCCTGTATGCGGCTTACGCCACACTTAAGACGCAGGCAAGAAGCCCCACCCCGGCTTTATGCCTGCGCCTTTTATTATCCGGGAGGTGACATATTGAGAAAAAAGCTGAAACGGCTCCTGCTGTCCGAAAGAGGCGACTCCTCTTATATCAGCAGTTTTATCTACATCCTGGTGGCTGTGGTCCTGATCGCATTCATCATCAACGTGTTCCACATCATTTCCACCAAACAGGAAATGGACCACATCGCAGACCAGCTTGTAAAACAGATCCAGCTAAATGGCGGGACCAGCGGGGATACGGATGCCCTCTTTTCCTTCCTCTCCAGCCAGATAAGCGATGTGGACGGGCTTACCTACCAGGTATCCGGCCCCGGCAACACGGGACGCATCCAGATCGGGACGCCTTTTTACGTCACGGTGACGGGGCGCTGCTACCTGGGCGGCTTCTGGAAGTTCAACCTTGTGCCCATCAACGTCCGCTCACAGGGGGCAGGCGTCAGTGAACACTACTGGAAGTGAGGGGGATGCCATGAATAAGAAGATACTTAGGAATGAACGCGGGGACATGTCCTTCTTCACCGTCTTTGTCATCCTGGCCATCAACATGGTCCTGGCCTTCGTGCTGCTGTTCGCCTCAGTCAAGATCAACTGCATGAACATCCGCAATGCGGCAAAGATGGAGCTGAACAATGTCAGCGCCCGCATCTATGCGGATACCTTCCACTCCCAGAGGGAGGCAAACCTCGACTCCTACATGGCTGACCTGCACTTAAGCTCCGCCTACCAGGATGCACTGCGGGCCGGCTTCATAAACGGGATGGAAGAGCGGATACGGCTCTCCAGCGGAGATTATACAGTGAATAACATCAGCCTGCAGTTCAACCAGTATTCCGACAAGATCGAATATGTAGTGACCTGTGACGCCACCTTCCGGATACAGATGTTCGGGGAATTGTTCCCGCCCATTACGCAGCATATCACACTGACCGGTTCCCATAATACAAAATACTGACGGGAATGCTGTTGGCATTCCGCCCTCCGGTGCGTATAAAATGTAAACACGACGAAAGGAGTCCAATATTATGAAAAAGAATACAAAACCTACCGACAGAAAAAGAACCTTTGCCATCTGCGGCTTATCCGCGCTCTGTGTGGCTGTGCTTGCAGGCGCCTGGTTCCTGACGCGGGAACCGGAAACAGAATTCATCCCTGCTTCCACGGAACGCGCTGATGTCACGGATACCTGGGAAGAAAACTCCGGCACTGATGCCAGCCTCCCTGATGCCGCAGCAAAGGAAAGCAGCCAGCTGCAGGGCACAGCCTCTGACAATACCCAGGCAATAGTTTCCGAGGATGAAACCGGCTCCACCACAAGCCTTTCCGACAGCTCCACCAAAGAGGATGCCTTACAGGAAAAGCCCGCTGAGCCTCCCGTGACCACGGATGATGTCACAGATCCTGATAAGCAGCCGGAATATGACCCGCCCGCCCAGACACAGGCACCTGCACCCCCGCAGGATAATCCCACCGGCGGTTCCGGGACAGGCACACCCTCCGGGGGCACCGGCTCCGGCGACAGCCATCCCGGACAGGTCTATGATCCCGTCTTTGGCTGGGTAACGCCCAGCGGCGTACAGCAGGACAGCATCGACAGCGACGGAGACATCAACAAGCAGATCGGCACCATGGGCGGCAACTGAATACAATGAATACACAGAAAAAGGCATGGACGGATTCCATGTCCTTTTTTTGTCTGAAAAGGAGGACCACATGAAACAACTGACCAAGCGCATCTTCCCGCTTTTTCTTTCCCTTGTCCTGATGCTTTCCGCAGGGGTGACCGCACTGGCTTCAGGGGAGGGGAACATCGACGGCGGCGGTGGCAGTATGGGGAGCGGCACTGCAACGGATGTATGGCACAACCAGGACGGTGTGCGCATCACGGTAGTCACGGAAGACGGAGGCATAGCGTCCACCCCGTTTGACTTAAGCAATTTCAGCATATCCGGGGACATCCTGCATTTCGGGAAGGTAAGCAAGCTCCAGTACAGCGGGGGAGCCTCCCTGTCCCTGGATGCCGGCTCCTATGGCTGCTCCAGACCGGGTACGTCACTTCCCCGCATCATCAGCGGAGGCAGGTCCCGCGCGGGCATTGAAGCGATCCGGCGGTATTTCTGCTCTGAGTATGCCGCACAGCTGGTTGCCGACAAGACCGGCATCCCTTTTGAGGACCTGGTCTCCGGCTCCTACAAGCTGGTCATCGAACCGATTGCCTACTTTACCCACGGCGGGCGCAACTATGCCATGACCGCAACGGAAGCGGCGCTCTATAACCAGATGTCCGGCGGAACGCTCCGCAGCAGGATGCCCAGCCTGACACACCAAAACCTCCCTCTGTCCATCTTTTTGGAAACGCCAGATTTAGGCTATCCTGCATGGAGCGGCACTACCAGCAGCAAGGTATCGGATTCCGACATCCTCTCTGCACTGGGCATCGGCATCGTAAGCTACAAGGATGTGCCGGAAGCGGAACTGCAGGCGCCCGACTATACCTACCGGGTGGATACGGATGTCATCACCAGCATCACCCTGACCAGCAGCACTGAAGTAAACCCGGATGACCCGGCCAGTGTCACCTTCCATATCAACGGCGGCACTTATACTGTCAATGACATCGTGATGCCCGCAGGCGGCTCCCAGGTGGTCTGGGCAAAATGGCATACGCCTTTAGAACCCACTACCCTGACCATACAGGTATCCGTCAGCGGCGCATCCACGGCAAAGACAAGTTTTGTGGCAAGGATCATCTCCCTGGAGGAGAACCTGCCTCCTGACCCGCTGGCAACGGACACCAACCCGCATTTTTCCCTCTCCTCCCTGCCGTCCAACCCGCAGAAGACCTCCGCATCCTGGAGCGTCTGGAGTGCGAGATGGCACGCCAACTGGGAATGGGAAAGCGACTGGGACTGGGAATCCGACAGCTGCGACAGCGGCTGCCCGGAAGACTGCAGCGGGGGACACGGGCACTGGGTAGACAACGGGGAATGGGTGGACAACGGCTGGTATGACTTTACCTCCACTGCCTATTCCGCCTCCTTAAGCGGCTCCATGGAGATCCATCCGGACGACATCGTGCCCACCGCCCAGGGCGACAACATGAAAAGCGGCTACGGAATCAAGGAGAGCGCCACTGCAGCCTTTTCCTCCAACGCACCCGTCAGCCATTATGCACCTGCACAGACGGCAGTAGCCTATTTCCCGGAATTTGGCTATGACATGTACTGGAGGCTTTTATCCTGCAGCGGCGGCAACACGGCCACCTTTGCCTTTAAGCCCAACGAATACTCCACCTACAACCGGAACGTGCATTTCACACCGGTATGGTATCCGGATGGCACCGCCTATACTGTTTACACCTATATCATTGACGCATGGACGCCTTCCGGGATGCTGTCCGTCAATGTGAGCGACTCCGTACAGATCCAGGGCAGCCTTTTCGATGACTGGTATTCCAAACGTGAATAAGGCGCTGTTTTTCTATTACGCCCTGACCTTGCTGCCCCTTGCGGGATTTGCGCTTTATGACCGCAGGCACCACAGGATACGCAATGCCGCCCTGCTTGCCTTCCTGCCCTGGTGCCTGCTCTACCTTCCGCTGGCAGTATGCACCTGCCCGTGGATGGCTTTTGCTGAAGCACTGCTGCACTGCATCATGGGATTTTTGTCCGGCTTCCTGCTCCTGCTTTCCGTCTCCCTTGCCACAAACGGCGGAATCGGCGGCGGGGACATCAAACTTGTTGCCCTGCTCGGCATCCCCTTCGGGGCATCCGGGCTGATGGCCGCCCTTGCCCTCTCCTGCCTTTTTGCCCTGGCCCATCTGGGCATACGGAATGCATTCCAAAGGATACCGGCTGGGAACATCCCTTTTGCACCCTACCTGTTCTTCGGGTGCATGGCCGTGACGCTGCTCCGGCTTGTTCCATAACAACCATATAAACACTGTATTATAGAAAGGATACCACCATGAAAACAATCATACTGCTTGCCGCAGGAACGCTGCTCCTATGCCTTGCCGCAGCCGTGACCGGAAACCATCTGTTATATAAAACATACCATTTCTTAGACCAGCACAGATAAGGAGGCTTTCACAAAATGAAAATGAACAACCGTTTTATCTACGGCATCCTGAGCATCGTGCTTGCTGCCGTCATTGCCTTTATCGCCATCCCTGCCGTCACAAGCAGGACCAGCAGCACCTGTGAGATCGTCCGCATGAAGACTGCCGTGACACGGGGAACCCTCATCACCCCTGATGACCTTGAGCTTGTGGAGGTGGGCGGCTTCAACCTGCCGGACAGCGTTGCAAGAAGGACCGAAGATGTGGCGGGCACCTATGCCGCCGCAGACCTCTGCCCCGGCGACTACATCCTGCCGGAGAAGGTCAGCAGCGTCCCCCTGTCTTCCGACCTCTCCCTCAATGAGATCCCGGACGGCATGGTAGCTATCTCCATCACCACCCAGACACTTGCGACATCGCTCTCCGACAAGCTGCAGGGCGGCGACATCATCCGCCTCTACCACTATGACGACAACAACGTGCTGGAACCGGTATCGGACATCCCGGAACTGCGTTTCGTGAAAGTCCTGTCCGTCTCCGATTCCAAGGGCCTTGACGTGGATTACACCACCCCGCCGGAGGAGGACGAGGAAAGACAGCAGACGGCAACCATTACCGTCCTTGCCACACCCGAACAGGCCATGCTGCTCACCCGCTATGAGAACGAAGGCATCCTGCATGTTGCCCTGATCAGCCGCGGCAATGAAAAATTGTCCGTTGAACTGCTGGAGCGCCAGTCAGAAATCCTGTCCACCCTTTACGGCGACGGCCTGGAGCTGTCCGATGAGGACCTGGAATCTTCCATAAACGTCTCTGGGCAGTCCGATCCTGACGAGACCGGCAACACTGAAAACAGTCCCACCGCTGCCAATGCTCCTGCAGATGACAGGCAGGATACAGAATCCGGACAGACATCCGGAAACGAATAAGGAGGAAAATCAGATGTCAAAGACCATCACTGTCTGGGGGAACCCCGGCTGCGGGAAATCCATGTTCTGCTGCAACCTGGCAAAGGTGCTCACGGCAAACAAGGAAAAAGCCCTTATCATCAATGCGGACTCCAGCACACCCATGCTGCCCGTCTGGATGCCGGAACGCATCCTTGAAACAAACGCCTCCATCGGGAACGTGCTGACCGGCCTTGAGATCAACACGGCACTGGTGGCAGAGCGCGTCACCATCTTAAAGGAATACCCTTTCATCGGCGTCATGGGCTATGCCGCCGGGGAGAACCCTTTCTCCTACCCAGAGCTGAAGTATGACAAGATAAAGCTCTTTATCGGAGAAGCTGCAAAACTTGTGGATTACATCATTCTGGACTGCAGCTCCAACATGCTCAATTTCTTCACGCCTACGGCAATCGAGGCGGCGGATGTGACGGTCCGCATCATCACCCCGGACCTGCGGGGCTTGAATTACCTGCGGGCGCACAGGCCGCTGCTGACAGATGACAAGTTCCATTATGACAGCCACCTGACCTTTGCCGGGCTTGCACGCCCCTTCCACGCCATTGACGAGATGGACCACCTGATCGGCGGCTTTGACGGGCTGCTCCCCTATGCAAAGGAGATCGAGCGCTGCGGCACCGACGGGCAGATGTTCAAGGCCCTTGCCTACTGCAACCAGCGCTATGTCAGTTCCCTGAAGCTGGTCCGGGAGCGCCTTATGGAACCGGAGGATACAGGGGATGAGATCCTTCCGGGAGAAAACAGCAGCTTCCACGAAGATACCTTACGGCAGGAAGATACAGGGAATGCATCACGGCAGGAAGAAAGCTGCAGCTTCCACGAAGATGCCGGGCAGCCGGAAGAATTTGCGGAGACGACGGAAGCAGAAAACCCTGAATCCGCCGGATTCCAGAAAACCGCCAAAGGCGCCTGGTATGCAGCTGCGGCAGAAAGCGGCAGGCAGGGAGCCCCTGCCGGGAAGGAGGTGAAACGCCATGGGCATGGAATCCTTAAATGACATGTTCTTTACTTCCGCAGGGAAGGAAGTCCTTACCTATGACCAGATCCTTGAGGACGTGCAGAAATACTGTACCGAGAAACATGCGGACAAGCTCTCCGGGGAAGGGAGCCAGGATGAGGCAAGGAAGCTCCTTCGGGAATTCATCGCCCAGTATGTCATCAGCCGCTCCTACCATATAGACGGCCTTTCCACGGAGGAGCTGTGCGACACCCTCTATGAGGACATGGCAGGCATTTCCTTCTTAAAGAAATGGATCTACATGCCCGGTGTGGAGGAGGTGAACATCAACGCCTTCGATGACATCGAGGTGATCATGAGCGGCGGGCGCTCCATGAAGATCCCGGACCGCTTCCAGTCGCCCCAGCATGCCATTGATGTGACAAGGCGCCTGCTGAATACCTGCGGCATGGTCATCGACGACACCATGCCCTCCGTCATCGGCTTTTTAGACAAGAACATCCGTATCTCCGTGGACAAGACGCCCATCGTGGATTCCGAAGTGGGCATCAATGCCTCCATCCGTATCGTCAACCAGCAGTCCGTATCCAGGGAAAAGCTCACCGCCTCCGGCTCTGCCACGGATGAGATGCTGGACCTCTTAACCTGCTGCGTCCGCTACGGCGTATCGGTCTGCATCGCAGGCAGCACAGGCTCTGGGAAAACCACGGTCATGAGCTGGCTTTTGTCCATGGTGCCTGACAACCGCAGGCTCATCACCATCGAGGAGGGCAGCCGGGAATTTGACCTGATCAAGCGGGACGAAAACGGCCATGCCACAAACAGCGTGGTACACCTGCTCACCCGCCCCCATGAGAACCCGTCCCTGGACATCGACCAGGACCTGCTCCTTGAGCGCGTCCTGCGCAAGCACCCTGACGTGATCGGCGTAGGCGAGATGCGGTCCGCAAAGGAAGCCCTGTCCGTGGCGGAAAGCTCCCGTACCGGGCATACCGTTGTGACCACCATCCACTCCAATTCCTCTGAGTCCACTTACCGGAGGATGATGACGCTTGCCAAACGGAAATACAACATGGCGGATGAGATCCTGATGCAGATCATGGTGGAAGCCTATCCCATTGTGGTGTTCACCAAGCAGTTAGAGGACGGCAGCCGTAAGATCATGCAGATCATCGAAGGGGAGGACTACCGGGACGGGCAGCTCATCTACCGCCCGCTCTACCAGTATGACGTGTCGGACAACCGCACCGATGAGGACGGGAAGATCACTGTCATAGGGAAGCACCGGAAGCTGGGCGGCATCTCCGAGACCTTAAAGAAGCGGATGCTGGATAACGGCATCCCCGCAGGGAAACTTGCGCCATTCCTGCCAAAAAAGGCAGCCCCAAGGAAAGCAGCGAAAGGAGGCACAGACAATGCAGTGGATACAGATCATCATCTTCCTTCTGGTAATTAACGGCCTGTTCGCCCTGTCTGCCGTCCGTTTCAATGACTTTCTGCATGTGCTTGCCAGGACGCAGAAAAGCACCCTGCAGGATGACGTGGACGTGATGCTGGGGAAACCGGCAAAGGGCTTTTTCAACCGGGAGACGCTGGAAGTCGAACAGCTCCTTGCCGCCACCGGGAGGGAGGGGCGGTTCACCCTTGTAAAAAGGGTATCCATCCTCCTGTTCGCGGTGGGTGCTGCAGCCGCCCTGCTCCTGAACAACCCGTTCCTGATCCCGATCCTGGGCGCGGGGTTTGCCTTTGCGCCGGTCTGGTATCTGCGCTCCACCGCCGCAGCCTACAAGAAACATCTAAACGAGGAGCTGGAGACCGCCATATCTGTTGTCACCACCTCCTACCTGAGAAGCGGCGACCTGTTAAAGGCGGTGAAGGAGAACATCCCGTACCTGAACCCGCCCGTGAAATCACATTTTGAGGCGTTCATCACCGAATCGGAGATGTTAAACGCCAACATGGTATCCACCATCAATACCCTGAAGATGAAGGTGCCCAACCGCGTCTTCCATGAATGGTGCAACACCCTGATCCAGTGCCAGAGCGACAGGAGCATGAAGAATACCCTGACCTTCACGGTACAGAAGTTCTCCGACCAGCGCATCATCCAGTCGGAACTGGAGGCAATCATCAACGAGCCTAAGAAAGAAGCCATCACCATGATGTTCCTTGTGATAGGGAATATCCCGCTTCTTTATGTGCTGAACCACTCCTGGTTCGAGACGCTGATGTTCTCCACACCGGGCAAGGTCACCCTCGCCATCTGCTGCGGGATCGTGCTGTTCTCCTACACCCGGATCATGCAGCTGTCAAAACCTATCGAATACAAGGCTTAACCAAGAATGGAGGTTTACTATGTATTTTTACGCCAGCTATGCGGTAATGGTGCTTGTGGCTTTTGTAATCATGATAACCACTGCCCTGTGCCTTGCCCTATGCCTGAAATAACAAAGCGGACAAGTCCGTTTACGGGATTTGCTCCGCAAACCCGGAAAAGAAAGGTGCCGCGCTACGCACCGCCAGCTCCATCACCCAATCCGTGGCGCAGAAATGAGGTAATGATATGACCGGATTACTGATCCTGTTAGCTTCCGTCTTTACAGGGATCGCCTGCTACAACCTGTCCTGCGCCTTCGTGGACGTGCCGACGGCAAAGACCTCCCGGATGATGATGCTGGCAAAAAAGCAGACCGGGACCGGTGATGAGAAGCTGTTTGACGTGTACCTTACCAAAGTCGCAGATAAGCTCTCCCCGCTCCTGAAACTGGACCCCATCAAAAAGGGCAGGCTTGCCATGACTCTCTCCATCGCAGGCATCCCGCTGACACCGGAATGCTACACCATGAAGGCTTTCCTGTCCGCCCTGCTCACTGCCCTTGCGGGCATCCCGTTCTTCCTGTTCCTGCCGCTTTTTGGCTTTTTGATGACAGGGCTTGCCGTGATGATGTGGTTTTCCACCTATTACAAAGCCTTTGACCTGGTTAAGAAGCGCCGGAAGCTCATCGAGGCGGAGCTGCCCCGTTTCGCGGTCAGCATCCAGCAGGGGCTTGCCACGGATAGGTATGTATTAAAGCTCCTGACCTCCTACCGCCGCATTGCAGGCCCGCACCTGGGGCAGGAACTGGATACCACTGTGGCGGACATGCGGACGGGAAACTATGAAAACGCCCTGCTCCACTTCCAGAACCGGGTGGGCAGCACCATGCTCTCGGACATCGTGCGCGGGCTGATCGGGACACTGCGCGGGGATGACCAGCAGATGTACTTCAAGATGCTGGTATTCGACATGCGCCAGATCGAGCAGAACAACCTGAAGAAAGAGGCAGGGAAGCGCCCGAAGCAGATGCAGAAATACTCCATGATGATGCTTTTCTGCATCCTCCTTATCTATGTGGTCGTCCTTTCCGTGGAGGTAGTCGGCTCTTTAGGCTCCTTCTTTTAGGAACGCCCGCAGAACCCTGATGCACGCCAGTAAAGGAGGTGGTGCCTATACCATTGTAACCAGACCCGGTGAAGAATCTTCACACTGTAACCCGTAAACCAATACAAATATGGAGGAACCTTATGAAAAGATTTGTATCACTCCCCGCCCTGTGCATCTATGCAGCGGCGGCAGCAACCGCATTCATCATCATCAGAACGAAAAGGAGAAAAAAGAACTATGCGTAAAGCGATCCGGACATTAAAAAACAGGGCAGCATGTGTTGCAGCCCGCACCAGGGCCATCCTGAAGAATGAAGCAGGCGACTTTTATATTTCCGATGGCGTCAAGATCATCATCGCCGTTGTGCTGGGGGCACTTCTGCTGGCAGCCCTGACACTCATTTTCAACGATACCGTCATCCCCCGCATCACACGGGAGATTGAGGGATTATTCGGGCCTTAAAGGGAGGCAGCTTATGACAGATCCTGTACTAAGCGTCAGCTATGCCACCGTCGCCGCCTTCTTTGAGGCGGCGGAGGGCAGCTACCGCAATGCGGTGTATGTTTCCTGCGCCTGCGACTACAGGAGGGAATCCGGATGCGGGGATTTCCTGTTCATTCCGGGGCATGACTGCCGCCCCATCCTGCTCCCGCTCTCCGACGCGGAAAGCTTCATGGGCAGGAGCGTGGACCGGACGGAATGTGCCTGCACCATGAACAGCCGGTGCTTCATCCGGCTCTACAGCAAATGGCTGGAACTTTCCACCGGCTCCGCAAGGGACTGCCCCATCCAGCAGATCCTCCACCTGATGAACCAGCCGCCAGGCCGTCAGGGCACAACGCCCTGACACGGCATGGGCTATCGGGCGAAAAACTGGAAAAAACTGGAAAAATACTCGCAAATGACTTAGGAAAAGGCGCCTCCCCTATGGGAAACGCCTTTCCTTTCCCCTAAAATATACTTACAGATTACTTAATCCATACATAAAACACGGACATGGAAGGAAGGCCCCATTTTGAAAGAGGGGCACTTTCAAATACTGAATTGAGGCCCGCCGTGGGCGGGCAAAGGAGGTGTATACGAATGAAACAGAAAACCAGGAACACACCGGCAAGGATCAAATGCCCCTACTGCGGACGCAGCGCCATACTCAGGAAGGCATCTTATGTATATAAGGAAAAGGCGCTGGATGAATACCTTTATGTCTGCACCGGCTACCCGGAATGCGACGCCTATGTGGGTGTCCATGTGGGGACCATGCAGCCCAAGGGGATGCTGGCAAACGGCGACCTGCGGCACAAACGGATCGAAACGCACCGGATGTTTGACGCCATCTGGAAAAACGGCATACTCTCCCGCAAGGAGGCATACCGCTGGATGCAGGACATCTTCGCCCTCCCCAGCTCCCAGGCGCACATCGGGCAGTTCTCTGATTACCGCTGCGACTGCCTGAAAGCCGAATGCAGGAGGGTGCTTGAGAACAACCATGTGAAAATTGCCTGCTAAGACGGCAGGAAACATTGCAGGGCCGGAGATAAGAAAGAAGGTGATACCATGGCAGCAATGAACAGGAAAGAACGGGAACTGGCGGAACAATACCTCTACCTTGTGAGGGACACCGTACTTGGCACCATGTCCCTGAACGAGTCCATACAGGGATTCGGGTACGATGACCTCTACCAGACCGGCTGCGAGGCGCTCTGCCATGCGGCACAGAAATACCGGGCGGAAGGCGGTGCCTCCTTCCCCACCTTTGCATCCGTGGTCATCAAAAACCGCCTCATCTCCCACTGCAGGAAGGTTGCAAGGATACAGAAGCCCCTGGAGTACATGGACACGCCCCAGCCATCCGGCTCCGGGCTGACCTATGCGGACACCCTGCCGGATGACAGTTTCCACGGCATCTCGGATGCGGACACGTTCCTCCTGCTCTCCCAGGCGAAAGAACGCTGCTCCGGCACCACAAGGAAGGGGATCGAGGCACTGGCGCTGAAATGCCGCGGACATTCCGGCGTGGAGATCGCTGCCCGCTACGGCGTCGCACCAAACCATGTGGCGGCATGGATCTCCAGGGCCACAAAACTGCTGCGGGAAGACAGGCTGACAGCCTGATGAGAAAAAGGAGGATTACGATATGCTGACACTTTATACTGCCATAGGGAACTACCGTTTGACCGAAAAGGGGCTTCCCCTTGTCACTGCAGGCGGGCGGGACTGCGCACTGGATGCCCATGAACTGCTCTTATGGTCCAGCCTTGCCTTCCGGATACTGACCTACCAGGAACTCAGGGCGGAATTCTATGAAAAGGAACGGGAACTGCACATCCTTGGGGAACTGGACTTTGACCATTACTTAAACCGCCTCATCATGCGCAGGCTGGTGGCTTCCGGCAAGGACTGTACCGGTGTGGACGCCCTGTATGACCTTTTAGGGCACCTGTACCTCCAGCCCGCACCGAACAGCATTGCTGTAAAGACGGTTTCCTTCTTAAAGCTCCTCTTTGGCCGCAGGCTCCCCTTCCGGAAAGCCCTGGCGGTATTCCATGCGGAGAAGCTGGAGCCGATGGAAAAGCAGGTCCTGGCACTGCTGCGGCACGAAATGCTGTCCACTGCGGAAGTGATCCAGTGTACGGAAAACGGGAAGACCCGCGTAAAGGACAGCAATGACCTGATGGACTGCCTGTACCGGGAAGGAGATGTGGACTGTGAGAGCATCGTCACGGACTGCCGCGTTTCCGAAACCAGGTTCCCCGTACTTACTGCTGTTGCCAACCTTTACCTCAAACAGCAGGTCACCTTCCAGATCTTATAAGGAGGCATTCATGGAACCTATACCAAAACCGTTATTCCGGCGGCTGCTCCTGACCTTTCTGGCCGGGGGCGGCTGCTTCCTTATTGGGCTTGTTTTCTTCCTCCTGGAAGGTGATATGCCCTTTTTTACACTGAGCATCTTACTTTTTCTGTTCTCCTGCGGGAAAGGCATCCTGTCCTTTCTTCAGGTAAAGAAAAAGACCTACACCGTACTGGAGGGCACCTGCACAGATGTCCGCATGAACCTGCCTGGCGGCACCCAGGACCTCTGCCTTACAGACGCGGACGGGAACGAACACTGCCTTGTGATAGGTAAAGACCATAAGATCCGCGCCGGATACTCCTACCGCTTTTATTTCAGGGACTCTGACGGCATTTCCCCGGGCAGGAACCCGCTTCTTAAGAAAGCCCTGCTGACGGACAATCTGCTGGGTGTGGAGGAGATATGAAGGACACACTTTCAGCCATGCCTGAAGATCCCTGTCATGAAAAATTAAATTTCCGGGAACAAATTGACATATTCCCGCCCTTTCCGTATAATGATAATAGAGATAGAGAAATCTATCGAAAATATTGTCCGCCCACCGCTGGCGGCCTATAAATGACCGGCCCGAAAATATGGTTCGCCTACCGGAGGCGTCTAATAAATGTCCGGCTCGAAAATTCTCAGCCCTATCGCAAGGTAGGGCTGATTTTATAGGTGGTGGCATATGATTTACCAGGCCGGATATGTATATCATATTAAAGATGAATATTTTGAGAAAGCAAATGACAGGATGCTCATGCAGAATAAGGAGAACGGCACATACCGCCCTACTTTCTACTGCGCAAAAGATGAAAAAACCTCCCTCCTCTGGATGGTTCCCTTGAGCAGCCGTGTGGACAAGTTCCAGGCCCTCCATGACAAACAGGTCCAGAAATACGGCAGCTGCCTCACCATCATCCTCGGAGAGTTTGATGGCAGGCGTGCCGCTTTCCTGCTCCAGAACATGTTCCCTGTCACGGAATATTATCTGGATCATATACATACCAGGAACGGTAACCCTGTTCCAGTCAGGCATTCCATCCATCGCGAAATAAGCACGAACATAAAGCGAATCCGACAGCTCCATGCAAGGGGCAAGAAAGTGGTGTTCCCTGACATCACACGCCTGGAAAAGCTCATGCTGGAGGAACTGGAGAGCCACCAGCCCCTGCGGTCGGCTGCTCCTGATCCATTTTATTCGGAACCGAACATGGCACAGCTGCAAAAAGCAGCACGACAGGCAGCTGAAGGACAGACCATCACAAAGACCATGGCGGAACTGGAGGGCATGGAACGGGAACCGGAATAATGCAGGCTGCAAAAGAAATTATACGAGGTGTATGATTATGAATTTACAAATGAGGAGATATAAAGAAAGCCTTGCAAAAATGCCTGAACCAATCCTGTTAAGCCAGTGTCCGAAAGTCAAGCTGGACTTGCGCGGGCTGATGGAGTATGCAAAAGAAAAAGGTGTTAAAGTAATAGAATTGACCGAAAAAGAAAAAGCAGCGTTTATCAGAGAATAAAATCAATATCTTGTATCTAACCATTTGACATTATCCATATATTGTGCTAAGATGTTCCTGTAATTGATTTTTGTGCTTCCCATCGGGATATGCCATGCGCATAGATGCACACGCTGTTTATGATTGAAATGAGTGTCAGAAAAACCATGCCGTTAAGTGGCAGTTTTTTGGCACTTTTTTTGATGCAACCAAAAATTTTTCCATCAGGAAAGGAGAATGAAACTATGTTTACACAAATCTCACTCATGGGCAGGGTCACAGCAGACCTTGAAATCCAGACCAGCGCCAACGGAACCGATTACATCCAGTTCAATGTGGCGGTCAACAAAGGCTTCGGGGAACAGGAACACCCCAACTTCTACCAGTGCGTCCTGTTTGGGAAAGCTACTGAGCGGATCAGCAAGGCCGGAGTCAGAAAGGGCAGCCTGCTGTTTATCACGGGCGATCTTGACCTTGTGGAGTTTACGCGCAAGTCAGACGGTACTAAGGGCATGATTCCCAAGATTACCGTGTACGACTGGAACTATGTCCCGTCAGGGAAACGCACGGAAGGCAGCAATGCCAATGCAGGCAGCGGCGCACCAACACCTGCCGGCGCAGATGACGGTTTCATGAACGCGGAAGACTGCGGAGAGAATGGACTGCCGTTCGGCTGATGCCTTTGGCACAGCCGGCGGTACAAGAGGAATTGCACCAGGGAAAATAATCCCCGGATGTGATTCCTCTTTTTTTATTTTAACAAAGAAAGGACTGAGAAAACCGAATGAGAAAAACAGTATTTACCAAAAGCATGAAGATCCTGATCATCTCCCTGCTCCTTCTGGCCGTCTTTTTCCAGAAGGAACGCTCCCAGAAACTGATGGCCCTTGTCCTCATCCTCTGGATCGCCGTAACTGCCGGAATATTCCTGTTCCGGAAGTCAGGGAAACTGGCAAAGAAATGCAGCGCCCTTTCTGCTTCCTTAAAGCAGGCACGCCGGACGGCAAAGGCAGCTGCGGAAAAACCGGCAGAGGCAGTACCGGAACCTGAAACAGAACCGGCCTCCCCCGCAAAACCTGTCCCTGACAGCAGGGAAACGGATACCATGCTGCTCCATATCTCACTGCGGATCACGGAGAAGCTGAAATCCGCCTACCCCCAGTCTGTCTGGCAGTGGAAGGACACACCCTCCCTGCAGGACATCCTGGCAGGCGGGACAACGCGCATCCTGGTGGAGAACATGGACGCCTATACCCATGCGGACATCTCCTTTGACCGCTTCGGGCGCATCCATGTGGAACCCATGACGGTGGGCAGCTTTGCAGAGCCTTCCGCAGGCGGACCGGAGACGGCAGAAGAAACGCCCCCGGAACCTTCCGTGGTGGATGTAAGGGTATGGTATGAGCTTGTCGGCCAGAAAGTGCTGGAATCACAGATCACCGACTTAAACGCCAACGGCCATACAAAACTCACCATCAAGGAAAACGGCGATATTGTCGTCACCAGGCAGAAAAAGGAGATGCTGAAGGGCACCCTTGACTCCTTCCCTGCAAAAAGCTACTGGGAGGAACTGGTACTGCTTCTGGCTGAAGACGAATTGAAAGGAAAGATCATGGGCAATACCCTGCAGGTCTCATGGATCTAAGGCATCCCGCACAAAAACACAGAAAAGAAAGGAAGAATGAACCATGCCAAAAACACCTTTATTTGCGAACTGGACCTGGAAGCTCACCATGCCTGAGCCTTTTGACAAGATCACATCAAATACGAGCACAACCTACTACTCCACCTACTGTACGGTGGCTACCAAGAAATCAACCCTGCACTCCCCTCTCCTTGCGGCAGTCCTTGCCTACATGGAGATGGATACCAGCCTGACGCCGGGCAGCTCCTCTGAGAGCGCCATCGGCACCCAGGGCGAAAAGACCGTGGCGGAATACCAGAGCCGCACCGGGGAGATCCATGTGGCAGTGTTCAACAGGAAGAACGGCAAATTCAATGTGGGCCGTTATGATGATGTTACCGCTTCCCCAAAAGTCTATTCCTTAAAGGACGGCGGCAGCATCGGGACAGCACTGTTCTTCGTGCTGATCCCGGAGGCCATGAAGGATGATGAGTTCAAAGAGAACTATGACCTGCTCGGCAAATGCAAAAACGACGGCTACGCGGACATGGATGAGGCAGAAAAGGCAGCCTTCATCCTGTGCGACAACCTCTACCGGAGGATCGAGAGCGCGGACACGCTGCCCACAGCCGGGATCAAGCTGAACATCCCCAACACGGGGAACCTCCCCCAGCTCACAGCCGTAAACATATCCAGAAATGCCTATTCCCCCAGCAGCGTGCTCTACGGCACCTTCCGTATCCTTACGGGCACTGCCGCCCATGCCGCTGCCGTCTCCGTGAACAGGGACGATTTCGTGAAGCATTATCCCCTGTCAGACAGGGTACTCACGCCAAAAGAAGAGCTGATGGTGCCCCGGATCGAGGACTGGTACGTCATCCCGCCGGAAGTCACCACCATCTGCAGGCACGCCCAGATGACGACGGCAGGCAGCCAGCCCATGCGTAACTTCATGATGCGCGGCCCCGCAGGCACGGGAAAGACAGAAGGCGCAAAGGCAGTCGCTGCAGGGTTAGGGCTTCCCTACCTGTACTACACCTGCTCCGCCAATACGGAAATCTATGATTTTCTCGGACAGATGCTCCCTGAAACAAATGAAAGGCCGCAGGGCGGCACGGAATATCCAACCCTGACAGACATCCAGATGGACCCGCCCTCGGCCTATAAGAAGCTGACCGGGACCTACGATGAGGCCGTCACGGACGCAGAGGTCTATGACAAGCTGCTGGAAGTGATGGCGCAGGATGCAAAGGAGCTGATGGCAGACAATGCCTCCGGGCAACGGTTCCGCTATGTGGAGACACCGCTGATCACGGCGATCAGAAACGGCTACCTGATCGAGATACAGGAGCCCACGGTCATCGCGAACCCCGGCGTTCTGGTGGGCTTAAATGCACTGCTTGACCGCTGCGCCAGCGTCACGCTGACGACGGGAGAAGTGGTACACAGGCATCCCGATACCGTGGTGGTGGTCACGACGAACAACAATTATGCGGGCTGCCGGGACATGAACCAGTCCGTCATCTCCAGGATGAACCTGATCATGGACATCGAGGAGCCTGACGTGGACACCCTGACAGAGCGCGTCATGAACGTGACCGGCTGCACGGACAGGTCAGCCGTCTCGGATATGGCCGCCTCCGTACAGGAGATCAGCGAGCGCTGCCGGGAGACCATGA